>Ga0306926_10000285_pt1 | contig 44741 bp, 35 predicted proteins | sample flu12Cox44000178_FD_203759 | JGI IMG/M metagenome (GOLD analysis project Ga0306926, IMG submission 203759) | Lab enrichment of tropical soil microbial communities from Luquillo Experimental Forest, Puerto Rico - flux8day.12C.oxic.44.000.178 (v2)... | ecosystem: Environmental > Terrestrial >... | reverse complement strand
GCCTGGCTCAACGGGTTCTTTGCCGGCTTTCTCGAAATTGACGGCATCACTGCTCTCCCCCTGGAGGCGAACGCCGCGCTGATGTCGCGGCTCGTACCTGCCGCAAACGGCCCCCTCGACGGCGATGACGGCGAGGCGCCGTGGCACGACCCGGCTCTTGCGTTGCCCGAACGCATGAAGCTCGCGGAAGGGCGGCCGCTGCGCCGGCGCATGATGGCGGCGATGGGACAACAGGACTGCGGACAATGCGGTTACAATTGCCAGGACTATTCCGAGGCCGTCTTCTCAGGAGCAGAAAAGCGGCTCAATCTCTGCGTGCCTGGTGGCAAAGAAACCGCACGCACGCTCAGGGCTCTGCGCGAGCAGCTTGGCGGCGCGGCGGGGCCGGCCAGCGCCAAGGTTCCAGCCACGACACCGACTGCCGATGTTACGGCTGCGCCGGCCGTCGCGCCGGGCGCTTCGCGCGACAACCCGGCGGAGGCGATTTTTTTATCGCGCACGCGTCTCAACAAGCCGGGTTCGGAAAAGGAGACTTGGCATATTGAGCTCGATCTCGCCGACGCGAATATCGACTATTGCGTCGGCGACGCCTTCGGCATCTTTCCCATCAACGACCCCGCACTGGCCGATGCCGTGATCGCCGCACTCGGCGCACCAGCGGATTTTTTAATCGGCGGCCGGCGGTTGCGGGATGTCCTGATCGAGCAGGTCTCGCTCGGCGCTGCGCCCGACCTGCTGTTCCAGCTGTTCTCCTACATCACCGGCGGCGAGCGCCGCCACAAAGCGAAGGCCCTCGCCGCCGGCGAAGATCCCGATGGTGACGCCGCGACCCTCGACGTGCTGGCGGCGCTGGAAAAATTTCGCGGCCTGCGCCCCGACCCGGAGGCGTTCATCGAGGCGCTCGATCCGATGCAGCCGCGGCTGTTTTCCATCGCGTCTTCGCCCAAGGTCGCCGGCAAGCGCATGGCGCTCTGCGTCGATGGCGTGCGTTACCGGGTGAGGGGTCGCACGCGGCTCGGCGTCGCCTCGACGTTTCTCGGCGAGCGCGTCCGCACCGGACAGCCAGTCAGGTGCTACATCCAGAAGGCGCCGCACTTTAGCCTTCCACGCGATCCTGCCATCCCAATCATCATGATCGGTCCCGGCACGGGAATCGCGCCGTTTCGGGCGTTCCTGCACGAGCGCATGGCGACGAAGGCGTCCGGCCGCAACTGGTTGTTCTTCGGCCATCGTCACAGCAACTACGATTTCTTCTATGAGGACGAGCTTGCCGGGATGAAAGCCGCCGGTGTGTTGACGCGCCTGTCGCTCGCGTGGTCGCGCGACGGCAGCGAGAAGTTTTATGTCCAGGATCGCATGCGCGAGGTGGGCCGCGATCTGTGGGCCTGGCTCGCCGAGGGCGCGCACATTTATGTCTGCGGCGATGCCAAGCATATGGCCAAAGACGTGGAAGGCGCGTGGGTGGAGATCGTCGCCGCGCACGGCGCGCGCACCACCGACGAGGCGATTGCGTTCGTCGCCAATCTGAAGAAATCCGGCCGCTATCATCAGGACGTCTATTGATGTCGGACCGCGAGCCGGAACGCCGGCCAGCCGAGCAGCGTCCGCCGCGGATGGAGACGCTCGCGCGGCTTCCGGTTTTTCTGGCGCTCGCCGGCAAGCGCGCGCTGGTCGCTGGCCATGGTGCCGCCGTAGCATGGAAGGCCGAGCTGCTATCGGCAGCCGGCGCCAACGTCGAGGTGTTCGCGGCGCATCCTTGCGAAGAGATTCGCGCGCTCGCGACGGAGACTCCGGGCGGAGCGATCCGACTGCATCGGCGGGAATGGCAAGCCACGGATCTTGCGAACGCCGCGGTTGCCGTCGGCGGGTTTGCGGATGACAGCGAGGCAGAAGCCTTTGCCAGTGCGGGACATGCGGCCGGCGTCCCGGTCAATGTGATCGACAAGCCGACGTATTGCGACTTTTCCTTCGGCACCATCGTCAATCGCTCGCCGCTGGTGATCGGCATTTCAACCGATGGCGCCGCACCAATCTTCGCGCAAGCCGTGCGCGCCAAGCTCGAGGCGATGATCCCGCGCGGATTTGCGCACTGGGCGCAGGCTGCGCGCCGCTGGCGGCAGACGGTACGCGCATCCGGCCTCTCGTTCGCCGCGCGCCGACGTTTCTGGCAAATGTTCACGGCCTTCGCGGTTGCCGATCCGGACCATGAGCCGGCGCAGGCCGATCTCGACGACCTCATCGCGCGCACGCGGGAGCAAGCGGCAGCGGCCGAGGCCGGTAGCGTCACTTTGGTGGGCGCCGGCCCAGGCGACCCGGAACTGCTGACCTTGCGCGCGCTGCGTGCGCTGCAGTCGGCCGACATCATCCTGTTCGATGATCTCGTTGCCCACGAGATCCTCGATTTCGCGCGCCGCGAGGCAAAGAAGATGCTGGTGGGCAAGACCGGCTACGCCGCGTCGTGCCGCCAGGACGAGATCAATGCGCTGATGATCGCGCTTGCCAAAAGCGGCAAACGCGTGGTGCGGCTCAAGGGCGGCGATCCGCTGATCTTCGGCCGCGCCGGCGAAGAGATTGCCGCCTGCCGCGCCGCCGGGATTTCGGTCGAGGTGGTTCCGGGCATCACCGCTGCGCAAGGCGCCGCCGCGAGAATGGCTGTCCCCTTGACGCAGCGGCGCGACGTGCGCCGCCTGCAATACATCACCGGGCATGCCGAGAACGGCGGGCTGCCGGACAACCTCGACTGGGCGAGCCTTGCCGATCCTGGCGCCACGACCGTGGTCTATATGCCGAACCGGACGATCGGCGCCTTGACCGCGCATGCGGTCGCGGAAGGACTGGCGCCCGACATGCCGGCTGTTGCGGTTGCTAATGCGACTCGGCCCGAACAGACAATCATTCAAGGCACCGTTGCGGATATCGCCGCAAGGTTGGCAGCACGAGGAGTATCAGCTCCCGTACTGGTGTTCTTCGGACGCGTGTTTGAAGATGCGGCGGAAGCTGCCGATCCATCGGCGCTACCGCAAAGGCTTCAATTCTCCTGAAACGCCTCCTCGCGCCGGCTGCGGATCGCCGGCAGCGCCACCAGCACGCAAAGCGCAGTCGCGGCAATCAGCAGGCCCAGGCTGATTGGGCGCTTAAGGAAAATCATCGGATCGCCGCCGGAAATACGCATCGCGCGGCGCAGGTTCTCCTCCATCAGCGGGCCGAGCACGAAGCCGAGTATCATCGGCGCCGGCTCGCATTCGAGTCGCGCGAAGACAAAACCGGCGACGCCGAAGAACGCCGCCAGCAGCACCGCGGCCGAGCTGTTGCTCACGGTGTAGACGCCGATGCCGCAGAACAAGAGGATCGCGAGATAGAGAAACCGGTACGGCACTTTGAGCAGCTGCACCCACATGCCGATCAGCGGCAGGTTGATGATCACCAGCATCAAATTGCCGATCCACATGCTGGCAATCATGCCCCAGAACATGCCGGGGCGTTCCGTCATGATCTGCGGGCCAGGCTGGATGCCGTGGATGGTGAGCGCGCCTATCATCAGCGCCATCACCGCGTTCCCCGGTATTCCCAATGTCAGCATCGGAATGAACGAGGTCTGCGCGCCGGCGTTGTTGGCGGATTCCGGTCCCGCGACGCCTTCGACCGCGCCGCGCCCGAACTGCGAGGCGTCTCGTGCAGACTTTTTCTCGAGCGCATAGGCGGCGAATGAGCTGAGCGTCGCGCCGCCACCAGGCAGCACGCCGAGAATGGAGCCGAGCGCGGTGCCGCGCAGTACCGCCGGCCAGGCGCGGCGGAAGTCGTCGCGCGTGGGCCACAGCCGGGTGATCTTCTGTGCCACCAGCGAGCGCGTCTCCTGCGGCTGCGTCAAATTGGTGATGATCTCGCCGATGCCGAACACGCCGATGGCGAGGGTGGCCACGTCGATGCCATCGGTCAGCTCGGTGATGCCGAAGGTGAAGCGCGTTCCGCCGGTATTGCCGTCGGTGCCGACCAGACCGATGAGCAGGCCGAGAATGATCATGGCGACCGCCTTGATCACCGAACCGTGCGCGAGCACGACCGCGGCGATCAAGCCGAGCACCATCAAGGAGAAATATTCCGGTGCGCCGAACGACTGGCCGACTTTGGCGAGCGGCGGCGCGAACAGCGCGATCAGCAAGGTCGACACGCAGCCCGCGAAGAACGAGCCGAGCGCCGCCACCGCCAAGGCGGCGCCGGCGCGGCCTTGCCGCGCCATCTGGTGACCGTCGATGCAAGTCACGACCGATGACGTCTCCCCTGTCAGGTTGACCAGAATGGCGGTGGTCGAGCCGCCGTATTGCGCGCCGTAGAAAATGCCGGCGAGCATGATCAGCCCGGAGGTCGCTTCGAGGTGAAAGGTGAGCGGCAGCAGCATGGCGATGGTCGCGATCGGGCCGATCCCGGGGAGCACGCCGATCAAGGTGCCGATCAGCGCGCCGGCGAGCGCAAAAAACAGGTTCGCCGGCGTGAGGGCGATGCCGAAACCCAGCGCGAGATGGTCGACGAGCTCCATCTACCACTCCGGCCAGACCGGGATGGTAAGTCCCAGTCCGAGGATGAAGATGCCCCAGGAGAGGACGATCAGCACCAATGCCGCCACGAGCGTTTCCAGCGGCCGTAGCCCGCGCGCCGCCAGCGCGCCAAGGCCGATCAGCAGCAATATCGAAATGACCAGCCCGAGCCGCTCGATGGTCAGCCCAAAGATCACCAGGCTTGCGGTGACGAAGATAACCGAGCGCCATGTTGCCAGCGCTCCCGATGACTGCAGACCCGCAACCGGCGCTTCGCGCAATCCTTGGACGAGCACAACGACACCCAGTCCCAGCAGCGTCCAGCACAGCAGCCGGGGCACATACCCAGTGCCCATGCGCAGCGCCGTTCCTATGGGATAATCACGCGAGATGTAGAGACCGAGCAGCGCCACGCCGATGAATAGCAGACCGGCAAGCACGTCCTTGCGCGCAAGCATGCCCCGCAGCGCGTGTGGGTGTTGCGGTTCGCCGGATGACATCGCGCCGAGACGGTCCGTTCCCTTCAGATTTTACGGAATGATCGGCAGCAAGAGATATGATTCCTTATCGCCGCCGGAGTAAATCGTGTTGGTCCCAACGTTATAGTCGGCATGATAATGCATGTAATTGGTGCTGCCGATGCCGTCGCGCGGCTGCACGTCGAGACGGATGCGGTGTCCCTTCTTGAACACCATCGAGGTCGGCCAGATCTCGACGTGCACCTCGACCACCTCGCCGGGCGCAAGGTAAAGCCGCCGCTGGTGGCGATGATACGGTCGATAGGGCAGCGAGAGCTTCTCGTCGAGCTCGCGATGCGACACGCGGAGCCAACCTTTTGCCACTGGCACCTGCCGGCCCTGTTGGCCGGTCTCCATCACGTCGCTGCCGTCCGGAGCAATGTTGCGGATGGTGAGGAACAGATCCATGTCCTCGCTCGAGCTGGACACCCACAGCACCGCCGCGATGGGACCGGTGACCTCGATGTCGTGCGGGAGCGGCGGCGTCTCGAGCGAATGCCCCATGTCGGGCGGTGGCACTCCTGTCATCACTTGGGACGACGCTGCCGAGGTTGAGCCCATCGAGCCCAAGCTGGTGGCCGCGTATGTCCGCGAATCGCACTTGTCGGGATTCTTCGAGACCAGTTCGCCCAGCGCCGGTGCGGGCTTCGACAGGTCGAAATAGAATTTGGTCCACCGGGTGCGCTTGAGCGGCCACTCCTGCTCGTGGCGCCATTCGAACTGGTCCGCACCCGTGCGAATCGCGAGCTTGACCGGGGGCTCGTCCATCACCCCGTTGTCGATGCCCTTGAGCCAACAATCGAAGAAGCGCAGCTGATCTCGGCGCCCGTCCTCGCTGTAGAACGGATGCACGTGGGTTCCGGCATGGATGCGCAACTTCTTGTGCGGGCCTGCCGCGCGCATGAATGCCTCGGTGTTGCCGCGCAAGTGCAATCCCATGCCGGTCCAATTCCCGACGCTGAGCATCGGCACCGTGATCTTGTCCCATTGCGCCTGCGCGCCGCGAAAGGCGCCGCTGTCGAGACTGTTGTGCAGCCAGAAATGCAGCGTATTCACTTGCCAGGCGTCGGGGATGTGCCGAGAAGCGCGGCCAACGAGATGGTGCATGAAATGCGCCAGGTACCAGTTCGGCATGAACAGGCTGAGCAGCCCGCCATGAAACAGCGCATCGCGGTAGAGATCGGCAAAGCCTTCCCACGGGATGATGGCCGCCAACGACGGCGGCTGATGATTGGCAACGAACCATTGGTTGATCGCGAAGTAGGATATGCCGGACAGCCCTATCTTGCCGGAGCACCAGGGCTGCGCGGCGGCCCATTCGATGGCGTCGTAGAAATCAATCGACTCCGCGAGCGACCACGGCTCGCATTGGCCCGGCGATTTTCCGCTCCCGCGCCCATCGACGCGCACTGCCGCATAGCCCTTCGGCACCCACCAGTGCGGGTTGATGGTCTCCCAATTCATCAGCGGGTTCGGCTTCTCCTCGAGATTGTCGGGGGGAATCCAGAGCTTGTCTTTTTGATACGGACCCAGATTCAAAATGGCGGGAAACCGGCCGGCGGCATCGGGTCGGAACACATCGGCCCTAAGGCGCGCGCCGTCGCGCATCGGCACATCGACGTCCTTCTCGATGACGATGCCATAGGTCGGCGCGGTCGCAGCCGTCTCATTTCTCATTGAGGACGCCCTGCTGCGCCGCTACGAGCGCCGCTCAATCCGGCAGCTCGACCTTCACCTGCTCGGTGAGTCTCTTCCAATAGGCCATCTCCGCGCGATTGAACGCCTGGGCATCGGCAAGCGAGGTGCTCGGGGTCGGCTTGATCAGCTGCTTTTGAAAGGCGGTGGTTACCGGCTCGGATTTGAGTGCCTGCTCGGCAGCCGTGCGAATGGTCTCGAGAATATCGCGTGGCGTAGCCGCCGGCGCATACAATGCCGACCACAGGCCTTTCGCGTTGGCGTAGCCCAGTTCGACCAGCCTCGGCACGTCAGGATATTCGGGCAAGCGCTGGTCGGACATGATCGCCAGCGCCCGCACCTGTCCTGCTTTGATGACACCGAGCGAGCTCGCGGCGTTCACCAGCGCCACATGGGCGTCGCCGGTGACGAGATCATTGGTGATTGCGGCGCCGCCGCCTTTGTTCGGTAGATGCACCAGCTCGATACCGGCCCATTGGGCGAACGCCTCGGTGTCGTAATGATTGTTGCTGCCGGTGCCGACGCTGGCGTAGCGCACCTTGCCGGGGTTTGTTTTGGCGTAGGCAATGAACTCGGCATAGGTCTTCGGCGCAAAATCTTTGGTGGTTGCGGCGAGCACGAGCGGAACTTCGCTCAGCCGCGTCACCATGGTTACGTCCTTGTCGTAATCGATCCTGAACTTCTTGCGGTAGATGATCGGCGCGAGCGCATTGGTGCCGGGATTGCCGATCTGCAGCGTATAGCCGTCAGGACGCGCACGCGCCATCTCCTCGATTGCAATGATGCCAAACGCACCAGGCTTGTTCTCGATCACGACCGGTTGGCCGAAAATTGGACGCATCTGCTCGCCGACGATGCGCATGACGATGTCGGTGGCGCTGCCCGGCCCGAACGGCACCACGACGCGTACCGGCTTGCTCGGATATTTCTCTTGCGCGCCAGCGCTCGTTGCGATGGCGACGATGGCTGCCAGCAGCAGCAACGCCATCCGTTTCATGACCCGCCCTCCCCGGCTGAGCGTGTAACCCCGAACGACGGATGTGGCGCCCTAATCCGTCATTTCGATTTTCACCTCGGCGGTGATCTTGCGCCACGAGGCAATCTCGCCGTTGAGCCAGGATTGCGCCTCGTCGAGTGACTCGTTCGGCTTGACGCTGACGAGCTGCTTGCGAAACGCTTCCTGCAGCGCCGGCGCCTGGGCAGCCTCCTTGATCGCGCCGAACAGGGTCGCGAGCACCGGCTTCGGCGTGGCGGCGGGTGCGAGCATACCCTGCCAGTGCAAGGTGCCGACGCCGGGATAACCGGCCTCCGCCAAGGTCGGCACCTCCGGATATTCCGCCAAGCGCTGCTCCGCCAGCACCGCAATCGGCCGCATGGTGCCGGCCTTGATCATCGGCGCGGTGCTCACCGCATTGATGAACGCGATCTGTGCATCGCCGACGACGAGATCGTTGATCATGCCGGCAGCGCCGCTCTTGTTCGGTATGTGCAACAGCTCGATCCCGGCGCGGCGCGAGAAAATTTCCATGTCGAAATGCGGGAAGCTGCCGACACCCGCGCTGCTGTAGCGCACCTGGCCCGGATTTTTCTTGGCATAGGCGACGACTTCCGCCACGGTCTTGGGCTCGAAATTTTTCATGGTCGTGACGAGAAACGAGGGGAAGATGGCAAGACGCGAAACCGAGACGACGCTCTTCTCGAAATTGATCGAGAACTTCTTCGGGAACAGAACCGGGGTGATCGCATTGGTGGTGACGTTGCCGATCATCAGGGTATAGCCGTCCGCCTTGGAGCGGGCCATTTCCTCGATGGCGAGAATGCCGAACGCTCCCGGCTTGCTTTCGACCACGAATTGCTCGCCCAAGCTCTGTCGCATCTGGTCGCCGAACAGCCGCGCGGTGATGTCGGTCGCTCCTCCCGGCGCATAGGGCACGACGATCTTGACGGGCTTTGCCGGATATTTCTCCTGCGCCGAAGCGACCGCTGAGCCCAGCGCGAGGCACAGCAAAGCCAGAACGAATCCCGATCGTCTCACGACATCCTCCCTGGCATGAGCGCGTAGTTTACCGGCGCTGCCCCGGCCGGCACCGCAATTGTAGCCGGCGCCAGTCAGCCGAAACAGGCAACCCGGCGTGCGATATTGTCGCCCCTCTCACGCCGCCTTGACGCCGTGCAGGCCGTGCGAGGCATCCTTGCAGGTGAAGAACACCACATCCGCATCGGGCGTGGCCTTGCCGGAATGCACGGCATTGGCGGGGATATAGATCACGGAGCCCGGGCGCGCCTCGACCTCCTTGTCGCCGATCTTCGCCCGGAAGGTCCCTTCAAGAATGTAGATCCACTGTTCGTTAGGATGGGAATGCGGCTCGGCGCCGGTGCCCGCCGGCATGCGCATCAAGCCGACGATCATGCGGTCGCTTTCGACGCAGGCACCGTTCGCGGTCGAGTAATCCGGCCCGCCCATGATCTTGTTCACTTTGGTGAGATCGAACAGGTATTCGCCGGCACCCGCGCGCTTGGCGCCGGGCGTTCGCGCGGTTTGAGCTTGCGTCATGTGGTCCTCCATTATTCCGAGCTTGATCGTTCAGGCGAATGCGCGCGCTAGCGTCCCGATTCCGGCCTTCGCACACCCTTGCGGCAGCCTCGAATGCGAACTTCGAAATCAAAGGGACACTAGCAACTCTATGGTTCTAGTGCCGCTTTTGAACCCGAAGTTCGCAAACCCGCTTGCGGCACGGTATGTGCGAACTTCGGGTTCGCGGCACTAGCTTGGGCAGGGCTCGTGCCCAACAATCGTCGCGCCGCGCCGCCGAGAATCGTCTCCTGATCGGCAGCCGCAATCGAAAGGCCGCGCACCTGCGACACGCCGTCCGGCGTTCCCATGTCGAAGGGATAATCGCTGCCCAGCATGACGCGGGCGGCACCGGTGCTGCCAACGAGGAATTCGAGCGCCTCGCGCGAGTGTACGATCGTGTCGAAGTAGAAGCGCTGCAGCGAATCCGTCGGAGAAATGGAAAGGTTGCGCTTGGGTTCGGTACGCACGTGCCAGCCGTGCAAGAAGCGTCCGGCCTGATAGGGGACGAAGCCACCACCGTGAGCGAGGCAGATTTTCAGCGTGGGATGGCGCTCGAGAACGCCGCCGAAGACCAGGCTCGCCGCAGCAATCGTCGTATCGAGCGGATTGCCGATGAGATTGGTGAGATAATAGGAGGACAACCGGTCGGCGCCCGCGACATTGATCGGGTGGACCAGAATGAATGCGCCGAGCTCGGCGGCTGTGCTCCAAACCGGGTCGAGCTCGGGATCGTCGAGGTTCTTTCCCGCGATATTCGATCCGATCTGCGCGCCGCGCAAACCGAGCACGCGCATGGCATGGCGCAACTCGTCCGCGGCGTGCTTGGGCGACTGCATTGGCAGCGTCGCAATGGCGAGGAAGCGGTCAGGCCGAGCCTTCACCAGCTTGGCAAGCTGCTCGTTCTGAATGCGAGCGAAGGCAGCGGTAAGCTCGGCAGGTTGCGCATAGAGAAAGGTTTGCGGGCAAACTGAAAGCACCTGGATGTCGACGGTGGTGGCGGCCATGTCCTGCAAGCGGCGTTCCAGGTCCCAGCCGCCGCGCGGGAAATTGCGATAGCCATGCCCGGCAACATCGAGCGTGCCGAACCGATCGTCGACGTCGGAAAGTTTCGGTGCCACTTTCGGCGCCTCGCGCTGCAAGAACCGGATCGTGTCTTCGGTCAGGATATGCGCGTGAATGTCGATCGTCGGCTGGGCCATGGGTCAATTGCTCATGTGGAATGAGGTGGTGGCGGGACCGCCAGATTAGTGCAGCGTGCCGAATAGATCGAGAGCGATGCCGAGCCGCAAGCATCGTGATAGTGTCGGGGGGCCGGCAAACCGCCTGCGCATCGGGAGTCCCGCCGCACATGCTCGATCAGCCCGCAAGCGTGCAGCGCGCCCAATTGCAATCCCGCCGGCCGCACCTCGATTTCCAGGAGCATCTGGCCGATCTCGAGGCCAACGGCCTGCTCGTGCGCATCGAGCGGCCGATCAACAAGGATACCGAGCTGCACCCTTTGGTGCGTTGGCAGTTCCTCGGCGGCGTGCCGGAAGGGAAGCGGCGCGCTTTTCTTTTCACCAATGTCACCGATGCGAAAGGCCGCTGTTACGACATGCCGGTCGTGGTCGGTGCGCTCGCGGCCTCGCCTGACATCTACGCGATCGGCATGGGACAGCCGGTCGAAACGATCGGCGAGGCCTGGATGCGGGCGATCGCCAATCCCGTGCCACCGGTGCACGCGACGTCGCCGCGCTGCCAGGAGACCGTTCGCACCGGCAAAGATCTTGCGGCGTCGGGCGGACTGGCGCGGCTGCCGGTGCCGGTATCGACGCCCGGCTTCGACTCGGCGCCCTATCTCACCGCGACGCTGTGCATCACACGCGATCCCGACAGCCGCATCCAGAACATGGGCACGTATCGTGCCGCCTTGAAGGCATCCGACCGCCTGGTCGTGCGCATGGTGGCCCGCGAGGCGAGCGGGGCCGGCGGCTATCTGCACTGGCTGAAATATCGTCAGCGGCGTGAACCGATGCCGATCGCAATCGTGATCGGCTGCGCACCGGTGGTCATGTTCACGGGCCCGCAGAAGCTAGCCATCGACATGGACGAGTTGGGCGTGGCCGGTGCGGTCGCCGGTGCGCCGATCGAGGTCGCGAAGGCGGTGACCGTCGATCTCGATGTGCCGGCCTCGGCCGAGATCGTCATCGAGGGACTGATCGATACCGACAAGCTCGAGCCCGAGGCGCCGTTCGGCGAGAGTAACGGCTACGTCGCGCTCGAAGCCTACAACATGCCGATGCGGGTCACCGCGATCACCCATAAGCGGACCCCGGTGTTCACCTCGATCATCAGTCAGGTCACGCCGAGCGAATCGAGCGTGATCAAAAAAGTAGCGTATGAGCCGCTATTTTTGAATCATCTGCGCGAGCGCCTGGGAATAAAAGGCGTGCGCCGCGTCGTGATGCACGAGCGGCTCACCAACCTACGTCCCGTCATTTTCCTGCAAATCGCGGAGAGAACGCCGCGCAGCGAGGTGTGGCGGGCGCTGCACGGCGCCGCCACCTTGCAGTCGAACTGCGGCAAGATCGTCATCGCGGTCAGCGAGGATATCGATCCCGCGAGCATGGATGCGGTGCTGTGGTCGCTCGCCTATCGCACCAATCCCATCGAGGATGTGCATCTCGTGCCGTACCGCGGCGGCGTGCAGGGTGCGCAGTACGGGCCGAAAACGTCGGATTCCGGCATGCTGGTCGACGCCACCCGCAAATATCCGATGGCGCCGCTGGCTTTACCGACGCGCGAATACATGGAGCACGCGCGGGCCCTGTGGGAGGAGCTCGACCTTTATCCACTCAACGTACAGTCGCCGTGGCACGGCTACGGGTTGGGCGACTGGACCGACCGGTGGGAAACGTTCGCGCGCCGCGCCGCAGCCGGCGACTGGGAGCTCACGGGTCGCGAGACGCTCGCGTGCCAGCGCTCAGGCCTGACGCCGGAGGCGCCAGCCCGGTTCGACGATCGTCCGAAGTCCGCTCGTCCCCGCGAAGGCGGGGACCCAGATCGGCAGCCCTGAGAAACGTTCTCTGGATTCCCGCATAGCGCGTCGAAGACGCGCGTGAACGCGCTTATGCTGCGGGAATGAGCGGGCGGCTCGGCACTCTGCGAAATTCCGGCGACGGCTATTCAACCCGCAGGGCGGCTGCCTTCGCGACGGCCGTCCATTTCTCCCGCTCCGCGGCAAGGAACGCGGCGAACGCATCCGGCGAGGAGATTTTGGTTTCCACGCCGAGCTTCGCCAGCGTTGGCGCGAGCTCGGGCGATTGCAGGCTCTCGTTGATGGCGCTGTTGAGCCGGTTCGCCACCGCAGCCGGCGTCCCGGCCGGCGCCACCACGCCGGTGAACGACACGAAGACAAAGTCGGGCATGCCGGCCTCGCTCATAGTCGGCACATCGGGCAGCGGCGCGATTCGTGCCAGATCGGTCACGGCCAGCGCCCTGACACTACCGGCCTCGACCAGCGGCAGCGACGACGCCGGGCTCTCGAACGAATATTGCGTTTCGCCGGCGATGGTCGCCTGTATGGCGGCGCCGCCACCCTTGTACGGCACATGGGCAACGTCGATGCCGGTCCTCTGCTTGAGTACCTCGCCAATGAGGTGCGGCGGCGTCCCGATGCCAGGCGATGCATAATTGAGCTTGCCGGGCCTCGCGCGGGCAAGCGCGATGAGCTCGGCCACCGATCTGGCTGGCAGTGCCGGATGCACGATCAGCAGATTTGCCGTAGTGCCGAGCAGCGCGGCCGGCGCAAAGCTCTTGACTGGATCGTAATTCACGTTCCGGTACATCAGCGGCGCGATGATCAGGGTGCTGGTGTTTCCGAGCAGCAATGTGTGGCCGTCCGCTTCCGATTCCGCGACGGCACGCGCACCGATGGTGCCGCTGGCGCCCGGCCGGTTGTCGATAATTACGCTTTGCCCGAGAATCGCGGTGAGGCGCTGGCCGATCAGCCGCGCCATGACATCAGCGGGCCCAGCCGGGGCGAAGCCGACCACGATGCGGATCGGCTTGCTGGGAAATCCTTGCGCGCTTGCTTGGTCAACTGCCACGCAGGCGAATACGAAGCTGCCAGCAAACAATAGAAGCGTCGTAACCACTGCTACCAGCTCCGCTCGTCGACGACATGGTTGCGCAGAATACCGATTCCGGAAATCTCGACCTCGAGCACGTCGCCGGGCTTCATCCAGAGCGGCGGACTGCGCCGATGGCCGACGCCCTCCGGCGTGCCGGTCGCGATCACGTCGCCCGGTACGAGCGCCGTGAAATCCGAACAGAATGCGATGATCTGCGGCACGGAATAGATCAGGAGGTCGGTGCCTGACCTCTGTACCTCTTTGCCGTTGAGCCGCGTGGCGAGGGTCAATTGCTTGGGATCGGGAAGCTCATCGGTGGTGACCATCCATGGGCCGAGCGGGCCGGTGCTCGGAAAATTCTTTCCCGCGGTCACCGAGAATTTCTGATAGTCGCGCACGCTGCCGTCGACGAAGCAGGTGTAGCCCGCGACGTGCGCGAGCGCCGACTCCACAGGGATGTGATGCCCTCCCCGGCCGATGATGACGGCAAGCTCGCCCTCGAAATCGAAGTGTTGCGACACCGACGGCCGGATCAGCGCGCCCTCATGCCCGGTCAACGTGTTGGCGAGACGCAAAAACATGCTCGGCTGCTTCGGCAGCTCGCGCCCGGTCTCGGCGGCATGGGAGCGATAATTGATGCCGGCGCAGAGAATCTTTTCCGGATCCGGGATCACGGGCAGCCACTTGACTTCGGCGAGACTCTGGTCGGGCTTGGTCGCCACTGAGATGTTTCGCATTTCCGCGAGCGCGTCGCCGGCGAGCGCCTCGCGCAAGCTTGCATAGCGGCCGCCGAAACGTTCATTCAGGGTGATCACGCCGTGCTCGGTGACCGCACCGAAGCGCGCCTTGCCGTCCGCAAGATAACTCGCGAGCTTCATGATCGGTTCGTCGTCAGTCCCGCTACTGGCCGTAGATTGGCACGAATAGGTCTTGTACGGGAATGGGCGCCTCGATGAGCGACTGCTCCGCCATGTAGCGCACCAGCGTTTCGAGCGTCGGCCGGTTTTCGTCCACGCCGTAAGGCCACGGATCGCCACGGAACGCGTCAGCGATCTCTTCCAGCTCGGCGAGCATACCGGGCAGCATATAGCGCAGCGTTCCGACGTTGCGCATCTTGCCGAGCGCGACGTCCTTGGCTTGCGTCATCGCCTTGTAAAGGCTCGTCGCGATGAACGGATGCCGTTCGTAGACATCGCGCCGGATCGCGACGAGATGCATGATCGGGAAAATGCGGGTGCGCCGGTAATAATCGAGTTCCCGCGCATGGAAGTCGGGAAACAGCCGCTGCACGTCGGGATGGCTGCGCAGCGCGTCGGGCAGCCCGCTGCCGAGGATGGCCTGGATCTCCCCCGCTGCGAGCAGCTCGCTCAATGACCGCCCGGACTTGTTCTGCTCGATGGAAACGCGCTTGAGCGGCGCCGGCGCTGCCGAATCGCCGTGCGAGTGTGGGCTGTTGGCGGCGCCCTGCACCCAATGCACGCCGGAAAAGTCCACGTCGTACTCGTCCTGCAACAGGCCGCGGATGAACACCGCCGCGGTCTGAGTGTAGAGCGGAACGCCGATGCGCTTGCCTTCCAGATCCTTCGGCTTCGCGACCGCCTTGCGGTTGACGGTGATGAAGCCGTGCCGGAACACGCGCGAGGGAAATACCGGCAGGGCCACCATTTCCTGGCGCCCGGCAGCGAGGCGGCTGATGACCTCGGAACTCGACATCTCGCAGGCGTCGAACTCGAGGTTCTTTCCCATGCGGTCGAAGATCTGCCGCGGTTCGTCGATCGCAAGAAAATTGAGATCGATGCCTTCGGGCTTCACCTCGCCGGTGTAGAGGGCGAGCATGCGATCGTAGAGACCGCAGGCAAACGTGATGGGGAGCTTGGGCATGATATTTTTCCGCGACATCTGATTAAGCGACGCCCTTCCGATCCGTCATGCCCGGCAACGCAGTCAAGCTTGCACAGACTGCGTAAACTTGTCCGCGCTGCCGGGCATCCACGTCTTTCTTACTTCTAAAGACGTGGATGGCACCGCAACTCGGGCTTGCCCGAGTTGCGCATATAAGATTGCCGCAGGTCGGGTAAACCCGACCTGCTGTGACAAGCACGGCCATGACGTCGAGAAAGATTGCGCGTTATTCCGCCGCCACCCGCACCGCGTCCTCGACCTTCTCCACCTTGGCCGCGCAGTACTTGAATTCGGGGATTTTCCCGAACGGGTCGAGCGCGGGGTTGGTAAGGAGATTGGCTGCGGCTTCGACGAAGGCGAATGGAATGAATACGACGCCGTCGGGTATCGCGTCGTCCTGGCGCGCGGCAAGCTCGATGCTGCCGCGGCGCGTCGACACGCGCACCCTCTGGCCCGGGGCAACGCCGAGCCGCGCGAGGTCGCCGCGCGAAAAGCTCGCCACTGCGCCGGGCTCGAGCGCATCGAGGGTGGACGCGCGCCGGGTCATGGCGCCAGTGTGCCAATGCTCGAGCTGGCGGCCGGTCGAGAGCACGAACGGATATTCGGCATCGGGCCGCTCGTCGGGCGGCAAGATCCTGGCCTGCACGAGCTTGCCCCGCCCGTCCTGGGTGGGAAAGCGGTCGCCAAACACCACGTCGTGCCCGGGCTGATCCGGCGCATCCGAGGGATAGGTGACCGCGCTCTCGCTTTCGATGCGATCCCAAGAGATGTTGTCGAGCGCCGGCATCAGCGATGCCATCTCCGTGTAGATCTCGCTCGGGTGCCGGTAATTCCAGTCAAGCCCGATGCGGCGCGCGATTTCCTGCGTGATCCACCAGTCCAGCTTAGCTTCGCCCGGCAATGGCAACGCACGGCGCCCGATCTGCACCTGGCGGTTGGTGTTGGTAACGGTCCCATCCTTCTCCGGCCATGCGGACGCCGGCAGGACGACGTCGGCGTAGCAGGCGGTCTCGGTGAGGAAAATGTCCTGCACCACGAGATGCTCGAGATGCGCGAGCGCCTCGCGCGCGTGGCTGAGATCGGGGTCCGACATCGCCGGGTTCTCGCCGAGGATGTACATGCCCTTGATAACGTCGGCATGCACCGCCTTCATGATCTCGACCACGGTGAGGCCGCGCTTGGGATCGAGCGTGGCGCCCCAAGCCTTCTCAACCTGCGCGCGGAATTCCGGGTTGTCGACCGCGCGATAATCCGGGAAGAACATCGGAATGAGGCCGGCGTCGGAGGCGCCCTGCACGTTGTTCTGCCCGCGCAACGGATGGAGCCCCGTGCCGGGGCGTCCGATCTGGCCGCAGATCAGCGCCAGCGCGATCAGACAGCGCGCGTTGTCGGTGCCGTGCACGTGCTGCGACACGCCCATGCCCCAGAAAATGATCGCGGACTCCGCACGCGCATAGGTGCGCGCGACCTTCCGCAACGTATCCGCAGGTATGCCGCAGATCGCCGCCATCTCGTCAGGCGTGAAATCCTTGATGTGCTCGGCGAACGCGGCAAAATTCGAGGTCTGCGCCTCGACGTATTGCCGGTCGTAAAGTTTTTCCGTGACGATGGTGTTGAGGATGCCGTTGAGCATCGCCACGTCGGTGCCCGGCTTGAACTGCAGCATGTGCGTGGCGTGGCGCTTGAGCGCCTGGCCGCGCGGGTCCATGACAATGAGCTGCGCGCCGCGCTTGGCCGCCTGCTTGAAGAAGGTGGCGGCAACCGGATGGTTCTCGGTCGGATTGGCGCCAATCACGATGATGACGTCGGAATTCTTGCACTCGTTGAAGGTCGCGGTGACGGCGGCCGAGCCGATGGTCTCGAGCAGCGCCGCCACCGATGAAGCATGGCAGAGCCGGGTGCAGTGGTCGACGTTGTTGGTGCCGAAGCCGGCGCGCACGAGTTTCTGGAACAGATAGGCCTCCTCGTTCGAGCCCTTGGCAGAGCCGAAGCCGGCGAGAGCCTTGCTGCCGTCGCGATCGCGAATTTTTTTCAGGCCTGAAGCGGCGCGATCCAGCGCCTCCTCCCAGGTCGCGCGCCGGAAATGTGTCCACGGATTGGCCGGGTCGACGACATCCTCGGTGTGCTTGCGCACGCTATCTTTGCGGATGAGCGGGTACAGCAGGCGATGGGGATGATGCACGTAGTCGAAGCCAAAGCGGCCCTTGACGCACAGGCGGTTCTGATTCGCTGGGCCATTGCGGCCGCTCACATAGAGCAGCTGATCCTGCTTGATGTGATAGGTGAGCTGGCATCCCACGCCGCAATAGGGGCACACGCTGTGCACCTCACGGTCGGGGAACTGGGTGCGCACGTTCGCCTCATCAACGAGGCTCGCCGGCATCAGCGCGCCGGTTGGACAGGCCTGCACGCATTCGCCGCAGGCGACGCAGGTCGAGGCTCCCATTGGGTCGTCGAAGTCGAACACGACCTTCTCGGTGTGGCCGCGCCCGGCCATGCCGATCACGTCGTTGACCTGCACCTCGCGGCAGGCGCGGACGCAGAGATTGCATTGGATGCAGGCGTCGAGATTGACAGCCATCGCGGGGTGGCTGCGGTCGGGCACCGGACTCGAGCGGCGCGCAAACCGGCTCCTCGTGACCTTCTGGCGCTCCGCGGTCTGCCAGAATTCCGATCGCGGGTCGTGCGCGACGTCCTTGGGCGGCTGGTCCGTCACCAACAGCTCGAGCACCATGCGGCGCGCGGCCTTGGCGCGATCGGTCTGCGTCTTCACCTTCATGCCCGGCGTCGGCGTGCGGAGGCAACTTGCGGCGAGCACCCGCTCGCCCTCGATCTCGACCATGCAGACGCGGCAATTGCCGTCCGGCCGGTAGCCGGGCTTGGGCGAATAGCAGAGATGCGGCAGCTTGATGTCGAGGCGGCGCGCGGCGCGGAAGATCGTCTCGCCGTCGCGGATGTCGACTTCGCGATCGTCGATGGTGAATGTCGCCGGTTTTGCGAAACCGTTGGTGCTCATGACCACTGTCTCATCGGTTGCGCCAAATCCTCGCGGAAATACTTCATCACCGAGGCCAGCGGATTGGGCGCGGCCTGGCCCAGCCCGCAGATCGACGCGTCACGCATCGTAGCCGAAAGCTCGTTGAGTAATGCTTCGTCCCAGGCGCCGTTTGCCATCAGCTTCACCGCCTTCTCAGTGCCGACCCGGCACGGCGTGCATTGGCCGCAGCTCTCGTCCTCGAAGAAGCGCATCAGATTGAGCGCCACCGCCTTCATATCGTCCTTGTCCGACAGCACGACGACCGCGTGCGACCCGACGAAGCAGCCGTAAGGCTCGAGCGTGCCGAAGTCGAGCGGGAGGTCGGCCATTGCCGCCGGCAATATCCCGCCGGAGGCGCCGCCCGGCAAATAAGCCTTGAAGTTGTGGCCCTCGGTCATGCCACCGCAATATTCCTCGATCAGCTCGCGCGCCGTGACACCCGCCGGTGCCAGCACCACGCCGGGTTTCTTGACCCGGCCGGAAACCGAAAAGCTGCGCAGGCCCTTGCGCCCGTTGCGTCCGTGCGACGTGAACCATTGGGCGCCCTTCTCGACGATGTCACGCACCCAGTAGAGCGTCTCGACGTTCTGCTCCAGGGTCGGCCGCCCGAACAGGCCGACCTGCGCCACGTAGGGAGGGCGGTGCCGCGGGAACCCGCGCTTGCCTTCGATTGACTCGATCATCGCGGACTCTTCACCGCAGATGTAGGCACCCGCGCCGCGGCGCAAGTGGATCCGTGTGTGCTTGGTAAGACCGGCGTCCGTTACCCTTGCGAGCTCGTCGGCAAGCATCAGCCGGACTTCAGGATACTCGTCTCGGATGTAGAGATAAGTGTCTGCCGCCTCGACTACCCATGCAGCGATCAACGTGCCCTCGATGAAACGGTGGGGATCGCGTTCGAGATAATAGCGATCCTTGAAGGTGCCCGGCTCGCCCTCGTCGGCATTGACCGCGAACAGACGCGGCGCCGGTTCCGCGCGCACCAGCGTCCATTTGCGGCCAGTGGGAAAGCCGGCACCGCCGAGCCCACGCAGACCGGCGTCGCTCACTACCGCGATGATAGAATCGCGGGTGTGCGTGCCGGCGAGGCAGGCTTTCAGCAGCGCGTAGCCGCCGCCGCGAACATAGGCGTCGAACGGGACTTCGGTCGGATAAGGGTGCACATGACCGTCACGAGCGAGCGCACCGGCCACGCTGTCCATGGTCGCCTTCATCACCTGCGTGTGGCCGACCGCACAGACCGGCGCGCGGTCACAGGCACCCATGCAGGGCGCGCGCATGACCCGCACGTCTCGGCCAAGTTTGTTCGGCAATTCGCGCAGCAGATGCTCCGCACCAACCATGGCGCAGGAAAGCGAGTCGCATACGCGCACCGTCACGGGGGCCGGCGGCGCGTCGCCCTCCTTCACCACGTCAAAATGCGCGTAGAAGGTCGCGACCTCGTACACTTCCGCGAGCGCGAGTCTCATCTCCTGGGCGAGGGCGGCGAGATGCGCTGCCGAAAGCCGCCCGTACTGGTCTTGGATGAGATGGAGGTGCTCGATCAGGAGATCGCGCCGACGGTCGCGCTCGCCGAGCAGCGCGCGCACCTCGCCGAGCGCAGTCGGATCGACTTGGCGCCCCTTCGGCGTTCGCGGCGGCCGACGACGGCCGCTGGCGGGTTTGTTCTCGACGAGAGTCATCTCAGCACGTAACGGCAATGTTGACGCGCGCCCGCGCCGCGAGCTCGGTGGTGTTCCCCTCCCCCCTGTGGGGAGGGGCTAGGGGTGGTGGTAGAGGTTGACGCACGCGCATCGTGCAACAACGACCCCCCTTCCCAACCCTCCCCCACAAGGGGGGAGGGAGCACACCGAGTTCGCGGCAAATCTGTACGCATCAACTCATTACTCGTTGTCAGAACAACCCGCTGATCCGCCCGTCCGCTCCGACATCGATTGCGTCGGCGGCCGGCACCTTGGGGAGCCCCGGCATGGTCATGATCTCACCGCAGATCGCCACCACGAACTCGGCGCCGGCGGAGAGCCGCACCTCACGCACGTTCACCACGTGATCGCTGGGAGCGCCCTTGGCATTGGCGTTGGTGGTGAAGCTGTACTGGGTCTTGGCGATGCAGACCGGGAATTTGCCATAGCCCATCTGCTCGAAGGCGCTGAGCTGATCGCGCACCGGCTTGTCCGCCGAGATATCCTTGGCGCGGTATATTTCGCGGGCGATGGTGCGAATCTTCTCGTAGAGCGGCATGTCGTCGGGATAAAGCAGCTTGAGCTTGCTCTTGCCGCTCTCGGCCGCCTTGACCACGGCACGCGCGACATCGGCAGCGCCGGCGCCGCCCTCGGCCCAGTGATCGGCGATCAGCGCCTCGACGCCGAGCTTGGCGCAGGCGTTCTTCACCAGCGCGGTTTCCGCCTCGGTATCCGCGCTGAAACGGTTGATCGACACCACCGGCACGATGCCGAACTTCTGCATGTTGTCCACATGGCGCGCGAGGTTCGCCATGCCGGCTTCGAGCGCCTTCAGGTTCTCGGTCTTGAGGTCTTCCTTGGCCACGCCGCCGTGCATCTTGAGCGCGCGGATGGTTGCGACCAGCACGGCGCAGTCCGGCGCCAGCCCGGTCTTGCGGCACTTGATGTCGATGAATTTCTCCCCGCCGAGATCGGAACCGAAGCCCGCCTCCGTCACGACGTAATCGCAAAGCTTGAGCGCCGTGGTGGTGGCGAGCACCGAGTTGCAGCCGTGGGCAATATTCGCGAACGGCCCGCCATGGATGAACGCGGGCGTGCCTTCCAGCGTCTGCACCAGATTGGGCGCGAGCGCCTCTTTCAGCAAAACCGCCATCGGCCCGTGCGCCTTGAGTTCGCCCGCCCGCACCGGCTTGCGGTCGCGTGTGTAGCCGACCACGATCTTGGACAGGCGCTGCTTGAGATCGTCCACGTCCTTGGCGAGGCAGAAGATCGCCATCACCTCGGAAGCGACCGTGATGTCGAAGCCGTCCTCGCGCGGGAAGCCGTTGGCGACGCCGCCCAGCGAGTTGACGATCGAGCGCAGCGCCCGATCGTTCATGTCCATCACGCGCCGCCAGGCAACGCGGCGGCTGTCGATGCCGAGCGAATTGCCCCAGTAGATGTGATTATCGATCAGGGCGGCGAGCAGGTTGTTCGCGGTGGTGATCGCGTGGATGTCACCGGTGAAGTGAAGGTTGATGTCCTCCATCGGCACCACCTGGGCATAGCCGCCGCCGGCGGCGCCGCCCTTCATCCCAAAGCACGGCCCGAGTGACGGCTCGCGGATGCACAGCATCGCCTTCTTGCCGATGTAATTGAGCGCGTCGGTGAGGCCGACCGTGGTCGTGGTTTTGCCTTCGCCCGCGGGGGTCGGCGTTATTGCGGAGACCAGGATCAGCTTGCCGTTCGGGCGGCTCTGCAGCGAATTGATGTAATCGAGCGAGACCTTGGCCTTGTAATGGCCGTAGGGCTCGAGATGCTCGGGCGCGATGCCGAGTTTTTCCCGCGCGATGTCCAGGATCGGCCGCTTCTTGGCGGACTGCGCGATCTCGATATCCGATTTCGGATCGGTATGCTGGGACGCGATCGGCGCGGCCTTGGCGGCGGCGGCGGGGTTCGGATTCATGCGAGCCTCGTGCCAGGGTTGAGCTTTGCATTGGCGGCGAATTCGGCCGCGGCAATCTTGCCGCCGTCCGCGGGCTTCACGCGCAGAACCTTGATGCGGCCGTCGGCACAGACGACGTTGAACCCATCGCTCAAGACCTCGACGATCTCGCCCATTTTTCCGCCGATGCCTTTGGGATCGCGCGCGGGCAGCGGTTTGGACTCAAAGACCTGCAGCGTTTGCCCGTTCAATGTCGTCCACGCGCCCGGCGCGGGATTGCAGCCGCGGATGAGATTGTGAATCTGCCGCCACGGCTTGCCCCAGTCGATGCGGGCATTGTCGGCCGAGCAGCGTCCTTCGTAGCTGGCCTGTGCGTGATCCTGCTTGCGGCGCGGCGCCTTGCCGGCTTTGACCAAGTCGACGGCTTCGAGCATCGCGTCGACCCCCATGGGAAACAGGCGATCGAAATAGACGCTGCCGAGCGAATCGTCCGGGCCGATATGGGTGCGCTTCTGTAAGAGCACGTCGCCGGTATCGAGGCCGTTGTCCGGCCAGAAGATTGAAAGGCCGGTCTCCGTATCGCCCTGGATGATCGGCCAGTTGATCGCGCTCGGCCCACGATATTTCGGCAGTAGCGAGGGATGGTATTGAATCGAGCCTTTGCTCGGGATGTTGAGAAATTCTTCCGGCACGAACAGCGTGACGAACGCCATGACTTGCAGGTCGGGCTTGAGTCCCTTGAACTCCTCCCACACTTCCGGCTTGCGGTATGAGGCAGGCTGATAGACCGGCAGCTTGGCGGCGAGCGCCGCTTCCTTGAGTGGATCGGCCTTGGCGCCGGGCTTCTCTGGGGCGGCGTACACGGCGATCACCTCCTCGTCGCGCTTGAGCAGCGCCTCGAGAACGGCCTTACCGAACGCCTGCTGTCCATGCACCACGATACGCATTCGAAATTCCTCTCAACCCTCCGCTGTCATGCCCGCGCAAGCGGGCATCCAGTAATCACAGGTGGTTCGAAGCGCCATTGCAAAATCGGTGGTTACTGGGTCCCCGCTTTCGCGGGGACGACAGTCTGTTTTTTGCACCGCTACGCCGCTTCGGCACGCGCGCCTTTTTCCGGCGCCGACATGGCGCCCGAGCTCTTGATCTCGGCGATTTCCGCAGCGGAATAGCCGAGCTCCTTGCCGAGAATCTCGTCGGTGTGCTCGCCAAGCAGCGGCGCGCGCTTCACCTCGGTGATCGAGTCCGACATCTTCACCGGGTTGCCGACCGTGAGGTACGGGCCGCGGGTGGGATGATCGACCTCGACCACGGTGCCGGTTTTGCGCAGCGACGGCTCCTCCGCGATCTCCTTCATCGACAGGATTGGCCCGACAGGAATGTCGACCCCGTTGCAGATCTCCATCACCTCGAACTTGGTCTTGGTCATGGTCCACGCTTCGATGGTAGCGAAGATGTGCTTGAGGCGCGGCAGGCGCGCCGGCGGCGTGGCGTAGTCGGGATCGGTCGTCCAGTCCGGCTTGCCGATCAGATCGCAGATCGCGCCCCAGACCGGCGCCTGGGTGATGAAATAGATGTAGGCGTCGGGATCCTTCTCCCAGCCCTTGCACTTGAGGATCCAGCCGGGTTGTCCGCCACCGGAGTCATTGCCAGCGCGCGGCACCGCCTCACCGAACGGAAGGCCTTCGCCGTACTGGCTGTATTCGGTGAGCGGTCCGTGCTTGAGCCGCTGCTGATCGCGCAGCTTGACGCGCGCGAGGTTGAGCACTCCGTCCTGCATCGCGCACAGCACGCGCTGGCCGCGGCCGGTGCGGATGCGCTGATACAAGGCGGAGACGATGCCGAAGGCGAGATGCAAGCCGGTGCCGCTGTCGCCGATCTGCGCGCCGGTGACGAGCGGCGGCCCTTCGCGGAATCCGGTGGTCGAGGCCGAGCCCCCCGCGCATTGCGCGACGTTCTCGTAGACCTTGCAGTCCTCGTAGGGACCCGGGCCAAAGCCCTTCACCGAGGCCACGATCATGCGCGGATTGGTCTTGTGGATGTGCTCCCAGGTGAGCCCCATGCGATCGAGCGCGCCGGGCGCGAAATTCTCCACCAGCACGTCGCAGTGCTTGATCAGCCGATCGAGGATTTCCTTGCCCTTGGGGTGCTTGGAATCGATCGTGATCGACCGCTTGTTGCCGTTGAGCATCGTGAAATAGAGGCTGTCCGCGCCCTTCACGTCGCGCAGCTGGCCGCGCGTGATGTCGCCAATACCGGGACGCTCCACCTTGATGACGTCAGCGCCCATGTAGGCGAGCAGCTGCGTGCAGGTGGGACCCGACTGCACATGCGTGAAATCGAGAATGCGCACGCCGTCGAGCGCCTTGCCTGCCTGCCCCCACGGCTTGGTGGATGGTTTTGGCAGACCGTTCGCAGCGGTCTCCTTCGCGGCCGCGTTTTTCGCTTTCAGTTTCATGACTTTCTTCGATGCCGCCTTCGATTTCGGCTTAACCTTGCTTTTGTTTGACACCTTCTTGCTCGCCATTGCCGTTCCTCTCGCTGGTTGTCATGCTCGCGAAAGCGGGCATCCAGTAATCACCGTCGGTTCGAAGCTTTGTGCCATTGCGACATTTGTGGTTACTGGGTCCCCGCTTTCGCGGGGACGACGGTGATCGATTATTTCTTGCGAAGCGCGCTTTGCGGATTGAGGCTGCCGATGCGGCCGCTCTCGGTGCCCGCCGCCGGGTCGATCGCCGCATTGATGAGGGTCGGCTTGCCGGAATCCAACGCCTTGTTGACGGCGCGGCTTAGCTCGTCCGGCGTGGTGACATGCACGCCCGCGCCGCCGAATGCCTCGATAATCTTCTCGTAGTGCGCGTCTTTCACGAATGCAGTCGTCGCCGGATCCGCGCCGCCGCCGGGATTGACGTCGGTTCCGCGGTAGATGCCGTTGTTGTTGAAGACGACGACGCAGACCGGCAGCTGGTAGCGGCAGACCGTCTCCACCTCCATGCCGCAGAAACCAAAGGCGCTGTCGCCTTCGACCGCGAGCACGGGTTTGCCGGTCTCCACAGCGGCTGCGACCGCAAAGCCCATGCCGATGCCCATGACGCCCCAGGTGCCGACGTCGAGGCGCTTGCGCGGCTTGTAGATGTCGATGACGCCGCGCGCGAGATCGAGCGTATTGGCCCCTTCATTGACGAGGATGATGTCCGGCCGCTCTTTGATGACGGCGCGCAGCGCACCGAGCGCGCTGTGGAAATCCATCGGCGCGGTATTCTTCATCAGCCGCGACGCCATCTTGGCGATGTTCTCTTCCTTGCGCGCGTTGATGGCGCCGACCCACTCGGCCGGAGGAGCCGGCCAATTGCTGCCCATGGCCTCGACCAGCGCCGACACGCAGGAGCCGATGTCGCCGACCAACGGAGCAACGATGCCGACGTTGCTATCCATTTCTTTTGGTTCGATATCGATCTGAACGAATTTCTTTGAGCCGGGCTCACCCCAGGTCTTGCCCTTACCGTGCGACAGAAGCCAGTTGAGGCGCGCGCCGATCAGCATGACGACGTCGGAATCTTTCAGCACCGTCGAGCGCGCCGCACCCGCGCACTGCGGATGCGTGTCAGGCAAAAGCCCCTTGGCCATGCTCATCGGCAGGAACGGAATGCCGCTCTTCTCCACGAGCAGGCGGATTGCCTCGTCGGCCTGCGCATAGGCTGCGCCTTTGCCAAGAATGATCAGGGGGCGCTTGGCGCTCTTGAGCACATCGAGCGCCCGCCTGACCGCGGCCGGAGCGGGAAGCTGCGCCGGTGCCGGATCGACGACCTTGACCAGCGATCGCGCGCCGGCCTCTGCGTCCATCACCTGCGCAAAAAGCTTGGCCGGCAAATCGAGATAGACGCCACCCGGGCGGCCGGAGACAGCCACGCGGATTGCGCGCGCCACGCCGATGCCGATGTCGGCGGCATGCAGCACGCGGAACGCCGCCTTGCAGAGCGGCTTCGCGATCGCCAGCTGGTCCATTTCTTCGTAGTCGCCCTGCTGCAGGTCGACGATCTCGCGCTCGGACGAGCCGCTGATCAGGATCATCGGAAAGCAGTTCGTGGTGGCATTGGCCAGCGCGGTCAGACCATTGAGAAAGCCCGGCGCCGAAACGGTGAGGCAGATGCCGGGCTTCTTGGTAAGGAAGCCGGCGATGGCCGCGGCATTGCCAGCGTTCTGCTCGTGGCGGAACGAGAGGACACGCATGCCTGCCGCCTGGGCGTTGCGGCCCAAGTCGGTGATCGGAATGCCGGGCACCCCGTAAATCGTGTTGATGCCGTTGAGCTTGAGAGCATCGATGACGAGATGAAAGCCATCCGTCAGTTCCTGCTGCGCTTCGCCTGCCGTCGTGCTCGTCTCTGGCGCCTTCGCTTTGACCGCTGCCTCAGCCATTGGAGCCTCCGCTAATTTTTTGTTCTCACTCTGTCAGTCCAAATAGTCTGCGTATTTCGCCACGTGATCGGCAAGGCCGAGCGCATGGTCGCGCAGAAGACCCTCGGCGCGTTTGGTGTCGCGCGCCTCCAGCGCCTCGATGATCGTCATGTGATCGCGGATCGAGCGATCGGCGCGATCCTGCTCGCCGATGGTCTTGCGGCGGATCATCCGCATATGCGTGAACAGGTTCTCCGCCAGCGCGAGCAGCACGCTGTTGCGGCTCATGCGCATGATGGTCTGGTGGAACTCGATGTTCACCTCGGAGTATTCGTCGAGCCGCGCGTGCAGCTCGCCGTTCTCGAACCGCGTGAACATCGTGCGCAACGAGGCAATCTCGTCATCGCTCGCGTTCTGCGTGATCAGCCGCGCAGCCATGCTCTCGAGCGCCGCCCAGGCGGTGATCATCTCGATCACCTCGCGCTTGGTCTTGCGCACGACGTAAACGCCGCGGCGCGGAACGGCGCGGACGAACCCCTCGCGCTCAAGCTGCGCCATGGCTTCGCGCACCGGGGTGCGGCTGATACCGAAATCGGACGCGAGGCGCCGCTCGTCGAGGCGGATATCCGAGCGGTGGCGATAGACATCCATTGCCACGATCGCGTCTTTGAGCGCGGTGTAGGCGCGGCTCTTGAAACTTTCCGGAGTTGCGATCGGCTCGACGCGCGGCGACACGACCGTCCCGCCAGGGTGCGGGCTCGGCTCGGTGCGCGCCCGCACAGTCCGGCGCAAGCCTTCCGCCGGACTTGTCAGTTCGATTTTTTCGACATCCCACCGGATGCCGGCAAGACGGGAGGAACGACCACTGCTACGCATCTGTGGTATACAATATTCCAGGGGCGCCGTCAGCGCAACCGGCTCATTTCCTTCAAAATTCCGGAGCGGCAGAATCCAGCTCCCGTGTGAGGTGGTTCACATGAGCGCCGTGGCGCAGGGGCTAATCGTGGGTGTCATCCACCCAACGAGGGACCCGTGTCCGACCTTGCCGTTCGCTCGACCACCCCGCGCGACGGCGCCAGCTATTCGGAAGTCCTTTCCACTCCGCTGGCGGTCGCGTTTGTGTTCTGTGTGCTGGGGCTTGCCGTCAGCGCTGCGCTCCTGCCACTGTTTGCTCCGGAAGAGATCAGCTGGGTGATCTCCCACCTCGATTGAGGCCGGTGCCATACCGGGCGGCGTTGCCCGCGCCGCTCCGCCGCCCCCGCCGCTGAGCCGCAGCGCCCGCGAGCGCCGATACGCTTAACCCCGCGCCATCGCCTGCTGGCGCATGGGTCGCAAAACCGCCAGCGCCATGATCGCAGCGATGATGTTGAGCACCGCCGCGATCACGAACACCGCCGTCCAACTGCCGGTCGCGGTTGTCAGCACGTTGCCGAGCGGCACCAGCAATGCAGCGGTGCCTTTCGCGGTGTAAAGCATCCCGTAGTTCGTGGTCGCGAACTTGCGGCCGTAGATGTCGGTGCAGGTTGCCGGGAACAGCGAGTAAATCTCGCCCCAGGCGAAGAACACTAGGCCCGACAGGATCACGAACAGGAGCGGATCGCTGGCAAAGTGCAGCAACGCGTAGATGCCGATGCCTTCCAGGAAGAAGGCGATGAACATCGTGTTCTCGCGGCCGATATGGTCGGACACCCAGCCGAAGAACGGTCGCGTTACGCCGTTGAGCACGCGATCAATCGACAGCGCGAATTGCAGCGCCGGCAAGGTCAGCCCGAGGATCGAGACCGGGATCGTGTCGATCTTGAAGTCCTTGGCGATGGGAGCGAGTTGCGCTGTCGCCATCAGGCCGCCGGTGCCGACCATCACGAACATGACGTACATGACCCAGAACGGCGCCGTTTTCAGGACTTCGGCGGGGCCGAAATCACGCCGGCTCTGCTGGACCGCCGGTGCCGCAGGCACCGGCACCTCGCCGGGCTCGGGCGCCCGCAGCAACAGCGCGACCACCACGACCACGATGCCTTGGCCGAGGCCGAACCACAGGAACGCGGCTTCGTAACCGCTCGATTGGATCATGTTGGCAATAGGAATCACGGTCAGCGCCGAGCCCGCGCCGAAACCCGCGGCGGTCAGGCCGGCGGCAAGACCGCGCCGGTCGGGAAACCATTTGAGCGCATTGCCGACCGAACCGCCGTAGATGACGCCGGCGCCGATGCCGCCGATCGCGGCGCCGACGTAGAGCCAGAACAGCGAATCCGCGTACGCATTGATGACCCAGGCAATCGCCACCAGGACGCCGCTGCCGCTGATCATGACCCGGGGGCCGAATTTGTCGATCAGGTACCCTTCGAACGGCACCAACCAGGTTTCCATCAACACGAAGATCGTGAAGGCGACCTGAATCCCCGCGCGCCCCCAGTGATACTTCTGATCGATCGGATTGACGAACAGAGTCCAGCCATATTGCAGATTGGCGATCATCACCATGCAGATGATGCCGAAAATCAGTTGCCCCCAACGTGTCGCGTCCGACGCGATCGCCCGCGAAGTTACTGCCCGGGTTGTGCTTGTCGTCACCACTCCCTCCTATGAAAGGCTCTCTTCCGCGACCGTGAGCGATGCTGCCCGCTCACTTCCGCTTTCCGCCCCGAGCGCTTGAACGCGCCTCTTGAACTCGGCGACGCATCCCGGCGAGCGTCTCTCGATTGTGCCAGCCGGTTGTCGCGTCTATCCTTTTCGCACGCGTGTCTTGTTCCTTACAGATCGATCCGCGCAACAGCAACGCAATGAAACAGCGCGCGCAATCGAGATGGTGGTAAACCTTTCAAATACAACTCGGTTCGCGGCGATAATGCCTGGAATCGGGGGCAGTTGCGCGGGACGTGGTGCCGCAGTTTTTGTTGTGCGCTGCAATATGTACCATTAGAAACGCCTGTCTCTGTTCTGCCGCGGCCAGCCAGACCGCAATCGTTCTGGGGCTGCGTGCAATCCGCGATTGAAAGCGCATGCAACCGCCGTCCTCACGGCCTCGCCGCTCATGGACAAGGTGCCATCCCCTGGCTAGTGCCGCGAACCCGAAGTTCGCACACACCGTGCCGCAAGCGCATTTGCGAACTTCGGGTTCAAAAGCGGCACTAGAATCATAAAGTTGCTAGTGTCCCTTTGATTCCGAAGTTCGCATTCGACCCTACCGCAAGGATGTGCGAACTTCGGAATCGGGACACTAGCTTCGATCGGACCCATCGCACATTGTGGCTCGTCGGCAATCACACCTGTCAATGACGTTACCGGCTGCACGGCACGATAACATTTACGGGGAACGCGCGCGCATCGGTTACACCTCGCCGCCGCTCACCACCGAAATCTTTCCCTATGAGTTCTACAAGATCGTTCCGGCCGGCGTGACGCTGGTGATCACCACCTTGGCGATCGTGGTGCGCAGCGCGGGCGAGGTGGACCAATCCTACGACATCAGCATGAAGGCGGCGCGCGAGATGGCCTCCGCCGGCGTCGACATCGTGGTGCTCGGCGGCGTGCCGATCAATCTGTCGAGGGGCTCCGCCAATGCCGAGCAGATGATACTGGATCTCGAGGCCGAGCTCGGCATCAAGGTCTCGACCAGCGCATCGGCGCAGGCGAAAGCCGCCAAGGCGCTCGGCTGCAAAAAGGTGGTGGTGGCACAACCGTACGAGCTGAACGAGACCGACCGCATCGCCGGCTACGCCAAGCATTTCGGCTGCAAGGTGCTGGGAGCGACCGGCTGGGGCAGCGCGTTCAATCAGATCGGGCGCATCCCGCGCGATGCCGCGTTGCAAATGGGACGCAAACTGATGCGCGAGCATCCGGATGCGGATTCGATTCTGTTGCCCTCGCCGCATTGGCCGACCGCGGAAGCGATCGATGCGCTCGAGCGCGAGCTCGGGGTGAACGTCATGGCGGCGCACCAGGCGATCGTCTGGGACGCGCTGCGCCGTTGTGGGATTGACGACCGCATCGCCGGCTTCGGCCGCCTGCTGCGGGAATTTTGACCTGGGCGCTGCCGATGGGAGTAACCGCCGGCGACTTGCCGATGCAGGAGATACTGATGCAAACCAGAAACCGAGCGGCAAGCCTGGTCGCTGCATTTTTCAGCTTCCTGCTCCTCGGATGGCAGATGACGATCGCGCAAGCCCCCATCGAATTCAAGGCCGGCATTTCGGACCCGGTCAATACCGTGCTCGCTTGGTACATGGCGCGCGATGCGGGCTTCTATGCTGCCCAAGGTCTCAACGTCGATATCCTCAACATGAACGGCGGCAGCCGCGGCGCCGCCGAGCTGCAGGCGGGCCGACTCGACGTCATGCACGTGGGCCTGTCCTCGGTGATCCGGGTCAATCGCGCCGGCGGCGATCTGCGCAGCATCGGCTCGCTCAGCAACGTCATCCGCTTCACGTTCTTCGCCGCGCCCGGCGTCAACGGCGCCGCCGATCTCAAGGGCGGCGCCATCGGCGTGAGCACGTTCGGGTCGGAAAGCGACTCGACCGTCACCCTGGCGCTGGCGCGGCTCGGACTTACCCGCAACGACGTGGTGCTCAAGGAATATGGCGGCGGCATGCGGCGCCTAGAGGCGGTCAAGTCCGGCGACATCAAGGCCACCCCGATCAACGAGCCGATCGCGAGCCTGGCGCGCGCCCAAGGAGTCAGGGTGCTGGTCGATCTCGTACCCGAGCAGATTCCCTGGGTGTTCAGCTCGATCGTCGTGCGGCGCAGCGACGTCGCGGGGCGGCGCGACGTGCTCCTGCGCTTTCTCAAGGGCACGATCGAGGGCAATTACCTCGCCCTGACCGACGAGAAGCGCGCGAAAGAGGTTTTGGCGAAGGAGCTAAAAGTCGGCGATCCGAAAATTCTCGACATCACCTACAGCGACTTCAAGGCGCAATCGCCGAGCAACATCGAAATCTCGCTTCCCGGCGCGGAAAATATCTTGGCGCAGTTTCCTGGCGGCAGCCAGAAGGTCGACGACTACGTGGACACGAGCTTGATCGATACACTGGGGTCGGAAGGCTTTTTGGCAGCGATGCAGCAGAAGTATCGGCGCTGACGCCGTTCACGTCGATGCGGATTGCCATACACGCGCTCGCGGCTCTGATTCTGGCGATCGCCGCCTGCCCGGCGGCCGGCACGGCGCAGAGCGTCGAGGAATTCTATCACGGCAAACCTATTACGATGCTGGTCGGCGGCGGTGCTGGCGGCGGCTATGACACCTATGCCCGCATCTTTGCGCGGCATCTGTCGCGACACATTCCCGGCAATCCGAACATTATCGCCAAGAACATGCCAGCGGCGGCGGGGCTTGCCGCGGCCAGTGCCCTCTACACCACGGCCGACAAGGACGGCTCGACGATCGGCGCTTTCACCAACGGCGCCGCCATGGATCCGCTGTTCGGCAATCCAGGCGCGCGCTACGACGCACAGAAATTCAACTGGCTTGGCAGCATCGGAAAGCTGCAGAACGTGTGCGCGACGTGGCATACCTCGCCGGTGACCAGAATCGAGACGGCGCGAGCGCGCGAGGTCATCGTTGCCGCAGCCGGCGCGACGTCGAACACGGCGATCGTGCCGCGAACGCTGAACGCCCTTCTCGGCACCAAGTTCAAGGTGATAGCCGGCTACGACACCGGCGCCGGTCTCACGTTAGCGGTCGAGCGCGGCGAAGCCGAAGGCATCTGCGGCTTGTCATGGTCGACGATGAAGGCCTCGCGCCCGCACTGGATTCGCGACCGGCTGCTCAACGTGATCGTGCAGATGGGGCTGACCAAGCTTGCCGAATTTCCGGATGTGCCGAGCGCGCTTGACCTCGTCGGCGATCCCGAGAAGCGGCAGGTGCTGGAGCTCATCCTTATCCGGCAGGAGGCGGGCCGCCCGTTCGCCGCCCCGCCCGGCGTGCCGGCCGACCGGCTCGCGGCATTGCGGAATGCATTCACGGCTACGCTTGACGATCTAGAATTTCGCGGCGAGGCGGAGAAGGCGCAATTGGAGATCGAGCCGCTCACCGGCGCCGAAATCGAAAAGCTTCTCGCCACGGCGTACAGCGCGCCGAAATCGATCGTGCAGCAGGCAGCCGGCCTAGTCGAGCCGGGCGGACGCGCGAATTGAGTAACCGCGACTGGGAAACGGAGTACAGTGGCGATCTCAGTCCGTGGGCTCAGCATGCGTGATGCGCGCAGTTTCACACTCACGCTATTAGCCGCCGCATTGGTGTTGGCTTCTGCCTCGGCCCACGCCCAGGAGGCTGGCCGATCCTGGATCATCGCGGACCAGCTTGCCGGCGCCCGCGCCGAAGGATCGCTCACCATCTATTCCTCGATGAACGAGCAGGAGGGGCTGCCCCTCTGGAAGCTGTTCGAGGAGGCGGTCGGCGTGAAGGTGAACTACGTGCGGGCTTCCGATTCCATCATTCTCTCGCGCATCGCGATCGAGAACCGGGCGCGCCAGCGCAGCTGGGATATCGCGGTCACAACCACAGTCAATCGGCTGCCCAACGAGGTGCTTTTGCAATTCGACCCGCCCGAGGCAGCCGGGCTGATTGCAGCAGCGCGCGACCCGCAGCGGCGCTGGTACGGCATTTATGCCAATTACAATACGCCTGCCTACAACACCAACCTGGTGAAGAAACCGGAATTGCCGAGAACGTACGAGGACTTCCTCGATCGCAAGCAATGGGCCGGCAAGATCGCGCTCGACGACACCGACGACGAATGGCTCAGCGCAATCATGCGCCACTACGGCGAGGCGCGCGGCAAAGAGCTGCTCAAGCAGATCGCAACCGTGCTCAGGCCGGTGATGGTCGACGGCCATCTTGCGCTCGCCCGTTCGGTCGGCGCCGGCGAATATTGGCTGGCGCTCAACAACTATGCCTCGCTTACCCTCAATGTGCAGCTGTCCGGCGCGCCAATCGAATTCTGGGCGCTCGATCCTGTCGCGCTGTTTTTCGGCTCGGTCGCCATCAGCGCGCAGGCGCCGCATCCCCATGCCGCGCTGATGGCGGCGAACTTCATCCTCAGCCGCGAGGCCCAGCAGTTCCTGACCCAGCGCGGACGCATGCCAACGCGCCAGGACGTGCCGGTCAATCCGCCATATGTGCAGGAGGTATTGAAGGGCCGAGAGATCATTGCCACGATCTTCGCCGGCGAGGAGCAGAAGAAATGGCAGGGGCTGTTCAAGGAGATTTTCAAACCGCGGTAGACGCCGTTGAATCGCCCATCGCTTCGCTGTCATCCGTCCGTGAAAGCGGACGATCCAGTGCCCACCGACGTGGAAACTCGCACTGCTCTGCTTTGATCGCTTGCACACGCAATACTGGATGCTCGCTTCCGCGGGCATGACAACCTGAGGGTTAATACAGGAGATTGACATGCGGCTATGCCGATACGACGACGACCGCCTGGGAGTGGTGCGCGGAAACATGGTGCACGACGTCACCGAAGCGCAGACCCAGATCAGGGCGGCCGCCCCTTACGCCATGAAAGGCGATGCCGTGATCGCGGCCTTGCCGGCGTGGCGCACGCGCCTGGAAGAAATGGCGGCAAAGGCCCCGGGCAAGCCGGTGTCACAGGTCAAGCTGCTCGCTCCCGTGGCGCGGCCTTCAAAACTCGTCGCGGCGCCCACCAATTACAAAGCGCACATCGAGGAGATGCGGGCGCGCGCGGATGCGCAAAATATCAAGCCGTCGCCCGCGATCGGCACCGCCGGCCTGTTTCTCAAGGCCAATTCGTCGCTGGTCGGCCCCTCCGAGGGGGTGGCGATCCGGTTTTCCGAACGCCGCAACGAGCACGAGGTCGAACTCGCCATCGTTTTCGCCAAGCAAGGCAGCGACATCCCTCGCGACAAGGCGCTCGACTACGTCGTCGGCTACTGCATCGGGCTGGACATGACGGCGCGCGGACCCGAGGACCGCAGCTTCCGCAAATCGATCGATACGTATTCCGTGCTCGGACCCTGGCTGGTCACCGCCGACGAGATTGCCGATCCCGACAGCGTGCCGCTGACCATTTCGGTCAACGGCGACGTCAAACAGAACAGCAGCACGAAGCAGATGATCTACGACTGCCGCAAGCTGATCGAATGGGGCTCGACGTTCTACAGCTTCTATCCCGGCGATGTGCTCTTTACCGGCACGCCGGAGGGGGTAAGCCCGGTCAAGCCAGGCGACACCATGGTGGCGCGGATCGATCCGATTGGCGAAATGACCGTGCCGGTGCGCGCGCACAAATCGGGCGGGTGATCGCCGGCATCTCACCCGCTCATTCCCGCGCAAGCGGGAATCCAGAGTCGTTTGCTCCAATCGGGGTCCCCGCTTTCGCGGGGACGAGCGGCTGTTAGATCAGCTCGGACCCGCTGCGACACACTCCGATCAAACCGACGTGTGCGCGACACCTTCCCTCGCCTGCAGCGCGTGGGCGGCGGCTTCGTAGAAGCTGACGTTTTCCGGCAGCACGAGGGAGGCCGAGCGCACGGCATGAGTGGCGGGGTCGACGCCGTCCGGCGCGTTGCCCTGCTCGACCGCGAGCGCGGCCTTGCGCAACCGGATGCGCGCCATGATCACGCCGTTGTCGGTGGAAACCAGATTCTCCCTGCTGCGGTCCTGTATGGGACCCATGCTTTCCTGGATGGCGGCATCCTGCACGGCGATGCCGGCCACGCCGGAATAGCTGCGGTTCCCCTTCTGGGCGGCGCGATCGAGCATGTAGTCGTTGTCCTTGTTAACCAGCGGCCGGAAACTTCCCGGGATCAACTTGACGTGGATGCCGCCGCCGTTGCGCATGGTGGCGAGCTCGTTCCCGGTTAGCGCCCGCGTGGGATGGTGCGTGAAACACCAAGTCATGCAGTTCTCGTCATCGATCGGCACCCAGGCATGCCCGTTGAGCGCGTTCTCGCCGTAGGGCGGAATCATCGTATGAAACGGCATGATCCATTGCGTGATGCGCCAGTAGAGATGTCCGTCGTGCGCCGGGCGGCGCACGCCAATCACCATGCCGCCCTTGGTCTCTACCACTTCGAAGCGCGCGTCGGTCTCCCGCGTCAGCTCGGCGCCCTTGCTGGCGTGCAGTGAATCGCTGCGCAGCTCGTGGCGGTGGAGAAACGAAACGTGCGCGGAATCGATGCCGCCCTCCATCGCCTGCAGGTAGTTGCATTCCTGCGTTCGCTTGGAGACGAAGCGATGGGAATGCGGAACCCTCGCCCACTCGAACCCGGGCAAGGGAGGCTTACGCTCCGGTGGACCCATATAGATCCAGATGACGTCACCCAGTTCCACGCAAGGGTAGGAAGTCAGCTTGATCTTGCGGCAGAAGCCGCTCGCCTCCGGCTCGGACGGGACCTCGACGCATTGGCCGGTGACGTCATATTTCCAGCCGTGATACGCGCAGCGCAGCCCGTTCTCTTCGTTGCGGCCAAACCAAAGGGACACACCGCGATGGGCGCAGAATTCATCGATCACACCGACCCGCCCATGACTGTCACGGAAGGCGAGCAGCCGCTCCGAGAGAAGTTTCACACGCACCGGCGGGCAATCCGGCACCGGCACCTCCGCCGCCAGCAAGGCGGGGATCCAATAGCGCCGGAACAGATTGCCCATCGCCGTACTCGGACCGGTTCGCGTGAGGAAATCGTTGTGCTCGCGCGTCGTCATCGAGCCTGTTCCTTGCTGTCTCCAAGCCGCCGATAGGACCCGAGCTTGGCCACCGCTGCTTTGGCAAACGAGTCGTCCACCACGCCTTCGACGCCGATCTCCTTCTTCTCGATCAAACCGAGCTCACGAAAGAAGTCGAGGTCTTTCTTGAGGCTCGCGACGTTCATCGCGCCATCCGGGTTGACATAATTCGGTATCATGCGGCGAAACATGTCGGCATCCTTGATCGTGGTGTATTTCACCAGGATCGGGATGACCTCGTCCGCTTTCGGTCCCGCGAGACTGCCGTCCTTCAGCGCGTCGTTGTACACGCGCACGCCACGGATGTAGGCGCGCATGAACCGCTCGGCGAGGTCGCGCCGGTTCTTGATGAAGTGATCAGAAAAGAATGTGACCGCGGTCTGCTGGTCCGGGTAGGTGACGTCGTTGCCGGCGATCCGCACAGCCACGCCCCCCTCGATGGCGCGGGTCATCGTCGGCTCGTTGGTGATGCTGGCATCGATGCCTTTGTTCTTGTAGCTCGGCAGGTGTTCGGGAAACCCGATATAGACCACGTCCACGTCGCCGTATTTGAGGCCGCCCTTCTTGAGCGCCTCGTTAAGCGCGGAAGCGGTACCGGTGCCGGGCGCGCCGATCGCGACTTTCATGCCCTTTAGATCGGCAAAGCTCTTGTAGCGGCCGCTGTCGACGAGATCCTTGCGCACCATCAGCGACGAATAGCCGTAGCCCGGCTTAATCGAGGCTTGGTCGGCGACGATCTTGATGAGAATGCCGCGCCCGACCGCATTGTAGAACCCGGCCGAAACGGTACCGCCGCTAACGTCAAGCTCTCCGGTTCCGAGCGGCGCAATCGTCTGCGCCGCGGAGTTGAATCCAGTGATCGACACGTCGATGCCTTCCTCGCGGAAGAAGCCCATCGCGTCGGCGATGTAATAGCCGGCGTCGCTCAGCGTGCGAGAAATGCCGATTTTAACCAGATCGGCAGCAGCAGCACGCGCGGAGAAGCTACACGCAAGTACCCAAAGCAGCAAACAGGCGACCACCGCCGCATTGCATTGCTCTCGCATGACTGAAAAGCACCGTGCCATTGATTGGATCCATATCGGCATGACTGCACGCCGTTTGCTCTTCATCTTAGTCGCCTCACGCGAGGCGAAACAGCTTTGCCGCCAAGCCGCCGCTGATCGAGGCGATTTGCTCGGGCTTGAGGCCGGCATCGGCGATGATCCTGTATGGCTCCTCCTCGCCGATCGGAAACGGCATGTCTGAACCCATCATCACACGGTCGGCGCCGATCATCTCCACCACAAAGCGCAGCACGCGGGGATCGTGGACGATGCTGTCGGTATAGAGCAGCGCAAGGCTCTCGACGGGATCGCCCAGCCCCGCCGTGATTTTATGGTTGCGCTTGAGCCGGCCGAGCAGGAACGGCAAGCCGGCGGCGCCCATGGGAACAAAGATCTTGGCATTACGGTAGCGCGTCACGTGGCCGCTGCAGACGAGGCGCGCCACCGCGACGATGGCGTCGCTGATGCGGCCGACCGCATTGGCAAGCCCATAGTCATTCACGCGCACGTCCCCGGAATCATAACTCGGATGGATGTGGATGACCGCGCCGGTCGCGTCCGCTGCGCTCCAAAATGGGTCAAGGTCGGCGGCATCGAGCACGCTGCCGATGCCGCGCGGCAAGGTGCTGACCATCGCACCGGGAAATCCCGCCGCTACGGCCGCTTTGAGCACCGCGCCGGCGCGGGCGCCGTCCTGGAGCGGCACCATGGCGAGCGGCACGAACCGCGGCTCGGCTTTGGCCGCGGCGAGCTGGGCATCGTTGAACATGCGGCACCACGCCTCGGCTTCCGCCGCCGGCAACTCATAGCCGAACCAATCCGGCCAGCCGCCGACCACGTGACGGTCGATGCCTTGCTTGCGCATCCAGGCGAGGCGAGCCGCCACGTCGCTGAGCCCCGGCATGATCGCTCGCGACGGCTTGCCGCCGGCAAACGCCAGGGCGAGCTTGCCGCCATCCTCGATTGCCCGCAGCGAGGGAAAGCGCCCGCGCTCCTTGCGCACCGCGGCGACGAAGTCAGTCGGCACGAGGTGCCCGTGAACGTCAACGATCATTGCAAGTCCTTTTCTCTTTTGCCGCCGCGATCAGGTCACCGAGTTGGGCGATCTTAATGGGCAGGCTGTTGAGCTCGATCCCAAGCGGCTGCAGTGCATCGTTCACCGCGCTCGCGATCGCCGCCGGCGCGCCGAGATAGCCGGATTCGCCCGAGCCCTTCTGCCCGAACACGGTGTGTGGCGAGGGCGTGACATGCTCGACGATCTCGACCGGCGGCACTTCGTGTGCCGAGGGCAGCAGATAATCCATGAAACTCTGCGCCACGAGTTGGCCATCGGCATTGTAGGCGAACTCCTCGTAAAGCGCCGCGCCGATGCCGTGGGCAATGCCGCCCATCGTCATCCCCCGCACGATCTTGGGATTGATGACCGTGCCGCAATCATGCCCGACGATGTAGCGCCGGATCTTCGGCCTGCCGAGTTCGGCATCGATCGTCATCAGCAGGAGGTGAAACTCGAACGCGAAGCAGGGATACATCTGCACCCGGCCATCGGCGCTCGGCAATTGTCCCCCGGTCGGCACCTGCATGATGTGGGTGAACGCGAGCCCCGGCTCGGTGCCCGACGGCAGGCGATGGAAATGGCGGTGCGCGATGGTGACGAGCCCGCCGTAGCTTCGCCGTCGCTCCGGCCGTGTGCGGTCGAACACGTCGCCGCGCTCGTAGGCCGCCCGTTCCAGCGGAATGGCGAGGTCGTGCGCGCCAATGGCGAGGAGCCTCGCCTTGAGCTTTTGCGCGGCATGGAATGCGGCGCCGCCCAGCATGATCGCCATGCGGCTGCCAACCGGGCTCTGGCTCGGCAGCGATGACAGCGAATCCGGCCGCACCACGCGGATGCGGTCGGGATCGATCTCGAGCACCTCGCCGATGACGGTTGCCGCCAGGGTCTCGTGTCCCTGGCCGGCGGAGAGCGTGTGAATGGTGGCGGTCACTGCCCCGCCGACGTCGACGTTGATGCGGCAGGAATCGGTGTAGGTGGTGGTCTCGTTCTTCGGATTGAGCAGCGGCTCGAAGGTGGAATTGGCCCCGCTCGGCTCGAGGCATGCCGCGATGCCGATGCCGGCGAGCAGGCCTTCGGCACGCAGGCGGTCACGCTCGGCGCGCAGCTCCCCGTAATCGGCGCGCGCGAGCACCTTGTCGATCACCGCGTGATAATCGCCGCTGTCGTAACTCGTGCCGCTGGGGATGAGGTAAGGAAATTCGTGAGCGCGGATGAGATTGCGCCGCCGCACCTCCAGGCGGTCGATCCCGCGGTGGCGTCCCACCGCCTCGATTGCGCGCTCGATAGCAAAATTGGTGGGCGACTGGCCGAACGCGCGCACCGCTTCCTGTACGGTCTTGTTCGTGGTCACCGCGATGGCCTGGTACTGCACGCTTTTGATCCGATACGGCCCGACGATGGCGCCGATCGGTTTGCCCAATTGGAACGGCGAGCGCCCGGCATAGGCGCCGACATTGTCGAGGGCGCGCATCTTCATGGAGCGAATCACGCCTGCGTCGTCGAAGGCGGCCTCAATGTCGAAGTTGCGCTCGGGGCCATGGGCGTCGCCGCCGCGCATGTTTTCCAGGCGATCTTCGACGAGTCGCACCGGAAAGCCGAGCCGGCGCGAGAGATAGCCGGCCAGAACCGCGTGTTTGATGCCGCGCTTGACTCCATAGCTGCCGCCCACATCGACATCGTTGTACACGCGCACCGAGGAGCCCGGCAGCTTGAGCGCGAGCGCGACCTGATCGGGGAAGCGCGGCATTTGCACGGAAGCGAACACGTCGAGGATTTCGCGCCACGGATCCCAACTGGCGAGCACGGCGAAGGTCTCGATCGGCACCGTTGCGCTACGGCTCCACTTGACCTGCAGCGACAGGCGATGCGGGCTTTGCGCGAAGTCCTTTTCGACCTCGCCCCAGACGAAGGTGCGGTCGAGAAGCACGTTGGTGCCGTGCTCGGCGTGCACGACCGGACTGCCCGGCGCGTAGGCTTCCTCGCCGTCGAGCACGAACGGCAGCGGCTCGTACGCGACTTGAACCAGTTCAGCCGCGTCCTCAGCGAGCGCACGACTTTCGGCGACCACTGCCGCCACCCATTCGCCGGCATAGCGCGCGACATCAACGGCAAGCGGGCGGCGCGGCACCTTGGGCGTATCGAGCCCGGCGAGGAGCGGCGCGGTCGCGGCGGCAAGCTCGCGGCCCTCAACCACGTAATGCACGCCGGAAAGGGCGAGCGCTTGAGCCTTGTCCACACGCAGGATGCGGGCGGCGGGATAGGGACAGGTCACCACCGCGACGTGCCGCGTGCCGGGCAGCACGATGTCGGCAGCGAAGCGGCCCTTGCCGGCCACAAAGCGGCGGTCCTCGCGCACGCGGCGGTCGCTGGAGACAAATCGGAATGTCTTCGCCGCGCTCATGGCTTGACGGCGGGCTCATTGAGCCCGCGAATGCGCTCGGCGGCGAGCGCGATTGCCTCGACGATCTGCGCGTAACCAGTGCAACGGCAGAGGTTTGCGGAAATAGCTTCGACGATCTGCGCGCGGGTCGGCGCGGGATTGCCGGCGAGCAGTGCATGCGCGGTCAAGATCATTCCGGGCGTGCAATAGCCGCATTGCATGCCGTGCGTCTCACAAAAGGCGTCTTGCACCGGCGAGAGCTCGCCCGGACCGGGCGTCACGCCTTCGATCGTGGTGATCTCGTATCCATCGGCCTGCACCGCGAATATCAGGCAGGAGCGCGCGGGCGCACCGTCGATCAACACGGTGCAGGCGCCGCACACGCCGTGCTCGCAGCCGGCATGCGTTCCGGTAAGCAGCAGGCGCTCGCGCAGGCAGTCGAGCAGGCTCATGCGCGGCTCTACTTCGAGCGCATGCGTTGCACCGTTCACACTGAGATCAACGCGCATGCGCGTCCTCGGCCGCCTTTGCGGCGGCATAAGCCTCGATGACGGCACGCGCGGCCAGCGCTGCCGCCGCGCGCCGGCGATACCCGGCGGAGGCATGCAGATCGCTCAGCGGCTCGATATCGGCAAGCGCGCTCTCGACAGCGGCGCGCACGCCGGCTTGATCGGGGCGTGTTCCAATCAGTGCTTCGGCGATGCCGTCGAGCCGCAAGGGGCACGGCGTGATTGCGCCGATGCCGAGCGCGGCACGCCGGCAGATACCGGTTTCGTCCAGCGCGATCTGTGCCGCCGCCGAGGCGAAGGCGAAATCGCTCGCGCGGGCATTTACCTCCTGGAAACCCACGCCAACCCGAGCCTCGCGCCAGATCGGGAAGCGCGCCGCGACAAGGCAGCCGGTTGCGGGCATCGCTGTCAGCATCGGTCCGAGAAAGAAATCGGAGGCCGGGACTTCGACGCGCCTTGTCCCATCCTGATAAATCAGTGTGGCACCGAGCGTAACCGCGACGAGCACGATTTCGGCAGCAGGATCCGCGTTGGCGAGCGAGCCGCCGATCGTTCCGCGACTGCGGATCGGCGCGTGACCGACAAACGGCAAGACTTTGGCAAGCAGCGGCAGTTCGGCGCGCACGACCGGGTCGTATTCGACCACGCATTGGCGCGTGGTGGCGCCGATCGTGACGCTGCCATCTTCCTTGCGCACAAAGGCGAGATCGGGAATGCGCGCAATATCAATCAGCCGCTTCGGCCGCGCCAGCCGCATCGCCATCAGCGGCACCAGGGTCTGCCCGCCGGCAATGATGCGCATCTCATCGCCGTCCGCGAGCATCGCGCAGGCCTCGTCGAGACTGGCGGGCCTCGCATAATCGAAGGCAGCAGGCTTCATCGAGCGGTGCGGGTCTTCGTTTCCGTTTCGATGCGAGGCTCTTGCGTTATCGAGGGACCGTCAAGCGCGCCGAACCGCCACATGGAGAGTCTCGGAGGGGGTGATAAGCTCAGAAAAAAGGGGGAACGCCATGTCGGATGCCGCGCTCATTTCCCAGCCATGGTACCAGTCGCTCAACCGCAGCCAGTGGAACATTCTGCTCGCCGCCAATCTCGGCTGGCTATTCGACGGGTTCGAGCTGTACGCGCTGTTCCTCACCGTGGGACCAGCGATGCGTTCATTGTTGGACCCGTCGCAGTATCCGCAGATTCCGGCCTATATCGGCACGGTCGTCGCGATCACGCTGCTGGGCTGGGGCATCGGCGGCATCGTCGGCGGATTGCTGGCGGACTATATCGGGCGCAAGCGGACGATGGTGTTCGCGATCCTCGCCTATTCCGTCACCACCGGCCTCACCGCGATCTCTTTTGATTGGGTCTCGTTCGCGCTGCTGCGGTTCCTTGTCGGCATCGCGATCGGCTCGGAATGGGCAACCGGTTCTTCGATGATGGCGGAGCTGTGGCCCGATCACGCGCGCGGCCGCGGCGCCGGCCTGATGCAGTGTGGAATCGGCATCGGCTTCTTCCTCGCATCGCTTGTATGGCTCTATGTCGGTGCGCTCGGCCCTAACTCCTGGCGCTATCTCTACCTCATCGGCATTTTGCCGGCGCTGCTGACGTTATGGATTCGCGTCTCGATCCCGGAATCGGCCAAATGGGAGCAGGCTGACGCGCGCCGCCGGGCCGCCCTTGCGCGCCAGCGCAGCGGCACGATTTTGCCGCCCGAGGAGCACGCGCTCACCCGCTTCACCGCGGCGGACCTGTTCGCGACGGCGGAAATTCGCCGGCGCACGATCGTCGCGCTGTTGCTGTCGCTCACCACCACGCTCGCTTGGTGGGGCGTCTCATCATGGCTGCCGCCCTACACCGCTGCGCTCGCGGCAAAGGCCAATCTGCCAGCCCAGCAATGGGCCGCTTATGCGGGAATGGCCTACAACTTTGGCGGCATCGTCGGTTACATCTGCCTCGGCTTCCTGGCTGATTGGATCGGACGCCGGCCGACCGCGATGATCTACTTCGCAATGGCCTTCGTGATGACGCCTGTCCTATTTCTGTGGACCGAGGACCTGAACCTGTTGCTGCTCGTCGCTGCAATCAATGCGTTCTTTACGCTGGGCCAATATTCCTGGTTGCCGATCTGGTTGCCCGAGTTGTTTCCCACGCGCTCGCGCGGCACCGGCATTGCATTCGTGTTCAATGCGCCGCGCTTCATCGCGTTCCTCGGCCCTCTGTTCGCCGGCACGCTGATTGTGCAATTCGGCGGCTATGGCAAGGCGGCGATGATCTTCGCCTGCATCTACGTCCTGGGTTTTATCGCGGCACCGTTCCTGCCGGAGACCAAGGGAAAGCCGCTGCCGGAAGAGGCGTGACGACCGGCGTTAGCATGCGCTTTCTCCGCCGAAGCCTCAGACGATTCGAGTCTTCGCTTGTGCGCGAATGAGCGGCGAAGAACAGCTGTCGCGCCCACTTTCACGCAAACCGCGCCCGCGCCCTCGCTCGCGCCTTCTCCGCTTCTACTTCGCGGTCGCGGGGCGGACGCGTGGTCTCCAACGCGTTGAGCAATCGGCGGGCGGCCAGGGAAACCTCATCAACGGCGCGGTTGAACGCCGCCGCGTTCACCCGCGACGGTTCCGTGAACCCGCTCAGCTTGCGTACAAACTGGAGCGCGGATGCGCGAATTTCTTCCTCGCTTGCGGGCGGCTCGAAGTTAAACAGCGTACGAATATTGCGGCACATCGAATGCTCCCGTAATGCGTATGGCTTGGCTATCGAGATCGGGCTTCGGTTAATTCTGCATTCTTCTAATCGGAAACGTAGGCGAAACTTCATCGTCGGTCAGGAGCGTTCGGTGTTCTCGTCAGATGCAAGACCCATCAATATTCCTGTCAATGACGCGGTTCGCGTTTCCGGCTTGCTGCAGATGCCGTCGCGCGCGCGTGCGTGCTGCGTGCTGGCGCACGGCGCCGGCGCGGGCATGACCCACCCGTTCATGGCGGCGGTGGCGGCGGAACTCGTGCAACGCGATATTGCGATCCTGCGCTACCAGTTTCCCTATATGGAGCGCCGCGGGAGACGACCGGATCCGTCGGCGCTCGCACATGCCACAGTTCGCGCCGCCGTGACTGAGGCGTCGCGCCTGCTGCCTACGCTTCCGCTCTTCGCCGGCGGGAAATCGTTCGGCGGCCGCATGACGTCGCAGGCCCAAGCAGGAGCTCCGCTCCCGGGCATCCGCGGGCTCGCGTTCCTCGGCTTCCCCTTGCATCCGGCCGGACGCCCCTCGCAAGAGCGCGGCAAACATCTTTTCGACGTGCGGCTTCCGATGTTGTTCCTGCAAGGAACGCGCGACGCCCTCGCCGAGCCGCAGCAACTCGTACCGCTCTGTCAGGCTCTCGGCGCGCGTGCCACTCTGAAGCTATTCGAGAATGCCGACCATTCCTTTCACGTATCGGCACGCAGCGGCCGCAACGATGCACAGCTGCGCGGCGAGATGATGGACGCGCTCGCTGAATGGATCGAGGCGCTGACCGCTTGTTCCAGCTGAATCCGGCGGGCGAAACTAATTCAGGGAAAGGTGGTTGCGGGGGCTAGCAACAGCCACACCCACATACTTCCTCCATTCATGGTCACCATCCGTTCCCGCTGATTCGGCCGAAACTCGCTCAATCGTCGCAATAACCAAGTCCGCCCGTTTCCAGGTGCCAATGAACCGATGG
>Ga0306926_10000283_pt1 | contig 44773 bp, 44 predicted proteins | sample flu12Cox44000178_FD_203759 | JGI IMG/M metagenome (GOLD analysis project Ga0306926, IMG submission 203759) | Lab enrichment of tropical soil microbial communities from Luquillo Experimental Forest, Puerto Rico - flux8day.12C.oxic.44.000.178 (v2)... | ecosystem: Environmental > Terrestrial >... | reverse complement strand
GACACGTTCAGTCCGCTTGACACTTCCCACGCATACTTCGTAGCATGAAGAATTGCCTGGAAGCCGGCGTAGCTCAGTGGTAGAGCGAGGGTCTCATAATCCCTAGGCCGTGGGTTCGATTCCCCCCGCCGGCACCATTCTTGCCCTTATGAAAAGCAGCGATTGACAGCGGCACAGAGTCTCCGGCAGCATTCCCGAAACTGTGTCCCTCCCTCTGAACTCTGATCCCCGCCGGGCAGACCTTGTTCTCGTCAATCCGGCGGCTGGCGGTGGCCGTGGGGCCCGGGCTCTCCCCTTGCTCCAGAGCTTTGCCGCGGGGAAGGGCTGGAATGCAGACTTCCGTCGGACGGAAAGTCCGGAAGACTTAACTTTGCAAGCTCGCGCGGCGGCAATGGAAGGGCGGGAGCGAATTCTGGTTCTGGGCGGGGATGGGACGTTCCAGGTGCTGCTCAACGCACTTGCGGGTTGCCCTCAGGTTGTTCTCGGGATTATCCCTTGCGGTGGAGGGAACGACCTCGCCATAGCCCTGGGTTTGCCGCTGAACCCAGTTCGTGCCGCTGGGATCCTCCTCGAAGGAGAGGCCCGTTGGATGGACGCCGCCCGTGTCCGCACGGCCGACGGAACCGGGAGGCTTTATACGGGCGGCGGCGGGGTTGGCCTTGATGCCGAAGCCGCGCACCACGCCGGCGGCGTGTATCGGAATCTACGAGGGCGAACGCGCTATTTGCTCTCGGCGATCCGCGCGTTGATCGGCTTTCACGCCATGCACATGCGGGTAGAGATACGGTCCGGAAATCCCAGCATGCTAGACGAACGCGCACTCGTGGTGGCAGTTCTGAACACGCCAAGCTATGGCGCCGGGCTGCGAATTGCTCCCGAAGCGCAGACGGATGATGGGAAGCTGGATCTGATTTTGCTTGGTGACCTTAGTTTTCTGCAAATTCTCGGCGTGCTTCTCGGCCTAGCCCTTAGAGGTGAGCTCCGTACAAAGAAAGTTCAGCGTTTTCGCGTGGAACATGTGCGGATCGAGACGGAGAGGCCGTGCCCGTTTCACGGTGACGGAGAAATGATCGGAATGACGCCAGTGGAAATCGAAGTGGTTCCCCGTGCGCTACAAATCCTATGCCCACACAGGGATGCCCGTTCCCGGCAGAAAAGGGAGGCGCTAACTTTTCTTTCGGTCAATTTTTAGATTGAGCGTAATTTCCTTGCGACTATCCAGGGAAGAGGCGGTACGCACCGGAGATTTTGCCCCTTCAAATTCCGCGTGAACTTCGTAGTCGGCGTTGGGATCGAGGCCGCTGAAGCGGTAGTTGCCCTGATCGTCTGCAAAACTGCTGCGCACGCTGTTGGTTCGCGAGTTCTTGAGGAACACAATACTGCCGGGGATGGGGTTCTCGGCCTTGTCGCTGACGGTTCCGCGCACGGTGCGCAACTGGGGCTCTTTCTTGGAGTCTTGCGCATTGAGAATGCCCGCGAAAACCAGCACAGCGAAGCAAATCCAGATACTCCTCCGGTGAGTCCTCATTGTCTTGCTCCTGTGTTGTCCTGCGTCACGGGCTCCAGCTTGATGGACAGGCGCGCCTGAACATCCCCAATTTTAGTCGAGACCCTGCGCGACTGATCCTTGAAATTCTTGGCCTGTACCAGCACCTCGTAATCCTGCCCTTCGGGAACGCGAACGGCAAATTCTCCCCGGGAGTTTGTGTAGGTATCCCAGCGAAATCTCTTTTCGCTACTCTGCCGGATGCGCACGCGGACGCCTGGGAGCGAAAGCGCCTTTTCATTGAAAATCGTGCCGATAATCAAGAACGCCGGGAGCGGTTTCTTTTTGCTGCTGCTCGAGGAATCTTTCTTCTGGGTCGCTTCTCCGTTCGGAGCCTGTGACTGCTGCGGGGAAGCGGAAGGATTTGAGCTGGCAGATTGCGGTGCTGAGACGAACCGTAACGGCCCCAAGACTAGCAAGAGAAGTAAAAGGAGTGTTCGCATCAGGAAAGGTAACAATGGTCGCGTTTAATTCGATGGTCGAGCGGCAGGAGAAAATACCTCTACGGAGCGGCACGACGAATTACTCTTCCTCATCATCCTCGTCGTCGTCTTCATCGTCGGGGAGATCTCCATCCTCGTCCACATCTTCCTCGTCGTCATCTTCTTCGACTTCGTCCTCATCGTCTTCTTCATCGAGGTCGTCGGAGATGGGATTCAACGCGACCGGGTGTGTTTGCGAGACTTCCAGCTCGCTCTCGCATTCCGGGCAGCTGAGGATTTCTCCTTCTTCCACCTCGTCCTCATCCACGTCAATTTCTGCGGAACATTCTGGGCAGCGGAGCACGTCTCCATCTCCTCCGAATTAGTCTTTTCCAGTGCAGCCACCATCCTCGCGGCCCGCACCATCCGGCGTATTATATACCTCGACGTCCGAATACAACGTCAAGACTCAATCGCCGGCTTAAAGTGTAACCCAACAGCCAGCGCGAAAGACAAGAGGCTATGGCACAGGGATACCCGGAACGGCCCGTGGTCGGTGTGGGGGGCGTAGTCATCGAGAATGGGCGAGCTTTGCTGATTCGGCGCGGCACGGAACCTCTGTTGGGCCAATGGTCCATTCCCGGCGGCACCCTGGAGCTTGGGGAGTCACTGCAAGAAGGCGTGGCACGGGAATTACTCGAAGAGACTGGGCTGCAGGTTCGCGTCCTCGAAATGATCGAGACGTTCGACCGGATCTTCAGGGAGCCTTCCCCGGAGCCAGTTTTGACCGCCCGCCCCAAGTTTCATTTCGTGATTGTTGACTACCTTTGTGAACGGATTTACGGGGAAGCCCGGGCCGGCAGTGACGTCACGGATGTTGCGCATGCCCGGGAAGACGAACTAGAAAAATTCGAACTCACAGAAACGGCCACTCGGATCCTGCACAAGGCCTTCGCCATGGACCGTGAACGGCAGAAAGTTTGATGACTCACGCGGTCCACGATACCCGGAATGGCATGGCGCTTACTTGGAGTGCTTCAGGATTTCGATGTTCCCGTTGGAATTCGTCAGAGAGAGTGTGCACCCGCCGTTGCCTATTTTACCGCTAAGAGAATCCCCACCCATTTGGCCGCTGGAGGTAATCGGCAGTTCGGTGCTGATGTGCCCAAAAGAAGTGTGGGCGGTCACGTTGTAGCCTGCTCCCTCGGGAATGCGGACCTGCATGGGAGCAAACGAAGTTTTTGCCGTAATGTTCTTGCAAGCGGCGGCGGTGCGAGGCGAAGAAAGAACCACGGTGCCGTTCTGGTTGTCTACGGTGATGGTGCCGGCGATCTCTTCCAGGGTCACGGAACCAAAACTCGTTCTTGCGGCGGCATCCCCCTTCACGGAACTGGCGGTCACCGGGCCGTTTGAATTCTCAATGGTCAAGTTACCGTTCACGCGCTGCACACTGACGGAGCCAAAACTTGTTTTGGCAAATGCGTCGCCGCCGACGTCGCGCAGTTCGATATGGCCGTTGCCCGTCGTCGCCCTCACGCCCTTGGGAAGCCCGCTGGCTTCGATGGAGCCAAAAGAAGTATTAAACGTACCCTTCCCCTTAATCTCCCGGACGTTGATGTTGCCATTAGAATCCTCGACTTCCACGGCCCCGTTGATTCGCTCCAAGGCCACCTCCCCAAAGGAAGTCTTCACGTAGACTTCATCTCCGGTTGGACCGCCCTGCACCTTGCCGTTGGTCGCCGTGCATTTCACGGAGCCGTTCACGTTGCTGAAATTGATGGAGCCGAAACTCCCGTTCAGGGAAGCGGAGCCGCTCACGGTGGTCACGTCAATCGCGCCGTTGTTGTTATTCACGTTCAGCGTGCCGTGGATGTTGCGAACGTTGACCGAGCCAAAGGAATTGTTGACGGTGGAGGTGCCGGCATCGGTAAGTTCCACGCTACCGTTGCCGCCCGAAATGGTCGCGGCGCCTTGCACATTGCTTACGGTGATGGAGGCAAAACGATCTTTAACGTCCACCGCACCCTTTACCGTCGAAACAGCCACGGAACCATTGTTGTTCGCGACCGTAACACTGCCTTCGGCGCCAGATGCCTCCACCGAGCCGAACGAATTCGTCAGTTTCATGGCCCCGCCATCGCGCAGAACCAATTGGCCGTGGCTATTTTCGACGTCGGCCCATCCGTGCACTCCCCGGATGTCCACATTTCCAAAGCCATTCTTGATCCAGAGTTTTGTGTCCCCCGGAACCGCAATGTCGTAATCAACGGAATAGGACCGGCTCTTGTGGATGCGCAGAACGATGCCGGAACTGTCGTCCGGGTAGACGGTCTTCACCTTGATTCCCTGGGTGTCTTGGGAAACTTCGATGCGAATCTGATCCGCGAACTTCTCCGCTTCCGCCTGCGAGCCAGCTTGCGCGCGAATGTTGGCGTTGATTTTCACTTCCCGGCCGCCTTCGGAATGGATGCGCACTTCGCCGAACTTATGCTCGACGCTGAAAGTCTGACCCGCGCCAAGTGTCAGCGTTCTTTGAAATTCTCGCGTGGCCGTGTCCTGGCCACCAGGAGCTCCAGCGGCAGGGAGCGCCGTCGTGCACAGGGCGGTCAGGAAAAGCGTGCACCTCCGGATGGAGGTTGTGAACGGGGCGGACTTCATCGCTTGGTCTCCAGAACTTCCGTCAAAGTTTCTTTCTTCTCCTGATACATGGTGAGCAATTGATGGCGAAGGTGCGCGTTCGAAGGATTCTCTCCCGCCTGGGCGCGCAGGTCGTCAATGGCACTGTCCAGCACCATCAGCTTTTCCCGGTAACTCACCATCAGCGGCGAGGCGGAATCCTCAACCTGAGGCTTTGCATCGGCAGCCAGTTTATCGATCGCCAGCACGTAGGCGCTTTCAGCTTCCTCCACCCTTTTCAGCGCATCGGTCTTCAGTAGCCTGTTTCCCGCCGAAGGTGCTGTTGGCGTTCGATGCATCAAGAAATACGCTCCGGAGACGGTCAGCGCGAGAACCATGGCCCCAGCCAGAGCTGCTTGCCAGCCAACCGGAATGTTGCGCAAAATTTTCAGCCAATCCCAGGACCGTTGACGTAACCGTTCCTTTTCCGACTGCTCCTGCAGTGACGATTCGATTCTCCGCCAGAGTCCAGGAATGGGCCGATAATCACGAAGCTCTTCCGCCGCGACGCTCAACGCCTTCCAGGCGTGCAGTTCTTCACCGCACTCCGCACAAGTGGCCGCGTGCAGTTCCAACGCTGCCCATTCTTCCGCCGTGCCATCCCGAAAAATCCGCTCCCGATCTTGGCAATTAATCTTCATCTCATGCCTCCCGCTTCCCTGCTCCGCGGAGGTTCCAGCACCAGCCGAAGATTTTTCTTAGCTTGAAACAATGTGTTCTTCGAAGCCGTTTCACTGATCTCCAGCATTCCGGCGATTTCCATATGACGAAAGCCTTCGACCTCGTAGAGGAGAAAAACGTCGCGCTGATGCTGCGTTAGCTGGGCCAGAGCGCGTTCGAGGGCGAGACGCAAGGATGGATGCGCCACCGCGGCGCGGGGCTCCGGCAGCTTCGGCATTTCCTCTGAATCGTTCTGCGTCTGTTCTTTTCGGCGAACGCGGCTGCGCCGCAGGTCATAACAGGTATTCACCAGGATCCGGAAGGTCCAGGTGACAAACGTGGATTGTCTGCGAAAGCTCCCGATGCTGCGCTGGATCTTCAGAAAGGTCTCCTGGACAGCGTCCTCGGCGTCGCTGGCGCTATGCAACAGGTTTCGAGCAAGGTTCTTCATCCGCGCTCCTTGCCACTCGTACAGCCGCTCGTAGGCGCGCAAATCGCCTGCTAGGCAGCCGGCAGCCAGCGCTGCATCCTCCGGATTCGCTCCCGTTTCGCGTTCGGCAAGCTGCAATTGCGATCTCCCCTCGTGCACCACGGGAGAGATTCTATGCTCCCAGGGCCAGGTAAGTCCCACGGATCCCATACTTTCTCCTGGGTTATAGACGATGGAAAGGGGTGAAAGGTCAGAGCCAGGCGTGTAGGCCTAAGTTCATGCTAATTAATGCAGTTTCAATTGGTTAGAGAATTCTACTGGAGAAGGTAAGGTCAGGTAGAGGCGAGTTGAAAATAGATCTTCTTATGAAGCACGCTGTTTTCGTCGGTCCATAACAGGGCGTTCTCCGGGTCCGCACTGGTCACTAGCAGGCGCATTCCTACGGTGTTTACCGGCACCTCAAAGACAAGGAAGGTGGCGTAGGACTCCCCTGGGCGGAGTGGAGCTGATAGCGGTGTAGAAGCAAGCCCCAGCGAACTCAGAACCGCTTCGCCCCGCGTAGAAGGGGTGTATGACCGGTTGGAACTATCCAGCAGGCGAATCTTTCGACTGTTCGGAGTAAGCGGGGCGTCGCCGCGGTGTGCGGAAATCGTGCTGGGATCAAACCAGGTCTTCAATCGTACAACGACAAATTTCCCGTTGCTCGTAACCAGTTGCATTTCCGGGCCGACGCGGGGCGTTACGCAGACGTCCACGACGGAATAGGCCAGGTGGCAATCGATTTCACAGAAGTATTTTCGCGAACCCACCGGCAGAATCGCTTCTTTGCTGAAGAGGGATAATCCCAGCAGGATTCCGCCATAGAGCGCAAAAATGGTCGCCCCACTCACCATTCCCAGACGAAGAGTGGAGCGCGACTTCCGTACCCAGCCGACCAGCAAGACCAGCGCGCTGAGAATTAGCAGAAAGGCCGTGCCAAGAAAGGCTAGCATCACGAAGGGAGCAAATTGCGGCGTGTATTCGGACATTACAGTGAACTCCTTTCCCACGCTCAGCTTGCGCATTCGCGCGGCAGGCCGCCTCTTGTCCGTTCACGGCGTTCGAATTCCGCGACCGCATTGCGCAAGTCCGCGGGCGTGAAATCCGGCCACCGCTTCGACAAAAAGACAAATTCCGCGAAAGCGCATTCCCAGAGCAGAAAATCGGAAATCCGCTGCTCTCCGCCCGTGCGGATCAGCAAGTCTACTTCGGTGGAACCTCCATGTTGCACTTCGGAAAGCACCTCGCTGAAGGACTCACTCGAAAGATTCGTGACCTTGTAGAACTTGCTGGCTGCTTGATAGATGGCATGGCGGGCCGAATAGTCCACGGCGAGACGCAGGTGGAGCGTTTTTCCTTTTGCGGTAAGCGCTACGGCATCCGCGATGGCTTCCCGCAATGGCGCTGGCAAACGATCACGGCGTCCAATGATGCTGAGCCGAATGCCTTCATCTAGGCAGTGCGAGGTTTCCGCCAGCAGATATTCGAGGAGGACGCGGAGGATGCCGGCAATCTCCGCCGTGGGCCGCTTCCAGTTGGCTGAGGAAAGTGCGAAGAGGGTCAATGTGTGAATGCCCAGATGAGGGGCGCACTGGATGATGCGGCGCGCAGCCTCTGCGCCAGCACGGTGTCCCGCGGTGCGAGGCAGGCCGCGTGAGGTGGCCCAGCGTCCGTTGCCATCGCAGATGATGGCCACGTGGGTCCTAAAGGCCGTAGTGGAAGTCGCCACCGGCCTGCGATCGAGCACTGTCGTTTGCATAAGCATGGTTCCTTCTCCGCCGCAGCTTGCTGTAATGTACTTTGTATTGCAAAGTAGATGGGCAAATTTTTTTAGCGCTCCCGCGTTGCCCGGATCAGCGCTTCCATGTGATTCAAATATTTCTCCAGGGCTCGCCGCCCTCCGGCCGTCAGGCGGTACTCCGTTTTCGGCAGGCGCCCGTCGAACGATTTCGTGCACAGGATGTAATCGGCCTCCTCGAGTTTCCGGGCATGAACGCTCAGGTTTCCATCGCTGGTTTTTAGAAGAGCTTTCAGCTCATTGAAAGTCAGCGAACGATTGACAGCCAGGGCGCTCACGATGCCCAAGCGAATCCGCTCATGGATCAAGCGGTCAAGATCGGGGGATACGGCTTCGCGCTTCTGGTCTTGCGCTGCCGAGAGAGTCTCCTCGCGGGGGAGGCGTTCCTGCCGAATTGTAGATGATCGTGCCATGCTCGTAACCAAAGAAATCCTTTCGCTAGCCTCCGTGCCGCAAGGCAATCCAGGAGCCGAATCCGATCTGTACCAATCCAAAGCCACCCGCCATAAACAGGTTTCCCCACTGCGGGGGAGCAAAGAGCGCGGCCACGCCAAGAGCCATCAGGCAGAGCCCCATGATTGGAACGGCGCGCACGGAAAACGCTCCGCCAGTGACGATCGCGGTGCCATAGAGCAGCAACCACATTGCCGGCAGAGCGGATACAGCGCCCAATTGATAGAGCGCGACGGTCAGAAGGCCGCCCACCAGGATGGGAGGCGCAAAGCTCAAGACGAATTTTCGCCCTGGTCCCGTAAACAAGGAGGAGTCGGCACGCCTTGCTTTGGTAGCGGCTGCCGGCGCGGCAATAGCCACGGCGACAAAGGCTTCCGCAAGCCAGACAATGACCCAGGATTGCGGGGTGGCCTGACGAGAAGCCAGCCAGGCAGCGGCTAGGGCGGTAATACCCATGGCCACGCCGCCCCATCCGGGAACGGCGGTAAACTCCGCGGCGCGCTCCATGGTTTCGCGAATATAGCGAAGGTGATCAGCGGCCCGGGCGTCAATGGGGATGGGCTCGGAGGAGGGCGCGCGCAATGGGCTAGAGGAACGCACGAGCAGAAGAGTAGGGGAAAACGAGAGCGCTGTCAAGTACTTTATATCACAAAGTAAAATGCCAATTACCGGGCTTTGCGGTACCGGCCGCGCAACGCATTCCACCGGATGAGGAAGACATCCAGGAACATTTGCACGCTGTCTCTCAGTATGTTCACCTTGGTCGCCGGCGAGTGCGACCAGCGCACCGGCACTTCGACAATGGATAGTCCGTGATGCCGCGCGAGGTAAAGAAGCTCCGGGTCAAAGCCGAACCGCTCAATGGTTTGCTGCTCGAACAAGATCCGGCACCGCTCGCGGCGAAAAGCCTTGAATCCGCACTGTGTGTCCACAAACGGCAAGCGCAGGATGACGCGCACGATTTTGTTGAAGATGATGCCGGCAAACTCGCGGAAGAGAGACTCGTGCACCTCGATCAGGCGGCGGTCCATGGCGCGCGAGCCGATGGCCACGTCATGCGCCTTCAAAGCCGAGAGAAGTTTCTCCGCCTCCTCGATCGGCGCGGACAGGTCCGCATCGGTGAACAGAATGGCGTTGCCTCGCGCTTCGAGCGAGCCGAGGCGCACGCTATAACCTTTTCCGCGGTTAACGCTATTCGACAGGGTGCGTAATTGGGGAATGGTTCCGCGGAATGATTCCGCGGCCGCTTTCGTGGCGTCCGTCGAACCGTCATCCACCACCAATACTTCGGTACTCGGTTGTGTTGTCTGAATGAAACGGGCGACTTTCTCGAGTGTTGCCGGCAAACGCTTCTCTTCATTGAAGGACGGAATGATGATGGAAAGCTCCGGGGCGGCGGGGCTCATCGCAGATCGGTTTCCTTCCAGCCGTGGCGGCCGAGAAGCGGCACGAACCGACAGGGCTCGCGCTGTTCAAGATCCAGTCTGGTCCCCGCTTTCCGTACAAAAAGTAAAACCTGATGATTCTCGCTTCCCACCGGCGCAATCATGCGGCCGCCGTCCGCCAACTGCTGCGAGAGAGGTTCGGGCACGCTCGGTGCGGCCGCGGCAACAATGATCGCATCGTAGGGCGCAAATTCTGGCAATCCCATCGTCCCGTCTCCGCAATGCACGTGCACATTCGCAAAGCCCAGGCAGTGCAAGTGTTCCGCCGCGGAGCGGGCCAGTTCCGGCCGGCATTCCACGGTGTAGATTTCCTTCGCCAGGCTCCCGAGCACCGCAGCTTGATACCCGCAACCCGTTCCAATTTCAAGCACTCTCTCGTTTCCCACCAGCTGCAGGGCCGCGATCATGGCCGCCACGATATACGGCTGGGAAATCGTTTGTCCACTTCCAATGGGCAGCGGTTCATCGGCATAGGCTCGTGTCCTCCACTGTGGTGGAACAAATTCGTGGCGTGGCACACTCCCCATCGCGTTCAACACGCGTTCCTCGCGGATCCCGCGGCCGCGAATCTGCTTCTCCACCATGGCTGCGCGCAGATCGGCATATTGGTTGTCGGGAGTGTGCATGACCCTGCCGCCTGAACCCATTGTGATTTCCCGTTCTCCTCGACCAGACTGCCTGGATAGGGATGCAACTATTGATTTTAGCCCAGGCAGCCCGTTGTAGAACTTCTTCGTTGCGTGGCGCCGTGCCTTCACTTGCGTTGAAGGCTGTGCCTGGAAACCTGCGATTCCACTGCACTTTCGGCCAGTACGGCCGAAGCAAATCTGGACTCCAGAGCAGGCGCGCGCAAACCCGCTTCTCCCTACACTCGAAATAGCGGCAGTTGGCTTGTGAAGTGGAGACCGTTTATGAAAGCGGCTTTGGCGTTAATTCTGATCTATGTGGGCACGTTCCTGGTGGCCATACAAGGAGGACAGCCCAGTTCGGTTCAAGCGGCTCCCCAGACCACTGGCAAGAAGCCTTCGCCGCCGGCGGCATCTCCTGTCGATCCTGTTAAAGACGCAGATATCCGCGCTTTGCTAGAACTTGTTGGCGCGCGGGACCAGGTGCAGGAATCCGTCAATGTTACCGCCGAGCAGTACCGCGAAAAGCTTCTCGCCACGGTTCCGAATAACGAAAAGGGACAGGCCTTCGTCAACAACGTGATCACCGGTTACGAGAAGAACTTTGACGTTGACCAGGTAACCGAGCAACTCGTAGCCGTGTACGACAAATACTACACCGACGACGAAATCAAGGGCTTGCTCCAGTTCTATGGTTCAGCGCTTGGCCAGAAGGTAGCCGCGGAGGGCCCCAAAGTCTCCCGCGAAATCCAGGAAGCCACGCGCACAACGGCGTCGAACGCTGTCAAGGATGCACTGCAGGAAGCCAAGCAGCAGGATCCAGCCACAGGCCAGAACGCCCACATTGCGAACGCGCCAGCTCGGCGCTGGCAACAACAGCGCCACCAGCAGCAGGGCGCTTCTCAGCAAGCCGCCCAGCAGCAACCATAACCTAACCCCAGACCCAGATTTGAAGGAAACGTGAGAGAGAACCTCGCCTAAGGCAGGCGCTTCTTGATCTTGATGTCCACGCCGAAGGTGCCGTTCTGATCGCGCAAAGCGACCACGGAAATATTGCGATTGACGTTGTACTCAATCTGAATGACTTGCTGCTGAGTGGAGCTTACGTTGGATTCGTAGAGTACCAGGAGGTTGCGCGTGACTTGCTGCTCCACGGTTACCCGCGCCGCAGCGTTTTGGCCGGAGCTGCTGGCGCCCACGCCGGTGAGTCCGGGGTCAACCCGGAAGCGGGTAATACCGAAGAGCCGTTCGACGCGCCCGCCGAGCTGGCTTGAGATGGCTTCGGAAAGCAGCGCCGAAGCTCCGGCAGTGCTGCTGGTTGTACCTCCTCCCGTGCGTAAGGCGGATTCCGTGCTGGTCTGGCCCAGCGCTAGAAGCGTGATGATGTCGTTCGCGGGCAGAGGAGGATCGGAGCGGTAGGAAAGATTCAGCTTGCTGGACTCTCCCGTAAAGTTCAGCGTAATTTCATATTGCTGGATATTGGTGGTGGCTTCCACGTTGATGACCGGATTGATGCGGAACGGGTTCGCGAAATCCAGGGCACCACGCGTCACGCGATAACGGCTGCCCCGGAAGAGGAGTTCGCCGGAAAGCACGTGAATATGACCGAGCAGGATCGGGTGTTCCGCCGTTCCACGCACGCGCAAATTAGCCTCTGCCTCCAGTTGGGCGCCTGGCCATTCCATGCGCGCGTCCGGCGTGGAGCTGGCTTCCACGTCAAACTGAAGATTGCGCAAAAAGCTCATGCTGCCGGAGCTGCTCGTTCCGCTGGATACGAGGACCCCGGCAGATTCCAAGCCTTCATTCAGGTTCACGCGCTGCACGACGACTTTTCCGGAGAGAAGCCCGCCGTCCGGCGTGCCGGAAAGACGCAGAGATCCACCTGCGAGCCAACTGATCCCTTCGGGGTAACGAATCCGGAGGCGATCCGTCTTCATCGAAATGTCATAACGCAAGGGTTTCTCGGAGTAGTTCACGCTGCCCGCAAACGAAAGCTGGCCCCCACCTGCCTCGCCGGTGACATTTTCAAAAAAGAGTCGGTTCGCGTCGAAGACCAAATCCCCACTTAAGTTGCTCAGTCCCGTTGGAAAATCCGCCGAGCGCGCTGACGCGCCGCTGAGTTTCACGCGGCCGACGATGCGGGGCCGGTCCATCGTGCCTTCAAAAGATGTGTTTACATCTGCCTTGCCAGCCAGGTCCACGTCCTTGATGTAAGCTCCAATTAGTTGCAAATTCACCGAGCCATTCAATTTCATGGAAAGGGAGCGACGGCCGGTGAACTGAATCGAGCCGCTTAGCTCCGCATTGGTGTCTGGCCCTTTCATCGCCGCACTGATGACTTTCAGGCTGTCTCGGGTAGAGGTCAGATGGATCGGTCCGGCATTCTCAAGTTGCACGTTGCCATAGGTCAAGAGTAGCCGCGTGAAATTCCCGTCCACGACGAGCTTCTCGGGGCGCTGCAATTCGCCGGTAACGGTAATGTCTCCGTCTGCCGCGCCATGGCCGCTGAATTTCTCGAGGTGCAGAGCGGAAAGCAGGTAAGGATCCAGGTTGATATTGCGGATGGAAATTTTGCCAGCGATGGGATTTGGATCCGCGAGACCCAGCTTGATTTCTCCGGAGATGGCCCCTTCTGACATCGCCGATCCCAGTTTCAGGTTCGCTTCCTTGCCATCCGAATTCAGGTCGCCGTCAAAGCTCCCGATCACTTCATTCCCTACTTGCAGATTCACGACGCGGAAGGTGCCTTCTGCCGTGGGTTTCGTCACGGGCCCGCTAGATTTCAAGCGGAAAGAGATTTGTCCGCCTAGCGGGAGATTCGCCGATTGAATGGTTCCGAAATTTGCCAGCGGCAAAGACGCTCCTACCAGTTCCGTAGTCAGCGAGTGATCCGCAAAACGGTACGCAGCCGTACCCGTCACGATTCCCGCACCGCCGGTTTTCTCCGTCCCAGGCGGGAAGAACCGCAGCTCCGCATTGGCAAGGCGCACTTCATCCGGCAACGCGCTCAGTTGCCCGCGCAAGCGGTTGAATTTCACACCGTAGGCGCTGCCGTCCGCCACATCGAGCAACCCAGTCAGTGCGGGTTCGGCGCGCGTCCCGCGTCCGTGAAATTGCCCCGTCACCAATCCCTCAATCGGATACTGGAACCCTGCTAGCTGTTCCAGCCCTTCCAGCGGCACTTTCTCCAGATCAACATCGCTTGACCACTGGTTGTCCGGAAGGAATTCCCAATCTTTCAGTTCAAGGCGGCCGTCAATTCCTGCTTCCATTTGGCCTCGACGCGCGTGTCCTTTGTTGATCACCAGTTCGCGAGGAGAGTAGATCGTATCTCCGTCGAGGGAATCGAACGCCGCCTTGTCATACACGAAATGCTCGCCGCGGAAATGCCCCTGAAATTCCGGCCCGTCCGAAGGACCGGTGATCGTGCCGTTCCATTGAAAGGATCCACCGATGCGAACCGCGGCTTCTGGCGTGCCCGGTTTGTCTCCGGCAATCGCATGAATAAAATCGTTCCAGCTATCCAGTGAGCCGACCTCGAGCTGCACGTCGAGGTTTGAATTCTTGGCCGCCAGAACTCCGGTGATCGAGCCGCGCGAGCTGGGTGTCTCGAAATCCAACTGCTGGAACTCGAGAAGATCCAGGCCATAGCGATAACGAAGCTGCCAATCACCCGTGACCGGAATGTGCTGAGGCGCGAGATCTTCGGGTTCATCCCAATGCATGCGCGCGGAAATATCGAAATCGCGGAAATTGTCATGCCAGGTTTCCACGGTATCCGCGGAGATGACGGAATCCCAGTGCAATTTGTCTACGGGGAACCCCGCGTGGTCAATGGCCGGAGCAACGGCGGAGAGGCGGATGTTCTGAACCCTAGTCTCGGCGCGAAATCGCAAGCCTTCAAAACGCATCGTGATACGCCCTTTGACGCTGCCTGCCATAGCGTAGGCAGCGAAATCCGGCAGCAGCACGCCTTTGGGCTCTAAGGTGTAGCTGGATCGGCTAGTCAGGTTCGCGGAATGGAAGTCCTCAAACTCCAATTTGATATTGTCCGCGGCATAGCTCCCTTGCCCGGTCAAGTCGCCATTGGCGAAGTGCCCTTCCCCGCGCAAGTCGATGCGACCAAGCGGCACTTCGGGAGTTCGGAAAGCCTCGCGAATGTCCTGCAGGTCCAGCCATCCGCGATAGCGATAGGTCCAATCGGGAACAGCCAGATTTTTTGTTTCCGCTTGAAGGTCGAGACGGGAACGGCCCACATCCAGAATTCCTTGTTCGAGCGTGAAACCTTCGCGGCCGAGTGCGAACTTCGCGGAGACGTTCGCCGGCATCGGTACGTCGCGGCGTCTTGCCAGCTCGATGGAATTCCAATCCAGGGTTCCGTAATACGCGGGGTGTTCCGGCGCCCCGGCGAGTGAGATTCGCAACCGCAATTCCCCGCCTTCCATAGCGATCAGGGAACGCAAATTGTTGTAGAGAAACCAACCATCGTTGATCTCGACGCGGTTTGCCTTCAAATCCAAAAGGGTTTCTTGCAATGGCTTCCGCGACATGTCAGACCGGCGAATCTCGGGCAGGTTGCTCTTGCCGTCCTTTTCGACCAGCAGGTGCACGCGCGGAGACTGCAAGACAAGTTCGCTTAGGGAAACACGACGCCCCCAGAAAGAATCAACGCGGAGACCTACGCGAGCCTGCTCCACGCTGAGCAAGGGTTCGGTGCTTGGCGGTTCCTTGCCGTGAAGAACCAATCCGTTCACAGTGGCATTCAGAGAGAACCATCCCACGGATACGGTTCGGATTTCGACTTTGCCACCCGTGAGCGTCTCCAATCGACTGATCAGAATTCTCCGCAAAAGTGGGTTTGCCAGGCCGCTGCCGACCGCGATGACGGCAAGGGCGATTGCCAGCAGAGTCCAGGTCCCCAGCACCCAGAGAACGTGCTCCACCCAAAGGATTTTCCGCCAGCGGGATTCCTTCGTCATGGTTTACTCTCGTCCAGCAGGTTTTCGACATGCAGCCGCGACCGGCTCTCCTTCAGCCAGCGATCGGCCTGCTCATTAATAGCGCGTTGCACGAGCGCTTCCTGGATGAAGTCCCGAGCAGTATCCATCGGGGGCGGCGCCTGGCCGCGTGCTTCGGCCCTCGGCACCACGCGAGTCTTGTAAAACTCTTCGATTGCCTGTTCGTCGATCTGGATCGAAGGGCGGAACCGCGTGTCCAGGTAATTGCTGAGATAGAGCTGTGACTTCAACATCTTCAACAATTCTTCGTCCGTCATCCCGGTTTGTTGCTTCCGTTCTTCAAAAACTTCGGGTGAAGAAAAGGAACGTTTGAGGCGCGCGAGACTGCGCTGAACGTCCTCCTCCGAGGGTTGCGGGAACCTGGAGATGGAGGCTTCGTTGCGCACAATCCACTGGTCAATCAGACGATCCAGGATCTGTGCGTCGGATTCCGATTTCCCATCCACAAACAATTGGTAGCGGCTGAGTGCGTGGACATCGCTCAGCAGGATAATATCGTTTTCCAAGCGGGCTACAATCCGGTCAATCACTTCTTGGGCAGACGCGGACCCCACCGCCGCGAAGAGCAGCACAGTTCCCATCAGCATTGGCACCCAGCGTCGCATTAGAAGCTCGATCCCAGGTTGAAGAAAATCTGCAATCTCGGCAGCCGCGTCCCTTGCTGGCAAAACGTCGTGTTTTCCTTGCAAGGAATCACAAAGATTGGGCGGTTCAATTGATAGCCAAGATCCACACGAATGGGCCCAATGGGCGTGGAGTAGCGCAAACCAATGCCGATGGTGTGGGAAAAGTAATTCAACTCGTTTGTACAGTCATACAAGCACTGGGTCGGGTTGAAGGGGCCTGGGTTAATTCCCGGATAGGCGGCCTTGAACACAGGGGAAGGAGGCAGCCATCTCAGCGTCACATGGCTGAGCTGGCTGAAGGTATTGCCGCCATCATAGAAGAACACTCCCGCGAGATTTCTTCCGGCGTAAGGGACCTTCATGGGGAACTGGAGTTCCTGGTTGAAAATCAGCAAAGCCTGACCTCCGACCGGAAAGCCCGTAATCGAATCGCGCGGACCGGCTTGATTTAGAGCGAATCCACGCAGCGAAGTCCCGCCTCCGGCAAAAAGGCGTTCCGGCAAAGGAATGACGGTGGGCACGGGCTCCTGGGTCGGGGCCGGAAAGCTTAAGGAGACGGTATTGCCGTACGGCACGAGAATTCCAACGCGAAGGGAGCGGGAGTATTTCCAAGCGCGTCCGAAAGGTTTGTAGGTGGAATTTTGAAAGAAGAAGCGCATGAAGTTGGCGCTGGAACCGATGGCGGTACCGGCGAGACTGACGTCCGCGGAATTGAAGCTTCCCCTGGTGGCGTCAGCGGGATTGTCTCGCGTGTCGCGAAACCAGGTGACGCTGAATTGAGAAATCAGTGTCGGTTGACTGAACAGCGGAATCTCATCCTGCGGGATATTCAAATTGCTGACCGTTACCTTCCGAAAGGCGTAGCGGTAGAGCAAGGAAGAACGCGAAGTGAACCGGTGACTCAGCTGCAGGTTTCCTTCATAGCGCGTTTCCGAGAATGTATTGATGTCCTGAGATTTCTCAACGTATGCCGTTGCCTGAAAGCTTAGTTTCTGGTTATCAAATGTGTTTGGAACCGTATATGCCAACAGCGCGCGGCCCTGGATCGTGCTGGCGCGAACTTTCAGTGTGAGAGAATCGGCCCGCCCGGTGAGATTCTGCTTGGAAATCTCGAAGATCCCTCGCGGCGAGGCCTGGAATTCACCCCCCGTCGGGTTGCTCGTACTGGCCAGGCGCTGAAATTCGAAGCCCCCTCCGTAGGCGATGGTGTAACGCTTTGCTTCTTCCACCAATACCACCACGTCCTTGTCCGGATCCGTCCCAGCCGCGTTTTGCGGTTCGATGGTGACGCGGTTAAAAACTCCAAGGTTGTAGAGTTTCTGCTGGGATTCCACCACATCTCCCTCGCGCAGCGGCTCATTCGGCTGGACCTTGACTTCCTGGGCGATGACTTTGGGCCGCGTGTGCACATAACCCGTCAGCAACACCTGTTTTACGCGAATCTGTGCGCCTTCTTCTATCTTGTAGACCAGGCGCATGGGTTCGGCGCGGTGAATCTGAGGGTTATGGCTTCCTTGGCCGTTTGTTGCTTCCCCTTTCGTAGCAGTGGGTTTGCCGGCCAGGGCTTCGGCATTGGAAGAGTTGTCCGGTTCGGCAGTCCAGGTGAAGGTGGCATTGGGAAAGCCGTCGTTGTAGTAGAGGGCCAGGATATTGTCCCGGTCGGTGGCGACGTTGATATCCGAGTAGGGTTGCCCGGGCAAGGAACCAATGACTCCGAGGATTTCCTCTTGGGACATCGCGTGCATGCCTTCCAGCTTCAGGTTGGACACCAGCGTCTGCTTGCCTTCCTGAATCACAAACTGGACCACCAGGTTGCCCGCATTTCCGGAGACGCTTACCGTCTTCCCTTCTACGGTTGCGGAGAGAAAACCGTTCGCGGCGTAAAGGCTCTTCATGGATTGAACGTCCGCATCGAGCAATCGCCGGCTGAAACGTGTACGGATTCCAAACGCACTCGGAGCAATCGTCAGACGGCTGCGCAGAAGCTCCGTGTCGAAATAATGATTCCCTGTGAATTCGATACGCAGCAGCTTATGACGGTCTCCCTTTTCAACCTTGTAGGCCAGCGTCTCCTCGGATCCCGTCCGGCCGGTCTTGCCGCCTTCCAAAGACTTGGGAACCACGGAGTAGAAAACGTTGGCGTCGAAGTAGCCCTCGCGTTCCAGCCGTTCGCGGATATTGCGTTTTCCTTCTTCGAGGAGATCGGCATCCACTGACCCTTCCTGATAGACCGGGATCAGTTTTCTCAGTTCGCCCTTCGAAAATTTTACTCCAACGACTTCCACCAGCACACGAGGCCCTTCGGTTACTTCCACCGTAAGCGGCAGGTTATTGGCGTGTTCATCGTAATCTCCACGCCGAACGGAAACTCGCGCGCTCAGATAGCCACGTTTTTCCAGGAACTTTCGGATACGGTCGGTGGCCCCCTGTTGTCTGGCCACCGTCAGCGGCGCTCCCTTCTTCAGCTTAAAAAGTTTCAGAAGCTCGCCGTCGGTAAAGGAGGAATTGTTCAGCAGGTTGATCTGGCCCAGCACCACCCGCGGCCCGGAAACTACGGTGACAAACACATCCAATTGGTGCGTTTCTGGATGAGCTTGTGTCTCCGCAGTCACCGTTGCCTGGTACAATCCTTCTTCCCGAAGCGCGTCCCGCACCCTTACGAGCGCATCGTCCACATCGCGTGCATGGTACGTTTGACCAAGAGAAAGCTGCATGGCTGCAACAGCGGAAGCCTCCGAGGGAGGTGGCTTAAGCCCCTGGACAACCACCCGACTAAAGAAAAGATTTTCCTTGGCCACAAAGTCCAAGCGAACCCCATCGGCCTCCGGAACCATCGCCGCCCGTAGATCCGCGTAATCTCCGGTCTGATAAAGGGTGCGGATGCTGGCCGCAACTTGATCGCGCCGCAAGGGCTTTCCCACTTCGACGGAGAGTCCCTTGGGCTCGGCGACCAGAACCTTTCCGTCCTCTCCCACTACTCGCACTGCCACGACGTTCGCAGGGGTAGGCACCTGTGCCTCTGCATGCATCTGCGCGCACGCGGACCGCGCTCCCAGGAACAGTGCCAGGAGGGCGAGACCTCGCAACCCATTGAACCCGCGCAATTTCATGCGTTTCTATACTCAGACGAAGCGTAGCACACGGGCGTTGCTTCTTCGGATGCCATTGGCGCTATTATGAAAGGCAGTTCCAAGCTGGAACTCTATTTTACGTGACCCACCCTTTCCATGAGAAATACTCCCGCCAGATGCTCTTTAAGGGCTTCGGCCCGGAGGGGCAGGAGCATCTCCTGGCCTCTCGAGCCGTGGTGGTCGGCTGCGGCGCGATTGGCGCCGCTGCCGCGAATCTCCTGGTTCGGGCAGGGATCGGCCAGATTCGCATCCTCGATCGCGATTTCGTCGAGCCTTCGAATCTTCAGCGTCAAGTTCTCTTTAATGAAGATGACGCCCGCGAGGCCCTGCCCAAGGCCGTCGCAGCCGAACGAAAGTTGCGAACCATCAACTCCGATGTGCGCGTCGAGGGGATTGTCGTCGATCTGAATGCGAAAAATGTGGACGAACTGCTCGGGGGTTTCCCGCTCATTCTCGATGGAACGGACAATTTCGAAACGCGCCTGCTGGTGAATGATTTTGCCGTCAAGACAAGAACGCCCTGGATTTATGCGGCCGGGGTCGCCAGCTACGGAGTCACCATGACCATCCGCCCAGGGCAGTCCGCGTGCCTTGCCTGCCTGCTCGATTCTTCGGTAGGGATGGGGCTCGAGGAGACTTGCGACACCGTGGGCGTTTTGGGGCCGGTCGTCAATCTGATTGCCTCGCTGGAAGCAGCCGAGGCGCTGAAGTTGCTTGCAGGCCGCGAGGAGACGTTGCACGGGCGCCTCATTTCCTGCGATGTATGGACAGGACACTTTCAATCCGTCCAGCCGGAACGCGACCCCGCGTGCCGCGTCTGCGTGCGCCTTGAATTTGCGTATGTCCAGGGCGAAGCGCAACCGCATGTCACAATGTGCGGCCGCGACTCCGTGCAGATTCACGAGCGCGGACGCCTTCTCGATTTTGGAGTTTTGCAGGAACGGTTGGCATCTACGGTCGAAGAAGTCCGGCAAAACGGCTTCCTTCTGCGATTTCGCATCCCGCCATATGAAATGACGGTTTTCCGCGACGGGCGGGCCATCCTCAAGGGCACGAAGGACCCGGCAGTCGCTCGCTCGCTCTATTCCAAATACATCGGGTCTTGAAGGTCGCCCTTAGCGGGAAAACCCGCCGCGGCCCGTAGGTGTGCGCATCGCGGCACGGTCCAGATTCTCGCGCAGATTCATCAGCGTCAGGAACGTGCTTAAAACCCTTGCTTTCAGGTCGTCGGTCAGATGCAAACCGCTCGTTGCTACCCTTGCCAGGCGTTCTCCATGTTCGGTAATGAAACGCATGATTTCCCGCTGCCGTTCGTGAGGAGTGTTGCCCAACGCCGTTTCCCGGCGCATCTCCGCGCAGCTTGCTTCGAGGGACAGCGTGAAATGCAGAATGCACACTTTATGGTCAGCCAGGGCGGCCGGCACGTCGTGTTTGCATCCCGCGATATGGCAATTCTCATTCATCGGCGAAAAAACGCAATGACCGATTCGTAACATTCCCAGCGCAGAAAATCCAGTCCTCATCCCAAGAGTGCTGCGAATCGGGTAGCGGTACTTACCTGTCCTCCAGGGCCTGCCCTTTCGGACAGAGGTGAAAATTCATTGACGGGCGGTAGCCGGTTATGTATAAATATGCAGTCGAGTGCATATGCGATTCGAATGAGCGCCACCAAGACATTTCGCCACGGCCAAATCCTCCGCCTCGTCTCCGGAGAGCGTATTGCTAATCAAGAGGAACTCCGCCGCCGTCTTGCGCAGCAGAAAATGCGCGTGACCCAGGCCACGCTCTCTCGCGACCTGCAGGAATTGAAGCTGGTGAAAACCACGGATGGCTATAAACCCGGATCCGCTCTGCCCGAAGAGGCCGCTGCCGTTCCGCCGCTCACCCGGGCGCTGCGGGAATTCCTGCTCGACGTCCGTCCCGCGGAAAACCTTCTGGTCCTCAAGACCCCTCCCAGCGGCGCGCAGCCCCTCGCCGCCGCCGTGGACGGCGCAAAATTCCCAGAAATCGCCGGCACCATCGCCGGCGATGACACCGTGTTGATCATCACGCCCAATGGGAAAACCCGCGAATCCCTCCAGCGAAAAATTGAAGCGCAGGTGAAATAGTGAGGGGCACTCGGAACATCGCTGTCATTGGTGTCACCGGCTATACAGGATTCGAGCTGGCCACGCTGCTCCTCCGCCATCCAGCCATCTCCCGGCCCACGTTTTACGTGCGGGAGACGAACGGCGCGCGCTGCTTTTCCGAGCTTTTTCCCCAGTTGCGCGGGTGGGCCGAGGCGCCCGTGCGCTCTCTCTCGTTGGAAGCAGTCACCTCGAGCGCCGCCGGCACAGCGTTTCTGGCCACGCCGCATGAAGTTTCCGCGGATCTTGCTCCTCAGTTACTCGACGCAGGGCTCCGCGTGATTGACTTGAGCGGCGCGTTTCGTTTTGCCTCCACCGAAACATTTTCTTCCTGGTACAAACTTGACGCGCCACACGCCAGCCGCCTTGGCGAAGCGGTGTACGGCTTGCCGGAGCTTTATTCCGCGAGCATTGGCGATGCCAAACTAATCGCGAATCCCGGTTGTTACGCCACCAGCGTCATCCTCGCCCTACGCCCCCTCGCGCAAGCGGGGCTGGTCTCTCCGACGCAGAGTGTCATTTGCGATTGCAAGTCCGGTGCAAGCGGCGCAGGCAAGGAGCCTCGCCGCGAACTACAGTTCGTCGAAGTCGGAGAGAACTTTCGCGCCTACAATCTTTTTTCTCACCGGCACACGCCCGAAATTGTCGAGCACTCCGGTGTGCCCGAGTCGCAGATCGTGTTTTCGACGCATCTTCTGCCCGTGGCCCGCGGCATTCTCTCCACCATTTACGTAACACTTGCCAAGGCGCAAACGCCTGAGGCCATCGAGGCGCTCTACCGCAAGTTTTACGCTGGCCGCCCAATGGTACGCATCTCGCCCGCCGGTTCACTGCCCGAACTGCAGCACGTGGTGAAAACCAATTTCTGCGACATCGGCTTTGCGCTGGACGGGGATGGAAAACGGCTGATCATCATCTCTTGCCTGGACAATCTGGGGAAAGGCGCCGCGGGTCAGGCCACCCAGAATCTCAATCTCATGCTCGGGATCGCGGAGCAGACGGGACTTTTATGAGAATCGTCGTCAAATTCGCTGGAGCTTTGCTCGAAGACACTGCCACGGTGCAGGAGCTTTCGCATCAGGTGGCGCAACTCGCGCGGCACGGCCACGAAATCCTGGTCGTGCATGGCGGCGGGCGCCTCTTTACCGCCATGCTAAAGCGGCTGGGGATCGAAAGCACATTTGTTTCGGGTCTTCGCGTCACGGACAAGGAGAGGCGCGACGTCGCCGTGATGGTGTTCGCTGGTTTGCTCAACAAACGTCTCGCCGCCGCCATTACCGCGGAAGGCCACCCCGCTGTGGGGATTTCCGCCGCGGATGCCGCGTGCTTTTCGGCTTCGCCGCTTGTGCATAACGATGTTGAAGGCAGCCTCGGTTATGTCGGCTATCTGACCAGCGTCAACGTACGCTTCCTGGAATCACTCTGGCAGCAAAAACTGATTCCTGTGGCGCCGTGCCTGGGACTTGGCGCGGACAACGAACTCTACAATATTAATGCCGATCATATGGCGGCGGCTTGCGCGGAGTTCATCGCTGCCGATCATCTCGTTTACCTCACCGATGTAGCCGGTGTCCTGGATGGCGACAACGTTCTCTCCGCGGTTTCCTGCGAAGAAATCCGCCGCCTGGTGAACTCCCGCGTGATTTCCGGCGGCATGGTGCTGAAGCTGGAAGCGGCAAAACGGGCCCTCGAAGGCGGCGTCCGAGAAGTACACATCGTTGGCGGGAATTTTGCGGCTGCAGCTCTCGCGCCAGAACTCTTCTCACAGGCGGCCCCGGCTGCTTTTGCGGATCTTCCGGGCACGCGCGTCCTGCGGGAATTCACTTCCGCGGGCCATGGCGCTGTCGCCATGGCTTAGGAATATCGTTCTCTTGGAGAAAAAAATGACTGCTTCTCTCAGCATTCCTGTTTCGATTGCCAAGGACCTCCTCACCGGGGCCGAATGGTCGCCTGCGGACACGCGCGATCTTCTGCAGCGCACTGTGGACATTAAGTCGCGTCCATCGCGCTTCGGCTCCGTGCTTCGCGGCAAGCATATTGCACTCATTTTCGAGAAGCCTTCCCTGCGCACGCGCGTCACCTTCGAGGTCGGCATTCAAACCATGGGTGGGGACGTCGTTTTTCTGGACCACACCCAGGCACGGCTCGGCGAGCGCGAATCGATTCCCGACGTGGCGCGGAATCTCGAACGTTGGGTGCAGGGCATTGTCGCTCGGGTGTACGAGCAACGCGTCCTGGATGAAATGGCGGAAAATATCGCGATTCCCGTGGTGAACGCGCTTTCCGATAAATTTCACCCGTGCCAGGCGCTCGCCGATTTCTTTACCCTTGAGGAAAAGTTCGGTACGTTGCGCGGCTTTAAGCTCGTTTATGTCGGCGACGGGAACAATGTCTGCAACTCACTGCTCTTTCTAGCCGCCCGGCTCGGCGTGCACATGCGCGTCGCCACGCCAGCCAACTATGCTCCTGCTCCGGACGTTGTGGCGGATGCCAAGCGCGTGGCTAAGGAATCCAAGGCTCGCATCGAACTCTTCAGCGATCCTGCGGAAGCGGTGGACGGCGCCCAAGCCGTTTACACCGATTCTTGGACCAGCATGGGTTTCGAGGCAGAAGAGAAAGTTCGGCGCAATGTCTTCAAACCCTACCAGGTCAATCGCAAAATGATGGAGCAGGCCGCGCCAGACGCGGTCTTCATGCACTGTCTTCCGGCGCACCGCGGCATGGAAGTCACCGACGAAGTTCTCGATGGTCCATCGTCGGTCGTGCTCGACCAATCTGAAAATCGCATGTACGTACAGAAGGCTATTCTGCACGCGCTTTATACTTAATATCGTGTCGTCCTGACATAGGAGAGAAAATCGAGTGAACCAGCTCGCCCAAAAACCGAAGAAGGTGGTCTTGGCCTATTCCGGCGGCCTCGACACGTCCATCATCATTCCGTGGCTCCGGGAAAACTACGGCTGCGAAGTCATCGCCATGATTGGCGACGTTGGCCAACAGGAGGATCTGGAGGCGGCCCGTAAAAAAGCGTTGGCCACAGGTGCATCTCTCGCTTACGTTGAGGATTTGCGAGAAGAGTTCATCAAGAATTACATCTGGCCTACGCTGCGGGCCGGTGCGGTTTACGAACATACCTATCTGCTGGGGACGTCCATGGCCCGCCCGGTATTGGCAAAACGCCAGGCCGAACTTGCTCTAGAACTGGGTGCCGATGGTCTCTCGCATGGCTGCACAGGCAAAGGAAATGATCAGGTGCGCTTCGAGCTGGCCTACAAGGCCATTGCCCCGCATCTCCCGATCATCGCGCCCTGGCGCGAGTGGGACATTGATTCGCGTGAAGACGCCATCGCTTACGCGCAGAAGCACAACATCCCCGTTGAGCAGAGCCGCGCCAATATTCACAGCCGCGACCGCAACATCTGGCACTTGAGCCACGAAGGCGGCGAGCTCGAAGATCCTGCCAACGCTCCTAACGAAACGACCTGGCAATGGATCAGTTCGCCGGAAAAAGCGCCCGACAGGGCGGAGGAAGTCGAAATCAGCTTCGAGTCCGGTACACCGGTTTCCGTGAATGGCAAGAAACTCGGCTCCATCGAGCTTCTGAATACGTTAAACGACATCGCCGCGCGAAATGGCGTTGGCCGCACCGATCTGGTCGAGAACCGCCTCGTGGGGATGAAGTCCCGCGGCGCTTACGAAACCCCCGGTGGCACGCTGCTTGTCACCGCGCACCGTGAACTGGAGCGCCTCACCCTCGATCGTGAAACCACGCATTTCCAGCAGGCGCTTTCCGTGCGGTACGCCGAACTGGTGTATTACGGCTTGTGGTTCGCGCCGTTGCGCGACGCTCTCGACGGCTTCTTCAACATCGCCCAGCAACGCGTTACTGGCTCCGTCGGCTTGAAGCTTTGGAAGGGCACGCTCAACGTCACCAAGCGCCTTTCGCCCTATTCACTTTATCGCGCCGATCTCGCCAGCTTTTCCATGGGCCGCTACAATCCGAAAGATGCCGAAGGCTTCATCAACCTTTTTGCCTTGCCGGTTACCGTGCGGCCGAAGGCCAAAGCTGAAGGCCAGAACTCTTGATTGACCACCGGCTGCGGTGGCTCCAGTGAACCATGAGAACGTCATGACCGACCGCAAGGATGATCGTCTATGGGGTGGCCGCTTCGAACAGCCGCCGAACGCGGAGTTCGACGCGTTTCAGCGCTCCTTTGCGTTTGATCGCCGGTTTCTTGCTTATGAAATTGCCGTGGATCGCGCCTGGGCCAAGGCTTTGCATGGCGCAGGTATTCTGAGTGAAGCAGAAGTGAGCCAGACGCTTGTCGCGCTCGATAAAGTCGCGGGACGAGCTCGCCAAGATCCGGCCTGGCTGGAACACCTCGGCGCGCAAGCAGAAGATGTTCATCACTTCGTCGAAAAGGCGCTTACAGACGAGTTGGGCCCGCTCGGTTGGAAACTTCACACCGGGAGAAGCCGCAACGAACTCGTCGCCACCGATTTTCGGCTCTTTGTGATTGCTGCCGTTGCGGAAGTTCGCAAAGCTTTGTTGGCGCTCATTCATGGTTTTCTTCTCCAGGCCAAAGCCAATATCAAGACTCCCATGGCCGGCATGACCCACATGCAGCATGCCCAGCCCATTCTTCTCTCTCATTTTCTGCTGGCTCATGCGGAAGCTTTCTCGCGGGACCTTACACGTCTGCAGAATGCCGAGGCCAGTGCAGACGCTTGCCCCATGGGCTCCGGCGCGCTCGCGGGGTGTTCCTTTGCCATCGATCGCGAAGCCACAGCGCGTGAGCTCGGCTTCTCGCGCATCACTGCCAACAGTCTGGACGCTGTAAGCGATCGCGATTTTGCTCTCGACTACCTTTTCGCCCTGGCCGGGATCGCCACCCATCTCTCCCGCCTAGCAGAAGATTTTGTTTTGTTCGCTTCGCAGGAATTTTCTTACTTAATTCTTCCCGATGAGTACTCCACCGGCAGCAGCCTCATGCCGCAGAAGAAAAATCCCGATGCCTGGGAACTCCTGCGAGGCAAGTCCGGCCGCATTACTGGCGCACTCTTCAGTCTCTTCACGACCTTGAAAGGCTTGCCTTCGAGTTATCAGCGCGATCTCCAGGAAGATAAGGAAGCTCTCTTTGCCGCGCACGACCAAATCGGTTCCATGCTCCGGGTTGCCGCAGGTGCCGTGTCGGCAACTCGGTTCAACGAACAAAAACTGGCCGCCACTGCCTCCCATCCAGCTCTGCTTGCTACCGAAGCAGCCGATTATCTGGTCAAAAAAGGCGTGCCCTTTCGCCAGGCCCACGATCTGGTGGGGAATCTCCTGCGCGAATCCGAGCGCCAGGGAAAACACTGGACCCAGCTTTCGCTTGCTGAATTCAAGAAGATTTCACCGGCGTTCGACGCGGACATCACTGCCACGCTGCAACTCGATGCCGCACTGAACGCGAAGAGTGTCCCGGGGGGCACGTCGGAAAATTCCGTTCGTGCTGCCATCGCGCAGCTCGAGCAAAAACTCAAACAATGGGAGAACCAATCATGAGCCTCAATGCCGTCATTACCCTCGAATCCGTGGCGCGTCGCGCGGAGGATCGGAGGTCGCTTCCGTGAGCGCCGCCTTAGCCTTGCGGATCCTCAACCCATGAAACACGCCCTCTCCGAAGCCGCTCTTCCGCGGGGATTCCGCTTCTCCGCCACGGCTTGTGGCCTGAAAAAAACGGGCGCGCTCGATCTTGCTTTGCTCTCCAGTGATGTGCCGGCCTCAGCTGCCGCGGTATTCACCCAGAATCTCGTTGTGGCTCCTCCCGTTACCGTTTCCAAAGCAAATTTGCGCGCTTCGAAGGGCCGCATGCGCGCGGTCATCGTGAATGCCGGCAACGCGAATTGTGCGACGGGCCCCGCTGGGTATGCCGCATCTGTGAAAACGGTGGAAGAAGCCGCGCGCCGCCTTGGCTGCCATCCCCGCGAAGTCTTTGTTTGCTCCACCGGCGTTATCGGCGTTCCGCTGCCATTGGAAAAAATCCTTCGGGCGCTGTCAGGCATCACGCGGAACCGCCGTCTTTCGGCGCGCTCCTTTGCCGAGCTTTCCCTGGCGATCTGCACCACGGACACGCGCCCGAAGACTGCGGCCGCCTCGTTCAAAATGGGGGGGAAGCGCATTCATTTTGTAGGCTGCGCCAAGGGCGCCGGCATGATTCATCCGAACATGGCCACGACGCTTGCTTTTGTGGTCACTGATGCTGCCATTGCGCCCGCGCTGCTGCAAAAGGCGCTGCGCGACGTCACCACGCGCACCTTTAACGTGATCAGCATTGATGGCGACACTTCCACCAATGACACGCTCCTCGTGCTGGCGAATGGGCAAGCGGGTGCGCCCACGATCAAAGCCGGAACCTCTGCACATCGTGCCTTTGCCAAAGCGCTCGAAGAAGTTTGCCATTCGCTCGCTCTACAGATCGTCGCCGATGGCGAAGGCGCGCAACGCGTCATCGAAATCCAGGTTCGCGGCACCAAGACCGAAGTAGCCGCTCGTCAGATCGGGCGAACGATTGCTACTTCGCCCCTCGTCAAAACGGCTTTCGCTGGCGCCGATCCCAATTGGGGCCGCATCTTTGCCGCCGTTGGACGCTCCGGCGTCAAATTCGATCCCAACCGCGTGGACATCCACATGGCCGGGATACCTGTGTTGCGCCGCGGGCAGCCGCTCGATTTTAGTGAGCGCGCCGCGAGTAATCGCCTCCTCGCTGAACACGTCCCTATTGTCGTGGATCTGCACGCCGGCCGTGCTTCCGCCCGCTACTGGACCTGCGATTTCACCGCCGAATACGTGCGCATCAACGCTTCGTATCGCACCTAGCGGCCAACGATTTTGTTGCCAAAGAGCTCGTCGGCACCCAGAAACGCGGGCAAAATCAGGGGAAAATCCATCATCGTGCTGCGCGCGGAAACCCGTTTTGCGGCTCTTGGTCGCGCATCGCATCACCATTTCCGATCTCAGGCCTCGCCCCGGACCAGTACGGGGCTCCCCCTCTCCCCAACCTTTTATAGTTGCAAAACTAGGCAATTTTCGAGACCATCTTCGCGACCACTGAACTGCCCCCCGCTCACCGCGGCACGCCCTCCGGTTTGCCCCTTTGGCGGTATCGGTTTCTCAGTGCGCTCCGCAATCGTGGTTAGGTTCCGGACAAAAGGAGTCCGCAGGTGAAGAAGCTTTACGTCGGTAATCTCCCTTTCAATGCTTCCGAAGAGCAGTTGCAGGAATGGTTCGGTCAAGTGGGGGTCAACCCTTCAGCAATCAGTCTGATTCGCGATCGGTTCACGGGTCAGTCGCGTGGTTTCGCTTTCATCGAAATCGCCAATGATGAAGAGGCGGATCGTGCGGTCACGTCCCTGAACGGTCAGAACTTCGGGGGCCGGAACCTCGTCGTCAACGAAGCGCGGCCGCAGACGGAACGTTCCGGCGGCGGTGGTGGTCGCGGTGGCTATGGCGGTGGCCGAGGCGGCGACCGTGGAGGGCGAGGCGGCGGTGGTCGCGGTGGGGATCGCGGCGATCGTGGAGACCGCGGCAACCGCTGGTAATTCCTCTTTCACAACTTTCCCGATTGCGGCTCCAGAGGCGGTCTTTTTGCGCCTGAAGTCTCTTTGTTTGGGGTCGATGCTGGCTCTGTTATTCACAGCCCTCAGAATATTTTCTGGTCATCACCCATCGTTCCGTGTACTATCCCGGCGTTCAAACCGGCGGCCTCTGCGATTGAGGTCTTTCCCGCCAGGGTTCTCTTGTTTCGGCGTAGTGCTCTCCACCTGTTTTCTGTGACCGAAACAAAACCTGGGGTGACGTGTTTGAAACATCAGACGAAGATTTTGATTCGCTCCTTCTCGCCTGAAGGGTATGAAGATTACAACTTGCGTTGGTCTTGCGGCGCAAGCGCGATAGCGGACGCTGCCCTTGGTGGAGCGAACCTTCTCACTGCGGGCCGCATCCAACGAAGGGCAACGGGTTTGACGGCACGATGAACGCTTGGCACAAACGCGATTGGAAACAGTTTTACGAGCTAGCGCGCCGTCCCTGGCAACGACACCGCCCGCCGCGACCCGTGTACCCGACGGGTCTGAATCGCGTGTTGCCCGCTGCGGGTTTCAGCCTTTCTGAACTCGATGATGCGGGAGTGGATCTGGAGCTTGCCGAGCATTTGGGGCTGCCCGTGGATGCGGGCCGCATAGGAGCGTACGGCCCGAACGTTACCGTCCTGCGCGATTTCGTCCGCTCTTCCCGCCAGCCGCTTTGAGCCGGCGCGTCTCTGTTACCGTTTGTCGCTCTGCGTCTTCCCGAGTAAACTTGGAGTGTCACTTTTGACCGAAGCCATGGCCTCACCCTTCAATATCATTTCTGGCGGTGCCGTTCTGGCTGCCCCAACCCCTAAGGCACACCCGCGCCCGGACTGGCTACGGATCAAATTTTTTGGCGGGGACCGCTACCAAAATCTAAAGCGCATTATGCGAACCCTCGATCTCCATACTGTCTGCGAGTCCGCCCGCTGCCCCAACATGGGCGAATGCTGGGAGCATGGAACCGCCACTTTCATGATCCTTGGGGATATCTGTACCCGCGCTTGTGGTTTTTGCGCGGTTCCTTCGGGCAAGCCCGTCGGTCCGCCGGATGAAGAAGAGCCCTATCGCGTCGCCGAAGCGGTGGCCCGTATGGGCTTGCGCTATGCGGTCGTAACCAGCGTCAACCGTGACGACCAACCGGACGGCGGCGCGCACCTCTTCGCCCGTACCATCGAGGAAATTCGCAACCGTGTTCCCGGCTGCAAGGTCGAAGTCCTGATCCCCGATTTTCGCGGCGATTGGAATGCCTTGAATACCGTGCTTGCGGTGAAACCGGACATCTTGAATCACAACACGGAGACTGTGCCCCGCCTGTATCGCCAGGTGCGCAAGGGCGCAGTATACGAACGCTCGCTGGAACTTCTGAAGCGCTCCAAGGAGACGCATCCCGACGTCCCGACAAAGACCGGTATGATGCTGGGGTTGGGCGAAGAAAAGCAGGAAGTCGTTGACACGATGCGCGACCTCGCCGCTCAGGGAACGGATATTCTTACCCTAGGACAATATCTTCAGCCCACGCGCGAACATCTTCCCGTCATTCGCTTCGTGCATCCCGACGAATTTGCCGAATGCAAGCGCCTCGGTGAGCGGATGGGCTTCAAGCATGTCGAGGCCGGCCCGCTGGTTCGCTCTTCGTACCATGCGTTCGACCAGGCCGAATCCGCCATCCGGTGATTTCTTCAGGAAGGTCGCCACAACGCGCGGCCACCGCGCACCACCGTCGGAATGACGTGATCAAATCCCTTGTGATCCTTGGCCGAGTAATCCACTCTCAACTGTGGTCCCAAACCGAAATCCACATCGTAGAGCGACTCGATCGCTTCAATCGGTCCTTCGCGGGTCAAATCCTTTCCGGCTTTCTTCAGGCCCTCCACCAGCACTATTGCATCCACGAACCCTTCCAGGCTCACGAAATTCGGCCGGGCGTGGGCCCATATCTCTGCAAAGTTCCTCGATAAAGCGCCACGGTCTCTAAATCCGTCAAGTAAATACGGCGGCACCACTAGGGTGATCACCAGCCTTCGGCATCGGTACCCGCATCCTGGATGAGTCCATCCGTGTCTACAAACGAAACCGTGACAAAAACCGGCTTCCACCCCTTGGCATGCGCCTGCTTGATGATTGGTGCCACGGTGTTGGGAATAGTGAAGGGGCGAAGTCGTCAGGTGGGACGGAAGGGTTTCCCGTGAAACGCTACCAGGTGGCCGTTGTTGCCGGAATGCACCCCTGCGCCCTTTCTGGCGCGCGTTCGGGGCTTCTTACAGGCGGGAATTACCTAAGTTCGACTTACTTCGCGGCTGCTGCAGCTTTCTTGCTGGCTTTCGCGGCAGCGGACGCTTTACGGCGGCGCTTCGTCTTGGGAGGCGTGGCGGGCGCTTCGCCGATGACTTCAGCCGTAAGAATACTGGTCACGAAAAGCTTGGGTCCATGATCGTCGAAATCGATGGCCGTTCGCTCGGCGTCCGCAGCGGTGACGATGCCCATGCCGTAAATTTCATGCTTGATGGTTTGGCCTTCTTGCATTACTTGCACAACTTCCTCCTTAACCGCTCGTTACTGATTTCTTTCGTTTTACTGAAGGCGAGAGGTCCTCAACTTGAGGACCTCTCCAATCTACAGGCTAGAGGCTTGTGACGTTCTCTGCCTGAAGGCCTTTCGGGCCCTTCTTGACTTCAAACTCCACCGCTTGACCCTCGTTCAGGGACTTGTAGCCGTCCATCTGAATCGCGGAGAAGTGCACGAACACATCTTCCCCTGTCTGGCGCTGGATGAACCCGTAGCCCTTCGAAGCATTAAACCACTTCACTGTTCCTTGTTCCTTCACTGCTGAACCTCGATATTGAAATTGCTTTGCCTCTCTTGCTCCCGGTTCCTGGTCGCCCAAGCACCGCGACAGCCTCCAGCCCGAAAAAAAAGGCTGCGATTTGTTTCTCGCAGCCCCCTGAACGAGTCAAAAGGTAATACAAGAGCAACAAACGCTATACCTAACACTATCACAAGAAAGGGCTTATTGTCCACGGCTGTGTATCATAACCGGACAGCCTTCCAGAAACTGTAACTTGTTGAAGATTCGGTATTTGAACGAGAATTACTTACAGGTTTGGTTCAGTTCTATTCTTCTAGCGACTCGGGCTGAATGCTGAGATTCCCCTCTCCCGCACCCTTCTTTTCCCAATACTTTCTGACCCAGGCTTCCCAACTCTTTCCAGCCGCCGTATCCCGGCCCGTAAAGGCAAGCGCGGCAATCTCCGAATAAGCGATCCGGATTCGCGGGTTGGTATCTTTGGGCAGGAGACGAATAAAAGAATTGTTCAGGCCGTTCCCGCTGACCCGATCAAAAATGTAACCTTCCAGTTTCGATCCGTCCTTGCGGGTTATGGTCACATCGCCACGATAGTCGAAGGCCTTCTCGAGCGCTTCTCTTAGTTCGTCCTCGGTCGCCAGTTGAGGAATCCAGCCCTGCAAGGTTTCATGGGCCGTTCCGGGCGCAACCTCAAACTGATCCGGATTAAGGGTGTGCTCAGGACGATCCGCATGCCGCGGCCCGGTCACGCGCGTGTCTCCTCGAGCTTTGAGGATTTCGCCTCGATTTGCACCAGCGGGTTATAGGAATGCACGGGCTTGACGGATTCCGCCAGCATGGCTTCCGCATCGGCGTCAGGATAGTTTGAGGAGAAGGTCGCTTTAGCTGTGTCCCACAAACCCTTCAACGAGCTGAACGTATAGTCCACCGCGGTCGCTTCATAGCCGCTATGCACCATGCAGTTCGCGCATTTGGGATTGCCGGATTCCGTGCCGTAATTTGCCCATTCCGTTTCGGCCATCAACTCTTTAAACGTATCCGCATAGCCGTCTTGTAGCAGGTAGCAAGGCTTCTGCCATCCAAAGATCGAGTACGTGGGCATGCCCCAAGGCGTGCATTTGAAATCGCGCTTCCCCATCAAAAACTCAAGAAACATGGGCGACTGATTGAATTGCCAGGTCGCTTTCCGGTTGGCGAGCATGGCCCGGAAGAGCCGCCGTGTTCGCGCGCGCCCCAGGAAATGCTTCTGGTCCGGCGCCTTGTCATAGGAATATCCCGGCGAAAGCATCATACCTTCCACTCCAAGCGCCATCATCTCGTCAAAGAACGCCCGCACACTGTTCGGATCAGCTCCGTCAAAGAGAGTGGTATTTGTGGTTACCCGGAAGCCGCCCTTCAGCGCCTCGCGAATTCCTTCCATTGCCAGCTCGTATCCGCCTTCGCGGCACACCGAAAAATCGTGGTGTTCTTTCTGCCCATCCATATGCACGGAGAAAGTGAGGTACTTGCTCGGCTGGAACAGGTGCAGCTTTTCCTTCAGCAGCAGAGCGTTCGTGCACAGGTAGATATACTTTTTGCGCGCTACGAGACCCTCCACGATCTTCTCGATGTGCGAATGCATCAGGGGTTCGCCGCCAGGGATGGACACCATGGGCGCGCCGCACTCGTCCGCCGCTTTAAAGCACTCTTCGGGCGACAGCTCGCGCTTCAGCACATGCGCCGGATACTGGATCTTACCGCAACCGGCGCATGCCAGATTGCAGCGATACAGCGGCTCCAGCATCAACACGAGTGGATACTGTTTGCGCCCCTCCAGCTTCTGCTTGAGGACGTAACGGGCCACCGTCCACGCTTGGGATATAGGTACCGGCATTCCGTCCCCTGTCGAACGATTCCTTGAACTTTAGATGCGGGAACCATAGCCCCCGGAATCTCTAGTTTACCCGATATAGCTCATTCCCGGGCACACTAAGATTCTACGGGCGTTTGCCAAATTCCCCTATTCTGATGCAGTGCATAGTGCTTCCGTGGCACTCGGTGTGCTTTCTGTGCTTCAAAAGGCTAATCCTTGGGGAAGGGCAGGCCGCTTCTCGTAACGAGTATTCTCCTCCAATCCCTCGTTTGCACCCTCTAAAATCGTTTGTCGCTATGCGAATACGGGCAATTCGCCTTGTTCGGTCTGACGCTTGTCTTATGGCAAAATAGAAGGTCTGTAGACCGAGACCTATGGCCAACCGTGTAACTCTCGTTCCTGAAAAACCCGCGAAAGCGGCGAAAAAGTCCTCCGCGCGCAACGGCGCCGGGCATGCCGAGCGCGAACGTATCTTTGATCTCTTTCGCCGCTGGGGTTATTACGAAGCCACTCTCGATCCCCTCGGCTTTCTTGCCCCGGTGAAATTTTCCGACCTTCAGGGTCTTTCCGGTGAATTCGCCGAGGAAGCCCGGCGCTACTATTGCGGCACGGTCGGCTTCGAGTTCCTGCATCTTCCCGAGCCCGAACGCCGCCAGTGGATTGCCGAGCGCGTTGAAGGTCCTGAGTTCGAGGTCAACCAGGAGAAAGTTCTCGGGCGTCTGGTCCGCGCTGATCTCTTCGAACAGGTTCTGCAAAGCCGTTACCTTGGCAGCAAGCGCTTTTCCCTCGAAGGCAATACGTCGCTTATCCCCATGCTCGATTCCATTCTGGACGCGGCCGGCGAACTAGGCGGAACCGACTCCATCATGGCCATGAGTCACCGCGGTCGGCTGAACGTTATGACGCATATCGCCTCCAAACCCGCGCATCAGGTCGTTGCCGGTTTTGAGGACGTGGATCCCCGCAGCGTTCTCGGCGCTGGCGACGTTAAATACCACGTCGGCGCCACTGGTTCATACCAAACGTCAGCAGGCAAATCCCTCAACATTCATCTCGTGTCGAACCCCAGTCATCTCGAGGCCGTCGATCCCGTGGCCATGGGGCGCGCCCGCGCCAAGCTTACTCGTCACGGCGTCAGCGGTGCGCAGGTGGATCGCTCCAAGAGAACACTCAACAAAGTCTGGATCATCGTTATGCATGGGGACGCCGCTTTTGCCGGCCAGGGCGTCTGGGCGGAAACCCTGAATCTCACGGACCTCGCGGCGTATTCCGTGGGCGGAAGCATCCACATCATCGTCAACAATCTCATCGGCTTTACCACGCGTCCTGTCCAGGAACACTCCTCGCGCTTCGCTTCGGATCTTTCCAAGCGGCAGAGCGTTCCCGTTTTCCACGTGAACGCAGAGGATCCTGACGCGGTAGTGCGCATCGGGCGCCTCGCCGCCGAATACCGGGCCGAATTTAATTCCGATGTTGTCATCGATCTCATCGGGTATCGCCGCCACGGTCACAGCGAAGTGGACGATCCCACGATCACCCAGCCGCGCCTCTACGAACGCATCAAAAGCCACCCGCCGCTCTGGAAAATCTATGCAGAGCAAACCGGCATCAACGCCGCGCCCATCGCAGATGCCATCAAGAAGGAATACGAGGAGGAGCAGCGCAAGGCTGGGAAACTGACGAAGATCCCGCATCTTCGCAAGCTGCCGGATTATTGGACGCCCTACCATTACGGCAAATACAATCCGGCCTTTGAAGTGGACACCGGGCTTACGCGAGAAAAAATCGCGGAAATAACCGATGGGCTTGTGCGCACGCCGGCGGGCTTCCACGTCCATCCCAAAATTGTGAAGCTGCTGGAACAGCGCAACGAAATGGGTCACGGCAAACGTCCCTTTGATTACGGTTTCGCCGAACTTCTTGCCTACGGCTCGCTCCTTCTCGAAGGGAATCCCGTTCGCCTCACGGGGCAGGATTCGCAGCGCGGTACTTTTAACCAGCGCCACGCCATCCTGGTGGATACGCAAACCGAGCAAGAATATCTGCCGCTTGCTCATCTCTCGCCCACGCAGGCCTTCTGTGAGGTCCACAACTCTTCGCTTTCCGAAGCCGCTTGCCTCGGCTTTGAATATGGATTCTCGCGCGACTATCCCGAAGGCCTTATCCTCTGGGAGGCCCAGTTCGGAGATTTCGTGAATGGCGCGCAGATCATCATCGATCAATTCATCAGTGCGAGCGAAGACAAGTGGGGCCTTCCCACAGGCCTCGCGCTCTTGCTTCCGCACGGCTACGAAGGCCAGGGCCCGGAGCATTCCAGCGCGCGCATCGAGCGTTTCATGCAGCTTGCCGCCGAAGGCAACATGAATATTTGCCAGCCTTCCACCGCCGCCCAATATTTCCATTTGTTACGTCGCCAGGCCCGCCGCCTGTGGCGTAAGCCGCTCATCGTTTTCACGCCAAAGAGCATGCTCCGCCATCCGGACGCCAGTTCGACCATCGAAGAATTCGAACGTCCTCGCTTTCTCACGCTGGTACCGGACCACGAAGTCACGGATGCGCAGAGCATCCTGATTGCCAGCGGTAAAGTCGGCCACGAACTGCGCGCCGAACGCCGCCGTCGCAATGACACTTCGACGGCCATCTTTTTCCTCGATCAACTTTACCCGCTGCCGAAAACCGAAATCGCCGCGGCCATTGATGCTCATCCCAACGCCCGCGAAATCGTCTGGGTTCAGGAAGAACCGGCCAACATGGGCGCGCTCTTCTACGTGCTCCCGCGTCTAGAGCACATCGCCAAGGCCAAGAATCTGCGGGTCCGCACGGTCAAGCGCTCCGCCAGCGCCAGCCCCGCCACCGGCTCCGCCAAAGCTCACGAACTGGAACAAAAAACGCTTATCACCCTGGCTTTTGCCACGACACCGAATTCCTGACGATTTGCCGCTTCCGCCGGTATCAGGGAACGTCCGCACGGTGTTCGAATCTCCGGAAAACTCATTGCGCTGCAGGCGGGGCTTTGTTACGCTCCACGCAAATTTGTTTTGTGGAGGGACACTACATGGCGTTCTGTAAGGCATGCGGCCAGGATATTGGATCAGCCAATTTCTGCTCGAAGTGTGGTGCAAATCAATCCTCTGGGTCGGCGGCGCCTGCCCCGGGCCCCGTCGCTTCCCCGACGGAAGGCCTTCAGGAAAATGTGGCGGGCTTGTTGTGCTATTTGCTGGGCTGGGTGACCGGAATCATTTTTCTTCTCATTGATAAGCGGCCGTGGGTGAAATTCCATGCAGCCCAATCCATCGCTGTCTTTGGCGGTCTTACGATCATTCGGATTGGCCTCGTCTTCATGGGCCACGTCATTGGAACATTCATCGGCTGGGGACTCTTTGGCCTTTTGGGGCTCGTCGGCGTAATCCTCTGGATTCTGCTGATGGTCAAGGCCTATCAGCATGAGACGTTTCGGGTACCCATTGCGGCGGACATTGCGGACAGTATTGTCAAGACCTAGGCACTCAGCGGTTCACGCGTGCACGTGATAGAAGCCGTCTTCACGAAAGAGCCGCACTCTCGCGCCAAATAACGCAGAGAGCTGCTTGCCGGTAAGCACCCGACTCTTGGGTCCGTCGGCCAGTATCTGTCCCCGCTTCAGGAGCACCACCCGCTCGATCTCCGGAATAATTTCCGAAACGTGGTGCGTCACCAAAAGAATCCCTAATCCGGAGCGTGCCAGTTCCCGCATCGTCTCGCGCAGTTCCACCTGTCCCGCGATATCGAGGGTATTCCCAGGTTCGTCGAACAGAAGCGTCTGCGGATCGTGGACCAGAGCCCGCGCAATCAGCGTTCGCTTCGCCTCCCCCGAGGACATTTCGAGCACGGGGCGAGCGGCCAGATGAGCGACGCCAAGCCGCGCCAGTGCCGTTTCGGCGCGTTCCCTGTGTTCGGCCTCCGGCTTGTGGTTCGGGAAAATCCGTGTGCTACTGAAGAATCCGGAAAGCACCACGTCGAGTCCTGTAGCATCGGTCGTACATGCCGCGAGCAGATCCGGTGACACGATTCCCAGTAATGACCGCAATGCAAAGATGTTCCAGAGGCTGCGCCCAAGGATTGCTATCGAGCTGCCTTCTTGCGCCAGTGGATAGCATTCCCGCGTGATGGCCTTGATCAGCGTCGATTTTCCGCAGCCATTGGGGCCGAGAATGCATACGTGCTCCCCCACTTCGATGCGGAGAGAAACCCCGTTGAGCGCCACATTGCTGCCGCGGACGACGGTTACACTGCGCAAATCCAAGAGGGGAGCAGGGGTTCTAACCATCCCGACGAGCTTATCTCACGTTCCAGGGGGCCGCCCGACAAAAGAAAGTAGGAGGCAAAAATTTTACTTTTCGCCTCCCGGGGGGTGGGGTTAACGGAACAAGTCCTGGGGCGGCACAGCAGACCCTGCCCTGCCAGGCAGGTCTGCGGCCTCACTCGCTAACTGCTTTGGGCACTCACGATAAGAGACTCACCACCTGAGGGCTTGCCTTTGGGCGTTTTCTAACATCATGGCCGTACCGTGTCAATCGAAAAGAACCCGCTTCTTATAACGAAAGGTTTCGTGAAAAAATGTTTACCTGGAGGACTCAATTGCTCCGCCATTCAGAATCTCGCGGATCGCCCGTCCAAGCGATGTCGGGCTGTACGGCTTCTGAAGGTAGCGGCAGGTAGGGTTACTTGCGATGGAGGCATCGGGAGCCTCGGAATACCCGCTCGTGAAGAGAATAGGTAGTTCAGGGAAACGATCGAGGAGCTTCGTAGCTGTGGCAGGCCCTCCCAGATGGGGCATTACCACGTCGAGGAGCAAGATACGGGGAGGAGCCTGGAAAGCGACACCTTGGGAGCCGAATTGATTCTGCAGGAACTTCGCGGGGCCGGACTCGCTTTCGATCCCACGATTGTGCGAGCCGCGCTGACTTTGAAGCTGCCCTTCTTACGGATGATTTTGTCGCGGTTCGCGCCAACGACAATATTCCGGGCTGGAATGGTGTGCAAGCCTCTCACCACGCATACGCAAATAAGGTGCAGGCATAGCCGAATTCCTTTCATCCAGCAATGAAGGCTGCACGCGTCGAGCGGCTGCGGTCCAAATACCACCCACGTGAACATGCAGAAAGGGAACTACTTCTTGGAAGGGAACTGTATTCTTTCGGTTGGACAACGCGGAGTCAAGGGAAATTCGCAAGAGTTAAGAAAATCTTTTGAAGTGTGCAAATGTTTCATTCCGAAACAGAATTAGAGCAAAATTGCGCTAGGCGCCGAAGATTTCGTTAATCTTCGTGGCGAGCTGAAAATCGAGCGAGCTGATCCCTTTGACGCTGTGCGTGTTCAGATCAATGACGACCTTATTCCAGACATTAAACCACTCTGGATGATGATTCATGGATTCGGCCACCAAGGCAACTTGTGCCATGCGCCCGAACGCCGCCACGAAATCCTTGCACTCAAACGTCTTGTGTAGCTTGCCATTCACAACGCTCCAGCCCTTGGCATTCTGAAGTTGCTGCTGAATCTCCGCGTCGCTGAGTTTTTGTGCTGGCATGACGGAATCCTCCTAGGATCTGGGCTGCGCGACCCATTATGCGTCCGCCGCCCGATGGCGGCAAGAATCATGCGAAATACGCAAAGGGAAAAACTGGAATCCGTGAGCCGCTGGGTCTGACGTCATCATATGGCGGACTTTCATTGGCCAGGCTGGCTCGTGCTACACTGCGGCGTTTGACCGAGGAGGTTTTCATGAGGCGTCTGTTTTGGTTTTTAGCATTCATCTTCTTTACTTTGCTCCTTGCCTTCGGCGGCTTCACGGCAAGCGCACAGACGAAGTTAGCGGCCGATTTGGAGCAGAAGATCGACAAAGTAGCCACGGACGCGCTCGCCAAGACCGGAGTTCCAAGCGCCTCCCTTGCCGTTGTGAAAGACGGACAAATTGCGTATCTCCATGCCTATGGTGATGCGCGGCTAGACCCATCGGCCGCCGCGAAGCCAGAGATGCGCTACAGCATTGGCTCCATCAGCAAACAATTCACAGCGGCGTCTATTCTCATTCTTCAAGAGCAGGGCAAACTCTCGCTGGATGACAAGGTCGCCAAATTCCTTCCGAACCTAACACGTGCCAACGAGGTCACAATCCGTCAACTGCTTTCGCATACTTCGGGCTATCAGGACTATTGGCCGCAGGACTACGTCATGCCTATGATGCTGCAGCCGGTCACAACGCAAAAAATTCTGGATACCTGGGCGCGCAAGCCGCTCGACTTTGACCCTGGAGCAAAATGGCAATACAGCAACACGAACTATGTGATCGCGGGCCTGATTGTGGAAAAAGCCAGTGGTGAGCCGTTGCTGCAGTTTCTACAAGAGAAAGTGTTCACGCCGCTCAACATGAAAAGTGTCGCGGATTCTGACCAGGCGAAACTCGGCGACACAGATCCCACGGGCTATCTGCGTTATGCGCTCGGGCCGCCGCGCCCGGCGCCAAAAGAAGGGAAAGGTTGGCTCTTTGCGGCTGGAGAACTGGCCATGCCTGCGGAAGACCTGGCGAAGTGGGACATCTCGATCATGGACCAAAAGCTGCTGAAGCCTGCTTCGTACCACGATTTCGAAACGGAAGTCCTCCTCAAGAACGGGCTCGGCACCCGCTATGGCCTCGGTGTGGACGTCCGTTCCGAGTTTGGCCATCGTGCATTGGCCCATGGCGGCGAGGTTTCCGGCTTCACCTCGGAAAATATCGTCTTCCCGGACGAACGCGTCGCGGTGGTTGTCCTCACCAACCAGGATGCTGCCGATGCTGCAGGAAACATTGCGCGGAGCGTCGCGCCGCTGTTACTGGCGAGCGAAGATCCGGCCACCCCGGAGAAGCTGGCGCAGGCGCGCAAGATATTCGAAGGCCTGCAACACGGCACGCTCGATCGCTCTCTCTATACGGACAATGCGAATTTCTACTTCAACGAGGTGGCGCTAAAGGACTTCGCAAACAGCCTTGGACCCTTGGGGACGCCTGAAGAATTCACACAAACTTCTCAGGGACTGCGCGGCGGCATGAAACTTCGGATATACCGTATTAAATTCCCGAAGGTGACGCTGAGCGCCTGGACCTACGAAATGCCAGATGGCAAGCTGGAACAATACCAGGTGGCTGCACAATAAGATCGTCTCCGTGCTCCCTGGCTTTTTGCTGTGCATATAACGCAGCCGCGAAGGCGTCCCCGATAGGAAATCGCGCACCAATTGAATGACTCTCCAAAATCCAGTAGGCTTGTGAATTCGCCCCCAGCGAAAGTCCACGCTGTGTGTTTTCAAGGGAAAAGGGTTCGGAGAACATCGTGAAAAAGAAAATTCGGGTCATTCAATACGGCGTCGGGCCAATCGGGGCTTCCATCGTGAAGCTTATGCGCGAAAAAGAGGCCATCGAGCTCGTGGGCGCCATCGACACCGATCCCGCAAAAGTGGGCAAGGACCTTGGCGAGGTTGTGGGAGCTGGGGACGCGCCTTGGGGCATTAGGGTTTCCGGCGATGCCAAGGGAGTGCTGGACCAATCGGCGGACCTCGTGATGCACACGACTTCCTCCTCTTTGCCGAAAGTCATGGACCAATTGCTGGCGTGTCTGGACGTGGGCTCGTGCGTGGTTTCGACCTGCGAAGAGCTTTCTTACCCTTACCGCACTTATCCGGAGCTTTCTACAAAACTGGATAAGGCGGCCAAGGAGTCTGGCGTGGCGTTGGTTGGAACCGGCGTGAATCCGGGTTTCGCCATGGACAAATTGGTGATCACTCTGGCGGCCGTTTCGCAGCGCGTGGAGCATGCCAGAGCGCTGCGCATCGTAGACGCTTCCAAGCGCCGCTTGCCCTTGCAGAAAAAAATCGGGGCGGGCATGACCGTGGAGGAATTCCGCGCCAAGGTGAAAGAAGGCGTGATCAAGCACGTTGGCCTGCCGGAATCCGTGGCCATGGTGGCGGACAGTCTCGGTTTGCCCGTGGACCAAATCACGGAATCCATCGAACCCAAAGTTGCCACCGAGCGCGTCCAGACCGAATTCCTGACCGTCGAACCTGGCCAGGCTGCTGGTGTCCATCAGATTGCCCGCGGGCTTTCGGATGGCAAAGAGCTCGTCTACATGGAACTGCAAATGTACGTTGGTGCGCAGGATCCCGCCGACACGGTGGACCTGAAAGGCCATCCCAACATTAGCCTGATCATTCCTGGCGGCTCGCATGGAGACATTGCCACCGCGTCGGTCGCCGTGAATTCGATTCCCGCGATTCTCGAAGCCCCATCCGGCCTGCGGACTTCGCGCGACTTGGCCATCGGCTTTTTCCCGCCGAAAATACTCAGGTAAGCTGGGGCGCGTTTGGAATTTCGTTACTTCTTCCAAAAACGCATGACTGCGGAGTAGTCCAGGTCTTCCTTGGCTTCGCCTTTAACGGCGTTGTAAACCTCGCGTGCCGCGGCTGTAGCAGGTAGGGCCACACCCAGTTGATTGCCTAGATCAAGCATCAGCCCGAGATCTTTGTGCATCAGCCGCAGGGGAAAGCTCGGTTTGTAGTCGCCCTTCACCATCAAAGGCGACTTGACGTCCAATACTCCAGAGCGCGCCATGCTCGATTGCATCACTTCCACGAGTTGCTCACCGCGCAGTCCCGCTTTACTAACCAGGGCCAATGCCTCGGCCATCGCGCCAACTTGCAGCGCGAGAATTGCGTTCATCGCCAGTTTAGTTGTCTGGCCAGCTCCGTTTGGTCCCAGGTGAAACCATTTCTTTCCCATTACGCCGAGCACTGGCTCGACATCCTTCAGCGTTGCCGCGTCTCCGCCGATCATGAACACCAGATTCCCTTCGCGCGCACCCCAATCCCCGCCCGTCACAGGTGCGTCCAGGAACCTCACATCCTTTCCTGCGCATGCACCGGCGATCTTCCGGACTAACGATGGTGAAATCGTGCTGGAATCAATGTAAATGCTCCCCGATCGCAGCCCGGCGAGCGCACCGTCATTCTGCTCTTCATGGCCCCACAACACTTCTTCAAGAGCCGGCGGATCGCTCACGATCGTGAGCAAAATGTCGGAAGCAACGGCGGCTTCTCGCGGGTTTTTCGCCGGCGTCGCGCCGGCGGCAACCAGTTCCTCTGCCCGCGAGGCAGTCCTGTTCCAGACCGTGAGCGAATGGCCGGCCTTCAGCAGATTCATTCCCATCGGGCGGCCCATCAGGCCAAGGCCAATCAATCCAATTTTTCGAGGAGCCGTCGAGCTACTCACGGAATACCTCCTAGCGCGCGCTTTCCGGAGATGCGCTTGGCAGTGCGCAAAAATTGTAGCTGATTCCCGGCTGAGGTGCCGAGACCCACTCTTGTTCAGGCAGTTTTAGGACGGTGAGACACTGGAAGAATCGAGGGAGCACCAGAGGGCGCTAGCCCCGCCCCCGCCGCTGCGGCAAAATGATTCGCTTTCTCCGTAGGCCCGGGAGCAGGTTCTGCATCCTGCTCTTGGCTCTCTTGGGCTTCCTCGATGCGATGGATGTATCCGTAAGGAATTTCCCATCGGAAATAGCTGCGCTTGCCATGCTGTTCGACGTGTTGTTCGAGGAAAATGGAGCGGCCGGAATCCGCGGCAAACACCCCCGAAGCGGGCAGGAGTATGTCTCCAACGCGGTATTGCACCGTGACGCTGCGCCCAAGAAAATGAGAGTAGGAAGCCACCCAAAGAACAGTGTCAGTGCGGGACAACCGGGTCAATAGTACGGACGGCCTGTTACGTTTTTCCGTGTGGAAAAGTGTCCGCAGAAGATTTTCTGCGAACAACCACGTCAGAAAAGAAGAAAAGAAACGCCGTTGAACAGAAAGCGAAAGTGAGGGCTCCCGCCACAATCGGCAAAGTCCATTTGAATGTTCCACTTGCGAAGAATGCCCGGTATCCCGCTAACAGCGCCCCGAAAATTCCTCCTAACGACGCACCCACCCTGCTGGGCTGCGACAGTTCAAGCGGCGCATGGCAGGCCGGGCATGCAAAATCATACGACCGCGCAAGAACCAGCATGCGAGGCACTCTTGCGAAGCATAGGGGACAAGCACGGTTCCACATCGTTCCAGCTCTTCCTCCAACGAGCTAGCGCGAAAGGTCAGCGAACACGGCTTCGCCGGCGCGGCGCCCACTGACCATCGCCCCATGGATAGAGGCATTGTCGCGATGGTCGCCGCAAGTGTAGATTCCCGGTCGTATCCGAACAGGTCGCTCGGGCGGCGCGAGTGCTCCGGGAAATTGCTGTGGCTGCGCGTGCGTGATGCGGTAACTGCGCAGGTATTGCCAGGTACTGGCTACCTTGCCAAACCAGTTTTTCATCTGCGCAATGATGAACCCCCCGAGCTGAGCTTCGGTAAGCTTCTGCGTGCCGAGGACCGTGACCGACACCAGGTGCTTCCCCGCCGGAGCGTAACTCGGCGCGACCTGGGAAAGGACGGTGAAATTATTCACGGGACCCGCGCCATCACCGTTTAGCACCAGCATGGGATAGGGCACCGGGCATTCGTCGGCGGCATAGTAAAAACAGGTCACGCTGCGCGAGGCAGGTTCGACTTCGCCTACCAGATGTGCGGCGGAAGGGCCGTCGGCGGCAACGACAACGGCGCGCGCCCGCAGGGTTTCTCCCCCCGCCAGAGTCACTTCATTCTCATGGAGCGCGTCAACGTGTGCGTTCAGTCGGATGGATCCGGGCGGGAATTTCTCGGCTAGCTGCGCGGGAATGGCACCCATGCCACGCGCCGGCACGGCCGTGTCTCCCTCGGAAAGCATTTTGAAGACAAATTCAAACATGCGGCTCGAGGATTTCAATTCGCCGTCCAGGAGGATGCCACCGATCAGCGGGCGGAAAAAGCGGTGAATCAGCTCCTTGGAAAAGCGTGCCGCTTCGAGAGCTTCCTTCGTTGAGCGGTCGGGTCGTCGGAAAATCTCTGCGATGGAGGTGCGCATCAACCGGCGGCGAAGCCCGGCAATGCGAAATTTGTCCCGCAAGGAACCAAAATCGGATTGCAACGCCTCCCACCAGATGCCGGACGTGCGCCACGGATCCACGAGTTTGTTCATCCGGCTGGCGTACCAGGAGAATGCGCCCGGTGCAAATGACTTCAATTCCAGGCGGGAAAAATCCAGCTGTCGTTTGGCTTCCGGATAGGCCGTCAACAAAACCTGAAAGCCTCGGTCGAGAAGAAAACCGTCTGCTTCATCCGTGCGTACGCGGCCTCCGATACCGTCCGCGGCTTCGAGTATCTGGAAACTCACACCTTCCTCTTGAAGCTGGCGAGCGCAGCACAAGCCGGCCAGACCCGCACCAATAATCAAAACATCCGGAGTGGAAGACATTCTTCTCGTTTCCTTGGACAGATGAAAAAAGGCGGCCCGGGAGCAATGGTCAAGCCAATATCCTGCGGCATCCCGCAGACATTGTGCAAGTGTGCGCCGCTTTGTAGTTTTAGCCTAGGTCTATAAAGTAGTCC
>Ga0306926_10000282_pt1 | contig 44809 bp, 39 predicted proteins | sample flu12Cox44000178_FD_203759 | JGI IMG/M metagenome (GOLD analysis project Ga0306926, IMG submission 203759) | Lab enrichment of tropical soil microbial communities from Luquillo Experimental Forest, Puerto Rico - flux8day.12C.oxic.44.000.178 (v2)... | ecosystem: Environmental > Terrestrial >... | reverse complement strand
CAACATGCTCGGCTCCTTTTCCCGAGCCTTCGGTCGTCGAACAACCAAAGTCTACTCGAGGTCTAGGAGCCGACTCTGTTATGCAATCAAGTTGAATTCCGATTGTTCTTAAGCGGATCTCTGCGCACCAAAAAAAAAGGGGGAAGAAATTTCTCGCGGAGTTTCATTTCTTTTCGCTTTTATTTTTTGTAACTTCTCAGTTAAGTATCTCAACGAGACCGACTGTGTGGTCTTTGGGGTACAGGTAGAGAACCCCGTCAAAGCCACCAAGCGATGAGATGTGGCACAGTGAGTTCAGTTGCTGATCCCCATCTGCGTGAGGAAATATGCGTAATCGAACGCCGTCTCTTTCAGCCGGTCGTATCGTCCAGACGCTCCACCGTGCCCCGCCGGACTCATGTTCGTTTTCAGGAGCAAAGTGTTGTGGTCCGTGCGCACAGCTCGCATCTTCGCAACATACTTGGCCGGCTCCCAATACATCACCTGGCTGTCATTGAACGACGTCTTCACCAGCATATTCGGGTAGGCCTTCGCCTCGATGTTGTCGTACGGCGAATACGACATCATGTAGTCGAACGCAGCCTTTTCCTTCGGATTGCCCCACTCTTCAAATTCAGGCACGGTCAGTGGCAGCGATTCGTCCAGCATCGTGTTGATCACATCTACAAAGGGAACGCCGACCAGCGCGGCGTGAAACAAATCCGGGCGCATATTCAGCACCACGCCCATCAGCAGCCCGCCGGCGCTTCTTCCTTCAATCACCAACCGGTCCTTCGACCCATAGCCCCGCGCCAACAAGAATTCGGCGGAGGCGATGAAGTCGGTGAAGGTATTTTTCTTGTTCATCATGCGCCCAGCGTCGTGCCACGCCTTACCCATCTCGCCGCCGCCCCGAATATGCGCCACGGAAAATGTCACGCCTCGATCCACCAGGCTGAAGACGTTCGAATTGAAATTGATATCGTAGGCATAGCCATAGGAGCCATAACCGGTGAGATACAGCGCGCCTTTTCCATCGAGTTTCGCGCCTTTCAAATGCACGAGTGAGATCGGCACCTTCACCCCGTCCGGCGCAGTGGCATAAATCCGCTCTACCTGATAACGGCTGCGATCATAGCCGGGCACTTCTTTTTGCTTCAGCAGAACGGAAGCGCCGCTGGCCATGTCGTACTCAAAAACTGACGGCGGAGTGATGAATGACTGATAGCCGTAGCGAAGTTTATCGGCGTCGTATTCGGCGTTTATATAGCCATAGCTCAAGTAGGCAGGTTCGGGAAATTCGATCCGCCGTGATTTCCCGCTGTGCAAATCAGTCACACGCATCTGCGGCAAGCCGTCCTGGCGCTCGTAAGAAACGTAGTACTTCTTCAAGAAATCCACGTCCCGCAACATCACTTCCGGCCGCTCCGGCACCAGTTCCTGCCAATTCGCGCGACGAGGATCCGTCGCAGGAGCCTTCACGAGGCGGAAATTGCGTCCTGTGTCGTTCACGCGAAGATAGAAAAAATCTCCGTTGTGGTCCGGATAATATTCCACGTCCTGTTTGCGCGGTTCGATCACCTTCCATTCGGCCATCGCCTCGCCAGCCGGAAGGTAACGCGCCTCGCTGGTGGTGTGGCTCGCCGACACCAGGAAGAGATAAGCCTTGCTCCGCGACTTGCCAACATTCACGTTGAACCGCTCGTCCTTCTCTTCATACACCAGAGTATCCACGCCCGTGGTTCCCGCTGTATGCCGGTACATCCGGTATTGGCGTTTGGTTTGCGCGTCCTCGATCGTGTAAAAGAAAGTCTTGTTGTCGTTCGCCCATGCAACCGAGCCCACCCGCTCCGCATGGTCTGGCAGCGTTTTACCCGTCCGCAGATCCTTCACCGCGAGCACATACTGGCGGAAGCCCGTGTTGTCCGTGCTGTAAGCCAGCAAATTGCCGTCGTCGCTCACCTCAAACTCGCCCAGGGCCATGAAAATTTGCCCCTTGGCCAGTTCATTTACATCCAGTACCACTTCTTCGGGCGCTTCCATGCTGCCTTTTCGCCGACAACGGATGGGATACTGCTTGCCGGCCTCCGTACGCGTGTAATAGAAATAGTCTCCCTTCCTGTAGGGAACCTCCACGTCGGTTTCTTTAATGCGGCCCAGCATTTCGTCGTAAAGCTTTTTTTGCAAAGGCTCGGTGGGCTTCATCACCTCATCCGTGTAGGCGTTCTCGGACTCGAGATAGGCCTTCACTTCCGGGTTCGTCTTGTCGCGCAGCCAGTAGTAGTTGTCCACGAGCTTGTGTCCGTTCACTTCAGTCACGTTGGGAACCTTTTTTGCTGTGGGCGGCACTGGAGGTGGAGCGAATCTGTCCGCCGCCAGCGTGAGCACGGTTGCCAGCACAAGCAAGCCGATCTTACGCATCACAGCTCCTTTTCATTGAATTCGAAGTGCACGGATTCTATCCCAATTCCTTTCGCGAGGAAGCCGAGTGCTGTGCTGGACTCTGTATGCAACGGTTTTCGTACTATATTTCCCGTATAACGATTTTGTCCCAAACATGTGTAATTTCCACTTAAGTTCGCTCTGCCGCCGCTAATCACTTCCTCCAAGTCGCTGAATCATCTGCTCTTTTTCTCTCAGACACAGGCTTTGGCACGGGGCGTGCACCTCTCCTAACGGGTGACATATTCACCTTCCACGTTTAAGGAGATATGTTATGACAAAGAGAAAATGGCACGTTAAGGGATGGCCGGCAACGCCCATGCTGGCAACCCTAATCTCACTCGGTGTCCCCGCCGTCATCCATGGCGCACCAGTTCAATACCAGAATACGCAGTCGGCTCACGACAGCGACATAACGCGCCAAGAACTAGCACTGTTTGACCAATTCCTTGATTCTCACCGCGAGATTGCCGAACAAGTTCGCCAAAATCCTTCTCTCGTAAATGACGCTCAATTCGTCAAGAATCATCCGCCCCTACAGACCTTCATGCAACAGCACCCTTCGGTTCGCGAGGAACTCAAAGAAAATCCAACAGCGTTCATGCACGAGGAAGCCGGTTACGATCGACGCGAAGATCAGCGCATGCGCGATGAGCGCGTGCGATTCGATCGCTTTCTCGACAGCCATCGCGAAATCGGCGAGCAGCTTCGCAAGAATCCCAAGCTGATTAACGACGAAGCGTATGTGAAGGGTAATCCCGAGCTGCAAACCTACCTGCAGGATCATCCCGAATTCCGAGAAGCGGTGACAAAGGATCCCGATGCCTTCATGCGCCGCGATGACAATGACCGATACGCTCGAAACGATAACGACGCCCGGGATCGGGATGCCCGCGCGGATAATGACCGGGATCGAAACGCTCGCCGCGACAACGACAACCCCGACCACGATCGGGATGCCCGTGCGGATAACGACCGAGACCGGGACACTCGCCGCGACAACGACAATCGCTACAGACAGGGTGAGGCTAATGATCACGACCGCGATGCTCGCCGCGACGAGCTAGCGAATTTCGATCGTTACCTCGACAGCCACCGCGAAACTGCCGAACAACTCCGGAAGCATCCATCACTCGTTAACAATGACGAGTTCGTGAAGAGCCATCCCTCGCTGCAAACCTACCTGCAGCAACACCCCGAAGTGCGTTCGCAGCTCAAACAGAACCCCAACGCCTTCATGCAGCAGGAAGCCCGTTACGATCAGAACGAATATCGAATGCGTACCGGCGAGTCTGACGAACCGCACAAGCATTTCGGAGAATTCCTCGGCGGCCATTCGAGTATCAACGAGCAACTCTCCAAGGATCCGTCTCTGGTGAAAAACGACGAATACATGAAGAGCCATCCTGAGCTAAAGGACTATCTCAGCCAACATCCCGATGTCCGGCAGGGCTTGATGCAGAACCCTGAAACGTTCGTCAAATCGTCACAGCAGTTCAACACGGCCAACAAGAACGGCAGTTACAGTGGTAGCACACAGCCGACGCCATCTACCGGATCGAAACCAGCTACTGACGCGACTAAGCCGAAGTACTAGCTCAAGTTCGCCCGATCGTAGGAAGGTCTTCAATGGCCTTCCTACTTCGGGCAGTCGGCTCGAAATCGTGACCGAGTCACATGGCTCGCACTCACGAGAGTGAGAGCAAGTTTTCAGGAGGCAATTATGAACGTCAGAGCGGCACTAATCGCAGGATTGATTTTATTGTCCGCCATTCCCGCCAATGCTGGCGGCGAAAAGAAAAAAGGAGAGCGCGCCATGGTCGAAAAAATGGAATCAGTGCCCTGCGGCGCGAAGGAAAAAGGAGTGACGGGACTGGGAACGATTTGGGCGTCCGCCGGTATCACCCATGTGAACAATGACGAGAAGTTGTGTCCGCAATACATGGTGATAACCGACCAGATGGAATATCACATCCGCCCAACCGACACGAAACATCCTGTGGTGCTACCAGTCGGCCACGAAGTTATTTTCAAGATTAAGAAGGACCATATGATTTTGAAAGCCGCCGATGGCGACAACAAACAGATGACCTATCTTGTGGTTGCCATGAAGCCGAATTCTGAAGTCTCGGCCTCGGCAAAATCGAGCAACCCTTAGGCCAGCTCGATCGAACAATGTAGACCGCAGGGCAATTGGGGCGAACATTCGCCCCAATTTGTGTCTAGCCGAGCTTCTTGCGCGCGAAATAAAATAGCGAAGCAGCCAGCAGTAAAAACATCACGAGTCCGAAAAGATTGCTCGTCGCCAACGATCCCAGCAGTTTCGGTCCAAACGCGAACAAATCCGGGCGCCACGGCAATCTGAATAGCGACGTCACCCATTGCGGCACGCGCGTCGAAATTTCCGGATCCTGCAGCAGCGCAATCACGATTCCCAGCAATCCGAACACACCGCCTGCTGCGATCAACCCGCTCGAATAAAGGGCACCTGGGCTTGCTTCTCCCTCATCCTTTGATTCCTTCGAACTCGCCTCCACCATCCATCGAACGATCCCGCCGGCAAACATCGTCGCCGTGGTTCCAATCGAAAGATAAGCCCCCACCGCAAACGCGAGCGAACGCACGCCAAGAATTTCTACCGCCAGCACCAGCGCCACTCCCATAAGCACCAATCTCCAGGGCAGCCGCTGATTCAAAATTCCGTTGATCACCGTCGCCATGAGCCGTGCCTGCGGGGCCGGAGCCTTGTCGCTCCCGATCCCCTGCACCCACTGCACCTCAATCTGTTTCGTCGCGGGATCGTACAAATATTCGCCATCCGGAATCGTGCGTGAACCGAGCGCGTTGATCAGCTCGTACGGTTTCCCCTGGTATGCAAACGACTCGCGCTCCACCTTCACGCCCGTCGGCAATTCCTGCACATTTACTGGAATCTGTGTCGGGATGTATCTCTGTAAGCCGGTATTCATCAGATTCAGTGTCGCGCCAATCGCGATCGTTGATACCGTGACGCCCACTAGCAATCCCCACTGCTGTTTCACGGGCGTCGAACCCACCAGGAAGCCTGTCTTCAGATCCTGAGACGTTGCGCCTGCAATCGCCGCCGCAGTACACACCACCCCACCGATAATCAATGCCAGGACCGCGTAATTCGGCGCCGTCCATCCTGCTACAAAAAATATCGCGCACGTCGCCATCAGGGTCGCAATGCTCATTCCGCTCACCGGGTTCGACGAATTTCCCAACAGCCCGCTGATTCGCGCCGCCACCGTGACGAACAAAAACCCGAACACCACTACGAAAATTCCCGCCAGCAAATTCTGATACCACGTGGTGCTCGCGCCCTTCATCGGCTCGAATGTCAGCATGATCCACATCAGCACCACGATGACGAGCGACCCGATCAACACCGTCCGCAGCGAAATATCACGTTCCAAGCGACTCTTCTCCGCCGCTTCGCTCGCGCCCTCTGCTCGCACATCCTTCAATCCGGCGCGCAACGCCGAAATTATTGTCGGCAGCGTCCTTAGGAGGGTAACTAAACCAGCCGCCGCCACCGCACCCGCTCCCATCGGACGAATGTACTGCCGCCACATATCGTCCGGCGTCATTTGTGGAATCGGAATCGTAGAGGGATAAATGGGAGTGTTTCCCGCAAGCTGCCCGAAAAATTGAATCGCCGGCATCACCAGCAGCCACGAAATCACGCCGCCGGCAAAGAGAATCCCTGCTACTCGAGGGCCGATAATGAAACCCACTCCCAGATATTCCGACGTGATCGTCGCTCGGAACGACGCGCCCGGAAACCACTTCGGCCGCGCCTCCGGCTGCCCGTTCCACGCCTGAATCGTGTTCATGAAAAATGTATACACACCGCCGAGACCCAGTCCCCAGAACACCCTTTCCGCAAACGACCCGCCGCGCTCTCCCGCCACCAGCACGTCTGCGCACGCTGTGCCTTCCGGAAACGTCAGGTTGCCGTGCTCCTTCACGATCAGTTGCCGCCGCAGCGGAATCATGAACAGCACGCCCAACCATCCGCCCAGCAGCGCCAGCGGAAAAATCCGCCAGAACGTGAACTCCGATCCGAATCCCAAAAATATCAGCGCGGGAATCGTGAACATCACGCCCGCCGCTAGCGATTCCCCCGCCGACCCCGTCGTCTGCACGATATTATTTTCGAGAATCGTTGAACGCCCGAACGCCCGCAAAATGCTGATCGACAGCACGGCAATCGGAATCGATGCCGACACCGTCAGCCCGGCGCGCAATCCTACATAAACCGTCACCGCGCCAAACAGGAGCCCGAACAGCGCCCCCAGCACCACCGCGCGCAAAGTGAACTCAGCAAGCGACTCCTCTGCCGGCACATACGGCCGAAACTCCCCCGGCGGCGCTGTCGAGCTCCAAGCCTTATTCGCAATTGCCAAGCCTCACCTCCGCAAACTCAATCCCCACACGTCTCGTTGTCATTCTGAGCTAGCGAAGAATCTCCGCCGACGTCTCCGCCGCCGTTGTCTACCCGCTCTCTCGTAACCCCAGTCCAATTTGGCACCCAAACGTGCGGGCAACTTAGCATCACACGTAACCCGAGGCAAGCACCCACACTGACCTCCGCGTCCCCATATGCTATTCTTGGCAACCAATCCGAGGAGAAAATGTCCTACATCGACCGCATCCAATCCGATCTCACTGCCGCCATGAAGGACAAGGACGAGCTCCGCCTCAGCGTCCTGCGCATGGTGAAATCCGCGCTCAAGCACAAGGAAATCGAAAAGATGCGCCCGCTCGACGACCTCGAGTCCCTCCAAGTTCTGCAAACTCTCGTCAAGCAACGCCACGAATCCGCCGAACAATTCACCAAAGGCGGGCGCTTCGACCTCGCCGAAAAAGAAAAAAAGGAAATCGCCTTCATCGAAAAATATCTTCCAGCCGCTCCCACCGACGACGAACTACACCGCGCCATCGAAGAAGCCATCGACGAACAAAGCGCCGACTCCCTGAAACACATGGGCGCCGTTATCAAAGCCGCCCGCGCCCGTCTGGAAGGCAAAACCATCGACGGCAAAGCCCTGAGCGACAAAGTCCGCGACCGCCTGACTCCCAAACCCTAATCAAGCCTCGGTCATCGAATCTCGACGTTCGAGTTGTCGTCCTTAGCGCAGCGAAGGATCTCAGCGTCCCTCGCACGCACTCCACGCGCAACATGCTGCCTTCTACGTGAATCCCTCGCCGGACTCTTACTCCTGCGCTCGCTTCCCACATCGCAAACTTTTCCCTAAGCTATCCCCATGCCGCTGCCCGCCCAAATCCCCGTCAAATACTCCGAAGATGACGCCCAATTCATTAGCATCCGCCCGCTCGTCCGCCAAACTTTCCGCCCAGCCGAACTCATCGACATGATCGTCAGCGTGACAGGAAAAGACCCGCACCGCGTCCAGCAAATCCTCCGCACCGGCACGATCGTCTTCAATTCCTACCGCTACTGGTGGGACGCAATTGACGCCGTCCCAACCGAACTCGCGACTCTTCTCTCCTCCTATCCCAACGCCGATCCTTCGCGCCCTTTCCGCCAAGAGAACTGCACCGAAGTAATCCTTGAGTCCGCCGGCTTAGCGCCGCGCCACAGGTTGCGGCTCACTCGCACGGAAGCATCCCGCAAACGCCTCTTCCGCACGCACAGCCTCTGGGACGTTCTACTCGACCTCTCGCGGGAGCAGACCCCTGGCTACAGCGAATATTCCTACGCCCATCGCGCTGATGTCTACGTGCTGGCACTCGCCCTTCCCACAATCGCACGGCTCACGCAACAAGCCGCCCAACGCGCCCCGCGTTCTCTTACGGCCCAGCTTGCAATCCTTCCGCAAATCTCGCTCGCCAAGTTCCTCTGCCCCCGTCCCTAACAATGGGCGTCGCGCATTCCGAGATTCGAATCGATGTTCGGAGAAGAGATTTTTCTAGGAATCTGGGGGCGGCCTCTTGACACGCAGCAGAACGCTGCGTTAGACCTAGTTCACCAGCTTGGAACCGCCGATCTTCAAGGAGGCCAGAGCCCCAGGGCTTGCGGGTACTCATCGTTGCTCGAGGCCCTGCGATTCGGCCGGTTAACCCAGATTAGCTCAACATGCAAATCTGGCTTGGCACGACGATTTGGTTTGTTATAATTGGAATCGAAGTTGAACTTCGGTTGCTTTGAATCTTAGGGAGCTTCAGGTTCACGGCTTGCTGTAATGCCCCGCCCAAGCCATACGCTCAACAAAGCGGCTTAGCATCAGAACCATCTTCTCTTCAGGGGACAATCATGGCTAGTCCGGCATTGGATTTCCGAACTTCGCTGCTTCCAATCTTCATGACTCGCTTGAAAATTCTCCGCGCAATTGCTCCGGGTCTGCGGGATTTGCCTTCGCAAACCTTCAACGAACTTCAATCGCTTTTGGAAAGAACCGAAGCGGTAATCCGCGAGTCGGTCGGCCAGGTACCCGACGAACCTAAATAGCGCCGCCCAACCGTCGACCGAGAGACATTTCGTTCTTCGCGTGTCGTGGCGGCGTTAGTCAGCAGCGGTGTCCTTTCCTCCCGTTGATTGATACGAGCGTGTTTGTCTCCCTTCTACACCGCAACAACAAGAGCAACGTGCTAGACGGGGCTTCGTTTGAGCGGCGCGTAATAATCGCGGGGCAGCTTGGGCAACTTCGGGGGTTTAGGTCCGTGCCTCAAGGCGCTCGACACCGCAACATATGTCAACTGCTCTCCAGAACGCGCGCTGCGCAGCATCAGGCCGCCGCGGCTCATGTCCCCACGGCCTACGAACTCGATCGGAAACAGCAGGCGGTCGCCAAAAATTCCGAGCAATGGCTCGACGTACTTTGGCGTGGCGATGCTGCCGAGCAGCACGACTTCGCATTTTGATCCGGCCTTTTCGCAAATCGCGCGGGCATCACGCTCGAGCGGTTCTCGATAGCGGCGGTCGGTGGTGCTGATGGAAGCTGCTGAAATCGCCGCGAGGTCTTCTGCGGTGATCATCGTCTCGGGGGGAATCAGGCCGCCAGAGGCGGTTATCACGAAGGCTCCCGGGATTCCGTTTCGTGCTTCGGCGAATCGCTGCGCGTAGGCAAGCTTCCCGCGAAAATAAAGGCCGCTGATGAAGCTGAATACTTCGCCGAGCGGCACTCCTTCGCTTCTCAGGCGCAACGCTAATTCGAAGCTGGCATTTTCGCTTGCGACGATGCGCGCGCGGATCCCCGCTGCATTGGCTGGCGAGAGCAGGAAGATTCGCCTTGGTGGCGATTGGAGGCCAGTACGGCTTCCTGACTTCTGCGCAGGCTTTGGTCGGCCGGGCCGAACGCGTTCCTCGCGAGTGGGATTTTTTTTCATCTGGCCTTAAGCGGTTGCTGCAATTCTTTTTGATGCTAGTCCAATCGGTGCTTCTTTGCAAAATTGGAGCAACGGTCGATGAAGCATCTTCTGTTGTTAAGCGGGCACAGGCGGGAATGCTTGTGCTAATGTGCATCCCTCATGAAGGCCAATCTATCGTCGCCCATCTGGGTCGCGTTCATCCTGGGCCTTATTTTCCCGGTTACAAAAAGCGCCGCAGCGCAGGCGATCCAGCCAACGTATGCCACGATGAAAAAAGTTCAGAGTACAATTCCCATGAAGGACGGCGTCCGGCTCGCCGTAAATCTCTACATGCCCGAGGGCGCCAAGCCCGACGATAAATTTCCCGCTATCCTTGAATACCTGCCCTACCGGAAAGATGATTGGACTCTTTCGCGTGACTGGGACCTGCACCTGTATTGGGTGCGGCGCGGGTACGTTACGGCTCGCGTGGATATCCGCGGCACGGGCGCGAGCGAAGGCAATCCACCTGACCGCGAATACTCGGATCAAGAACAGCAGGATGGGCTCGAAGTGATCGACTGGCTTTCCAGGGAGCCGTGGTCCAGCGGCAATGTGGGCATGATGGGAATTTCCTGGGGCGGATTCAACGCGATCCAGATGGCCGAGCGGCATCCGCCGGCGCTCAAAGCAATCATCGCCGTTTGCGCCACGGAAGAATTATTTCACGACGACATTCACTACATTGACGGGCTAATGCACGTGGACGAATTCGAGCCTGCAATGGACCTGGAATTGGGACTCACTCGCTCGCCCGATTTTCCGATCGACGAGAAATCTCTGGCCGAGCGCTTCGACGCTTCTCCGTGGTTTCTGCTTTATCTGCAACAGCAACGCGACGGCCCGTTCTGGCGGCGTGCTTCGGTCGCACCGGATCGCTACGGCGAGTACACCGTTCCATCATTCATGATCGGCGGTTTTCTCGACGGCTACCGCGACAGCCTGGCGCGATTCTTTGAGAAATCAAAAGCGCCGATCAAAGCGCTGCTTGGGCCGTGGAATCACACTTTCCCGCACAATGCGGAGCCCGGCCCTGCGATTGAATGGCGCGAGGAAGCCACTCGCTGGTGGGATTACTGGCTGAAAGGCAAGCAGAATGGAGTTATGGATGAGCCGCGCTTGGAAGTTTTCATGCGGCGCCCGTATCCACCCGATCCCAATATCAAAGAAATTCCCGGCGAATGGCGCGCGGAAAAGACTTGGCCGCCGCGCGGTGCGAGCAAAGAAACACTTTTTTTCGAGCCGGATCACTCGCTCGGCGCGGCCGCCCCGGCTACTCGCGACATTTCTCAGTATGACCTGAAATATGTTCCATCGATTGGCGGCGAGGCAGGATTTTGGTGGGGTGATTTTGCGACGGACCAACGGCCCACCGACGCGTACAGCCTTGTTTACGATTCTGCGCCAATGGAAAAAGAAACAGCGATCCTCGGATGGCCGCGCGCGCTGCTGCAGGTTTCCGTAGACGCCCCGCTGGCGGACTGGTTCGTTCGTCTATCCGACGTGTCGCCGGATGGGACCGTCACTCTCATCACGGGGGCAGGCCAAAGCGGTGCGCAGCGCGACTCTGCCACGCATCCGGCCGATCTGGAGCCCGGCAGGAAATATGCGATCCCCGTCGAGCTTCATCTCACCAGCTGGATTTTTCCGCCGGGGCATCGCATTCGCGTTGCGATCTCGAATGCGCTCTGGCCGATGATCTGGCCCACGCCGTACGTGATGACAACTTCTCTTTACCTGGGAAGCGAGCAGGCATCTCGGATTGAATTGCCCCTGGTTCCGGTGGAGGGGCCGGCGCAGCCGTATTTCCCGGCGATCGAAGCGTCGCCAGCGCTCGAAGGCGTTTGGTCAACAGGGGATATCTGGCCGCCAAAAAATTGGACGGTAACACGCGATTTGATGAGCGGGACTACGCGCGTAATATGGAGCGGCGAGGACGCCGGCCACTACCCATGGGGCGATACCAAGGATTACGAGAAAATGAATTACGAGGCGCAGGACAAACATCCAGCCCTCAGCACGGTGCGTGCGGACGCGTCCACGACCGTGATTCTGCCGAATCGGACTCTCGTATGGAGCATCGTGCTCAATCTGCGCAGCGACGCGAAGAATTTTTACTATCACTTTGAGCGCCACCTCACGGAAAACGGGAAGGAAATTCGTGCGAAAGCGTGGGACGAAACGATCCCCCGGGATCATCAATGATGATTTTTGGCGACCGGAGTTTCACTCTGACTTTCGCGGCTTACAACGACGGACGTAAAGACGCCGGGTAACCTCTCTAATCCTTCTTTCTTGCAAAGTGGAAAACCATCGGCGTGTCTTTTCCCTTCGCACGCCACGTCCACGTTTCCGTTATGTGATCTGCATCGTCGAACTGAATCACGAGTTTATGCTGGTGCCCGGTCGCCTCTGACGGCAGATTTCCTGCGCCTTGAAATTCGAATGTCAATTCCTTGACTTCGCCCGTGCCCGGCGTCGCTTTCATGCGCGGCTGATTATTCGTCGGGCAGTAATGGACAAGCACGATCGAAGCGCCGTCGATGCTGTAGAGCGTGAGCATGTCTTCCATTCCCATACCGGTCGGCGAGATCGTTTCCATCACGGCGGTGCCCGCCGCCACAATCTCGAATTTGGTTTTTGCAGCGCCACCGTCGCTGTCTTTGCCTTCCCAGTTGCCCGCGAGCGCTTGCAATTGTTTGAACGCTGCTCTTGGCGGTTGACCGGCGGGAAAAACAGGAGCGCCGATGGGTATAGCTAATGCCAGGACGACTGTGGCGATGAGGAATCTCATATGTATCGCCTCGCGATAGAGAGTGACATCACGCTTAGACGGAGGACTTGCAGAATGGTTATTGCCTTTCGTCGAGAAACTGCGGGATGCGAGGACGGAAACAGGTGATCACTATTGGCGTCGTTACGCTGACCGCGACAAGAAAAGGGTCGTCATGGCTGCCCGTGCATCCTGCGGTATTAGGAGGCCGTGGCTGCCTTCGTGTCATTCAGATCTGCTGCGAGCAAACGGTGGAATAAGTGCTCGCCGGCCTCGCGTCGCACAGAAAGGCGCCCAGCCTGATATGCGCGTGAACTGAGGCCCCGTTGCACGCCATCGCAAATGGCGATGTCTTCGATTTGCACCTGATGGCTTACTTGGATGCTCTGGCAAATGTATGGCATCTCCGACTCGGTGGTGTTGCCAAAGTAAAAATCGAAAATCACTTCGCAGCGATCCACGGCGAGCGGGATCACCAGATTCGTATCAAGGTAGCCTTCATACCAGTTCAACATGAAATTGGGATATTGCCAGAAGTAGTAGGCGCGATCGCCTTTGCGCGTGGCGGCAGCATTCGTTTCGGACGTGCTGTCAACCGTAACAGGACTCGACTGCACACAACACCGATCGACATTCTCAATCGTGTACTTCGTGTAATCGAGGACGCTGTTCAGTCCTTTGTGCATGTGCGGCACGTGGTATCCGCCATCGAGAAAATTGTCCACATATACTTTCCAATTGCAGTCGAGCGTATAGCTGCGGCGTTCGACGAATTTCAGCTCCGAAAATCCCAGCGGCTTCGCGAGATCGACCAGCTTGCCTAAAAATTCTTTCAGCGGTGGGGCCTGCGGATCGAGATTCACGAAAACGAATCGCTCCCAGGTTTCCAGGCGAATCGGCGCAAGTCCATTCTTGGAGCGATCGAAATCGCAGACGCCTTCGAATTCGGTCATGCCGCGAAGTTCGCCTTCGAGACTGTAGGTCCATCCGTGGTAGGGGCAGCGCATGTGCGGGGCGTGGCCGGAGGTCTCGTTCATCACCGTCATCGCGTGGTGGCGGCAGACGTTGAAAAATGCGCGCAGCTTTTTGTCGCTGCCGCGCACCACCACGATGGGCTCGCCTGCGACTGTGGTGGTGACATATTGGCCTGGATTTTCAAGCTGCTCGAGCCGCGCGGCGAATTGCCAGGTGCGTGAAAGCACGTTGAGCCGCTCGAGTTGAGCGATTCGCGCGTCGGTGTACCAGGCGGCGGGAATCGTGTGCGCTTCTGCCAGCGGGGCGTTGGCATCGTAGGAGCCGAGAATTTCCTGTACAGACTTTTGGGCCGGCCGTTCCATCTGCTTCGCTCCGAATGTTTGATAGATTCTTCTACACGCCGATGGCGCCGCGCAGCACTTGCAGGAATTGCGTGATGCGTACTTGATTTTTTTCCGGATCCGAAGGGTGGGGGAAGAGCCCCGGGTCGAGTTCTTCGGTCAGCAGCGCGTCCTGAAAGCGCTCCATCGTCCAATCGAGAATCGAAACGATCAGCGCGGTGTCGATGTCCGATCGCACTTCACCGCGAGCAACGCCCAGCCGCACGAATGCGGCGCTCCCGTAAGGATCCTCCGCCAGGAGAAAGCGGTTGATCTCGCGCTTCAAACTCAAATCCACGCCGTAATTTCCTAATAACGCGACGCGATAGGGAATCCAGTCTTCGCGCACGAGCCGCTCCGTGCGCAAAAGCCAGTAGCGCACAATTTCAAAGAAACCTTTTTCGCGAATATTGGCGGGACAATCGAGGTACGCCGGGAATGATTTCACGGCTTTCTTGTATGTTTCCAGGAAGAGTCCGGCCTTGCTGCCGAAATATTGGAAAATCGAACCCTTTGCGAAGCCGAGCTGTGCGGCGAGATCCTCGATCCGCGCAGCGTGGTAGCCCTGCTCGGCGAAGTGGCGCAGCGCCGCGTCGATAATTCGCGCGCGCTTGGCTTCGAGCCGTGGACCCGGCTCAGGACGAAAGCGCACCGGCGGTTCGAGCAGCGCGCGTCGCGACCTTACGCGCTGATGTGACCCAAGGTCATTGCTAGAAGCTGTCATTGGATTTCTTCCCCGCTTATGTTATCTACAGTCAGCGATACTATGCCTGACTAGCGGTCATGCTAGTCGAAAACACCCGATCTGCGCAAGTCCCGAAACGAGAAAAGAGCGTGTCGAGGAAAAAATACGACGCGATCGTCGTCGGCGCTGGCCACAACGGCCTGACGGCGGCGGCCTACCTCGCGCGCGCCGGACTTTCGACCTTGGTACTCGAACGGCGCGCCATTGTCGGAGGCTCTTGCGTGACGGAGGAAATCGCGCTCGGGTGTCGCGCGTCGACTACCTCTTATATTGCAAGCATGCTGCGTCCCACCGTGATTCGCGATCTCGATCTTGCTGTGCACGGGTTGCGGATGGTTGCGTGCGATCCCGCGCTTGCTGTTCCGTTTCCAGATGGACAGGTGGTGGCTTGGTGGGCGAATCGTGAACGCACTGTGGAGGAATTTCGCAAGATTTCGCCGCGCGATGCGGAAACGTTTTTGCGCGTAGATGACCAGCTCAAACGGCTCGCACGCTATCTGCAGCCATTTTTTCTGGAGCCGCCGCCTGATCCAGCGTTTCGCGGGGCGGAAGGCTGGTGGGAACTGTTGCGCATGGGAAATCGTTTTCGCGGGATGACCACGGAGGAGGTCGGTCAGCTCGTTTCGTTTCTTACTGGCAGCCTGGGCGATTTTCTCGATCGGCACTATGAATCCGACAAAATCAAGACGATGTTTCTCGCCAATAATGTCTACGGCAAGCACGGCGGACCTTACGACGCAGGGTCCGCCCTCGGTCTGATCTTTCATTTGCTGAGCGGTGGCGATGGCGAGGCCCAGGGTTTCTACGGTCACGTGATGGGAGGAATGGGCGCGATCACGCAAGCCCTTGCATCGGCCAGCCGAAAGTTGGGCGTCGAAATCCTCACGTCGAGCCCCGTCGCTAGTATTGACGTGAATAGTGGCCGCGCTCGCGGCGTCTTCCTGGAGGATGGGACGGAGTTCAAAGCTCGCATCGTTCTTTCGAACGCCGATCCGAAGCGGACGTTTCTCGGGCTCGTGGAGGCGAGTGAGCTGCCCGATGATTTTCGCGACGCTGTTGCTGCGATCAAGATGAATGGTCCCTGCGCGAAAGTGAATTTTGTCCTGGGCGAAGAGCCGCGTGTGACTGGAATGCCTTTGCATTGGACTTCGCCCCAACGTTCCCTCTTCACCCTTGTGCCTTCGCTCGAGTTCGCGCAGCGCTGTTACGACATCGCGAAATTCGGTGAAATTCCCGAAGAGCTGTGGGCAGATTGCGTCGTGGCCTCGAATGTGGATTCCTCGCTCGCGCCTGCGGGGAAACACATCATGACCGCCTTCGTTCAACATGTGCCTTACAAGTTGAAGCGCGGAACGTGGGACGAGAATCGCGAACTGCTGGGCGATCGTGTTGTGAGAAAAATTGGGGAATATGCGCCGAATTTTGCGAAATCGATCCTTGCGCGGCAGGTACTGACGCCGCTAGATCTCGAACGTACTTACGGGTTAACCGAAGGAAATATTTTTCACGGTGACTTGTCGCTCGAACAACTTTTCTTCATGCGCCCGGTTCCGGGCTGGTCGCAGTACCGCACGCCTGTGAACGGTCTCTACCTATGCGGCGCCGGAGCACATCCGGGAGGCGGTGTCACGGGCGCTCCGGGCTACAATGCGGCACATCAGGCGCTGCGCGATTTGAAACGCGGCCGGGTGAAAAAAGCCGTCGCATGAAATACGGACCGCATCTAAACACTCCCCGTCAAGAGGCACGCGAATGACGAACGCAACAAAAAGGGGCATTCTCGAAAAACTCACCGACGGCCCGGTTCTGGGCGATGGCGGCTACTTACTCGAGCTTGAAAAGCGCGGCCGCGTTCGCGCCGGACCGTTCACGCCCGAGGTGGCGCTTGAAAATCCAGAAGCTTTGCTCGAGCTGCACCGCGAATTTCGCGACGCGGGCTCCGAAGTTCTCCAGTCGCTCACCTTTTATGCCAGCCGCGACAAGCTCGCTACGGTCGGTATGGCCGATCGCGTCGAAGAGTTGAACCGGGCGGCTGTGCGCATCGCCAGACAAGCGGCGGGCGATCGCTGCCTCGTGGCTGGAAATATCAGCCTTACCTGGATGTACGCACCGAATGACAAAGCCGCGGCGGATCGCGTCCGCAAGACCTTCGACGAACAGCTCGACGTGCAAATTTCCGAGGGCGTCGATTTCATTATCGGCGAGACTTTTTCGTGGCTCGGTGAAGCGCTGCTCGCCCTTGAACGCGCGAAGCGGACGAATCTACCGGTGATGGTCACGATGTCATTTGAAAACGAAGACGTGACTCCCGACGGCAAGTCAGCGGCCGACTGCGCGCGAGCGCTCGTAGAAGCGGGCGCGGATATTGTGGGATTAAATTGCCTCCGCAGTCCCGAGCACACGCTTCCCCTTGCCGCAGAAATGCGCCATGCCGTTAAGGCGTACATTGCATGCCAGCCCGTCGCATATCGCACCACGCGCGACCATCGCGATTTCACCAGCCTGCCCGCCTTTCCCGATCAACTCGATCCGCTCCAACTGAGCCGCCGCGAGATGGCCGGCTACGCGACGCAAGCGCGCGACCTTGGCGTCAACTATATCGGCGCATGTTGCGGCGCGGTCGCTTCACACATCCGCGAAATGGCTCGCGCTCTCGGGAAAATCCCTGCCGACGATCGCATCTGGAAAAAAGGCGGCGAAAAACCAATGTCGGCCTACGAATACTACGAGCACGACAAGAAAGCCAAGGTATAGCCGTGTTCAGTTCTGACTGCGGCGATCTGGACTATGTTGAGCTGCAACGACCGCCGCTTCAAACGCGCTCGCTTTCAGATTCCAGCCGATGCATCATGTGCCACGCGCATGAATCCCACGCCGGTCGCAGCCGATGCCTGAACCTGCCGCTACCAGCCGCCCTCGCCGCGCGCTGGGCTTCCGCGACCTCGTCCTTTTCTACATTGTCACTGGCATCAGCCTGCGCTGGATCGCCACTGCCGCCACCGTAGGCGCAAGCGCCGTTGTAATCTGGCTGATCGCCTGGTGCACGTTCTATCTCCCTCTCGCGCTTTCCGTGATGGAACTCTCGTCGCGCTACCCGCAAGAGGGCGGCCTCTACGTCTGGAGCAAACGCGCTTTCGGCGAATTCCCGGGATTCATCACCGGTTGGACCTACTGGGCGAGCAATCTTCCTTACTACCCTGCCGTTCTCTACTTCGCAGCCAGCAACGCGCTCTTTATCGGCCCGGCCCGCTGGCAATCGCTCTCGGAAAACAGAACCTATTTTCTCGTCTTCGCCCTGCTCGGACTCGCGCTCGGTACGCTTCTGAATCTCATCGGCCTCTCTGTCGGCAAGTGGCTTCACAATCTCGGAGCAATCGCCACATGGTCGCCGATCGCCATCCTCATCGGGATTGCTGCCATCGCTTACCAGCAGTTCGGCTCAGCCACCAGCTTCACGGCAGCGAGCATCGTGCCGCACATGCATTTCCGTGATGTCCTTTTCGTCGCAACAATCATTTTCGCCCTCGGCGGCTCGGAGTCGGCGTCATTTCTCGGCGACGAAGTGTACAACGCGCGAAAAAATCTCCCCCGCGCCCTGCTTGCCGGCGGAGCGTTTGTCACCATCGGTTACATCGTCGGCACCATCGCCGTGCTCGTGTCGCTACCCACAGGTGAAGTCAACGGCCTCGGCGGCATTATGCAAGCTGTTTCGAAATCGGCCGAACGCGCGGGCTTCGCCGGGATCGCTCCGCTAGCGGCCCTCCTGATTACGATCAGCAACCTCGGTGCGCTCGGCGCGTGGCTCGCAGTCTCCGCGCGTCTGCCGTTCGTGGCCGGAATCGACCGCTACCTTCCGCCCGCGTTCGCACGCATTCATCCGAAGTGGGGTACGCCGTATGTTGCGTTGCTTGTGCAAGCCGGGTGCGGGGTGATTTTCATCCTGCTGAGCCAGGCAGGAACCAGCGTTTACGGCGCCTACGAAGTTTTGGTCAGCATGGGCATCATTTCGTATTTCGTTCCGTACCTGTTTGTCTTCGCTGCGCTGATTCGATTTCAACGCGAACCCGCGCCTCAAGAAGCAATTCGGATTCCCGGAGGCAAGCCGGTTGCAATCGCTCTCGGAACACTCGGCTTTACCTCCACGCTTGTTACAATTATTTTCTCGGTGATGCCTTCGGCCGACGAGCCGCATAAATTTTTGGCGGTTGCGAAAATCATTGGATTGACCTTCGCATTGTTGGGTCTCGGCGTCGTTGCTTTTTTATTGGGTAAATCGCGCAACCTTCCGAATCAATGAAAAATCCCTCGATGAAAACAACCCGCTTGTACCACGCCGAAGTAGCGCTCCGAAGTTGCGCATTCAGCAAACGCGCCTAGCCACGCTCGGATCCTGCGCGGCATTCCAAGTAGACTGGTGGCCTGAGGATTTTCTTCTGACCACGCAAGCCAATCCAATGGGAGCCGCCGGGCCCTCTGTGCCGGCGGCAACGCAAGCCTCAAGCCCGTGGATTTATCGCCCGTGGCTCGATCTCATCGTCGGCTGCGGCGCATGGTCCGCGCCTCTTCTGGCCATCGCTGCATGGCTTACGCCATCGCACACGCACGGTTGGGCCGTGGCGTTTTACCTGCTCGCCATCATTTTCAATTACCCGCATTTCATGGCCACGATCTACCGCGCGTATCACACGCGCGAACAATTCGAAAAATACAAGTTCTTCACCCTCCATCTCACGGTGCTGATGGTTATCACTGCCGTGATGCTCCATGCCTCATATCGTCTCGTGCCATGGGTCTTCACGCTCTACATCTGTTGGAGCCCGTGGCATTACACCGGTCAGAACTACGGCTTGATGATGATGTTTGCCCGCAGGGCAGGTGCGCAGGTCACGCCCACGGAGCGCCGTTGGTTGCACGCGGCATTTGTCGCATCCTACGTGATGTTGCTGACAAGTTTTATGACCGGCGGTTCGAGCGACCCGCTGATTCTTTCGCTGGGCCTCCCCGCGAAAATCACGCTTCCTGTGCGCCTAGTCCTGGCAATCGTGTTCGCGGCGTTCACGTTCATCGCGTTCAGGCCGCTAGTCCAGCGAAGCGGAACGCGAGCGATGGCAGCGCCTCTCACCCTCGTGCTCACGCAATTTCTATGGTTCGTACTGCCAACGCTGCTTGAACTGCATGCTGCGTATCAAATCCCGCAAACGCGTTACAGCAGCGGCATTCTTGCCGTTCTTCACTCTGCCCAATATTTATGGATCGCCAGTTACTACCAGCGACGCGAAGCGCGCGCAGCAGGGCATTCTAGCTGGCGAGTGGCCGGGTATTTCGTCACCCTCATCGTCGGCGGCATTGCGCTGTTCGTTCCCGGACCCTGGCTGGTTAGCTACATTTTTCATTACGATTTCACCACCAGCTTCCTTATTTTCACCGCGCTTGTGAACATCCATCACTTCCTGCTCGATGGAGCGCTCTGGAAGTTGCGCGATTCCCGTGTCGCTTCTCTTTTGATTGATCCCGGCGCCGCAGCACAAACAGGCCCGCAGAAAGCTCCGGCAAAGCGCGCCGCTAAAAAAGCTTCACGCGAAGCTGCGCCGGCCGCTACGCCCACGCGCGCCAAAAAGCTACTAGCGTCTCCCGCTTTTCAGCTGAGCCTCGTTGGACTGTTGTTTCTGTGGGGCGGCCTCGACCAATTGCACTTTGCTCTCGGCACCGACGAATCCAATCTCCCCTCGCTCTTGCGCGCCTCTCAGCTAAATCCTTATGACTCTATGCTCCAGGCGCGCATCGCAAGTGCCTCGACAAAGGCAGGACAAAAAGACGACGCCGTTGCAGCGCTCATCCGAGCCGTCGCAATCAACCCTGAAAACGCCGGCCTGCAGCACGCCGCCGCGCGCGCCATGATCGAAGACGGCCGCTACACTGACGCCTATGAGCACTACCACCGCATGCTCGAAACTTTTCCGCGCGATTCAGACGCGCTCATAAATTACGGCCTGCTCGCCGCAAAACTCAGCCACCCCCAAGAAGCTGTCGATTCATGGGAGAAAGCGGTGGGCCTTGCTCCTGATCAGCCGAATGTCCACCTCTATCTCGCGCAGGCGCTCGATCAAAGAAACGAACACGCTGCCGCCGCTCGCCACTGGAACGCGTTCCTGAAGCTGGCCGCAGCGCATCCTGATGATCCCGCCTCCACGCCTGCGCAACTGGATTCCGCCACGCTTCAGCTTGCAGACGACGAGGCTCGCCTGAATCACAAAGACGCGGCCATGGCGGGATATCTCTCGGCGATCGCGCTAGCCCAGCGCGACAAGAATCTCCAACTCGAAAGTATCGCCATCGCGCACCTCGGCGACTACCAGGAGAAAATGGGCGATGCTGCAGGTGCCGCACATTCCTTCCAGCGCGGCCTCGCGCTCGATGCAAAACTGCTAGACCCGCGCAGCGAAGCGTTCGACTGGTTCAATTACGGGCAATTTCTGCGGCGTCGAGGCGTCGACCCGGAATTGGCCTATGCGTGCTATCTGCGCGCGGAAATTCTGCTGGGCGGCAAGGGGGGCGATAATCAGCAGACCGTGGAAACTGCCCGCCGCGAAGTGGAAATGCTACTGGGGAAAAAGGCTGCCGCCGTGCAAAAAAATCTTTCGGAACTGCTCAAGCGTGCGCAAAATCTGCCGGCGAGCGCATTCCAGTAGCCGCTCCGCGAATGGTCTCAATTCAAGCGCGGACTCAGTCTTGGACCAAAGCTCTAAGGAATCGTCGCGCTCACCTGCGCGGAAGGGCCACTCTCTTGTCCGTTCGTATTAACGGTGACGATGACGTAAAAATATTCTTTGCCGGCTTGTATTGTCGAATCAACATACGATGTTGCTGTATCTTTTGACGAATTCAGGAGCTGGTACGGTCCTCCCGAGATTGTTGCGCGCTCGATATAGTAGCCGGCCACATTGGATGAGGTGCTCGCGCTCCAGGAAAGGTCTACTGAATGCGAGGACGATGCTGTCTCGCCGGAGCCGGATAGCGCAACAGAAGTCGTAGTCGTGCCCGCCACAATTGAAATTGCCCCCGAGGCGTTTCCTGTTACGGTCGGCTTAAACACCACTGTCACCGAGTCAGACTGGCCAGGTTGTAGCGTCAGCCCGGCTAGCCCACCTATCATGCTGAACCCCGACCCTGTGATTGTCCCCTTGGTGGTTGTGAGCTCCGAGTTTCCCGTGTTAAAAACTTTGAGAGAGAGCGAGCCGCTGCTGCCAACCACGACATCTCCGAAGTTCATTGCAGTAGGGCTTACCTGCAGATTACCCGTAGCGGTTACTCCGTTTCCAGACAACGAAACCGTGAGAGGTGCTGTCTTGCCCGACGCGCTGAAGTTAAACGAAGCCGAACCGGAAACCGATCCCGTCTTGGTCGGTTTGAAAGCCACGTTGAATGTCGAGCTCTTCCCGGCAGCGACTTGCGCGCCATCGCCAAGGCCGGACATGCTGAATCCTGTCCCGGAAACGGCCTCGGACGACACGGAGACAGTGGCAGTGCCGTGGTTCGTGACGGTGAAGGTTTGCGAATTGCTGCTACCTACCGGAACGCTTCCAAGACTCGCACTCGTAGGTACCACAGAAACCGAAGGTCCACTCCCGTTCGCCACACCACTTGCAGAGAGCGTGACGTCGAGAGCCGTGCTGAAACCTCTACCCTGCACTACGATCTTTCCGGTTTGCGTACCGGCAGCTTTTGGAGTGAACTTTACCGCCAATGTGGCGCTGCCGCCCGTGTTCAAACTCACCGGTACGGTGATGCCGCTAATCGAAAAATAATTGCCGCTGACAGTCACACTCGTAATGCTCACCCCAAGTGCTGTTGAATTTGTGATTTTTATATATTGCTGCGCGCTGCTTCCCACGCTCACAGACCCGAAGTTTATCGATGTCGGACTCGCTGTAACTGACGACGCGGACGCCACGCTGGCTGCAAAAATAAAAAGCAACAATTCGATAACAACCATCGGAAATGCAAAGCGGAATTTTTTCGACATTGTATGATTTTGCCCGTTGCTGGAAGGGGGGTACGGCACTGTAAAAATCTACCGGGGCCCTTGGATTTTCACGACGGAGGGAGTCTACGAATTGCCCGCGGAGAGCGTCTACTGGTCTGGAGGCACGAGCGGGGACAGGGGTGAGATGCTGTCCCCTAATGTACCTAAATGTACCTGCCGTAATGTGCCGTAAAATTGGACGAATTCTTACTACAGCACTTCCTGTAGAAGCTGTGCTGAGCTCAAGCGCTGTTGCCCGCAGCTCGACGTCGCGCACACAGGCAATTTTGTAACGAATCCTAGCGGACGATATTGATCGCAATGGCGGGCGTTATCGTCGCCGCGGTGTTGCGCCCAATCGGAATCACGCGCGCACCTAAAAGAACCCCCACCTTGGAATTCCAGCTGTACTCTACCGCCGGAGCAAAACCGATCGCGTCGTTGTAGCCCGTATCCAGCTCGATCTTTGCCGGGCTTAGCACTCCTGGTGAAGCAGCAGCATCATGTCCGATTATGTGGGTGCTGTTTTGGTACCGATATGTTGCGTCGAGCGCCAGAACCCAGCTCCGCGTCAGGCTGTATTCCCACGACGCGTCAACGAAAGAAGTGCCTCCCGGCCTCGCATGTCCCTGAAATGCATCATCAGTTCCGTAAACGCTCACGCCTTTCACATTCACGCCGCTCGGAATCGATTGCGATACATTCAAACGCATGCGCAGTATGCCCCGATTCGGCAGCCAGAAATATGTTTGCGAGTAGAACGCGAGCGTTGTGGTGTAAGCGCCGCTGCCGAGTCCGTTGCTCGGCCGCTTCCCCAGCTGATCGTACTTGCCTGCCGGAAAGGTTTCCTGCACCGCGACCGACATCGTCGGAATCCTGTGGCCCTCGTGAAATTTTGTCAGCCTATATTGCCCCTGCACCGTCACGTCGCCCATCCCCACGCTCGAACTGCTCGGCCCATCGCTCACCCTGTTGTAACCAAAAGTTGGGATCAGCCCGATCGTCAGCTTGTCTATCAGACCGTAGTTTATATACGTGAGTGAACCGAAGCCGTTTGATTCCGGGACCGTCCGCTTCACACCGTTCCGATCATACTGGCCTTGCTGGATGACATCGTAAAGGTAGGGCTCAATCAGGAAATGTCCTTGCGGCAACGTTGCAGCCGACGGCGCCAGCATCGGCCCGGTCCACCACGCATCATCGAGCGACTGGCGGCCGGACGAACTTTGTGCGCAGGCCACTTGCGTGCGCGCCAGCCCTGCTGACAGCACTGCAACCACAGCGAACACCTTCTGAATTGTTTTCCAGTACCGCATCTCTGCAATCTCTTCGCGTCAGAAATACTCCTTCATTCATCGCTCGCGCCATCCGGCTTTCGCGCTTGAACTTCGCTAGTTTCCTCATTCCACTCGCGTGTCCACAGCGATCCAATTCGTCTCCCAGGTTTTGCCGCCATCGTCCGAAAACGCCTGCTCGAATCGGCACGAGTTCGCCTTCATATCCATCCACACATTGCGCACCAGAATCATTCGGCCATTGAACGGTTCCTGATCGTAAAACTCGCCGCGCCCATTCTTGAATTCGCCGACCGTCGGCACGCTCAGGGTGCCCCCGCTCGCATTCGCAAAATTCAGGCTCCACTGATGAGATTCGGGATTGTAAAGACGCAAGCTCAACCCTTCGACGTGGCCCGTAGGACCATCTACTTCGAGTTCCACCAGATTGGCTCGCCCGTCCCAGATTTTCCGCACCACGGATGTTCCTTCGTATTCGATCCAGCTGTGCGAACCCCTCAACGGATGCTGCAGCCGCGATAGGTGCGTCTTCCAGTTCCCGATCTCGAAATCAAAGTCGTGCTGTCCGTCTCGCAGCGTTGCAGCCTGTTGATGGCTCGCGCGGTGAACAGGCTGCAAAACAACAATCAAGCTGCACGCCAGCAGATATCTCCGAAAGCCTCTAAACGCGCTCATCTTTTGTCCTGTCGCAAGCTTATTGAAAAATTCGGTGCCAATGTTTCACACAAGAATGAAATATGTTGATCATTTGCCACTTCCAACTCGGCGTGCCTGCCGCCAATCTCATTTCGATCTCTCAGCTTCAATCGCTCACCCGCGTCTGATCTGTAATCCAATTCACTTCCCAGGTCTTCCCGCCATCATCCGAAAACGACTGCTCGAAATGCGGCACCGGCGTGTCCGTCTTCGACCAGATAAATCGAACGAGAATCATCTTGCCGTTCAATGTGTCCTGCGCGTAAAACTCGCCCTTTCCATCCTTGAACCGTCCGATCTGTGGCGAAACAAGCAGGCCGTCCTTGCTGTTGGCCCATGTGAGGTACCACTCGTGCGTCTTTGGATTGTAGGTACGCAGCGTGAGTCCCTCGATGTGCCCGGCAGTGGGACTATCGGTCTCGAACTCCTCGATCTGGGCGCGTCCATCCCAGACCTTCCGCGTCACCGAAGTCCCGTCGAACTCCACCCACGTATTCGAGCCCGTCAAAGGATTCATCCGCCGCTTCAGGTGAATTTTCCAGCTGCCAAGTTCGAAGTCGAAATCATGCTGCCCGTCCGGGAGCGCTGCGGGTTGTTGTGATTCAGACTTCGCGTTGTCCGCGCTCGACTCGGCAGATACACCGGCCGGTTTCGAAACGAAAAGCACGCCGCAGCACAAGAAGAAGAAAATCCGAACCAATCTGGATGCATTCATCGCTTTGACCCTCGCAGTTCGTTGTTCCAGCAACAATTTGAAAGTGCCTCCGCTAACCTGCGAATTGCGTCACCGCCACGAATGATGGATCATGGAGTGGACGGCCGCAATAGCCACTTTCACGCACTTCGATATGACCACTTGGAGCCGCATGTGACCACAGCGAAACAATCAAAACAAGTTCGCGCCAGTTTCTTCCCGCCCATCGCCCTCGCTCCCCGTGCGAAGAGCCCCATGTACCGTCAGCTATATGACTGGTTCCAGCGTTCCATCGTCAGCGGCCAATTGCGCCCCGGCCAGCGCGTCCCTTCCACCCGCAGCCTCGCCGCGGAGTTGAAAGTCTCCCGCGTACCAGTGCTGAGCGCGTTCGAACAATTGCACGCCGAAGGCTATCTCGAGACATTCATCGGCGCGGGCACCTGCGTCGCAAGCTCCATCCCCGAAGACTCAAAGCCCGCACCCGGCGTCGCTCGCAAACCCGCAACCACGAGAATCTCGCGCAAAGTCTCGCAGCGCGCCCGCCACCTCATGTCCATGCAGGGCGATTCTGACCTGAAAAATATCGGCGCCTTTCGCGTCAGCCTCCCCGCTCTAGATTATTTCCCCGTCGGCGTCTGGTCCTCTCTTCTCTCGCGCCACTCGCGAAACTCCACGCGCGAAATGATGGCCTACGGTGATCCCATGGGCTACGCGCCATTCCGCGAAGCAATCGCCGAATATCTGGGCGCATCGCGCGCGGTGCGCTGCAACGCCTCGCAAATAATCGTCGTCCCCGGCTCGCAATTGGGCCTGCAGGTTTCCGCCCGCGCTCTGCTGGATTTGGACGACCCCGTCTGGATCGAAGAGCCTGGATATCCCGGCGCGCAGCAAGCTCTCACCATGGCCGGCGCCAGGCTCGTTCCCGTTCCGATCGATCGCGACGGTCTCGATGTGAAAGAAGGGATCCGCCGCTGCCGCAATGCCCGCGCCGTCTACATCACGCCCTCGCACCAATACCCCATGGGCGCCACAATGAGCGCCTCGCGCCGAATGCAGCTGCTCAATTGGGCTGCGCGCAATGGCTCATGGATCATCGAAGATGATTACGACAGCGAATATCGTTTCGGCAGCCACCCGGTAGCATCCCTACAAGGTATGGACGCAGACGCCCGCGTCATCTACATCGGCACGCTCAGTAAAGTTTTGTTCCCCGCCTTGCGCCTCGGCTACGTGGTCGTTCCCAAGGATCTCGTCCGCGCATTCTATTCCGCGCGCGAAGCCACCGACATTTTTTCACCCACCCTCTACCAGGCGGCCCTCACCGATTTCATCAAGGAAGGGCATTTCGCCCGCCACATTCGCAGAATGCGCGTGCTCTACCTCGAACGTCGCAAGGCTCTCGGCGAAGCGATTCGCAAGCATCTCGGCGAGCAGCTCGAGGTCGTAAATGCAGAAGCAGGAATGCATCTCGTGGCGTTGCTGCCACCTGGAGTGAATGACAGAACGGTTTCGCGAAAAGCAGCCGAGGCCGGCATCTCCGTGATCCCTCTTTCCAGTTGTTATCTGAAGCGGCTGTCGCGTGGCGGCTTAGTCCTGGGCTACGGAGGCGCGAATACCAATCAGATCGAAGACGGCGTCCAAATCCTTGCGAAAATTATTCGCGAGGTCGCATCACCGAACTGAACGCGTTGCTTGGATTGGTTTATTTTGAAGCGGAAGTGAAGTGCAAGATCAGCAGGTCAGAATTGTCTGGTGCAAACCGCCGGAATAGTCCACACTCGAGCCTCTCGTCGCTGCGATTTCGGGCTTAATTCCAAGGTCAAAATGAGCCACTCAATTCTCATGCAGTATCTGGGCTTCGAATCAAAAAATCAGGGCCCGCGAATACACCTTCCTGGTTCGCTAAGCCGCGGAAGACGTTCGCAACTTTACGCTCACCATCGCCGACGATGCCTTCATCTCTCAGAGATCCGCTACCAGGATGCTCCCGACGTCTGCTCCTTGAAATTGAAGCGCGAATTGACCGCCAACGCCGATCTCCCGTCACACACGAATTTCCCATCACAGATCGCGAGCTGGAGGATTACAGGGCAGGCCACAAGACCAAATCCTCGAATCCTTTACAGCCCTAAGCCGCGCGAAGACTACTAAACGAAGATTACTAGGCTGCAGTGAACCTGCCCTGTTATTGGACCCGTTATTCGATAAGGCCTAGCCCTGCATCTGCGCCTGCAGATATTCGCCAGGCATCCGCACGAGTTGTCGGTTAAATGCCGGCGCCATCCGGTTCAGCCGATCCTCGTGCTCCTTCTCCTGTTTTGCAAGAGAACCCAGATCAACCGGCAGCCGCTCGATCTTCAAACCTAGCGTCCGCTCCAGCTGGAATAGGTCCGTCCGCTGGTCGCGCGAAAAGAGAGTGGTCGCTACGCCCTGCGCTCCCGCGCGCCCCGTCCGGCCCACGCGGTGAATGAAATTCTCCGCCAGTTCAGGCAAGTCGTAGTTGATCACGTGAGCGATATTCTCCACGTGAATCCCACGCGACGCCACGTCCGTCGCCACAAGTACGCGGTGCCGCCCTTGCTGGAAGCCTGCCAGGGCAGCCGTCCGCTGCGATTGCGAACGGTCTCCGTGAATCACGGCCGCATCGATTCCTCGCCACTTCAGCAGCTTCGCCACGCGATCTGCTCCGCGCTTCGTCCGCGAAAATACTAGGCAGCGTCCTTTTTCCTGATTCAATAAATGGCACAGTACTCCGTGCTTCTGCTCTGCCGAGACTTCAAACGCCTGCAGCCGCACGTTCTCGGAAGGCTTCAGCGTGGATCCGAATGCGAGCCGCACCGGATTCCGCATGTAGTCCTTCACCAGATGTGCCACCGACGCTTCCATCGTCGCGGAAAAACACATCGTCTGCCGTTCTTTCGGCAGAATCGAAACGATCCTCCGAATCGACGGCAGGAATCCCATGTCCAGCATGCGATCCGCTTCGTCGAGCACCAGGGTTTGCACTCCGTCGAGTCTTACGAGCCGCCGCTCGAGGAAATCCTCGAGCCGCCCAGGAGTCGCGATCACAATCCGTGCTCCCTTGCGAATCGCATTTAACTGCGGCCCTTCGCCAACGCCGCCCACCACCAGCGCCGCGGGCGCAAGCTGCCTTCCGCGCAGCCGGTCGAATTGCTCGGCCACTTGCATCGCCAGCTCGCGCGTGGGCAATAGCACTAGCGCGCCGATTCCCGGCAGATTCCACTGGACGAGCTTCTCCATCACCGGGATGAGAAACGCGAGCGTCTTCCCCGTCCCCGTTTGAGCTGTGGCGAGCACGTCTTTGCCTTCCATCGCGGGTGGAATTGCTGCGGCTTGTACGGCAGTCGGCAAGAAGAATCGCGCCGCTGCTAATCTCTCCTTCAACGAAGGGGAGATGGGTAATTCTGAAAAATTTTGCATTTTGCTTTCTTGCTGGCTGCAGGCATACGCCCGTCCGCACAAACTCCCGTGCGAACGCAAGCGGCCTCATAGCCAGTCTTGTTTTAAATTACGCTGAAAACATGCGGAGAGAACTGAAGGCGGGTATTCTCAGATCAGCTACGAACAGAGGGACCGCACGACACAACCGAAAGTAATAAGCGCAAAATTATCATAACACAAACAGCCAAAAACTCAACCCTTAATTCACCCGTCAGTTTCGTCCACAGGTACGGCGATGCGTTTCGCGCAAGAAGTCAACCTTTCATTCGGCCCCCGGCGAAGATGCCCTCACTGACCGATGAGCGTAATTTGATTGGCCAGCATCCGCCACCGCCCCTGCGTTATCACCCACACGGTCGTGTAACGGTATTCCCCGCTGCTCTCGCGCCCGCCATACTCGCCCTCCACCAGGATCCGGCCCACCTCCACCGCGAAATTGCCGCGCACATTCAGCCGTTCCTTCTGCGGGCTCATCTGGTGAAATTCACTCCTTCCACTCTGCACGTTGGCCATGCGTTGCGCTTTGCTCAGCAGTTCTCCGCGCGGGTTCACGAATGTGTAGTCTGCGCTCCAGATTTCATCCAATGCCTTCACATCACGCTTCATCAAAGCTTCCGCGTACTCATGAGCCTTTTTCTCGAGAGCCTGTTCGGCACCGGCGCCTCCGACACGCTTTCGTATGGTTGACGTTGTCTTGCTTCTGCCTTTTGAAGCTTTCCGTTTCATGGAAATTCTCCAGCACTAAGTTTGCAATTTGGCTCCATTCTCGCGTATCCGAGCATACTCGCATTCAGCCTCCTCTGGATGTTTTCGGTGTAATTTAAGAGCAACACCGAAAAATTTGAAGTCGCCAATCGCGACCTCAAAGGGTTTCCAAATTGGCCACACCGCAAAAAACGCGCCACTTTAATTCGCTGCCCCCATTTTGATGGTAGTAACATATTTCCCCCGGCCCCAGGAGCTTGTCTGAAATGGGGACCTCCGGCCTCCGCCCTTCGGCCATTCGTACCGCGCGCACCGCAACAATTGCGCTGCTAGCGTCGCTGTCTTTCGCCGCCCAAATCTCTCGCGCCGATTCCGCCGCCTTCGATTTGGCCGGGCCGCGCATTCAGATGACTGTCACTCGCGCCGGCAAAACTCTGCCAATCTCCGACGTTCCAAACCTCCAACCCGGCGACCGCCTCTGGATTCACCCGGATTTTCCCGAAAGCCAGTCCGTCCGTTATCTCCTCATCGTCGCCTTTCTCCGTGGCTCAACGAATCCTCCGCCTTACGACTGGTTCACCCGCGCCGAAACCTGGAATAAACAAGTCCGCCAGGAAGGAATCGTAGTCACAGTCCCCAAGGACGCGCAACAAACGCTCGTCTTCCTCGCGCCCGAAACCGGTGGCGATTTCACCTCGCTACGCGCCGCCGTGCGCGGCAAGCCCGGCGCATTTGTTCGCGCCTCGCAGGACTTGAATCAGGCCAGCCTCGATCGCCTGCGTCTCGAAAAATATCTCAGCGAGGTGAAAGAAACTTCCGAAGCGGATCCCAAGGCCCTCCACGAACGCTCCCTACTCCTCGGCCGCACGCTCAACATCAAGCTCGATCAGCAATGTTTCGATAAGCCCACCGAGCAACAAGGCCCATGCCTCACGCAGAATACCGACCAGCTCGTGCTCGACGACGGCCACAGCCAATCCATGGTCACCGCCCTTACTTCCGGCCCCAATTCCGATTTCATCGGCGCCGTCAGCGCCACTTCGCTAATGGGCGGCGGATTTTACAGCGCGTACGTGGGCGCGATCGTGGACATGGCCCGCATCCTCGGCAATCTTCACACCGCGGAATATCAATACATTCCTGCTCTCGCGCTCCCGAAGCAGCAGCAGTTGAATCTCCGGCTCAACAATCCGCCTTCCTTCCGCAAACCGAAGTCCGTGATCGTCGTCGGACTCCCCGCCGTGGAAGCCGCTCAACTTCCTCCCCTTCGCGCCGCAAATGCCGAGGAAATATTCTGCCTGCAAAAATTGCCCCTGGTTTTGCCCGTCGAAGGTGCGCCTTTGGTGTTCGCCACCGATATCGCCCACGATTTCGTCCTTCACATCGAGTCCAAATCCGGCGCCGGAATGGATCTTCCCGCATTAGCCGACGCGGCTCGCGGCGGATTCCTGATCGATACCCACGCCTTGCACGCCGGCCAGTTGGATTCACAAGCAAAGGGAACTCTTCGGGGCAAATGGGGCTTCGAGACCTTTGACGGCCCTAGCTTCCAGTTGCGTTCTGCGCATTCGACGAAATGGCTTATCCCCCTGGCGGACCAGAGCGCCCTGATTGTGGGCCGCGATGATTCCTTCCATCTGCAATCCGTGCACGCGGCATGCGTCGAAAAGATAAGCGTCGATTCAGCCGGCGGCGCGGATTTGAAAACAACTTGGAAGCCCGCGAAAGCAGACGAGCTCGAAGTGCAGATTTCCCTCAAAGATCAAGCCGCAGGCCCCCTGCAGCTGAAAGTGAAGCAATATGGATTGGCAGAGCCCGACGAAACCACTCTCCACGCCTATTCGGAAGCCGCCGGCCTCGAACACTTCACGATTAACGCCGGCGATCAGCAGGGCGTCTTGCGCGGAACGCGCCTCGATGAAGTCGAGAGCTTCGAATTGAACGGCATTCACTTCGTTCCCGCAAAATTGTCGCGCGCGCACCAGAAAGATGAGCTGCGTCTCGTGACTCTCAACAACGCCCCATCCACCGCCTTGCAACCGGAAGAAAAACTGATAGCTCACGTCGCGCTGAAGGATGGACGCATTCTCGATCTCCAAACCACGGTGGACGCGCCGCGCCCCAAAGTCGCTCTGCTCAGCAAAAGCGTGCAGCGCGGCTCCGCATCTTCTGCAATACGCTTCGGCAACGAAGACGAGCTGTCCCAGGGCAGCCGTCTCTCCTTCTTCGTAAGAACGGAAGTGCCCGAAAAGTTTTCGCACAACGAAAAGATCGAAGTCTCGACCGCCGATGAATCGTTTCACGTGCTGCTCAGCGAAGCCGACGGCAACCTGGTCCTGCAGGATTCTCAGACCGTCCTCGCCTTCCTCGATCCCGCCAAAGCCTTCGGCCCCTCGGCGTTCGGCCCGCTGCGCTTCCGCCCCGTCGATGCCGATGGCGCGAAAGGCGATTGGACGCCGCTCACAAGTCTGGTGCGCATCCCTTCTGTAAAAGAAATCCGCTGCCCGGACAGCCCCGACAAACAGTGCAAACTCACAGGCTCAAATCTATTCCTGATCGACTCGGTCGCCTCCGATTCGCAATTCAGCCACACGGTTCCAGTCCCCGCAGGTTTCGTCGACTCCACCCTAAGCGTTCCACGGCCCAACGGCACATTGCTCTACTTGAAGCTCCGCGACGATCCGTCAGCGGTGAACATGATGGTGCTGCCCGTATTGCCCGAGGAATAGCATGCGAGGGAAGAAGCGTAGATGCGAGAACATCTGTGGACGCTTGGCCCGTCAACGACCTAGTTCAATCCGGCAGTGCGCTCTTGCCACTGGCGCCTCAGAAACCCAACAACTGCTTGATGGAAGGATGGCTGGTAAGGCGTCGAATTATGGTCACCCTCGCATTCACCTGGACTTGCGCTTCGAATTTCCTCTAGCAGGCGAGCGCTTTTTTGGTTGGCCACATCACCCTTTCAGTTGAGCACCAAGACTGGAACACGAATTCTATTAAGCTGCTCACTCGTCATCTGATCCGCAATGGTTCCGCGTATCACGGCCGCAAGAACCTTTGGATCTGCGCCCCGTAATCCGAGCAGCGATTATAGGTGCGGATCCTAGGTTTCCAGGGACGAGTTCGTTCTTTTCAAGCACCTGGCCCCTTCTTCAGCCCAAATTTTGTGATTAAGCGGTTTGGGCAGATGTTCGGGCACCGGGCATCATCACCACCTATCCCGCCTTGCGGCAATTCAGCCCTTCTGTAGTGTTCCCAACTATTTTTGCTTTGTTCACGTTCGGCAAGATAGCATTTCCGCATGACCGCCGAAATCCGTCTCGGGACGTCGTCCTTTACAGCCGCGGGCTGGCGGGGCGCATTCTATCCCCCACGGATGAAGCAGGCTGATTACCTCGGCTTTTACTCTACGCGCTTCGACACCGTTGAGATTGACTCGACGTTTTATGCTATCCCGAGTATAGAAACCGTTGAGAATTGGGAACGCCGGACGCCGCCTGGCTTTGTGTTTTCTCTGAAGGCCCCACAGGTAATTACTCACAGCAAAGTGCTGAAGGATTGCCATTGGGATTGTGAGAAATTTGTCCAGACCGTGAGCTTCCTCGGCGAGAAACTCGGGCCGATCGTATTTCAGTTCCCATTCTTCAGCGAAAGCGTCTTTGATAGTCCGGCGCAATTCCTATCTCGCCTCAGGCCGTTCCTAAGCGGACTCGAGCGTTTTGGAAAACGCAAATACGCCGTCGAGATCCGCAACAAGCATTGGTTGAAGCCTCGATTCTTGGATCTGCTGCGAGAGCGGAACGTCGCGCTCGTCCTCCAGGACCGGTTGTGGATGCCCGGTCCGAACGAAGTATCCGAAGAAGTCGATCCGATCACCGCTGACTTCACCTATATCCGTTGGCTCGGCGACCGCACAGCCATCGAACAGATCACAACTGTGTGGGACAAAACGGTCGTCGATCGGACAGCAGAATTGCAGTCTTGGGTTGATGTCTGCGAGAAGATTCAGAAGCGTGGACTAACGCAATACATATACGCGAATAATCACTACGCAGGATTTGCGCCGCACACAATCGAGCAGTTCAGGCGCTTGTGTGCTGAGAGGGGAATCGAGACGCCGTTGAATGTCCAGGCGCCGATGGCGGCGGAGCGCACGCTGTTTGATGTCTCTTAAGGAAGTCAAGTCGCTCGAGCACCCAACGGAACCCGGCCGGTTCGAGCAGAATGTGCCCTCGGCGCTTCACGAACCGCGCAGCGGTGACATAGCACGCGAAAACTTAAAATGAAACGTCTCGTCTACAGAATCGTCTACGCCAGTGTGGCGGAAAGCCAGAAGTCACGCCTATATCATTGAAAAGAATGGTTGGGGCGAATGGATTTGAACTTGAGGCGCTTAGCGGGCGCCTGAGCCCTCTGCCGAAGCGGTCTTAGTCGGCCGAATTACCCGCTGGGTCGGCACATCGCCTAAGTCAGTCTGGCGAATTCGAATTCCCTCCTCCCTATTGCTTTCTATTTTGCGGCCTGCGCGTCCAACCGGGTGCTTAGGTCAAATGTCTACCCAAAGAGACAAACCAAGGCTCGAACTGCTCCAGGGCACCCTGGACCTCCTGATCTTGCGCACCCTGATTTTTGGTTCTCAGCACGGCCAGGGCATCGCGCGCGCCATCCAGCAGACCTCGGATTCAGAGCTGCTGGTCGAGCACGGAGCCCTTTACCCCGCCCTCCAGAGGCTCGAGGAACGGGGCTGGATTTCTGCGAAATGGGGAGTTTCGACAAATAACCGCAAAGCTCGCTTCTATTCCCTCACCCCCGCCGGCCGCAAACAACTCACGAAAGAAACCACCAAATGGAACCGGCTCACCGCCGCCATCGAACGCATTCTCGCCTCTGAGGAGGTATAAGCCATGTTCGGACGAAAGCGAAAGCAGGCCGATTTCGACGCCGAGATTGAAGCCCATCTCCAACTCGAGGCGGAGCGTTTGCTCGAACAGGGGCTCACCGACGAAGAAGCACGAGCCGCTGCGCGCCGCGCTTTCGGCAATCGTACCCGCGCGCAAGAGCGTTTCTACGAAAGTAAGCGCTGGCTAGGCTGGGAGCATCTTCAGCAGGACGTCCGCCACACATTGCGCATGTTGCGCAAGGCTCCGGCTTTCACGGCCATCGCCGTTTTGACCATTGCCTTGGGTATCAGCGCCACTACCGCGGTCTTCAGTCTCGTGGATGCCACGCTCTTGCATCCCTTGCCCTACCCGCAACCGGAACAGCTTGTAACGATTCAGGACGACCTTCCCGGAGCGGGGCTTGAGAACGTAGGAATATCCGTCCCCGAATGGAAAGATTGGCAACGGTCTGGCATTTTTGAACATGTTTCGATAATCGGCGGGGGCGACGTAAATTTGACCGGCTCATCGCAGCCCATGCGCATCCGCTTCCTGAACGTAACCCCAAATTATTTCGCGCTGCTGGGAGTCAAACCGCAATTGGGTCGCTGGTTCGAGCCTGCGGACCAAACGCCTGGATTCACTCTCGAAGCCGTCATCAGCAACGGATTATGGAAGCGCGCTTTCGCCGCCGACCCCGGAATATTGGGCAAGAGTCTGCGCTTGGACAATGACTTGTATCGCGTGATCGGCGTAATGCCCGCTGGTTTTCAGGATCCGGGCCGCACGGCGGACGAAAGACACATTGAAATTTGGCTGGCCAGCGGATTTTCCGGTCCGCCGGCTCCGCCACCGGCTCGCAACTTGCGTCTCATTCCGAAAACCATCGCGCGAATCAAGCCCGGGCTCACGTTTGCCCAAGCGCAGAGCCGCGTGGATGCCTTGGTGGCATCCTTGCAAAAACAATTTCCCGTCGACTACCCAGCACAAAATGCATGGACGGTGCGCTTGATCCCGCTCAAGAAAACGGTGGTCGGAGATGCGGGCCAGTTGTTGATTCTGCTCCTTGCCGCGGTCGGATTGGTATTGCTCATCGGATGCGTCAACGTCGCCAATCTTCTGCTAGCTCGCGCCAGCGCGCGGGGACGCGAAATGGTCATTCGCCAAGCCCTGGGCGGTGCACGGACAAGATTGATACGCCAGCTTCTCACCGAAAGTGTTGTTTTGTCCTTGCTCGGCGGCGCCGCGGGTCTGGCGATTCTTTTTTTTGCGAAGGGACTCTTGCTTCGGATTGTGCCAGACAGCCTGCCACGGCTGACCAACTTGTCCATCAGCTGGCCCGTCTTGATTTTCGCCCTCCTCGTCTCTCTCGCCGCTGGCGTCATTTTTGGCCTGGCGCCCGCGTTGCATGTCGGCCGTCTGGATTTGACTCACGTGCTCAAACAGGAGGTCCGCGGTGCGACCGGATCGGGCGAACAAGCCCGCACCCGGCAAATCCTGGTGATAACAGAATTTGCCTTGTCGTTGGTATTGATGATTGCCGCAGGCCTGCTACTGCGAAGCTTCGCGGATTTGTTGAATGTTCGGCCGGGATTCAATCCGGAAAACGTAATGGCCGTCCGCACGTGGCTGCCGGTACCCAACGATCCCGACACCGACATTTACAGAACTGCCGCACAGGAAGCACCGTTCCTCCGCGAAGTGCTTCGCCGCGCCAGAACGCTGCCCGGTGTGCAAGAAGCCGCTATCGGCGACTTGGCGGCAATTCCATTGCGCCATGTCCGCAACGATCAAAATCCAGTCGCGCTGGTGCTAGAAGGCGAGGACCCGAAGAGCCTCCAATCTCATTTGGTTCTGCGTTCAAGCGTTACGCCAAAATATTTTGAGTTGCTCGGTATGACCCTGTTGCGCGGCCGAGTATTCACTGAGTCCGACAATGAAACGGCCGAGCAGGTGGCGGTGGTCAACGATGCTTTCGCGCGCACCTACTGGCCGGGCGGCGACGCTCTGGGGAAGCATCTGAAAACGCCTGCAGCGAATCCTTGGATTACGGTAGTGGGCGTTCTCGCCGATGCTCGCACCGAGTCGCTGGCACAGGCGGCCGTCCCGCAAATCTATTTGAGCGCATACCAGAGGCGGCCGAAAGATCTCGCAATATTCTTGCGTGGACAGCTGGACGCGGCGGCGATTCCCGTTGAACTGCGCGAGCAAGTCCAGTCCGTCAATCCTGAACTGCCCGTCTTCGGTGCGCACATGCTCACAGAAATGGTTTCTGTGTCACTCACCGAAAGGCGATTCTCGATGGAAATTGTTGCGCTATTCGCTCTCACGGCTCTGCTGCTCGCCGCGCTTGGTATTTATGGCGTGATTTCCTACATCGTAAGCGAACGCACCCGCGAGATCGGCATCCGCCTCGCGCTCGGCGCGCAGAAGAGCAGCATCATGCGCATGGTTCTGCATCAAGGACTGAGGCTGGCCATTATCGGCGCCGCTCTCGGGCTCATCTGCGCCCTGATCGTTTCACATTTGATGGCAGGCCTCCTCTACAGCGTCAGGCCCACAGACCCCCTCACGTTCACAGCCGTCGCCATGCTCTTCATCGGTATCGCCTTGCTCGCCTGCTACATCCCAGCTCGACGCGCCACCAAGGTAGATCCAATCATCGCCCTTCGCGAAGCCTGAACCCGCACCCGTTGGAACAAGGTCCTCCGGCTACGATTTTCGGTTGTTAGGGACGCTTCAAAAAACACCGTACAGTGCGTGAACATTCTGAAGGATAAACGGTCTTGAAGTGTCGAGGCGAATGGATTTGAACTTGAGGCGCTTAGCGGGCGTCTAAGCCCGCTGCCGAAATCCCAAGCGTAGTCGAGGGGCATCAGCTGAAAAAATGGTCGGGGCGAATGGATTTGAACCATCGACCTCCTGGTCCCGAACCGAGAAATCGGAAAATTCGAAGTCGTTTTTGGTGGTATCGCATCGGGACCAAATCAGTTTTCTTCAACCTCTGTCAATTGAATCTAACTTGAACCTAAATGCGAATCGCGTCACCGCTGGCCAGGAGCGCCGTATTTCACGTTCGAGCGGTCACACTCGGCGCTACTGGTTCGCGGGCTGCCAGAGCCCTTAGGGCTAGCGCCTGCGTGGCGAGCTACGAAGCGTCAGCGACGCTGACCCTGAAGTATCCCTCTGCCACCCTGTGTGGTCACTGGTTCGATTACAATGGGGCGAAGGAGAGCAGTCATGGCAGAACAGATTAGGCAGGTTGACCACTATTCAGCATCGATTCCAAACAAGGTCGGCGAAGGCGCACGCGTTCTGGAAGCGCTGCGGGACGCAGGCGTAAGTCTCATCGCATTCTGGGGCTATCCTGTCGTTAAGGGGGCTCGGCTCGAATTCATACCAGAGGATGGTGAAGCTTTCATCGCTGCCGCGAAGCAGACCAAGCTCAGGGTGCGCAAGGGCACTGCATTTTACATTCACGGGGACGACCGTCCTGGCGCTGTTGCGGATATTCTGAAAAAACTCGCCGACTCTCGCATCAATCTGGGCGCAATGCATGCAGTCTGCGGTGGTTCGGGAACTTACGGTGCGGTTATTTTCCTTCCGCCTGCTGCTGCTCGAAAAGCTGCCACTGTTCTGGGCGCGGCATAGAGCCGAGCCATCGTGACCATTCCCCAATCGCAATGCCGCTGTCTATAACCGCCTCACGTTCTAGCCATCTCAACATCGGCGTGCTTGGGTTTGCGAGTCGCTATCGTTTAGGGCTACCGCCATTTGGAACTACGGAGCGCCCAAGGTCGCACTGACCGTTGAAGTTTCCTCTGCCACTCTCTGCGCATGACATCATGCCAGAGGCAATTCGCCAGTTTGAACACTCTCAATATGGATTCCACAGAAGGTTGGTAAGGGGCGCTGTAAAATAATCATCTCGCGTGAACTGTCATGGCCCTCGTGCAGACGAAATGTCCACGAAAGTCCGCGAGCCGAGCAAGGGTGTTTCGTTATGACTACACGAAGATGCCAATAGAATTAACGAACTTCATTTTGGTCGTACTCCTTTCGCTTGCACAAGTGACTCCCGTGCAGGTGAAAGTGGAAAAACATCTGCTCGGGGAAACCGCCGAGCAGTTTTTTTCTGAGGGAAACGAAGGAGTACTACTGAGTGCTTGCGCAGCTAAAGATTTTGGAAAACTTACTCGGTCGATCAAGAAAACGGCGAAGGAATACTGTGCCTGGCTCTTTGGCATTCGCCAGCGCACCGTCGGCGGCGAGAACGTTAGCTACAAGGACGAACTCAGCATCGACGACACAAAGACGACGACTTATCTTTTCTCTGCTGGAAAGTTCGTGGCTGCCGAGATTGTTTTTATTTCTCCCGCCGCCATAAACAACTACCAGGGGAAAGCGTTTGGGGACGTCTTCAACGGTCTGAAAGGAACTTACGGACCGCCGACCAGCGAAACTACCCTGCCCTATCACGACGTCTACGGTGTGCCCTTTGACCGTCATCAAAAACTCTGGCTCGCTGATAGCTACGCCATCCAACTGGATGAGCAGCCCGACGCACATGGCTGGACGAAGGTGAAGGCTTCAACGCGGGAGGTGTATGACAAGCAGCGCACTGAGAGCGTCAAGCCGCCGCCGAATCCACTGAACTGATGCCTTTTCGCAGATTGCGACCACTCGCTTGCCATCGTTGTAGACGGCTGCTTTTGCCTTGCGGATTTTCAAATTTGGGCGATGTGCCGCCATGAGCTCGATTGTAACGCCCGCCGTCACCTGACATCAAATTGGTCACAACGGCCTGCAGAACCGTAACTTGCGCGAGTCGTCCTGGCCATACCTGTAACGCGATGGCTTCGACCGCGCACACATCCACCCACGAAATCAGGTACTGGCAATGCCAGCACCAGGTTCAGTCTTCCTTTCAGCGCTCGATTGAGCAGTTCTCAAACATCAAATTTTCACATTTTGGCGAGGAACTTTCCGATTTTGTAGACGCAGTTGCTCAAATTGGATTCGAGCAGATAACATCTCGGTGATATCACGCGGGTTGTGGTGGTTATGCCGCCAGACATGTGGAGGTAATTTCTGGCTTTTTAATTGCGGGAAATAGGATTGCGGGCTACTCAGGCATAAGCGCTGAAGCCCTGATAAGAGACCCCTCATCAGGGCAACTCGCTCGGAAGAATCTCTCAGACCAAGCCCGAGTAGCCCGTCCAGCTTTGCAGCAATCCTGGCTGGGAGAGCCCAGCAGGCGTTTGCTCGTAAAGCCTGAAATTGGTGGCCACAGGGTAGAGTACTAACAAATGCGCAAGCCAACCTCTTGCGAAAGTGAAGGCGAACATCGGGCGCAGTTCCGTGTGTGGATGAAAAATGGCGAGCCCAAGACCGTTTCGTCCAATTTCAACTGCTTTGTCCCCATGATTGATTGGGAACGTCGTTGGCGGAAATTCGAAAATGGAGACGAGCCAATTTGCGTTTGTGAAGAAGCCGCAAGACAGATGGGTATCGTCCGATGATATTCGTCCTTTCGCGAATCACTTCGAACCGCAATCTCACACGTTGAATCGAGCCAGCATCAACTTTATGGGCGTTCATCTCCAGGGAATGGCTTCATATGAGCCGCGCAGTCTACGGTAATCAGAGACACTGGCGTCTCTCCAGCAGCAGGAGACGATGCGACGAAGAACAATTTAGTTCAATCGGGGTGGCCACTGGTGTATAAGGATGCCCACCTGGGTGGTCAAAACGGAAATCTGAATTCATGCCAGCCATCGTCAACGAGCGAAGGGTTGGCCCTGTAACAATTCTGGAGTTGGCTCCCGACTGACTCACGCAGAGGGCTCCGAACTCCATCATGTTGTTAGCGGGTTACTGGACAGCGGCTCGCAGGCTCTATTGCTGGATTGCAGTCGAGTGACTTTCATCGACAGTCCAGGGATAGGAGGATTGATGCGGGCGTGGCTCTCAGTGGGAAAGAGAGGCAAACTGAAGCTCTTCGGGCTTCAACCTTACTTGCGACAGGTACTGCAAATTACTGGATTGCTCAAGGTCATGGATTCGTTCGACGACGTTGGCTTGGCGCTTCGCAGCTTTTAGCCCGCCGTTTTTCTCGATTGGTTGACAGGCTAGCCCTCACCGCCTGCTTCAAGCACGCCAGTGCCACCCACACGTGGGACAAGCGCCGCTTCCCTTGCATCGTGGGCAGGTCGCCTGAGCAGTGGATTCTCCAAAGCGTCTTTCAGAACGGATTTTCCCTTCGCCGTGACATCGACGACAGTTACCTTCGCCAGTGGTGTCACAATCAGGGCAAACGTGAGTTTTCATCTTAAAGCGTCCAACCGATTCAGCGATTCTCGTCCGATTGTTTGGCGCGGTCAAGATGGGCTTCAGCCCAGGACTCCGATTTCAGGTCGTCATCGCGACTGGTCGCGCTTAGGTGGCAGAAATCGAAATGGTAGACTCACCATCACCTGTGCAAGGAATCATGAGAAAAATAGTTTTACTGCTGGGAGTTTTGTTAGTCGTCGGGGTGTCGCTGGCACAATCTTAACAGTATGGCGAGATGATAAGAACGGCTACCGAGACGCATACCTACCATGGTGTTACACAAAAAATCGTTGTTTATTACATCAAGAATTCCATGACCACCTACACAGTGACTCATGGAGCTACGAAGCCTTCTAAGTTAGCCAGCCAAAAGCTTGTGGAATTTCGAATAGATAAAAATGACGGGTGGTTGATGTACATCAAAGATAATCAAAAAGAAGTAAAGTATTCCATTATTTTCATGGGGAGTTCGGCACGCTGATTCCATTATGGGAAGTTCGGAGGCGCAGCGACTAGCTAGCGGAGTTTTCATGAGTTGTCAGCGATTAATCCCCTACACACTACGTGTTCCCCCTACATCGCTAGTTGCGACGTTCAAGAAATCAACGCTGCGAATCACGTCGGACGATGAAAAATTCCTGGCAATGCTGGGCATGAGTTGGTAGTTCCGTTAAGACAGGAAAACTCTGGTCTTACCAACCACGATTTACTTCAATACCCTTTGGAGGTGACCAGTCAATCGGGGCTTGTTCTAGAAACTCTCTTGTTTCGGTGCAGAACTTAACGAACAATCTACATACAGACGCAGCCAGAATGGGGTCTGTGACCTGATACCTGACATGCGATGGTTCATCTTCAAATGCGATGTGCTCGGCAAAGGGCAAGGATGTCCCCAACATTCTGCCCACGTATCGGGAAAAGAATACGAGTAGCTCGCTTCCATCCTTACAGGCGTTGAAGGAAGCGAACGCAGAGGTTTCCGTCCTTTCGATAACAACTCGAAACTTGGCACAGATTTCATCCGACATCCCCCAATGTTTAGGCAGCAATATCTGACAGAAGCGGATGATGAGTGAGGATTTTGCTTCGTCGTTGAAGGCTTCACAAAGTGCTACCACCAAAGCTAAATTCCCAAGCGAAAACCAAGCCGCGAGCGCGTCGCCCAATGTCCAGCCCGATGATAGTTCACGGTCTTCAAACAGGGTTATGAACTGAGAACATGAAAAGACTTGTCCCAGCCTCTCCGCAATTATCCCAGCTACATGTTCTGGCGTTAGCTTCGGCATCTTTAGCCGTCAGCCCGCAGCATTGCACATCCGATGGAGTATAGCTAGAAGCCGTCATTCCAGGCCTTGAATCTGTATCGTGTGTCGATAACGATTTCAGGTATTCCTCGATGAGGGTGGTGAGGCGAAGCGCTGACATGCATAATGCGTACTTAGTAGTAGCAAGACGCTCGAAAATAATGAGTTGAATTGCCTCGTTTCATTGAATGGTCATACTCGCATTGCCCTCCGGCGTCGATTGGGGCTCCAGTTGGGCTTCCCGAAACACGATGTACGGGACAGATGGCTGACGGCCGCTGAGCGTAAGCCAGTGATGCCAGACCGCCGAGAATTGCAGTTGTTGCTGTGACACGCTTGATTTTCATTGCTGCGTCCGCCAGGAACAGTTGTTGCGATTTTCCTGGCTGAATTGTGAACTCGTAGCGCAGGCGTGCGAATGGTACGGTTTGTCCAATCGGCCAATGCGAGTACAGGCGATGAAAAGCCGAATCTGACCAACACGTTGTGCGGCTCGTGCGTAGGCAGGTACCAGAAGGGAGGTACCGATGCGCTATTCCAGCATCCCGTTATTAAGCCTAAAAAGGTAAACGAAGAAAACCGTAATGGCGAATGGTCGCTCGGTCGAATCGTTGCACCAATTCAGTGCAACGTGGGACAGCATATGAATACGATTGCTCACCATACTGACTATAGCCTTATGCTCGGACTGGTCACTGCTGTCGCAGGGCTCTGCATCATGCTGATGGCCTGGCTTGCTGCAAAGACCTTGTGGAAGACGCACCAGAGAGCGCAACTCGAACGAAAATGGCGAAGAGCTAAGGGCTACTAGCTAAATCTGCATTATCCCAGGCGCCCAGCAACCTACCGTGAAAGTTCACGCACGGCTTACCCACTAGCCGCCTTGCCTTTTTGCAGCAAGCGCAATTCATTTTTATTAACCGAAAATTCAGCAAAGCCGCAAGCTCGGGGAAGATGAAGAGGGCAGGCGTGTCGATATTCTCTATTCCAGGATGATGGATTGCCATTTCGGCTGTCAACCTGGCCAAATTTGTTGAAAAACAGGAAAGGCAGTCTGGGCGAGTGCCAAAATCTTCTGGCATGAATCACCGTCTAAATCCGCTTCTGTGCGAGGGCTAATTCGAGAAGTATCTAAAGAGATTATCTGTTACAAAAAGGTTTCCTGCAAGAGCGGCTTTGATCCGTCATTCCAGGCTTTGAATCTGAATCGCGTGTCGATAACGATTTCAGGTATTCCTCGATTAGAGCCGAACTTGGCGCAGCATGTTCAGCCTATAATCAAGCTGAGCCCTCACCAGTCTCCGCTGAAACGCGAGGCCCGCATGGTCTGGATAATAACTACCGCAGTATTTCTGGCCACAGTGGTTGCCACCCTACTTGCTTTCCTGCTTTTTTCTCAGAAAGAACAAATCAAGAAGGCTTTAAAGGAAAAGCGGAAAGAAGAGAGGACTAAGCTGGAAATTGAACTGGAACTCGCCACGTCTCATGAACCGCCCCTTTATGAAAAGTACTCCGCTGAAAACACTAGTCGCCATGGTACCCGCATCATCAGCACTAAGCGCTGGCAACCACACGAGCACGTGTTCGTCAGATTGCCGTGTAAGAAAGAGCCATTGCGGGCGCGAATTGCTTACTGCAATGCCTTGCCTGCAAATGCGTTTGCTATCGGATTGCAATTCCCTTCAGCGGTTGATGATTGGTTGGCGCGCGATGTGTGATGAGGTTCTAAAGACATTCGCGTCGGAAACAGGAGAAATCCGCCAGTTGCATCCAACGCACTCCACGCCAGCCGCTCGATTGCTGCTGCATTATCACTGATTTTCGGCACGCTGTCGGCGGTGCTTCTGCTTCCCCGCATCGCGCTTTTGTTGCGGTCGGCTTCGCTGCCATTCCTGAATCTCCTGCTCTAGTTCACTTTTTCTTGTTTCGTTCGTTTCCGTTGCTAGTTGCCGTTCAAGTTCTGAAATCCGCCCAGCCACAAAATCTGGCCGCCATGATTTCTTCTTTGGTTTTTCGAATCGCATCCTGATGAAATCTCTTATTTTTGGATTTGAATCTGGCTTGGTTTGCTCGGAATGATTTGCGGTTTTCCCAGGTGAATTGTTATTTTGCCGCTGACGCAGACATTTTTGTCCCGGTAGGTACGTTCGGGATTGCCAAACTTCGGTCTGTCCGTCCCCCAAATCACAATTGTAAAAATCTGTTTTGGATACGGCATATCGAGATTCATAAACGTAGGCAAACCTTTTACCTTTTCTGCAAAATGAGTGCTAGCGACACGCCCGCAGACCGTAGCAGTCTCGCCCACATGATTTTTGGCTTCTGCCGCAGTGACATGTGCCGTTTGTGCCTGTGCAACACGGCACGGTGTGATGCAAAGAATCAGAAAAAGTGCGGCTCTGAAAATTCGCATTGTGTCTTGCAGCACCTTTTATCAAAAACCGCCGCGCTTGCGAGGGACGGCGCGCAGATGCTTGTGATTCGGCTCAGTCACTCTATAAATTCTGAAATGAGTTGACGGCAAAGTCATAACACACCTCCGTTTCCGCATCGTCTACTACCGTCCGAACATTGAGAGCCCTATTTTCCCAGATTTCTTGGGCTCTTCTTTTGGCTGCTCCTGTTCCGCCTCGTCAGGTTGAGGAACTGGATTGGGAATATTGAGCGGTGTGGGCGGTGTGGGCTGTCCGAGTGGCGCGGGTCTTCCGAGCGGCGAGTCTGGTTGCGG
>Ga0306926_10000279_pt1 | contig 45066 bp, 33 predicted proteins | sample flu12Cox44000178_FD_203759 | JGI IMG/M metagenome (GOLD analysis project Ga0306926, IMG submission 203759) | Lab enrichment of tropical soil microbial communities from Luquillo Experimental Forest, Puerto Rico - flux8day.12C.oxic.44.000.178 (v2)... | ecosystem: Environmental > Terrestrial >... | reverse complement strand
TCCCGTCGAGATAGCCGATGCGAGTTGAGAATCGCTCGCGTACATCCTCCAACATGTGGCTATCACCCTTCCAGAGTGTTACGATGAAGCGTTCACAGGACAGTAGATGTAGCTCCACTAGGCCCTCAGAGCGGCCGACTAGCCAATTGACCGCCCGCAGTTTCCGTCGTCCTAACATCATGCGGCTGGTCTGGCCGAAACGCCGCATCCAGTTGACGTCGTCGGCTTCCAGCCCGAGATGGTTGAGGAAGTCAGTCCGCTCGGCCTCGCCTCCACCGAAGATGTCGAGCCAAAAAAAGCGCTTTGCAACCGTTTCTTCTTGCACGTCCAACGAAGTCGATGCTGACCGGACCCCACCAGCGTCGACGATCGCAGCGATGGGAGGTGCCGGTTGAGGCGACCCCCTTTGCACATTGCTCGCGTTCATAGCCAAATGCTCTCCTTAATTATCACGGACAACATCCTGACCTCTCAGATTTGAAGCCTCTTAACCGGGCCGTGGATTCTGGTAATCCGACCGACGTCCAACCTAGATGAAACCGTTCAAAAATCGACGTCCAATGATTCGAACCTCAGTGATTTGAGGCACCTGGACGCCTTGGAAAAAGAAACGAGAATTGCAGGCTCAGTTGCCATTTGGGCTGATTCGTTGAACGAACGACGTTGCAATAGGCTGCAAGGTTGGAATCGATCCCCTGCTTCCCTAAGTTGAAACTCCGATCAGAAGTGAATCAGCTACAGCTAGCTAAATCAGCTCTCCTGGAATCTTGTCTGACCGCTTGGACGGAGCTGCGATGTTAAACTGCTGCCGGTACTGGTTCAAAACGTCCTCCAGCTTGTCAAAGTGAGCATCTTCGCCAAGTAGCTCCAGGAGCTGGTAGCGCGCTCTGGTTTTGACGTCATCCATGATTTCGGCAACGACTAGGCGAATTCCACTTTCCTTCAACTTCGCGTGAACCGACCGGAGGGTCTCCGCCGCGGAGTAGTCGACATCGTCCACCGCGGACGCGTCGAGGCAGAGCCATCGCAAGGGCGGCTCCGCGGTGTTCGCGAGAAACGAGACCTCATCCGACAGCTGCTGGCAATTCGCGTAATACAAGCTGTGTGTGAATCGATAGATGATCAAGCCGGGCGCGGCCTGAGCAGCCGTGGCCACTTTCTCCGATTGCCGGCCGCCCGATGCGCTCGGCACGAGCACCGCGTTCTTCGGCCGATACCCGTACCGAGTGTGATCGACAAGCGACAACACGATGGCGAGCAGGATCCCCTGTTCGACGCCAACGATCACGACAGTCAACGTGGTGATCAGGGCTAACCAGAACTCCGATCGCCGTTGCTCGAAGACCCTCCGCATCCCAGCAATATCGACCAGACCGACTCCAATCAGAAACACGATGGCCGACAAGGCCGCTTCTGGCATGTACGTCAGTGGTGCGGTCAGGAAAAGGAGGATCAGCAATATGATCGCCGCCGTCACCAGGAGTGACAGTTGGCTTCGGCCGCCGGCTCTATCGACGATTTCCGTCTTCGTTGGGCTACCGTTGACGACGAACGTGCCGGACAGGCCGGCGCCAATGTTAGCCAGGGCCAAACCGACTAGGTCGGTGTTCTCGCTGAAAGTCTCGTCGTAGCGCGTGGCAAAGGCGCGAGAGGTCGCCGCGCTCTGTGCGAGGATGACCACAAACATCGCAAAGGCCGTCGGAATCAATGTCGCCATGACTGGCAAGCTCCACTGAACCTTCGGAAGACCCAGGTGTGGGAGACCACTCGGAACGGCTCCTATCACGTGCACTTGCTTATCGAGTCCGAGTGCCCAACTTGCGACCAGGGCGCCGACCGTCGCGATCAGCGCTCCCGGAATTCTCTTGGAAACCATCTTGAAGCCGATGATGAATACCAGCACGCTGAGCGCAATCGTCAGCTCGTGAAAATTGGTCTGTCCGAGTTGAAGAAGATCGCTCCAGACCTTCCCCAGCGTGCCGTGGCCGCCCCCTTTCAGGCCTAGCATGCCGGGGATTTGCCCCAGCGCGACCTGAATGCCAACCCCGGTCAAGAACCCGATCAAGACGGTGCGCGAGAGGAAGTCGGCCAGGAATCCCAAGCGCATGAGACGCCCCAGAATCAAGAAACCCGCGGCCATCAGCGCAAGGACGCCAGCCAACGCTAAGTATTGATCCGAGCCAGTGGCTGCGATCCCCACTAGGGCGCTTGCGAGGATGGCAGCCGTCGCTGAATCGGCGCCCACCACCAGATGCCTTGAGGAACCGAACACAGCGAACAGCGCCGTGGGAATGAGCATGGTGTAGAGACCGGTGATCACCGGCGTGCCGGAGATCTTGGTGTAGCCCATCACCTCTGGGACGGCAATTGCGGCAAGCGTGATACCAGCAAGGATTTCAGTCGGAATCCGAGCTGCCGTGATCGGCAGCACCCCCTGCAGGACACGGAAGCGGACGGGCGCGGTGTGATCGTGTGCTGGCGTCATTGGCTGCCCCCCTTTGAAGCGTTCCCATTTTCGGACCGGAGACGACCCGTGCCGATGGCCCCCCAATAGCCCGTCGCGGATTTACCAAGCAGCCGATCAAACGCTCAGGATTACGTCAATTCGGCGGTTTGTACGGACAATCCGCCACCTCCCACACGAAATGAAAATTGTTTGGCCGTTTCATTTGCGGTGCCGGCGCTTGACGCGCAACTGGGCCAAGGAACGAGCCAACGAGGCGTTGATGGAGGCCACTTCTTCGCCGGAGAGTTTTTCTTTGAGCCGAGCCTCGGCGCGTTGTCGCGCTTCTTCGGCCTTAGCTTCATCAATCTTGTCGGCTTGAACCGCCAGATCGGTGAGGATCGAGACGCGGGACGCCATAACTTCGATCAGTCCTCCGCCCGTCGCGAAGAAGGTGTCGCGGCCGTCTTTACTCACGATGATTTCGCCCGGCACCATCTGTGTCATGAGGGGGACGTGTTGTGGGTACACTCCGAATTGGCCGGTCACACCGGGCAAGGTGACCATCTCCACCTCTTCGGAGTACACCGAGCCTTCCGCCGTGACGATTTCAAGTTTTAACGTGTTGGCCATGCTTCAACTTGGTTTGACTTCGTCAATCCCGCCCTTCATGTAGAAATCGCCTTCTTGTACGGAGTCGTGTTTGCCCTCGAGAATCTCCTTGAAGCCGCGCACCGTTTCGGCCACCGGAACTTGTTTGCCCTCGTAGCCGCTAAACACGGCCGCCACGGTGAAGGGCTGGCTCAGGAAGCGTTGAATCTTGCGGGCGCGCACCACCGCGGTCTTGTCCTCTGGTGAAAGTTCGTCCATGCCAAGAATCGCGATGATGTCCTGCAGATCCTTGTAGCGCTGAAGCACGCGCTGCACGCCAAGCGCCACATCGTAGTGCTCCTGGCCGACAATTTCAGGCGCGAGCGCCCGGGAGGTCGAGGCCAGCGGATCAACCGCCGGGTAGATACCCAACTCCGCGATCGACCGTTCCAACACGACGGTCGCGTCCAAGTGGGCGAACGTGGTGGCAGGGGCCGGATCGGTCAGATCATCGGCCGGCACGTAGACCGCCTGGAACGAGGTGATCGAGCCCTTCTTGGTCGAGGTAATCCGTTCCTGGAGGACGCCCATTTCAGCAGCCAGAGTTGGCTGGTAGCCGACGGCGCTCGCAGTTCGGCCGAGCAAGGCCGACACTTCAGAACCGGCCTGAGAAAACCGGAAGATGTTGTCGATGAACAGCAGCACATCCTGATTCTTCTCGTCGCGGAAATATTCGGTCATGGCGAGGCCGGACAGGGCGACACGGAGGCGCGCGCCCGGCGGCTCGTTCATTTGGCCATATACGAGAGCGATCTTCGAAGCACCCAGATTGTCTTGCTTAATGACGCCGGCCTCCGACATTTCCTTGTAGAGATCGTTGCCTTCCCGGGTGCGCTCGCCGACCCCGGCGAACACCGACACGCCGCCATGGAGCTTGGCGATGTTGTTGATCAGTTCCATGATGATAACCGTCTTGCCCGTGCCGGCACCGCCGAATGCCCCAACTTTGCCGCCTTTTAGGAAGGGACAAATCAAGTCGATAACCTTGATGCCGGTGGGGAGAACTTGCGGTGAGGGCGATTGGTCAACGAGCTTGGGGGCCGGCCGGTGGATCGGGTAATATTTCTCTGCCTTGACCGGACCGCGTTCGTCGACCGGGTTGCCGCAGACGTCGAACACCCGCCCCATCACTCCTTCTCCGACGGGAACGGAAATGGGCGCGCCGGTGTCGATGGCTTCGTAGCCGCGTTTGAGGCCTTCGGTGCCGGACATGGAGATGGCGCGGACCCAATGATCACCGAGGTGCTGTTGCACTTCGAGTGTCAGATGGAACGGCTCGTTCGCGACTTTAAAGTCAACAGTCAACGCACTGTAGATCTCCGGCAGCGTTTCTGTGAATTCAACATCCACGACCGGACCTACGACTTGGACAATTTTGCCTTTATTCATGGGGAACTCTTTCGCTAATCATTTCCGAGCTGGCCTCCGGCAATTTCGAGCAGTTCCTTGGTGATATTGCCTTGCCGCAGCTTGTTGTATTCGAGGGTCAAATGTTCGATGAGGCCGTTGGCACTGTCGGTGGCGTTCTTCATGGACACCATGCGAGCGCTTTGTTCACTGGCTTTGGAGTCCAACAAAACCCGGTAGATGATGATGTTGATGTAATGCGCCAAGAGATACGAGAGAACCATTTCGGGACTGGGCTCAAAGAGGATCTCAGTTGTGTCGGCGGCCAAATCCGCTTCGGATTCCGCACCAGGAATCTTCAGTCCCTTGATTTCGCCAATTGGCAGAAACTCTACCACAACAGCTCGCTGGGTCAGCGTGTTGATGAATTTCGTAGTGACGACCTTCACTTCATCCACCTCGCCCTTCAAAAACAGGTCACGCGCTAAGTTGGCAATCGGCCGGGCTTCGTCCATTCGCGGGGAGTCCGTGAAGGTAAACTCCGCCGCCAACTGGCGATGAGTTTGCACGATGAACTGCGCCGCCCGCTTGCCGGCCGCGATGAACACGGTCGTCGCCGGATCAAATTGCGCAGCCTCTCGAAACAGGTTGGTGTTGAGCGCCCCACACAACCCTTTGTCCGTACCGACGAGGATCACCGCGCGCTTGCGAACTTCACGCACTTCCATCAGTGGATGGGTGAACTCGCGGGCGTGAGTCGTGGCGTGCCGCTGGATGCGATACAGGAGTTGTACGAATGGACGCGTCATCAGCGTGTTCTGTTGCGCCTTGCGCATTTTCGACGCCGCCACCATTTGCATCGCGCGGGTGATCTGCGAGGTGCTGGTGATTGACTTGATGCGGCGGCGAAGTTCACGGGGGCTGAGCATATTTCACCGGTCAGTGTTCATTGCCAGGTCTGCTTGAATTCTTCGGCGGCCGCCTTCAACTCGTCCTTCAACTCGTCACTGAGCGCCTTTTCCCTGCCGATCTTGGCGAGCAACTGCCCCTTGCGAGTGGCAAAGTATTCCGTCAACTTGTTCTGGAACTCCTTGACCCGTGCGACGGGCACTTGATCCAGGTAACCGTTTTGCACGGTCCAGAGTACGGCCACTTGGATCTCCACCGGAATCGGGTTGTACTGTGCTTGCTTGAAGATCTCCATGATGCGTTTGCCGTGGTCGATCTGCGCTTGTGTCTTGGCGTCGAGGTCCGAGCCGAACTGTGCGAACGCCGCCAATTCCCTGAACTGGGCAAGCTCGCCCTTCAGTTTTCCGGCGACCTGCTTCATGGCCTTGACTTGCGCCGCGGAGCCGACGCGCGAGACCGAAATGCCGACGTTGATCGCTGGCCGGACACCTTGATAGAACAAATCAGTTTCCAAAAAGATCTGTCCATCGGTAATCGAGATAACGTTGGTCGGGATGTACGCCGAAACATCGCCGGACTGCGTTTCGATAATGGGCATCGCCGTGAGCGAGCCGTTGCCATACTTCTCGCCGACTCGCGCGGCACGTTCGAGCAACCGGCTGTGCAAGTAGAACACATCGCCGGGAAACGCCTCGCGTCCTGACGGCCGCTTCAACAAGAGGGACACCTGCCGGTAGGCCACGGCTTGCTTCGTTAGGTCGTCGTAAACAATCAACGCGTCCATGCCGTTATCCATGAACCACTCGCCCATGGCTGCGCCAGCAAACGGCACGAGATATTGGTTGGCGGCGGAGTCCGAAGCCGGGGATGCCACAATGATCGTGTACGGCATGGCGCCGGCTTCTTCGAGTACTGCGATGACCCGCGCAATCGTGGACTGCTTCTGGCCGATCGCGACATAGATACAGTAGAGCGGCCGATAGTCCTTGTCGCCGGCCACTTCGGCGGCTTTGTTCAGCCGAGCCTGGCTGATGATGGTATCGATGCAGATCGTTGTCTTGCCGGTAGCACGGTCACCGATGATCAATTCGCGCTGGCCGCGGCCAATTGGAATCATCGCATCAATTGGCATGATGCCGGTCTGCACCGGCTGGCTAACTGAGCGTCGGCGGATGATGCCTGGCGCGGTTTTTTCTACCGGATAAGTCTTGTCGCTCTTGATCGGCCCTTTACCATCGACCGGTTCGCCCAGGATGTTAACGACGCGACCCAACAAGCCCTTGCCAACAGGCACTTGCAAAAGCCTGCCGGTGGTCCGGGCTTCGTCGCCCTCTTTGAGTTGCGTGTAGTCCCCAAGAATTACGACACCAACTTCGGTTTCGTCGAGATTCAATGCCAGGCCGGTAACGCCGTGACCGAGGTCGATCATCTCGTTGAGCATGGCGTCAGTCAGGCCTTCGATCTTTGCGATGCCGTCGCCAACCTCGCGGATGACGCCCACGTTTTGCTTTGCAGCCGTCGTCTTCGCGCCCGCGATTTGCGCTTCAATTTCTTTTAGTAGGTTTGCCATAGTCACTCTGCTTCAAATACTCTTCTCCAATGCATCCAGCCTGGCCCGCACACTGCCGTCATAGACATCGCACCCCACCTGAATCCGCATCCCGCCAATCAACTCCGGGCTGTGAGCGAACGTGATTGTTAGCCCCGGACCGTACCGGTGCTCCAACCCGGTTTGGACGACGGTGCGCAAATTGGCCAGTAACGGGATGGCGCTTTCGATAGCAGCAGTGTGCTGCGCATAGTCGAGTTTTGCCAACCGCAGAAAATGCGCGAGAATCGATGGGGAATTCCGTTTACTTGACGCGATGAGGTGCTGCACAACTTGCCGGACACGACTCTCATCGAGCAAGCCCTTCACCAAACAAAGGCAGTACAGGTGTTTGGCTTCGCGTTTCGCTCGCTTGGTGATCTTCATCGTTACACCACGAACTGTCTGGAAGTGATCTCGGCCAGACGTTGGTGGTCTTCTGCAGTTAGAATCTTGCCGGTGACCGTGGCCGTGGCTTGTACCACCAACTTACCGACCTCGCGTTTGAGTTCGGCGAGCATGCGGTCGTGATCCTGCTCGGCAGCTTCGCGCGCTCTAATCATGATCTGTTCGGCAGCGGCAATGGCCTTGTTGGTTTCTTCTTGCTGCACGCGGGCCGCGGCAGCCCGGGCTTCCGAGATGAATTTGGCGCCTTGAGTGTGGGCCAGCGCCAGCACTTCCTGACGCTGGGTTTCGGTCTTGTCCAGCTCCGCCTTAATTTTTTCGGCGTTGGCGATGCCTAGCGCGATTTGTTCACGCCGCTGTTCCAACATCACGAGGATGGGCTGGTAGGCGAACTTGTATAGGACGGCGCACACGATCGAAAAGCTGATGACCTGCGCGCCCAAATGCTGCCAGTCCACGCCAAAGGTCCGGGCAACCTGCGCGGCCTGGCCTTCGGTCTGGGTAGCCGCCAATAAAATGAAGGCATTCATAGTTCTGCACCCTCCCGGTAATTACTGTTTCACCAGAAACAAGGCATAGAACACGATTGCTTCTGCGAAGGCGATGGCCAGAATCGCCTGGACCAAAATCTTCGTGGAGGCGCCGGGATTACGTCCTACCGCTTCCGAGGCTTTCATGCCGATCAACCCTACGCCCAACGCCGCGCCGAACGCAGCCAAACCAACGGTGAGGTTTCCACCTAACTCTCCTGCCAGTATGGTTGTTACCATAAGCTGTACCATCCTTTGCTTTCTCGCCGGCTCCCGCGATTGAACACGGTCAAGCTGGCGGAATTCATTGTGCAGTCTTGGGCTCTGCGGCCGGTGCCGCTTCCTCGTGTTGACAAATTAGCAGTGTAAACACCGCGCACAACAACATGAAAACCAGCGCCTGCACCAAGCCCACCAACAATTCCATGAAGTAAAATGGAATGGGCAGCAACCAGCCGAAGCCAGGCTTCAGACGGGCCATGGTCTCGAGCATGGTCTCCCCGGCAAAAATGTTGCCGTAAAGACGAAAACCCAGCGAGACCGGCCGAAACAGGATGGAGATGATCTCCAAGCAGCCGGCCGCGAAAAACACAACGATCATCAGCACTTTCAAAAACCCTGTTGTCTCGCCTTTCGGCCCAAACAATTCTTTGATGAATCCGATCGGGCCAAGTTCCCGCATCGCCCAGACGATCCAAAGCGCGAAAAAGATGAGCGCCATGGCGAACGTCAAGTTCAGATCGGCATTCGCGCCGCGGAACAGCGGTTGCTCGACCTCGAAACCGTGCGGAGTCTGCTGCCCCCAACCAATCGTGCCAACCCCGGGAATGAGGCCAAGCCAATTCGCAGACAAGATGAAAATGAAGATAGTCGCCAGAAACCAAAACGTCCGCTTGACCAAATGAGAACCGATAATGTCTTCCAAAAAGCCGTACAGGTTTTCGACCAGCCATTCTAGGAGGTTCTGAGCCCCGCCGGGAATACCCTTCATGTTCCGCGTCGCGACTCTGGCGAAGATTATCAAGCCGATGGCGACGACCCAACTTACGACCATCGAGTTGGTGATGAAACCGCCCCAGTGTTCGATTTTGACGGCGTTCTGCGGCAGGCCGTGTTCCGGCTCCGCGCCAAACACGGTGCCTGCTGGCAACACGCTCACCAACCATAACCATCGTTGGAACGCGGCTTTCATGAATCAGTACTGCTCTCCGACGAACTTTCGACGTTCGATCGCCTTCTGGCCATCGTACTTGTTTCATCGAGTATTTCGGTGGCTTTACCTTCTGTGTGACACCTTCTTGTACTTGATCAGATTGAAAGTGTGACCTATACACTTCGGGCGCATATGCTTGCTCATCGGAAAATACTGGCTCTAGCGGGAACAGGAGCCAACTGGCAAAAATGACAGATGGTTCTCCCGCGCACGAGGCGTGGAGACTCGACGTTTCACGAGCAATAGAAGTGCCCCAAATGTGTCTTTTGAGCCGCTTTGCTGACCTGCTGGTCGCGATAATTTCCGAGTTGCCGACAAACCGAGAACTGTGTATCGCTAAATGTGTCCTAAACTTGTTCCTGGTAGAGCGAGCAGTGGACGGTTCTAATCCAGAATTCTCTGGGAGGTGTGAGCCCCGTGATCACAAGACGGAATTGGCTCGACTCTTTAAAGGCAAGTCGCGCCCGCCGGAGGACCTCCAGCTGTGCCGGCTATGACATCCTTCGTCGCTTTGCGCCCACTAGGCTGATGGCCAATATTTGATGTACTGGATTCTGAGAGCGGAAAAGCAAGATCGATTCCTCATCCCCACTCTGGTGCAGCTGAAAACCGGCCGCTAGGGCTTTGCGTCTCTGTATAGAAGACTACAGGCCGTTGTACGGCCATTCGGGGTGTATTCGAGAACGAAACCAATGATTTCGGGAGCATGATGATATCGCCACAGCCGTCCCGACAAACGCGAAGCCGAAACCTTGTGGCAAACGCGAGAAGACGAATCCGAGGTCATATTGCCTCCTCGGAAATCGGGGGAATTCGTGTACCCGCCGTGTACCTCGGTTGGGCGTTTTTATCGTTTTTGTCGGATTTGCATGTTCGTGCTATGAATAACTTATGCGTTTTCAATCAGGCTGGGGGTTCGACCCCCACCCCGGGTACTCTGGTCCTTCACGAGAAATGGGTCAAAGAAATAAGGTTTTTCCCTCGGTCGACGCTGCTGTTGCGGACATTCCCGACGGCGCCACAATCATGTTTGGCGGCTTCGGCGGCGCGGGATTTCCGAACAATCTCATTCAGGGCCTTGCGCGACGTGGCGCCCGCGACCTGAAAGTGATCAGCAATAATTGCGGCACCGGTGACGGCGAACTCGGATTCCTTTTCAAGAATCACCAGGTTGGCCGGGTTGTCGCCGCTTTTCCCGGCCCAGGCGCGAAATATTTCCACGAGCAATTCGATGCCGGCAAAATTGAACTCGAGTTAGTCCCCCAAGGCATCCTATGCGAACGCATGCGCGCTTTCGGCGCTGGAATTCCGGCGTTTTATTCACCCGTCGGCGTTGGAACAGAAATAGCTGCCGGCAAAGAGGAGCGCATCATTCACGGGCGGCGCTATATCCTGGAGGAGGCGCTCGGCGCGGACTACGCATTTATCAAAGCACACCGCGCAGATCGCATGGGAAATCTCGTTTATCGCAAAACGGCTCGCAACTTCAATCCCATCATGGCCACAGCTGCAAAAACAGCCATCGTCGAAGTAGATGAAATCGTGGAAACCGGCGTGCTCGACCCCGAATCGATAGTAACTCCCTCGATTTACGTTGATCGAATCGTGCAGGCAAAAGGCATGCGCTTTGTCTAAGACTCGGCTCACTCGCGAACAAATCGCCGAACGTGCGGCCCTCGAATTGCCCGACGGCTCCTACGTAAATCTCGGTTGGGGCATCCCCAATCTGATTGCGCCCTATGTTCCCGCGGACGTCACCGTCTATTTCCACAGCGAAAATGGAATTTTAGGTATGGGCCCGCGCGCCAAACCTGGTGAGGAAGACTACGACTTGGTAGACGCAATGAAAGTGCCCGTAACCCTGATTCCAGGCGCTTCTTTCTTCTCCCAGGTGGATGCCCATGTGATGACGCGCGGCGGGCATCTTGATATTTGCATCCTTGGCGGATTGCAGGTGTCGGAGGCCGGCGATCTGGCGAACTGGCGTGTGCCGGGCGCCAAGGGTGCGGGAAACATCGGCGGCGCGATGGACATCTCTGTCGGTGCGGAGCGTCTCATCGTTGCCATGGAACACAATGCGAAAGATGGCTCACCAAAAATCGTGAAGCACTGCACCTATCCGCTGACGGCCGTCGAGTGCGTGAACACGATCATCACAGACCTTGCCGTGATTGACGTTACTCTCGACGGCCTCAGGCTGCGCGAAGTCGCGCCCGGTTTTACAGCAGAGGAAGTCCAGGAATTTACAGAGCCAAAGTTGCAATACGTCGGGAAAGTGCCGGAAATGAAGTTTCGAAGCCGATAATTCCCAGAGGGAGCACGGCGAGAAGATTTTCCAGTGTATGATGTGAATTAGAATCCTTCATGACCAACGGCCAAAGGGAACAACAGCGACCCATCACCTACTGGATCGGCGAAGGCGGCGGTTGGCTACTGCGCCATGTTGTCAGCGGTCTCGCCGCCACCGGCATCACGCCGAACATGTTCACCTTTCTCGGTCTCGGGGTGAACTCATGGGCTGCCGTCATGTTTGCCATGGGACGCTTCCGCGCAGCCGCGGCAATTTTATTCTTGGCCGGCTTCCTTGACATGGCTGACGGGCAAGTAGCCCGCCGCGTCGGACGCGTCACGGCCTTCGGCGCCTTTCTCGATTCCACACTCGACCGCTACTCGGATCTCGCGCTGTACATGGGACTCGTAGTCTACTACACGCTGATCGGCCGGCCCTTCTACATGATGCTCTCCGCTGTCGCTATGGCCAGTTCCTTCATGGTGAGCTATTCCCGCGCTCGCGCGGAATCGGTGATTCCATCGTGCAAAGTAGGATTCATGGAGCGGCCTGAGCGCCTCGTGCTGCTGATCATGGGCGGAGCCTTCATGCGCATGGCCCCGGTGCTTTGGGTGATTGCGACGATCTCGACTCTCACGGTCGTTCATCGCGTGGTTTATACCTGGCAAGAACTGCGCGCCGGCCGCACGCTGCCCGAAGCCACCGCTTATCAAGTTTCTGGATAGCTTCGGTTCCCTGTTTCGCTTACCTGAGCGATTCTTCCACAGGTTCTGCTACGATCTCCTGCACGCGCTGCCGCAACTCATCTAACTCACTGCGATCTACTTTCGCCGTATCAATCGTATCGTGCATATACACCGTGATTTTTGCCGGATGCAGCATCCAGCGCCCCGTGCGAAAAAACTGAAACGAGCCCACGATACTCATCGGCACGATAGGCACACCAAATTTCTGCGCCATGCTGAACGTGCCCTTCTTGAATTCCTGCACGTGCCCGTCGCGCGTCCGCGATCCTTCCGCAAAGGCAATCAAGCTGATGCCAGAATCAAGAGCCTTCTTCGCGCGCTCCGTCATGATTTCCAGGCCCTCCCGGCTCGGCATGTCCGGCACCGGAACATTTCCAAAGCGCCCCATCAGCCACCCATAAATGGGAATGCGGAAGTGCGACTCAAGCTCGAATCCGCGCACAAACTGCGGTATCGCGGAATAGATCACAAACGGATCAAACAGATTCACATGGTTGCAGATGAAAATGCTCGTCCTCGCTGGATCAAATCCAGGCGATCGCACCACTTCAAATCTCGCTCCGGCCAGTCGAAGGATGTTGCGGAAGAAAACTCGCTGCGGCCAGTCGTTCTTGCGCGGATCGACGAAGATGCCCAGCAAAATAAGAAACGTGCACGCCACGGCAAAATGAACCCCGCTCACCGCCCACAAAACCGCCGATCGCACCACAAGATACGCATCCCTCATACGATCGCGTCCAACGCCGACGGCAAAATCTCGATCGACCGGCACTCCAGCCGCATAATTTCGCCGTCAATCATCACGTTCACCGGCCGGTCAATTTCCAGCTCGATCCGTTCGGCGGCAGACCGCGAAGCCCGCGGATCACGAATGTGCGTCCCGGTAAAGAGCCGCGGCAGCATCCTGACCAGTCCCAGCCGGCTGATCGGTCCCCACCGCACATATTCGATCTGCCCGTCGGTGACCTCCGCCTTGGGCGCAATCATCATGTGCCCGCCCGTGAATTTGCTGTTGTTGAACGAAAGAAAAAGCGCGGCACGCCGGTCCCACTCACCCGAGTCGCCAATTCGGTGCGGAAATGAAGAATGTTTCAAGCCAGCCAGTCGCACAAAAACGCCTGCAATGTAACCGAATTGTCCCCAACTCTTGAATCGGCGATTCACAAGCTCGCCCACATCCGCAGGGAATCCCAGGCTCAAGAGATTCAAATAATAAAGCTCGCCGCCGGAATGCCGCAGGCGAATCACATCACACGCGCGCCGGCTCCCATTCTTGAGCGCCTCGATCGTGTGCTCCACGCCGCGCGCAGTGAAATCTTTTAGAAACGAATTACCCGTGCCTAGCGGAAGAAATCCCAGCGATGGCCGCGTCGTGCTCGAGAGCGCCTCCGGAAACAGTCCATTCACAATTTCAAACGCAGTCCCGTCGCCTCCCACAGCAAGAAATAGTTGAAAGCCTCGCCGGTAGGCGCTTCGCGCCAGCGCAATCGCTTCGCCGGTGCGATTTGTTCGCGCAACCTCCAGCTCAATGCCAGCGCCGCGCACGCGTTCGAGCGCAGCGTCGGCAAGCCGCCCGCATTTTCCTCCACCGGCAGCTGGATTTACGATCGCGAAAAAGCGCGAAGTCACTGGACGCAATCCAAGCCGCACATTCGCCGCGCGGCCCTCACAGCACCATCATCGCCGCACGGTCAAGAGCCGACCGAATCTGCTCGGCCAGCTCGCCGCGTTTGATTTTCAGCGAAGCCGTCAGCGGAAAATCGCGATCCCACACAAGATACCCGCTGATCCGCTTGTAATTCAGCAGGCGCCGGTTCCGCTCAGCAATCTCCGCCACCAGATCGTTTGTCACCTCCACGCCCGCTTCAGGGTGAATCACCAGCACGAGCTTCTCGCCCACCATCGTGCGCGCAGGCCACAGAAAATTCGCAGCAAACAAGCAAAATTCCTTTACCGGCAATCCTTCAAACACCGTCTCCACGTCCTCCGGATAAATATTCTTGCCCTCTTCGGTGACAATCATGTTTTTCTTGCGCCCGAAAAGCTGCAAGTGCCCGTCCCGATCGACGCGCCCGAGATCGCCCGTAACCAGCCAGCCATCTTGAATCGTCTCCGCCGTCATTTCCGGATCGTCGAGATAATGCAACATCACCGTCTTGCTGCGCACCAGCACTTCGCCAATCCTTTCCGCATCCGCATTCACAATTTTTAATTCCATCCCCGGCAAAGGTTTCCCCACGGTGTCAGCTCGAAAAGGCTTGAAATCATTCAACGTGATCGCCGTCCCTGCCTCGGTGCAACCATAGCCGTTGCCCACTTGTATTCCCAGATCGTAAAAAAATTGAAGGGTCGCTGGCTCCGTAAACGCTCCGCCCACAAACAGCGCCCGCAACTCCCCTCCAAACGCCTCGTGCACCTCCCCCAGCAATGCCCGGCTCAACTTCAAATTCGGCCGCCGCCGCGTCAGCTCCCGATTCGAGGCAATCAGTGCGTTCAAGATTTTGCGCCGCCCAGCCGTCAATTCCGAAAAACGCTGCAGCAACCCCTTTTCGAGATTCTTCAGCACCATCGGCACCAGGCTCATGTAAGTAATTTTGTATCGCGTGAACGCTTCGCGAATGTATTCCGGCCGCAGCGTCCGCAGATGAACCACCGCCGCCCCGCACGTAAACGGCCCGATAAATCCCACCATGAAATCAATCGCGTGATTCGTAGGCAAAATGCTGAGGTACCGCACGCCGGGCCAGAAGGGATACAGCGCCGTCAGCGCCATGCACTGCTCCAGATAATTCTCGTGTGCCAGCACGCAGCCCTTCGGCCGCCCGCCCGTTCCCGACGAATACACAATGCAAGCCGCATCTTTACGCGCGCGCGGAACAAAGTTCGCCTCGCCAGTCCCGCGAAAATCTTCCCAGCGCTTAACCCCAAAAAGTTCGGCGCCCGCCGGTGCCTCCGTCACAAGCACCACTCGCGCCCCTAAATTCTTAAAGCCGTCAGCCTGCGCGATCGCTCGCCACAAATGATATTCCACCACCAGAAACTCAGCCTTCGAATGCGCCAAAAGCTGCAGCTGCTCGTCGGCGGTCAGTTTGTAATCGAGCGGGACCAGCACTCCTCCGCAGAAGAAAATCGTGTAAGCCGAAATCAGCCACTTCGACTGATTCGTCATGATAATCGCTGCCCGCGTCCCGCTCTGAAATCCAGCCTCTTGCAAACCGCTCGCCAGCGATAAAGCCGCCGACCCAAATTCCCGGTACGTCAATCGCGCATTCTCTCGCTCTCGATCCGCCTCGATCAGACAAATTTCTTCCGACCAGCGCTCCACCGCGGCGCGCAAAGCCTCGCCCAAGGATTGAAATTGCCGGAGGTCAAGCATCAGAGGCGCGACTGGATGCGCTCCGCAAGGGTGCGGAAGTCACTAACACCTTTTAACTCATAGTCGGGGAGTTCGATGCGGAAGTGCTGCTCGATGCGCGTCAGTAGGTCAAGCGCCTGCAGGCTGTTAATCCCAAGAGTTTTGAAGAAGTCATCGTGCGGGTTCAATTTCTCGACCGGAATCTTGAAATGTTCCGATGCCAGCCGAAGCACTTCCTCTGTCGTATTTTGGAGTGTAGGCATTCTGATTATCTTGCCATAGATTCATCCCGATTCGCGCCGCCGCTACGGCAAATACGGCAGCGCGTCAGTGCTCTCCACAAACTTTCTCAGCCCCGCCTCCACCGTCGGCCGCGTAAACAGCTCGCAGAAAACATCCACTTCCTGCTCCAGCTCCGCGTACGGAATCGGCTTGATGAATTTCTTGGCCGCAATCGCCGTGTCGCGATCAAACTTTGTCACTTGCGCGGCCGTTGCCCGCGCCACTCGCAGCGCATCGCCTTCGCCTGTCACCTGGCTCACAAGCCCAATCGCCTGCGCTTTCGTTGCGTTGATGCTGCGTCCCGTCAGCAGCAAATCCCGCACAATTCCGTTCCCCACGTCGCGCTTGAGCCTGGGAATGCCGCCGAAGCTCGGTATCAATCCCAGCCGCAGCTCGGGAAAACAGAAGCGCGTCATTTTATCCGCCACGATCAAATCGCAGAGCAGCGCCAGCTCAAATCCGCCGCCGAACGTAACCCCGTGCACCGCCGCAATCGTGGTCAGCGGAGCCGCATCAATCGCGTTTCCCACGCGGTGAATCCGCTCCACAAAGTCGCGCACTCCGGCCACGCGCTCGGCTGATGGCAGCGCCTGCGAGCGGTGATACAACTCGCGCAAATCAGCCCCCGCGCAGAATCCCTCACTACGCGGGCTGGAAATAATCAGCGCATGGCAATCTCTCTGTAGCGTTTCAAGAGCGACTGTAAAGTTCTCAAGCTCCGCAAGCGTCGCCGAGCCGATCTCGTTGCACGGCGCGCGATCGAGCACCAGCTCGATAGCGCCATCCTTTGCATTCCAGGACAAGGCTTCACCGCGAAAATCTCTCATGCGCTCTTTTTCTCGAATAGCCGCTCAATTTCGGCCGCGTACCGCGCGGCGATCGCGTCGCGCTTTAGCTTGCCGTTCGCCGTCAGCATGCCATTCTCGATGCTCAGCGGTTCTGGAACAAGATGAAACGCGCGAATCGTCTTGTAGTGGGGAAGTCCGGAGTTTGCAGCATCCACCGCCGCTTGCACGCGCTCTGGTTTCAACCCGTTCGCTGACTGTGCCGTAACCAGCGCCGCAAGAAAACTGCGCTGGTTGCCCAAGATCACCACCTGCGAGGCTTCAGGAAGTTCCCTCGCCAGCGCGTCCTCCAGCGGCTCGGGCGCGATGTTGTGCCCCGAATTCAAAATGATCAGATTCTTAAGCCGTCCCGAAATCCGCCAGTTGCCGCTCGCATCCTTCTCGCCTTGATCACCCGTGTGGAACCATCCGCCTTCGAGCGCCTTCGCCGTAGCTTCCGGCCGCTGCCAGTAGCCCGCAAAAACATTCGGCCCGCGAACAAGTATTTCGTCGTTTTCTCCGAGCGACATTTCAATTCTCGGAATCGCAGGACCCACTCGCCCTGGTTCCACTTGGCCTGGAACATCCAGCGTGCAAATCGCCGTAGTTTCTGTCAGGCCGTACGCTTGCAACACGGGGATTCCAGTCATCATGAAAAATTGCTGCGTTTCAGGCGCCAGAGGCGCGGAACCCGAGATCAATGCTTTTAGGTTGGCTCCAATCGTTCTGCGGATTGTCGGAAACATGAAGCTACCGGCAAGGTGCAGCGAAATCGAATCGGCAAGCGTGCCCTGGCCGCGCAGCCGGTTCGCATACGCCCGTTGTGCGCGTGAAAACATACCCGCGGCGAATCCGCCTTTCTGCCTCACCGCTTCCTCGATTTTCCCTCGCACGCGCTCAAGCAACGTGGGTACATTCAAGAAATAATCCGGCTCGGCAAGCTTCAGCTCATCGGATAGTTTCGTAAGATCGGTCGAAAGCGTCAGTACGCTGTTCCGCGAAAGCGCAGTAAGCAGCAGAATCCACGACGCGGCGAAGCAAAACGGCAAATAGTGAAAAATCCGCTCAGTTTCTCCGCTGGGCTTTTTCACCTCTTTCATTAATTCGTCGAGTCGCGCGCCGGTCAGCTCCAGCATGAAGTTCACATTACCTGCATTCAGCACCACTCCCTTCGCCTCGCCGGAAGTTCCCGAAGTGTAGATGATCGTAAGCGGATCGGAACCCGCATGCGCGGATGTTTTCGAAGGCGCGCTCGCCGGTTCACCGGTGAAAATGCCGTCGATCAGCGAGATTTTCGGCGCGGCCGGCCAGAACTTCACAATTTCCGCGGCCAGCCGCGCGTCCGAGCAGCAAATTCGTAGCGGAGCGGAGTCCTTCAGCATCGCGGCCAGTTCGGCGGGCGCTTGCCGCGCATAGAGCGGCACCACGATGATACTCTCGGCCATCATTGCCAAATCGAGCGCGGCCCATCGAATGCTATTGGGCGCAAGCAGAGCGCAGCGGTCGCCCTTTTTGAATCCCCGCGCCACGAGGAACTTGCGCGCTTGCTCGATCAAGGCAAGCAGCTCGCCGCCGGTCACTGACACGATGCTCCCATCGCGTACTTCGCCGAGCACCTGGGCGCTGGCCGCTTGCTCAAGCCGCCTAAAAATGTTTTCGAGGAATGTCATCACCGGATCGGATTCACGCCGTCACTGCTTCGCCACGCTTTTCCACCAGGCGGCAAAGCTCCGGGCTGAGCGGCGGCAGATAGTCTTCCCAGCTGAGCACTCCCTGCCGCACTGGAAATTCAGTGAAGTGACGCGCGACCAGTTCTTCGAAATAGACGCCCATGCGCGCCATGAGTTGCAGGTTGCGAGCTACGGTATGCGGAATGGCTTCGCGGATTTCATCGGCCTGCGCATCGAGCGTCTCGAGCGCAACTACAATTTTGTCCGCCAGATCCGGTTCATCTACACGCATCAACAAATGTTCGTGCCCCCGTTCGCGCATCAGGTTGCGAATCCGCTCATCCATCGTTACTCCTGCCGACGGGATTCCCGCCGGCATCGAAGTGACGATCGCGTGGTAGCGTGACGAGAGAATCCGGTCGGCCCCGCGCAAAATGCTGACGAGCTGGTACATGTCGTACTTTTCGGAAGAGAAGACCGGTACACGGCCTAGCTTTTCCGCCCCTCGCTCGCAAGCGTCTCCATCCAGCATCTCCATACCAATCATGACGGGAAATACGCGCCGCGACTTCCGGTAACGGTCAACTCCGTCCGCCATTGCCGATAAGTATTTCTCGTACGCTTCATCCACTTCCGCGCCGGAACGGTGGAAATAGATCGTCCGATAGTAGCTCTTCGCATATGCGCCGGCCATGGAATGCGCGGCCCATTTCGCAAGCGAAGCGCTCACCGGCCACCAGAAGGGATTGATCGGGCACACGGCGAGCACGGGAGTCGTCCCATCCCAGCCCGCATCGCGCAAAGCTTTTTGCCCGTATTCCGGGCCCAGCGGCTCGAATGTCCAAGCCGTATCCGTGCCGAGTTCCGTTGGAACGCCGAGCTTGCCGAGCACCTCCTGCGATTCGATATTGCGCGTAATCACCAGCGAATCGCTGCAGTAGCGCTTGCACATTTTCTGCAGCAGCGGATCCATTTGCCCGGCCTCGGCGCCGAACGCGACGCTCAGCTTGTTTTGCGCTGAAGCAATGCCAAGCGAACCAATCATCATCGTGGTGAGCGCGTTGGCGAACTTGCTCTTAAACATCGAGCCTTCGCACGCCACCACCCCATCGTTCCTGCGCACCTCGGAATGCAGGAAAGGCGGAAATACATCCGGCAGATGAACCTGCTTCGCGTCGCCAAAGTAACCGCGCGTCAGGTCGAAATTCTGCGTCATCACGCTCAACTCGAGATTCTGAGGGCCCAGGATTCTTCGCACTTGCCGCAGCATTTCTTCCACACGCACATCGGAGCCGGTATTGCGCGTTCCGTTGTACCCCGCGAACAGCAGCTTGAGCTTCGCACCCGGTTTCCAAGGCTCGCCCGCGCCTAGCACATATTCGAGCTTGTTCAGCTCGATCAGGCTGCCCACCCACGCCTCGAGTACGAAATCCATCATGCCCGCACTCCCTGGGCCGCTCGCGCGGCCGCCACCGCCGAATCCGCCGGCCAGTCGCGATATTTGTAAACGAAGTGCGTTTCCCGACTGAATTTCAGCAGCGGATAACAGTATTCGGAAAACGGCACAGGCTTCCGCCCCATCTCCGCCACCACTCGAGAATTGTCGAACACCGTGTTCCACACGAGATATGGCAAAAAAACCTTCAACAGCTTTGCGAATCCGCCGATTTTGCCGGCGCGGCCCGCCAGCACATTCACCATTTTCGAGGAGGGCGCTTCGAGGCCCGGCACGAACTTTGGCCCGTGCTTGCCTTGCGCTTTTGCCAGGGCATTTGTCAGCTCCGCGAATGTTTCCGAGCCGGCGCCGGAGGAAAGATGATAGATCTCGTGCTCCGGCTTCTCCTTCAAGTGCAACATCGCGATGGAATCGGTCACATAATCCACCGGCACAATGTCGATGCGATCCGTCGAGCGAAAGGGAAGCGCCGGCAAACCCGCGAGAAACACAAAAGTGCGGACCATGTCAAACTGATTTGTTTCCGGGCGCCGGCTGTCGCCCAGCACGATGCTGGGCCGGAAAATCGTGCGCGGCACGTCCGGCAGAAGTTGCCGCACCATGTGCTCGCAGAATTTCTTGGTGCGCGCATAGGGATCGTAGTCTGAGCGGTTCCAATCGATTGATGCATCCTCTTGCACAACCTCATTTGCGCGTTGGCCGCAAACCGCGACGGTGCTCACGTGGCTGAAGCGGCGCAAGCCGTGCTCGTCGCGCGCTCGCATCGCCAGCTGAATCACTTCGAGTGTTCCGCGCAAATTCACGTTGAGGCAGCTCTTCTCGGATTTGCGGTTGAGCGAAGCAGCGCAGTGAATCACGGAATCAGTGTTGCGAACGAGCCGGCGATAATCGTCGTCACCGAGCCCGAACTGCGAGTCGGTGAGATCGCCCGGGAAAATCGTGACCTTCGAATTCAGGAATTCTTCGAAGCGCGGAAAATCCATGTGCAACTGCAGCGATCGCCACACGCGCTCCTGTGCTTCCTGCAAGTTTCGAGCACGAACCAGCAGGTTCAGCGGCTGGGAATAATCCGCGAGAAGGTTGGATGCGATGTGCGCGCCGATATAGCCGGTGGAACCGGTGAGGAGAATTGCCACTTTGATCGGATCTCAGTTTGCCGTTACCGGAGATGAGCCCGCCGCTCCTGCGGCGCTCGCTTCGCCATCGCCCGTCAACGGCACTTTGCGCCCCGGACGGGACCCCAGAGGGCGGCCCTCGATGAGAGGATAACACCACTTGCGCAGCGCCGGAATGTGCACGTTGATCCAGTAATCCCACCAGTCGAGGCCGCGGGCGTCGAAGCCAAATTCGGCGCGTTCAGCGGCGGGCAGTGCGGCGCTGAGCTGTTCCACATGTAGCGCTTCGAAGACGTGATCGTTGTGCAGGATGAAAGGCTCGAAGAGCGAGACGAGCTTGATCACTTTTTCGAGTTCGCGTTCGCGGCGGGCGAGCGGTGGCTTGTTGGCGAAGGGCTCGACAGTGCGATTGATCGCCTTCACCAGGGCTTTTTGCGCGGGCGCGGAAAGTTTCTGGTAGCGCGATTTCGAGACGGGAATCGCGTCGAATTTCAGGCGCAGGCGATGCTCGAGCCCGTTCTGCGCGCGATAAAATTTGCGATGGCCCAGACCTGTAAGCTCGATCGAACGGCGCATGTCGCACGGATTGGTGACGGAAGTGGCGAGCTGGTAGACGCTCTCGTGCCGGCGGGTGACGAGGGCTGCGGCGATGAGCGTCATGCCGCGGCAGACGAGGTCCACGGGAATCAGGTCGAGGCATTTCGATTCCGTGGTGGGAAGCTGGCGGAAGAAAGTGCCTAGAAGATACGAGAGTGACGCGGAGGTGTTGATGCCTTCGTTCCAGCCAAGGAACGGTTTTTCGATTGAGGTTTCCACGATGGCCGGACGGACAACGGCGATGGCTGCTTTCGGTTGTGAATCGAGAAAATTCCGGATGAGCGATTCCGAAAGGCTCTTCGTGAACGTGTAGGTATTGGGCCAGCCGAGCTCGTTGGCGCGCTGCGTGGCGGCATCGGTGAGAGTTTGGCGCAGCCAGCGGACGCGATTCTTGCGGATCTGATTTTCGAGAGCCGCGCCGCTCAGATCCTTCGAAGCATGTTCTTTTTTGAGGGCCTGGGCGTGCAGGTCGGCGGTGATTTCGGCGGACTCGGCGCGCGCTTCCGCTTCGCGGATCATGTTTTCGAGCAATTGCCATTCCTTTTCGGCGTCGAAATTGGCGAGGCCCACGGGAGTGTAATTCGGGGGGAGCTCTTCGAGGACGCGGCCGTCGCGCTGGCCGACGACATAGCAGGTAGAAAGATGCAAAAGCGCGGCGTGGCGACATTCGCGCAGAAACTCGAGCAGATAACTTGTGGAACGCACGTTGGTGGCGAGAGCGTCGCGAAGGTCGGGATTGAAATCTGTGAGGCCGGAGCTGTTCACGATGAGATCGAGGGTTTTGGCGAGGCGCTGCCGCACATCCGGAGCGATTCCGAGGCCGGGACTGCTCACGTCACCTTCAACGACTTCGATTCGCTCTGTCAGGAAAGCGGCGAACCTGTCGGCATGTTCGGCGGCGAGCCGTTCGAACACGGGCGATTCTTCCACCACGCGGCGGAAACGGGCTAGGGCAGTGTTGGCCTTGTTGCGCCGGACGAGAAGATAGATCCTGCCAATTTCCGGAAGATCGCTGAGCAGATTGGCCAGCCACACTTTGCCAATGAAGCCGGTTGCGCCGATGAGGAGGATGTTTTTGCCGCGGAGCGCATCGCGCACGGAAAGCGAAGCGCCATGGTGGGCAACGCCATTGGTTTTGGCGAAATGTACGACGGGAGTCGAGAACTGAGGGGACGGTCGCTGTGCGGATTGAATCGCACCGTCCACGATGTGCGGATTCTTGGTGAAACCGAGGCTGCGCAGAAGAATTTCGCGCGACACGCGACCGTTCGGCTGGCGTCCGGTGATTTTCGCGAAGGCTCCGCGCGGGCGAATCACAGGATCGAGCAGGCGGCCGGTGGCGAGCCCGTCGCGAAAATCGAGGCGATTGCAGAGAATGCACTCGACGCCGAGGTGGTTCGCGAGCGGGCCCATGATGTGCTCGAGTCCCTGGCTCACGAGGACAACGTCCGCGCCGGACGCAATGATTTCCTTGAGCCGGGCAACTCCCGCGGGCTTCAATCGCGGCTTGAGAAAATATTGGAAGAACTCCTCGCCGAGCAGGTCGAGCCGGTCGCGGCTTACGCCGCGCAGCACCGTGTGAAGAAGGCGCGTGGCGAACACTCGATTCGTGGCGTAGAGAAACGGCCGGGCGATCGCGAGGACGCCCATGCTGCCGCGCCGCGCCCAGCGCTCGAGGAAGCTTTGCGCGTTCCAGGTGAAGAAGCCGACGGGCCGCACGGCCGTGAGATTGAGCAAGCTGCCTTCGACGCGCCAGTAGACGGGCTCGCTAGCGGGCGAAGTGTTGCCGTCGCGCTGACTGCGTGCCAATGGCGAATTGTTTGACTTGGACGGCATGCTTGGAAATGCGACTAAATCACGATGGAATTGAAAATTACCATGCTGGAGCTTATCAAGCAAGGGAGCCTGAACCCTGCTATCAAAGGTGGCTTTTTGTCTCGATTAGGAATTGCGATGTGGCTTTTTTGCAAGGAATTACGGGGAAGTTTAATCGTAGTGTCTCGATTTGAAGTTAGAAAATTGAGATAAGAAGCGAATTCCGTCTTTCGGAGCAGCAACATCCTGAAGGCCTCACTCTGAAGAGGTGAGCTACATTTATTTTTTAGGCGGGGCGGGGTATTGGAAGCGGAAGGAGTCGCCGGCTGGGCCTGAGACTGGGCGGGTGTTGTAGTCGAGGAGGTAATCGAGATGGTCTTTGTCCTCGGGATATTCGAGGCCCTGTGGATATGGGTAGGGGACTAAGGTGTGCAACGGCAACGGGGCGACTGTGTCGCCGTGGGCGGCGTAGAAGTCCATGTCTTTAGCGAAGCCGTCGGCGTAGAAGAAATAGTCGCGGGTCCAGCCTTCGGGGGGATCGGGGAGATTGGTGGCGTCGAAGTCTATGGAGACTTCGTCGCCTGAACCATAGATTACGTATTTTTCGTCTATTTTGCGGACCAGGTCGGTTACGTCGCCGTAACGCGTGTAGTTTCCGATCTGCCGCGTGTAAGGGCCTGTGGCGCTAACCTGCTCGTAGATGTAACGCAGATCGTTGATGGGGTTGCCTTCGACGACGCGCGGGTAACCGCGGAAATCGAGCTTCGCGGCGGCCAAGGGAACTTCGGTTACTTTGAAAGGAATATCGCGCGCGGAATTATCGACGCGAATGCGGTCCCAGTAGATTTTCAGATTCGTGGTGATGCGGATGAAGCGCGAGCCGGAAGGGAGCTTGCCGGTGAGGTCAACAACCATGGTGCGCGCGAGGCCGGCAGGGAATCCCATGTCGTTGATGATGCGAACCCATTTTGCGGAATCGTCGAGCATCTCGACGTAAGGCGGCACCGGCTCGATGCCCGCCTGCCACGCGGCGTACATCGAGTTGGCGCTGAAATAGTCGGTGAAGCCGTCCATCAGCAGACGAATGGGGCGATCCGCTTCCCACGGGCCGAGATCGAGCTCAATGGTATGCATTCCGGCGAAGCCTTGGTAGGGCGAGTCGGGAAAGTTGGTGACGTACTTGCGATCGCGCGTGCGAAGCAGCGGAAGCAGGTCGTGGCCTTTGTCGTCCCATGCACCAGCGGGGGAGTGCGCGTCCTGGCTGGCGATCACTTTGAACATTGGGAAGGGAGGAGCGCTGAGGAAACGCTCGTTGGGATAGACCTCGACGTCCTCGGGATGATCGATGGCGAGAAGGCGCGTCTGGTCGAGGTAGTCGAGTTCCTCCATAGGCTCGAGCATTTTGAACCTGATTAGGCCATCCTTAGGCTGGACTTTATAGCCGGAAACTTTGAAATATTCATCCGGGTCGGGAATATTGCGCTGGTTAGGACCCGTCCAATGGCCGACGATGCCGGGGCCAATCATGTCGGCGAGGAATTCGTATTTTTCGCCGTTCCAGACGAAAACGATCGGGCAGGAACTGCCGCGGCGATCAATTTCGGAGACTTGTTCGCTCTTCAGCGCCTTCAGCTGCATTTCGTCTTGCAGGACGCCGGTAGGCCAGAGCAGACGGATTACTTCCGCTTCGCGCTCGAAGCCAAGGCCAGCGACGATTTCGGTGGGGCCTTGACCCAGGTAGCCGGAAGCGCCTGTGACTTCCCACTTTTGTTGCAGGGCGCCGGCGGATAGCTCCACTTTCGTTCCGATTCCCGTTTTGTTGTCGTGTTCGCCCTTGAATCCCAGGCGGAGCCAGTTGTAGCGATTGCCACCGGTGTTCTTTAGCAGGGCGGGCAGCAGATTATTCTGGGTGATCAGAAGATCGACGGCGCCGTCGCCATCGAAATCGAAGGCAATGATGCCGCGCGGGTCGTGAAGCAAGATTTTGTCGAGGCCTGTTTCGGCGGTGACATCGCGGAAGCCGGCTGGGCCTTCGTTTCTGAGGAGCACGATGCGGCCTTCGCCCGAATAGGTTTCGCCGACGGCGGCGAGATCGATCCAGCCGTCGTTGTCGTAATCAAGAGCTGCGACGCCCCAGGCGCGCATGAATTCAACTTCCGGGAGCGGCACGCGCTCGAACGATTTTCCTTCCACGTTGCGCCACAAGGTGATCCCGGGCGGCGCCCAGTGGGTGAAAGCGACATCCATCCAACCATCTTTATCGAAATCGAGCGAGACGACGCCGACCGTGGACGCAGGTATGTCTCCCGCTGTTTTTGAGGCCCACGGAGTGGTGGCACGAAATGCGCCTTCGCGTTGATTCATGTAAGCGACGGGCGGCTTCTGCCAGCCGGTGACGACGAGATCGATGGCGCGGTCGTTGTTGAGATCGCTTGCGAGGGCGCCCACAGACGGAGCGACGCCGGCCAGCCCCGTTTCTTTCGTCCAGTCGGTGAAAGTGCCGTTGCCATTATTGCGCCAGAGAATATTTCCGGGGGGTGTTGCGTCGACGGGAAACGGAAACGGCTCGCGCGGATTATCGAGCTGAAATTCGTTGAAGCGGGTGACGTAGAGGTCGAGATCGCCGTCATGGTCGTAGTCGAGGAAGGCGAGGCCGAGGGCGAGGCCATCGCTCGCGATTCCGGCTTGCTCGGTGACGTCTTTGAAGCCGCCTTTGCCTTCGTTGTGAAACAGGGTGACGCGGCCATCGAAGCTGACGGCGAGATCGGGCTTGCCGTCGTTGTCGTAGTCGCCGACGGCGCAGCCCATACCATCGCCGCTGATATCGAGGTGCGCGGATTTGGTGATATTGACGAATTTGCCGCCGCCGAGATTGCGGAAAAGGCCGGCATTGCCTCTTCCATCGGCGTTGACGAGGAATATGTCAGGCTTGCCGTCACCGTCGTAATCGAGGATGCAGGCGCCACTGCCGAGAAACTTCGCGACAGGACGCGGCTTTTCCGGCTGGGATTCGGATTCGGCTTTGTGCTTCCGCTTCGCGCGGAGAGTCGCGGATTTCACGGTTGGCTTGAGCAGAGCGCTGGGAGGCTGCGCGGGCAGGCCGGATGGCGGCGTGACGTTGGTGAAATGCACCGGGACGGCGGCCGGGACGGGTTCCGGTGCGGGACGCATCAACTCGGCGAGAGAATATTTTCCCTGCTCACCATAGATGAAACTCATGGGTTTGCCGAGTTTTTCGGCGGTGAGGTGCTGGAAGCGTTCGAGGTGTTCGATGGAGCGAGCGTCGTCATTCTTGCGGCGATAGGCTTGGGCGAGGCCGAATTCGGCGGAGACCTGAAAGGGATTGAGCTTCAGCGCATTTTCGAAGGAGGCGATGGCTTTGTCGTATTGCTGCTGTTGGGAATACAGGAGGCCGAGAAAGTATTGTGTATCGGCGTCCTGGGGTTCGAGAGCGGCGGCTTTTTGGAAATGCTCGATGGCGGCATCGGGTTGCCCGGCGGCTTTGGCTAGGAGCCCGAGGTTGAACCAGACGCGCGGATTTTTGGGGTCGCGTTCGGCGGATTTCTGGAGAATTTGCTGGGCGTCGTCGAGACGCTGCATGTTGAGGAAGGCGATGCCGACGTTGACGCAGCCTATATCGGATTCCTGGTCGAGGATGCAGGCGCGCTGAAATTTGCCGAGGGCTTCTTCGAAGTGCTGGCGGTTCATGAGGGCGACGCCGTAATTGTTTTCGCGGATGACTTCGGCGCGGGGGGCTTGCTGTTCGGGTGTGGGGGTTTTTGTCGTGCGGCGGCGAGCATGGGAACGCGGCGCTTGATGCTGTTGCGGAGGCTGGCCGGATTGCTGCTGGGCGAGGCCGGCGAAGGTGAGAGTAAGCGTGGCGAGCGGGATGGCCAGTCGCACCAAGCGAGTTGCAAATTTGGATTTTGGCGGCGCTTTCACCGGATTCATATTAGTCGAGAAAAGCGGAAGCGCAAGCGCGGACATCGCTACTGTCGTGCGGCAGGCCGACTCGCCTACCCGCCCCGTTTCTTAGAGATTTAGTTGTTTTCTAGAGACACCTGTCCGTCGGGTCAGGCTCCATATCGAGAACAACCGAAGGTGATCGGCTTGAGACTTCTCGTGCATTGGTATTTCTGGTGTCGGCGGTTACCACGTTAATTTGTCGAGCCAAATACCGGGCGAGAGCGACTATCTTATTGGCTTGTGGGATTCTGGGTGGCATTGGCGGCTTTTTTATAGCCCCTTTTGCTTCCATGGGTTTCGTGTAGTCCACTGAGCCCCAACTATTTGGTGCCTTTGTGCTTAGTCTTGTTGACAGCTCGATTGTTTGCAGCTGTGAAACTCGGCCGCCGGATCAGGCTATCAAGACGCTGAAATCAGATCTTTCGAGCCTCGAGAAATGGCAGGGACAAAATGAGAAAAGCAATGTTCTCGCCCAGGAAATTGGGTTGGCTGAAGTGAGACTCTCGCGCCTTGAGCGCGAAGTTTCGCGCAATGCAGAAGCGGACACCGATATGAGAACCGCAGGAACAGCTCAGCGCGCTCGGGTGAAAGGATGTTAGCAAGGAACATTTAGTCGCATTAACGAAGCAGCTAAATTCCGAATACAGGTCCGCTGATTTTAATAAAAATTCTGTTGCTGCTACACGATAAATTAGCCGAATCTCTTCGGCGAATCACGTATCCCACCAATACTCAACAGCAGAACAGCGAAATTGGATCACCGTTTGGCGAACGGGGCGGACGCCACGATGCCGGAGGCTTCTTTTACCGTGATGATTTGGTCGGCGGGGACGTTGGCTACGCGATCGATTTGGCCGCTGGGCCAGCGGATTTCTATCGCGTCGGCTTTCGAATGATCGCCGAGGCCGAAGGTGAGCATTAATTCGCTGGATGAGAGGTAGCTGTTGCCGCTGGTGAGCATTTGCGCTTGAGTGTCGGGGCCGCTGGTGAGGCGAACTGTGGCGCCGAGGCCGTCGCGATTGGATTTTGTGCCGACGAGCTTGATGCGGAGGCTGTGATTGGTGGCGCCGGTGTTTTTGAAGAGCGAGGCGGGGCCGCCGTTGGTGGAGACGAGGACGTCGAGGGTGCCGTCGTTGTTGATGTCGCCATAGGCAGCGCCGCGGGCGACGCGGGGAGCGGCGAATGCGCGGCCCATTTCGCCGGTGACTTCCGCAAATTTTCCGGCACCGAGATTGTGAAAGAGATGCGGAGGCTCGGCGTAGCGAACGCGGGGCTGAACGCGCTCGATAGCGTCATCAATGTGGCCGTTGGCGATGTAGATGTCGGGCCAGCCGTCGAGATCGTAGTCAAAAAAGAAGCAGCCGAATCCGAGAGTGAGAAGCGAGGCGCGGCCGACTTCGGAGTGGGGGGCTTCGTCAACGAAGAGGCCGTTGCGCTCGTTGTGGTAGAAGGCGAGCATTTGATTGGAGAAATTGGTGATGAGGAGGCCGGGGTAGCCGGAGCGGTCGTAATCGGCGGCGGCAACGCCCATTCCGGCGCGCGCGACGCCATCTTCGCTATACGCGACGCCTGACGGCACAGCTTTTTCGGTGAAGGTGCCGTTGGTGTTGTTCATATAGAGCTTGTTGGGCTGCGTGTCGTTGCTGATGAAAATATCGGGCCAGCCGTCCTGATTCGCGTCGAGGATGGCAATGCCGAGGCTTTTGGAGGTGGTGTCGAAGAGGCCGGCTTTTTGGGTGACGTCTTCGAAGGTGCCGTTGCCGCGATTGTGCCAGAGGCGGACGGAGGCACCTTTGTAGGATTCGGGCGTGCAGTAGGATTTCGTTTTGCCGTCGAGGGTGCAGTAGATATCGGTTTCGGGCGACCACTGAACGTAATTGCCGACGACGAGATCGAGGTGGCCGTTGCGATCGTAGTCAACCCACGCGGCGGCGGTGCTGAATTCGTGGGGGCCGGCGAGGCCGGCTTTCTGGGTGACGTCGGTGAAGGTGCCGTTGCCGTTGTTATGGAAGAGGCGGCTTTGGCCGAGGGCGGTGATGAAGATGTCGTCGAAGCCGTCGTTGTCGTAGTCGCCGACGGCGACGCCCATGCCCATCATTTCTACGGCAAGGCCGGCTTTTTGCGTTACATCGGTGAAGGTGCCGTCGTGGTTGTTGTGGTACAGGGCTAGCGTCGTCGAGTGATGCTTTTTCGAGTTTGAGTTTGTGCTTGGGTTTGGCGAGTCTTCGCCGTTGACGAGGAGGATATCCTGCCAGCCGTCGTTATCGTAATCGAGGAAGGCGACGCCGGAGCCCATTGTTTCGGGGAGGTATTTTTTTCCGGAGGCGGCGTTGTTGTGGGTGAAGTGGAGGCCGGCGAAGTGGGTGATGTCTTCGAAGTGGATTTTGGCGGAGGGGGATTGTTGTGATTGTTGCGATTGGGCCGTCGAGGTGAAGCCTAAACCGAGAGCTACGGAAAGCGCACAGGCAAGAGTGCCTGTGCCACTGAAACCGGTACCACTAAACCGTCCTTTGCGACGAGTCATCAGTCGGAGCCTTTCGTGGTGAGTTGAGCTGTAGGAGCTGACGTGTGCGTATGGCTCGTTGAGCTCGTTGCATATTTTTTCGGTGCCGTTTTTGGTGTTGCGAGCGGCTCGGAGACGTGCTCGTGGATTGGCTGGCGCTCGAGATTATCTTCGGGGTGATTCCGGCGGTAGGGGCCGGTGAGCGTTTGCGCGGCTTCGTCGGCTTTAAAGCGGAGGTAGCGCTTCTGGAATTCGGCGGCGGGGTCGGGTTCGTTGAGGCCCGTGTAGCAGAGCATCAGGTTGTAATTGGCTTCGAGATCTTCGGGATCGATCGAGAGGGTGGATTGGAATTCGGCTATGGCGTCTGTGTAGCGGCGCTGGAGGAAGAGGGTGCGGCCTAGATCGTCGTGGACGACGCGGTCGCGCGGGTATTGCTTGAGTACTTCGCGGAGGTGGCCGGCAGCTTCGTCGTAGCGGCCTTCGCTGCGAAGGACGCGGGAATAGAAGTAATGGGCGCGGGCGAGATCGGGCTTTAGCGTGAGTGCGCGATTGAGGACCTCTTGTGCCACCGGCAGATTACCTTCCTGCACGCGGACGCGGCCAAGATTGACCCAGCCGTCCGGATTCTTCGGGTCGATTTGCGTGATCTTTGTGAAGGCCGCGGCAGCGCCGGTGAGATCGCCTTGTAAGAACAGGCCGATGCCGTAGTCGTTCCAGCGCGTCCAGTCGTCTGGATTGAGTTGAACGGCGGGCGCGGGTTCCGGGGATTTGGCGGGGAGGACGTTGAGATCGATTGCGTTTTGCGCGACGACGACAATCGGCAGAACCGGGACGCCTTTTGCGCCACCGGGGACTTTTGAAGCATCGCCGGTGAAGAGCCAGTGGCGGTCGTCGAAATCGGGGGTGGTGATGGCATTTTTGCGCGCGGCGTCATTCTGCGCAGCGTCATTGTGCGCTGGATCGGGAACGGATGCGAAAGAGAACTGCGTGTTCCACCACGCAAATTTGCGGTAATTCAATTTGGCGACTACGTGAATGCGGGCGCCCGCGTCCGGAGGGATCTGAAGGCGGAAGTGCGCTGTGTCCGCCGCGCCGGGAGGAATAAGGTGGGCGTACACGGTGGCGCGCGCAGACCAGGCGTTGCGTTTGTTGATGGGATTGCCGTGAGAATCGATCAGCAGCGAACGGTAAAAATGCGCTCCTGGGTCGACGGGGCCTTTGCCGTCGTCGGCGGCACGTCCGCTCCAGAAAATCACTCGTCCTTTGTCATCGGTGGCTGAGAGCTCGAGCCAGCAATCGAATGCGTCGACGGTGCCGCCGGGGAAGAAGTGGCCCATCTTGCGCGTGCGTACGACGACATCGAGGCGGTAGGTGCCGTCACGGCGGACGGATGCGGCAGAGCGGTCGAGCGGAGCGGTGAGTTGCCTTATTTCGGCTGCTGATTCTGAAGCGGGCGCAGCGACGGGGACAGATGCGGTGGATTCTTCTCCGACGGCAAAGGTAGTCTCGATGACGGGAGCAGCTGCTATCGCGGGCGCTGCCGTTTCGTGCGGCGTCGATGTTTTCTCAGGCGTTTCGGGGGAAATGGTGAAGATATCGACGCTGAGTTCTTTATCGGCGAGGAATCGTGTTGTTTCGTCGAGTTGCTCGGCGTCGTTGTTCACAAACGGCAGAGCTGTATTGGCGGCAGGGAAGCGGTGCGAGTGAACAGCGCCTGCGATCGCGCCCGCGTCGGTGGATTTTTCATCGGGCATGTGGCAATCGGGACAGGCCATCGGCTTCGCGGGGTAGTAGAACGAGCGCGCTCCCTGCCCGCCGACGCCGCTTGCTTGCCAGTTGTCGTAATCGTTGAAGCCGCGCGTCCAGCGGTAGTGGTTTACGGGGACGTCGAGATGAACTTTGTGGCAGGTGGAGCAGAATTCGGCTGTCTGCGTTCGCATGAAGGGCTTGAGGAACACGCGGCGGTGCGGCTCTGGGTTCAGTTCGGTAAGGTAATCGTGGACGCGCCGGATGACGGGATTTTTGCTCGCGGCCAGTTTGTGCAGCGCGGGATATTCAAGGTCGAAATCGGCCTGGCCCATCGTGCTTTTCACTTGCGCGATGGAATGGCACATCATGCATCCGAGTCCGGCTTGCGCGGTCGGGGTGTCTTCGATTTCGCGGATGGGGCGGTCGAACTTACCACTGTATAAGAGCGCTGGATCGTGGCAGCCGGCGCACCACTTGGAGGGCTTCACGCCGACTACGTCCTGCATGTACTCGATGCTCTTGCGGTACCAGGCGTTATTGAATGACGAAAAATGGTGCGCGGAGCTCTGCCATTGCTTGTAGATGTCCGCGTGGCAGCGCTCGCAACTCTGCGATTCCATGAAATAGCTGGAGGGAATCTGGCCGTGATGAAGGGTCTGCGCGGAGCTGGGGAAGAAGGGACCGGAAGGGCCGTCGCCTTCGTTGTCCATGGAGGCGGGAGCTATCGAGGGGTTTTTAATACGATGGCTGCGCTCCCAGGGCACTTTGCGAAGCCAATAAGCCCCTGCGCCGAGGGCAGCGGCTACGGCGAGGAAGAAGGTGCAGCGAAGAAATGTCGCAGTGGCGTGATGCGCTCCAATCGCATAGCCGCGGTGATGCCCCATCCAGTCGGCCACAATTAAGACTCCGCCCGCGACGCACGCGATGATGTGGATGTAAAGAAGCGGCCATTCGGTGCGGCGAGTGCCCGTGAAAATCAGGATCACACCGAGCGTTCCTCCGAATGCGATCAGGAACCAACCGGCCTTTGTGGCGGGAGCCGCTCTGGTGAGAATTCTTTCCAGCGCAAGGACGAGAAGAACGACGAGCGCTACTCCCGCGAGCGCATGAACGATCACCGCCGCGAAATAGGGCACGCTTGCTGTTGGCCAGGCATAAATGTACGCAGCCGTCAGGAACAGGACGGGAAGTAGAATCGTGACTGCGCGCTTCATGCAAGCCTCTGTAAAGCGTGGGAGTGATCGCGAAAAGACACGTTGGTATTTGTGGGCAAGGGAGCGTGCATTCTTATTCGAACGGCTCGGACGGACAATAATACTTTCATATTAGGCGGGCGTGATAGACTGCCGCGCGCTTGAGTGGTTTTTCTGGGAGTACGTGGAGGCCAGGTGGACGAGATTGTGTACGGGTCGCTGATTGGGATGGCGGAGCAGGTGCGCGCAGGAGAGATTTCGCCGATGGAGCTGGTGGAGGCGCATTTGGCGCGGATCGAGCGACTGAATCCGAAGCTGAACGCGTTCGCGAATGTGGATGCGGAACGGTCGCGCGCCAGGGCGAAAGCCGCGGAAGCAGCGGTGGCCGTGCCAGGAGGGAAGAACGCGCTGGGGTCGCTGCACGGGGTGCCCGTTACGGTGAAAAGCTCGATAGACGTGGCAGGGCTGACGTGCGAATGCGGCAGCGTCCTGCGAAAAGGTTATGCGCCGGAAACAGATGCCCCGCTGGTGGCGCGGCTGCGCGGAGCAGGCGCAATAATCCTGGGAAATACGAACGTGCCGGAATTTCTGATGGCGTACGAGAGCGACAATTCGATGTACGGGCGCGTGAACAATCCCTGGGACCTTGCGCGAACAGCTGGCGGGTCGAGCGGTGGGGAATCGGCGGCGATCGCGGCCGGATGTTCTGCGGGAGGAGTAGGGAGCGATGGAGGCGGATCGATTCGCATCCCGGCTCATTTCACGGGGATTTGCGGGCTGAAGCCGACACCGGGAAGGATTCCATCTACCGGGCACTTCCCGGGCTCGGCGGGGCCGTTTGCGTATCTCGGCGTGGTAGGTCCAATGGCGCGGACGGTGCGGGATGTGGAGCGGCTCTTCGAAGTGATGGCGGGACCCGATCCGGGCGATCCGAGTTCGGCGCCGGTGGGCATCCGGCGGTGGAAGGACGACGAGATTCGCAGGCTGCGCGTGGCTTATTTTGAAGAGGATGGTTCATCGCCCGTGACTCCGGAAACGGCCGCCGCTTTGCGCAAAGCGGCGGATGCGTTGCGCTCGCAGGGATTCGAAGTGGAGCCGTGGCGGCCGGAGAACCTGGATCGAATCTGGCAGTATTGGTGGAATCTTTTCGGGCGTGCGGGGCAGATGGCGTTTTCGCCTATGCTGGATGGGGAGGATGAGCGGATCAGTCCCACGCTACGCGACTTCCGCGCGCGCGTGGCGGCTGACGGGCCGCTGAGTGCGAGCGAGCTGCTCAACACGTTGCTTGGGCGCGACGTGCTGCGCAATGCGTTTCTGGCGAAGATGGAAAAGTTTCCGATTTTATTGTGCCCGGTGTGCGCGGTGCCGGCGTTTCCTCATGGGGAGCGCGAATGGACAGTGGCGGGGCGAAAAATCGAATACCTGAAAGCGATGGCGTATTCGCAGTGGTTCAATTTGCTGGGACTTCCAGCGGCGGTTGTGACGGTGGGAAAATCGCCGGAGGGATTGCCGATCGGAGTGCAGGTGGTGGGGCGTCCGTGGGAGGAAGAAGCTGTGCTTGGGGTGGCCGCGAAGATTGAGGATGCGTGTGGCGGATTTCGGCGGCCACCGATTTGAAAAGGTGCCAACAAAGAAAGAACCTAAGCCTACTTTAGCTGTTTACCTTTGCCACCATACTTTCCGGCACCGCGAATCGTTCGCTGGTCTTTATTCCTGGGCAATCCACGAATTTCAGTCCAATATTCCTCCCGTGCGCCTTCGTCGATCTCAATTGTTCCGCTGTAAAGGCGGTCGCCGCCACCTTCTTACACCCTGAGATCCAGTAAAGCTCACCTGTCTCCCAGTCGCAGTAGTTTGCTTTGAGACCTAAAGCCAGATAACAGCGGTGACCTCGGTAATCGATGGTCTGTCCGGAACGAGAAAAAGTGACGCGACCATACGAGCCGGTCCCAATATCTGTCCGCTTTTTCTCTCGATATAAATGATTCGAGGTTTCATGGCGCTATTCTAGCGCACCAAGAGGGAAATTATGCGGTGGCATGGGCGATGAGCAAGATCGCCAAAAAGTAGAAAATGAACATCAGAGCCAAGTAAGACTTAGCTTTTTTGTTGGCGCCGGCGAATTCCTTCCAAGCAAATATTCCCCACAAAGCGGCGACCATCGGAGCGGACTGCCCGATCGAGTAGGAGATTGCTACGCCGGTCTGCGTGGAGGCGACGAGATCAAAAACCAGTCCTGTGGACCAGATGGCGCCGCCGATCAGGCCCAGAACATGGCCATGCATGGGCCCATGGAAGAAGCCGCCGAAAGCAACCGGCTCACCCACGAGCGGATGCTTCATGAAGTAGAAATTCCAGAGGAAGCAGGAAAGGAGCGCGCCGAGGCACAAAAAGACGCTGACGCTATAGGGGCCGAGCGTGTTACCGTGCGTCATGGCATGGGTCGAAAATGGCGCCCAAGTACTCATCAGGATACCGGAGACGACGCAGGTGATGAGGCCTTTGCGCGACACGGCTTTATTGCCGCTGAGCTGGCCATAGGCTTTGCCGTCGAGCACCACAGCCAGCACGCCGCAAAGCAGGCCGGCGGCAATCATTTTCACGTTGCCCTTCGGCTGAAGGATGTAACTCAGAATCGTTCCGGCCACCAGGGCGATGCCAATTGCCACCGGAAAAGCGGTGGCGAGGCCGACCATGTCGATCCCGGCGACCAGCAGGAGGTTGGCAAGGTTGAAAATTACGCCGGCGAAGAGCACGCGATAAATATTCGCGGTGTCTGCGGAGTGGACGTTGTTCAGAAAACTGTCGGTGTTATTGCCGGTGCTGCCCATGGTCAAAGCGTAGAGCAGAGCCGCGAGAAAAATTCCGATCGCGTAGTCCCAGTAGAAAAGTTCGAAACGGTAGCCCTTCACGCCTTTATATGTGTTGGCCCAGGATCCCCAGCAGATCGAAGCGGTGAGCATCATCGCCAGCGCAAGGCCAAAACTTTGCGGTGTGAACATGTAGCTCCTCTCGGCGTTTCGATTTCAGGATCGTAATTCAGAAGCTGGAACGCGCTGCTTACATCGGTGAGCTAAAACGACGGCGCGCCGGCCGGGCTATTGGCCTTGATGAACGCAACCACATCTTCGCGCTTGGACATCGCGCGCGCGCCTACTTTCATGCAGCAAAGAGCGGCGCAAGCATTGGCGAAGAGCCCCACTTTTTGTATGTCCCAACCCTGCAGCAGGCCGTATGAGAGGCCGCCCATGAATGCGTCGCCAGCGCCGGTGGTGTCCACCGTCTTCACTTTGAACCCGGGGACATGAATGGTCTTTTCAGGCGTAGCGATCATGCACCCCTCCGAGCCCATCGTCACGGCGACGAGCTTGGGCCCGAGATCGAGGAGTTTGCGCGCCATCCTGTCAAAATCGCGCTCACCGGTCATTTCCTTGGCGGCTGCTTTACACGGTTTGAGGACGTCGACAAGTTTCAGGGCGGCGACGACCTCTTCCTGGGTTCCCAGATTGGCCTGCGCGAAGAAGCTGGGGGAGACATCGAGATCGAAAATGATGCGCACGTTGGCCTGTTTGGCGATTGTCATTGCTTGTTTTACGGGAACGATCGGAAGCTGGGAAGCCTCGGTGTGGAAGTGCTTGGCGGCCTTGATATGAGGGGCGAAGCGAGTGTCCACTTGAAAACACGAAATCTTTCCGGTGACGTTGGGAAACATGTAGATGCAGCGCTCGCCTTCGACGTCCACCGGAATCCAGGTGAGCGACGACATTTCGTCTTTCACGACTTCGATTCCGGAGAGGTCCATGCCATCCTGCGAGAACGCTTTTTGAATGATGCGGCCGTTTTCGTCGTCGCCGACCAGGCCGAGCCAGCCCGTGCTGGCGCCCAATCGGGCCACCTGCGTGAGGTTGTTGGCGGTAACGCCGCCGGCATGAATTTCCATGCGCGTCGCGTTGATTTTTTCTTCCGGGCCGAGAAGACGCGGAACGATGGCGAAATAGTCCACCGTGCAACTGCCAATTCCGACGACGTCGACATTCTTAGCCATACTTTCCTCGTTTTAGTTTTACTGGGCCGCGGTGTGCGCACCAGGAGTGGAGCGAGACATAAGTTCGATGAACATCTTGTCGAATTTCTCGAGATTCAGCTCGAGCGGGACGTGAACGAGTTGTTCGCCCAGCCCCGGCTGCGTGCCTGGCATCCAGACGAGCGTATTGCCGTAGCCAGCTCCGTGAGAATAGTCGATGTCCATGTAGAGCTCGGTTTCTTTCGTGATGATGCTGGGATCGAGCCAGGCTGCGGCTGCGAGTTCGTCCCAACGGAATTCTTCGTCGGCGTATTTTGCCAGATATTGCGCGGCGGGATTGGGCGATTTCGCGATTTCCGCGATCATCGCTTTCTTGAGCCAGGTTTTTACGGAGATATCGACGGTCGTGTCCGTGATTTTATGCCATGGTGCCGTGTAAACCATGTGCACGGCTTCGGGATCCCACCAGAAATTGAATTCGCGCCGGTTTTCGGTGGACCAATCGGGCGGCACGACGGGAGCGATGCTCCCGCCCATCACGACGAGTTCCTGCGCGAGATCAGAAACGGCCGGATCTATACTGATTGCCTGCGCAATGTTGGTCAGCGGGCCGCCGGCGTAAATCGTCACCTGATGCGGATATTTGTGGACCATGCGAATGATAAAATGCGCGGCGTCTTCGTCTGATGGTTTCGTTGTTGGATTGCCCTCGACGATCTGCGGCACCTCGTAGGGGCCGTGATAGACGCCGCGAATTCCGTCGCCGAGAGGTTTTCTGTTCCAGGCGCCTTTGTAGGAGACTTTGCCGTAGAGCTGCTCCCAGCGAATGATCAGTTCTTCGCGATTGATGAGCGGAAACACGGCGCCGGGGACGACGGGAATATCCGTGCGGCCCACGATTTCGAGCATGCGTAGCGTGTGCGCCACTTCTTCGTCGCGCCACATGTCGCCACTGACCACGGTGATGCCGAGGGTTTCGACCTCGGGCGATTGCAGGAAGACTAAAATCGATTGCTGATCCGTGGTGGCCGGGCCGCGCGCGTCCTGGTCAATGATCACCTTGCGTTTTGCCTGAGCGCCTGCGGAACTTGCGAACGAGACAGACAGAGCAATCAAGAGTGCACTTAGAAGAAGTAGCCTGAAATTCATTTTGTTACGAAGCTCCTTTTAGATCGTATGCGCTCGTTGTCACGCTGCCCAGCCGCTATTTTGAATTTGCAACCGGCTTTGCACCAAGCGTTGGCCGCGACATCAGATCGATAAACATTTTGTCGAACTTGGCCAAATCCAAATCCTGCGGCACGTTGACCAGATTCTCGCCAAGCCCCGGCTGCGTTCCCGGTATCCAAACGAGAGTGTTGCCGTAGCCGGGCCCGTGCGAATAGTCCATATCCATGTACAGCAACGTTTTCTTGGTGATGATGCTGGGGTCGAGCCATGCTGCGGCGGCGAGTTCGTCCCAGCGATATTCCGCGTCGGCGTATTTCGCAATGTATTGTGCGGCGGGATTTTCAGACTTGCCTATCTCAGCGATCATAGCTTTGTCCATGCGCGTCTTGACGGAGATGTCGACCGTGGTGATCGTGATCTTGTGCCAGCCGGGAGCAGTTAGCGTCATGTGTACAGATTCAGGGTCCCACCAGAAATTAAATTCCCGGCGGTTGGTGGTGGCCCAAGGGTACGGCGTTGCGGGAGCGATCGAACCGCCCATGATGACGAGCTCTTGCGCGAGATCGGGAACCGCGGGGTCAAGACTGATCGCCTGCGCGATATCGGTGAGCGGGCCGCCGGCGTACACTGTCACCTCGTGCGGGTATTTGTGCAGCATGCGGATGATGAAATGCGCGGCGTCTTCTTCAATCGGCTTTGTGGTCGGATTGCCTTCTTTCAGGTCGGGAATTTCATAGGGGCCGTGAAACACGCCACGCTGCCCGTCGCCAGTCGGTTTCTTGTTCCAGGCTCCCTGGTAGCGAACTTTGCCGTAGAGACCCTCCCAGCGTTCGATCAGCTCCATGCGATTGATCAGCGGATACACCGCGCCGGGAACCACCGGAACGTCCGTTCGGCCCACCAACTCGAGCATGCGCAGAGTGTGCGCCATCTCTTCGTCGCGCCACATGTCGCCGCTGACTACGGTGATGCCGAGGACTTCGACTTCGGGCGATTGCAGGAAGACGAGAATCGATTGCTGGTCTGTAGTGGCGGGGCCGCGCGCGTCCTGATCAATGATCACTTTGCGCTTGGTCTGGGCTGAAGCTGGATTCAACAAAAGCAAAGCGCCAATAGCGCACAGCACGCATCTGAAACGCACCTTGGATCGAGCTCCTTGGGGCACTAGAGAACTAATCGGCGAAGAAACCTTGTACGTTTGGCTTGCAACGCGGCTTAGGAAATTCATTGAGGGCAAGCGGTGTTTATAGTTGGCGATACCATGCGAGTCAAGCGAAAAGCGGAAATGTACAGTATTTTCGCCGTGTTCCATACGGGCGCGTCAATTGCAAATGTTATAATTTCGCGATGATTTTGCGTTCGCATCGCCGATTCTTGATGGCTGCGATTGTGGCCGTAGCCGCTTGCTTGCCCGCTTTCGCGTTGCAGCATTCTTCGAGCGAAGTGGAGAGCCTGAGACAACAGGCTCATTCGGCGCTGGCGGGCGGCCAATGGGACGCAGCCATTCAGGATTACCAGAAAGCGATCGCCCTTGCGCCCAAGGATCCCAGTCTGCGCGTGCAAATGGGCGCTGCTCTGATGAAGGCAGGGCGCCTGCCAGATTCGATCGCCACGTTTCAAGAGGCACAGCGCCTTGCGCCCCACAATCTGGCGGTTGAGATGGGCTTGGCCCGGGCGTATCGCGCGGTACACAACTACGACGAAACCCGGCGCCTTCTGAATCTCGCAATTCGAGAGCACCCAAAATCGCCGGAGCCGCTGGCCGAATTGGGCGATTTCGAAATCGAGCAGCAGACCTACGACGCCGCAATCGGTCACCTGCAAGCTTCGCTCGCTCTGGCTCCGGCAAACCTTGAGGCACGAAACCTGTTGGCCGGAGCGTATCAGGCCAAAGGCGACCTCACCAACGCGCTTGCCGAACTGCAGAAAGTACTCGCTCGCGACTGGAAAAATGCGCTCGCCTATTTCCTGCGCGCCGAAATTTATTCTGACCAGAACAAAGATGATCTAGCCCTCTCTGACGCGCGAAAAGTGGTTGAACTCCAGCCGCAGAAGGCGCGCGGCCGCGTGCTGCTCGCGAAGATTCTGGTAAGGACGCCGCAGGGAAGCTCCAAGGAAGAAGCCGCAAGGCGGTGCTCTGAAGCTGTGGCGGCCCTCGAACCGGTGGAGGCAGCACAACCCGGCGTTGCCACGGCAGATTCGCAGACTTACTTCCTGCTTTCGCGCGCGTACCGATGCGCCGGTCAGCCGGAGCAAGCCGAGAAAGCGGACGCGCAATTTGAAGCAGCTTCGCAGATGGAGCGTGGCGCTCGGGAAAATGAAACGCAGGCCGCGCATCTCGCAAAACAAGCCGATGAAGCTGCGCTGAAGAATGATCTTCCCGGCGCGCTCGACCTGCTGCAGCAAGCGCTGGCCAAAGATCCGAACAGCGGCGCAGCATATTCCATGCTCGCCAAACTTTATTACTCTACGGGCGAAATTGATAAAGCGAGTGGCGCAATTGCCAAAGCGCTCGAACTGGGGCCGCATCAGCCAGACTTCCTGTACGTGCAGGGGAAAATACAGGAGAAGCAGGGAAGGTTCGACGAGGCGCTCGCCTCATTCAGAGAAACCACGCTGATTAATCCACAGGAATCAGACGCTTATTTTGAGATCGGCGTCATTTACCAGCAGCGCAAAGATTTGCCGCGGGCGGTGGCGGCATACAAGAAGGCCGTGGAAATATCTCCGCAGGACCCCGACTACCGCCGTGCGCTCGCTTCGATTTCGAATGGCGCATCAGCGACCCCCGAGTGAAGTTCCGGTCAGTGTTACTTGGATGGCGCGGGCGGCGTCGGCCGCGTCATCAACTCCATAAACAGCCGGTCGAGTTTGGCGTTGTCGATCTCGTCTATGATGTGCACCCGCTGCTCCCCCAATCCGGGTTGGCTGCCGGCCGGCCATGCCAGCGTGTCTCCATAACTTGGCCCGCGATCCAGCGAGATGTCCATGTACAGAAACTGTTCTTTGGTGACGATGCTCGGATCGAGCCATGCTTCCGCGGCAAGTTCATCCCACATGTAACCGCCATGCGTGTATTTGCTGACGTATTGCGCCACCGGAGAACCGGATTTCGCCAAATCGCCGATCATCGCCTTTGTCAGATCGGTTTTTATGGAAATATCAATGGTGGTCACCGTGATCTTGGGCCACGGAGAGCGAAAGACGATTCGCGTCGCCTCCGGATCCCACCAGCAATTGAACCCTCGCCGTGGCGCCTGGTAGAACTCCGGGTCAGCGGGTCCTGGATTTATGATCGGCCCCATGAACACGAGTTCCTGGGCCAGTCTTGGGAACTCCGGATCAAGCGCCGTCGCCAGCGCCAGGTTCGTCAAGGGTCCGCCTGCGTAGATCGTGATTTCGTGCGGATATTGATGCACCATGCGAATCAGGAAATGCGCCGCATCTTCGGCGGAAGGCTTTGTCGTGGGAGCTCCTTCCGGCATCGGCGGAATCGCATAAGGGTCGGGCCGATAACCGGGATTCCACGCGCCCTTGTAGACCACCTTGCCATAAAGCTTTTCCCATCGCTCGACGTCTTCGCGTGAGTTCACCAGCGGGAAAATCGCACCCGGAACGACGGGAATATCGGTTCGCCCGATAATTTCGAGCGTGCGCAGCGTGTGCGCCACTTCCTCGTCGCGCCATTGGTCGCCGCTTACCACGGTGATGCCCAGCACTTCCGTTTGCGGCGCTTGTATCAAAAGCAGAATCGACTGCTGGTCGGTGCTGCCGGGGCCCCGCGCGTCCTGATCGATAATCACCCTCCGCTTCGATTGCGCGGAGAGAGATGCGGCTGCCGCAAGTAGGAGAAGCGCTGCAGAAGCTGACCTGATTGAGCGAACCAAGATGTGAGCTCCTTTCCGAAGAACGGCGATCGAGAAATCGCCACAAACCGAACGACGGATGCTATCTTGCTTTGGGTGTTGGACGAGTCATCAACTCGACAAATTCGCTGTAGAATTTGTCCTTGTCGAGATCTTCCTGAACTACCACCTGCTGCTCGCCAAGCCCCGGCTGGCTCCCTGGCATCCAGACGAGCGTGTCCCCGTAGCTCGGCCCGTGATCAACGGAAATATCCATGTAGACACTCGTGGTCTTCGTGATGATGCTTGGATCGAGCCAGGCCGCGGCAGCCAGTTCATCCCACAGGTAACCCGTCTGCGCGTACTTGGCCACGTATTGCGCCGCAGGCGTCGAGCTCTTCGCGATTTGCGCAATCAGATTCTTATCCATGTTCGTTTTCACCGAAATGTCCACCGTGGTAACCACGATTCGCGGCCACGGCGAATGAAACACTTTGTACGACGATTCCGGGTCGAGCCAGAAATTGAATTCGCGCCGCGGAGTGGTGGCGAATTCCGGATCGTCCGTCATGGGATGAATGCTTCCGCCCATCACGATCAGCTCTTTCGTGAGCGAAGCGAATTCAGGATCAATCATCTGCGCCAGCGCCAGGTTCATCAGCGGACCGCCGGCGTAAATAGTCACCTGATGCGGGTACTGGCGCACCATCCGAATCAGAAAATGAGCGGCGTCTTCGTTCGCAGCTTTCGTCGTGGGCGCACCTTCGGGCAGCGGGGGAACTTCGAATGGGCCATGAACCGGCTTGCCATAATTCCACGCGCCCTGATAGACCACTTTGCCGTAGAGCTTTTCCCACCGCGCCGTGGATTCCTTGCTGTTGACGATGGGAAACACCGCTCCGGGCACTACGGGAATATCCGTGCGCCCTATGATCTCCAGTAGCCGCAAGGTGTGCTGCACCTCTTCATCGCGCCAGGCGTCTCCAGTCATCACCGTGATCCCCAGCACGTCCGCTTTGGTAGAATTCACGATGGCAAGCACCGCTTGCATGTCCGTGCCGCCGGGGCCGGCGCAGTCCTGATCGATAATCACCTTGTTCTTTTCCTGCGCAAGGATAGGAATCGCAGCTGCCAGGAAAAGTGCGGAAATCACTAGGTGTTTCACGAATGGATGAGAAGAATTCATTTAGCAAGTCCTTTCAATGACGCATGCTACGCCGTTCTGGAAGGTTGACTACACGATTCTAAATTGGTCCGTTCGCCACTTTTTAGAGATAAGATTGTGCTGATTCTAAACTGGTTAGGATAGTTCGTTTTGCAAATTTGCTTGTTTAAAGCACTATACCACTTACGTAGTATAAATAGGCCGACGCGCTGTAGTGCCTTCATTCTGCATTGGCGGAAGTGGCCTCCACCCGGTATAATAGTTGTACTTCAGTTGCTGCAGTGCTTGCTTTCTCCAGATCAGAATGCAGGGTTGGGTTGCAATCCGTTTTGGTAGGTCGTCATGAATCCGGGAAAAAATGGGAGCAGTGGTCCGAAAACACTTGCGGGCAAAGCCCGTTCGTCTCGAAATTCGCGTACACATGGACTGTTCGAAAAGGAGTTGCATCTATCAGAGGAGGAAAGATTACAGTACGAGCAATTGAGTGGCGAGTTAGCGGAGGATCTTCAGCCAGCGACAGCTGTGCAGAGGTTGCTCTTTGACGATGTCGTTGCTTGCGCTTGGCGACTGAAACGCTCTCTTGGATACGAACAAATGCAAGTGCGAGAGTACTTGGCAACTGACGACAGCAAGAAGCGCACGAAGTCTCGCGTACCGGCGACGACGCCCATGGGTTCTCAGTATTCATCTGTAATGTTGGGTTTGCGGGAGAAGCTAAAACTTCTGGATGAATTAAAAAGCCGGTTCCAGACTAACCCGATCGTTTCGGAATATCCGGAAATGCAAGAGCAGATCATTGATGCGTTTGGTGCCGAATTTTGGAGGACTTTGATGGAATGGGAACCTGCGGATCCATGGAAATTGTATACGGCAATTATGGTTGCCGAGAAAAATAAGTCTTACGACACGACCATTCCGGAGGGTCCCAATCCTGAGGCCGAGCGAAGGCTTGTTAAAGCGGATGAAAATACGCGCATCCAGATGATGGCGAAACTCGTCGAGCTACAAAAACAGCACGTTCTGTCCTCAATTCAGCACATTTGGAATGCTCAAGATGGGCCAGACCAGCAAGTCTAACGGCTGGACCTATCTCTCCGCTACCAAACCAAGTCGCGTCGCGACTTCTACCAGGCGCTTCGCGAGTACAGAAACTTGAAGGAAGCGGCAAAAAGCGCTCGCTAACGTTAGGCTGTTGCATTCGAGGAGACGGCGGGTAGGCTAAGTACGGATTTGCGCTAAACGACACGCTGACGCCTAGCGGCCGCATTGTAGCGCTTAGCGTCACCGGCGCACTGAAGGTATTCTAGCGAATTGACGGTTACACTCACGGACACGGAGCCGCCAATCCCGGCCGGAATGACTGGCAACGTAGAGAACGAGAAATCTGGTGGGCGCCCACGCACCAATGTCGCAACCGTTCACTCACTTCTTTTGATGGATGAGCAACCGCTGCACGTATCTCGATCCTTCCTTTCTGTAAGCCTCCATGCCGCCATAAACAAATATTTCGCAGATCTGCGACAATGTTCTCCCTTCCCGTTTTGCTATCTCGTGTAATTCCCTCTTCAAATCCGCTGAAAGCCTAAAGCCAAGCTGCTCATTCTTAGTGCGCATTGTGGACGAATTCTAAGGCCTAAGAGTGGCGCAAGCAATGACAACTAGATTGACATTGTTATCCTGGGTGTGTTAAACATGGTATAACATTGCTTAGCATGGGAGGTAATTTTGAGCTCTAGCGGAAAAAGGAAAGTAAGCTGCTTTGATTCATTAACTCAACGAAATATCAGGTTCGCAAAATCCAAATGGCCAAATGAGATTAGTTCTCTGATGCTTTCCGAGTTGAGAACACTTTCGCGCAAGTCTGGTATGGATCTCGCTCTGGGGGGAAATTCTTTTATTGAATGGAAGATGGTATGTAACGAGCGCTGGACTCTTGCATGTCGCGAAAAACCGCCGGTGCCGAGGAATTCACACCCGCGCCATTGAGAAATTTTCTAATCCCACCGCTCATTGCTGGGTTTTCAGAGCGACAGTCTACAAGACTTCTCAGTCCAAGGGCTTCGTAGGCTACGGCGATGCCGATCCATCCAACACGTCTCCGCTAGTCCGTGGTGCAGAGATGCGTGTCGCCGAAACCCGCGCAGTCAACCGGGCTCTCCGCAAGGCTTACGGAATTGGGCTCTGCTCGGTCGAGGAGTTGGCATACCCATTCGCC
>Ga0306926_10000275_pt1 | contig 45449 bp, 34 predicted proteins | sample flu12Cox44000178_FD_203759 | JGI IMG/M metagenome (GOLD analysis project Ga0306926, IMG submission 203759) | Lab enrichment of tropical soil microbial communities from Luquillo Experimental Forest, Puerto Rico - flux8day.12C.oxic.44.000.178 (v2)... | ecosystem: Environmental > Terrestrial >... | reverse complement strand
ATCTCCTCTTGCAGCCCCTCGCTGACCCGCTTGCTCATCGCCATGCGCGCATTCTATGGGCTCTGCCTGTGGATTCCTCACCTCTTTATCGTCACTCGAATCTAGACTTGCACCACGGGCTGCTAGGCGAGGCAGAACATCCCCTCCGATCTGCAATAATCACTGGATGTGTGGGCGCTACCGATTGTCGCGGCGGAAGCAGATTGTGGAAGAATACTTCGACGTTGCCTCGGACATCGAAGATTGGAATCCCCGGTATAACATGGCGCCCACGCAAGTTGTGCAGGTGATCCGCCAGCATCCCAAAGATCCACGTCGTGATCTCTCCCTCCTCCGCTGGGGACTGATCCCATCGTGGGCGAAAGACTCATCTGGTTCCGCCAACATGATTAACGCTCGATCCGAAACGGCGGCAACCCTGCCAGCTTTCCGTGAGGCGCTCAGGCTCCGCAGATGTCTGGTCCCTGCAGATGGCTTTTACGAATGGAAGCGCAGCGCGACTGGCAAGCAGCCCTACTGCTTTGAGGTAAACGACGGCGAGATGTTCGCCTTTGCAGGAATATGGGATCGCTGGCGAGCACCCGACGGTCAGTGGATCAGGTCGTTCTCCATCATGACCACCACGCCGAACGCGGTGACATCGCCGGTTCATGACCGAATGCCGGTGATTCTGGCCAGAGAAGATTGCGATCTGTGGCTTGATCCTGGCATGAACAAGGTCAACGTCGTTTCAGAACTCCTGAAGCCCTACGATGCCACGCGGATGCGCTGTTACCCGGTCAGCAACCGGATCAATCATGTGCAGAACGATGACCCCGAGTGCGCTGCGCCAGTGAGGCTTGAATCGCCTCCGCAAGGTCAGTTGTTCGGATAAATTCATCAGGGCCGTCGCCAGGTTGCCGATGACTTTTCCGCTAAGGCTGACCGGGCCATCGTTGTTGCCGCCGGAAGCTGTCCCGGTGACCGTCAGATTGTAGGCCGAAACTTGAGTCAAAAAAATGTGGGGGAGGTTTGAGAAGCTACCAAGACCCGCTGATAACGAAGTGTTCCTTCCTCTCTTTTTGGTCACCGGCTCGGTTGGCAGGATAGTGAGGAAAAGGACTTGCGTCGTTGCCCCCAGCAAGGAAGAGATGAAGGCGTTAACCCATTAAGTGCATCAGCTGGCGTAGCATCCTCATTAGGCTCATTTGATCCCGAAAGAGGCGAACAAACGGGGCAAGCTTGTGTAATCGCCTTGATTACAACAACTACCCGCTACAATCACACGCGGATGCTCTACCTACGCAGCCTCAGTCGCTGTCACAATGAGATCGCCTAAAAGTTCCAGAAATCGAAACGGATCTGGAATGTAGGTGGTTGGGGTTCCGTCTTTCGTTGAAGATCGGGACCTTCGACTCTCTACACCCTACCAGTATCCTTTGAACAACACATAGCAAGGTAGAGACGATTTCCCTTTGGCGGCTGCCAGCACCTTACAGGTGTATGTCCGGCAATCATGAAAAAGGGGAATATAGGGTCCCACAAACCTGTGCCTTCGCTCTTTTTGAATGAGCGCGTCCGATTGGGCAAGTGTGATCTTGACAGATTTTCCGATTGGATGGCCAGAGCCCGGAGCTTTCGCATAGCGGTAATTCAGCGGCGGTGGTCCGATAATCGGGATTGGGTACATGCCAGAAATTCTCTCAATGTTGCCATGTCCGTCCTGCAAGGAAATCTGCCCTGCGTCGATGAACGGGATCGTGGCTGGACCATAACCCAACGTCACCGCGCCAATCGACGTCTCGATTTGAAACCAGTGGTGACTGAATGGACCGCCATGCTGAGTCCGCACTTCGAGCGTCACGATCCGGGAAGAGTCCCGAATCGTTTCCAGGGAGTCGAAGGCAGACCGTGCAATCGCAGATTCAGCCGAATCCGATGGCAGGAAACAAATCGCAAATCCTAGCCCGCAAGGTCGAGATACGTCCAGATAGAAGGGGTTGGAACGCAGGGGAGCGAGCAGGCGCTGAAATACCTTGGTCCCACGAGAACCTGTCTGCGCGTGCATCGGCCCCATGCACAGCACCAGGCCGAGAACCGCAATCCTGCTGACCTTCCGGGAACCAGTCTTTCTGACTAACATTTTCGACTGGGGAGGCGGAGCCATGCAGACAGCGATAGTTGAAAACTATCGTGTTGTGAACTCGCAGATTCACCAGTTTGCTGTTGCCAACCAACAACTCATGTTCTCACGTGTTGGGCGTCCGGCATTTCAGTGAAAGGCTGCGGAGCAGCATGAGGGAAGCTTGGGCTCGGCAACGCTGGGGAGCCGGTTCTGTGAGGTTTCCGTTCCCAAGGTATGCGGGCGCCGTTTTGTGACTATTGCCAGATCGGCTTCCCATTTTCATCACGGAATAAGAGGGTGTCTTCAGCGTACTTGATCTCGCGAGGCAGGATGGCGTCAGCGCCCTGGAACCGTGTTTTGACGCCGATGATCTCGACCGTATCGCCCTTCTGAAAGGTCGCTTTATAGATTTTCATGAACTTTATGGGAGCGACATGCACCTCGTAGGTCTCGTTGCCTATCTTGAGGAGGAGGTGGAGACGCATGTCGCCCCCTATGGGGCAAACGCGATCCCCGAGTTCCGCAACGACACCCTTGAAAGCGCTTCTTTTGAGAGGTCATACTTGGCGATAGGTTCATTGAAATCCGGCTTTTGTGAGGGCTTGGCTGCTTCCGAGTAAAGGGCACCGGGCAGGCCCAGCGTCATGAGCCATACAGTAGATCCTCTTACCTTCCTAAGAGAGCGCGTAGCCTACACAGATCGTGTGCAACGGCGATCTGTTCTCTAGGGCCAGCGCCTGGTTGAAGGTCTCAGCTCCATCCCCGTGGCAAAGAACGTCTCCAAGGCGATAGCCCTCTTGGAAAACGGCCGGCGTCAATCCTTGAACGAACTCGGCGAGCAGGTCGGTGCCGACGTGCTTCACGTCGCCATTGTCGAGTCTATTGATGATTGCCGTGACAAAGTCTCTTTCTTCCTTGCGAAATCTCGTAACGTCTATCATCTGGCCTCCCAGGTTGAAGTCTTGCTCGCCAATGCAACGGCTCGGGCTCCCCAAATTGTTCGTCCAGCTGCCCAGTCTGGACGCACCGAGGAGCACTGCGAGCCACTTGCGCCGCAATCTCTCGACTTCAGACTTCCGTGAATTCACCTCCACTCTTTCTTCTCAAGCTCTTCATTCCCGCAAGGCGTGCTCTGCAGCAAACGATGTGGATTTTCCTGACTTCTGCAGGCTCATCATGGTGGTGAGTATTTCCCATTCAAACGCAACGAAGAGGATGGTGTAGGCTCCTTCTATTACGAGAAAGAAAATTGCGAGGGGGCGCCGTCGAAAGATGTGTGTCTAATCAAACATAACCGTAATGGTCAACAAGGAGTTTTAGTATGACCAACCCGCGCGATGAACTGTTTACAGCCGGACTGGCAAGTGATGGAGAGGAGCGACTCGCTTGGGTCCGATCCCGCATGGCGCTCTTGGCACGTACACACAAAGATTTTGCAGAAACGAAGCCGTTTGCGAGGCACACGATCGGCATGTCACTGCATCTCGAGCCCAAGACCGGGATTCTGCTTGAGACGCTTGCGGCGGGCGGGGCGAAGGTCGTTGCGACCGGCAATCACGGGTCAACCCAAGACGACATTGTTGCTGCTCTCCGCAAACAAGGCATGAGGATTTACGGAAGTCGGGATGACAGCCTCGAACAACACCACCGCAATCTCGCTGCTGTACTTGACGCGGGGCCCGACATCCTTCTTGACAACGGCGCCGATTTGGCGGCAGGCACCGTGGCGCGTGGTGCCGCTGACTCCGTCATCGGTGGGACCGAAGAAACTACCTCTGGTGGGTTCCGACTTCGTGACGAACTCGATGGCCGTGTGCCATATCCAATCATCGTTATCAATGACAGCCTACTCAAGGGCATCGGCGAAAACCGGCACGCCGTTGGGCAGTCCGTCGTCGAGAGCTTTATGCGAATCACGAACCTGATGGTTTCAGGCAAGCACGTTGTTGTCGTTGGTTACGGCTGGTGTGGGCGTGGTGTGGCTCAATACTTCCGCTCGTTCGGCGCCCAGGTTACCATCGTCGACAACGACGTGCTAAAGGCCTTCGAAGCCGCTCTTGAGGGATACCGCGTGAACTCTATTGAGCATGCCGCTGAGTGGGCCGATGTCATCATCACCGCGACAGGCCGGGCCAACGTCCTCGGCGTAGAGGTATTCTCGAAGCTTCGGCCCGGAGTCGTTCTAGCTAATTGCGGACACTTCCCGTGGGAGATCGACGTGAAGTCGCTCAAAGCGCAGGCGAGGGCCGTGACTGACGTCGACGATACCATCGAACGTATCGAATTCAGCGACGATCGTCACGTTATCCTAATTGCCAACGGCCGGATGTTTAACCTTGCCGGGAACAGTCCCAAGGGTAATTCTATCGAGTCCATGGACCTCGGCTTCGTACTTCAGGCGCTGTCGTTGGAGTACGTGGCTCACAACCACCGTTCCATGCAGGCTGGAGCACAAGGGGTCCCGCGGACTATTGAGGAGGAAATCGCACGGCGGCTCCTTGAAGCGCTCGGTGTCAGTCGATGATTGACCAAGCTAATCAGGAGGCGTGTTTGTTAGCCCTTGCGAGAAACTAATAAGCTGAATTGGACAGCAAAAACGCCGGGGTCATTTCTGGTGGCACTGCGCGAATCAGTGCAGGCCTTCGACGAGGTAGAGGTCGGAGAGGTCGCGTACGTAAGAATAGGCGTACCAACGGGCGTCGGGGGTGATGTCGAAGACGGTGGTGTTGAAAACGCCGGCCCGATCGGCGGGAACAAGCTCCTTCCAAGGTTTTCTTTCGCCTGTCACGGTGTCGTAACGGTAGAGCTTCAAGGGAACTTCTGACTTTTCCGCTCCGATGATGTAGCGCCCGGTCTGGTTACCCATGGGAAGAGTGAGATCCGGGATTCTCGTCTTGACGCTGCGCGGCGGACCGCCTGCGAGAGGGTAGAAGGTGACGGTTTCGCCCTGACGGACGACGACTTCTTTGCCGTCTTCGGTGGGAATGCCTTGCACACCTTCGGGTGTTACAGGAGTGAGGGGTCCTCCCTCCATGTCGGTGACGTAGGATCGCGCTTGCTTTCCGGGCTCTCTTCCGGAAACCATCAGACGCTTGCCGTCGGGAAACCAGATGGCATAGTCGTAGTCGAAACCGGGGTGGGAGAGGTTCTTGGGCGATCCGGCGTGTGTGGGCAGGAGCCAGAGCTGCTGCGGCTGTCCGGGAATGACGGCAGTAACCCACTTGAGGTCGGGGGATACGCCGTAGGGAGTTCCGTCTCCGAGACGAATTGCGGGCGATCCGTCGGTGGCGCGCATGTAGGCGGAGTATTTTGGACCGCCCCCGTCGCCTTCTTCGGAGAAGAAGATCCACTTGCCGTCGGGTGAAATGCTGGTGAGCAACGACCAGTCCTGCCAACTCATGTCGGTTTCTGCGGTGTGGCCGGGGAAGAGGCCGGCGATTCCGCGACGACGGTTTTCACGAATGAAGAGCATGCGGCCGTCGGCGAAAATGTCCTGCAGGACGATGCCTCCGGCGCCCGCCCACACCAGGCGCTGCTTCCCTTTGAGATCGACCGCAAAGAGATTGCTGGACAGGTGAATGTTGGAGGCGGTGAACCAGATCTCCTTACCGGAGGGCGACCAGGCGAGTCCGCGAACGTCGGAATATGCACCGGTGAGCACGCGGCGATTGCCTTGCCGGTCAACGACGGCGATGTTGCCGAGAGTGTCCCAACGAATGGGATGGTCGATGAAGGCGACCAAATTGCCGTCGGGCGAGACGCGGAGATAGTCGATCCAGCCCTGGGTTTCGTAGATACGCTTGCCCGGTGGATACTCCAAAGCAATCGCGTTGGGGCTCATCCCGGCGAGAGCAAGAGACTGGCCGTCGGGGGCCCAGTCGGCGCTGCCCACAGCTTCGTTCAATTCGCGTGGAGATCCCCCCGTCAGAGGCAGGCGGGCCAGCGTTCCACTACCAGCATTGGCGGCCGTCTGAGTGTAGTTCAGCGTGATGGCGAGTTCATCCTGCCTGGAGACCGCGAGAATGCTGCTGCTTTTCAGACCGAGTTCGCGGGACTGAGGCGCGTCAGGACGGGTGGTGTAGATCTGCAGGAGCTCGTCGCCGAAGGAAGCGCTGTAGACGATTGTCTGCCCATCAGGGGAGAAGCGGGCGGAACTGACATGACCGCCACGAAAGGTGAGGCGGGTGAAGACGGGCGCGGAAGACCTGGAGAACTTGTGGCCTGCCCAGAAGGACGCCGCGGCCACCAGCAGCAGAAGCGGGATAGCGACCGCGATGGGCGCTCGAAAACGGGCGACGCCGGTGATGCGCGAGGCGGCGAGCGGCTTGGCGGTAGAGCTGAGCGAGGACAAGCTGTCGAGATCAAAGGCTAGATCGCGAGCGGACTGGAAGCGCAGGCCCGGCTCTTTCTCGAGGCAGTGGCGAACGACGCGATCGAGTCCGGGGCTAATGTTCGGTCCGCTCTCGGAAAGCTCGGGCGGATCCTCTTTCAGGATGGCGTTCATAGTCTCGACGCTGGTGTCGCCCTTGAACGCGCGTTTGCCGGAAAGCATCTCGTAGAGAATAGCGCCGAAGCTGAAGAGGTCGGAGCGGTGGTCAACGTTCATTCCGCGGACCTGCTCCGGAGACATGTAGCCGACGGTCCCCAACACCGTGCCAGGCTGCGTGGGCGACGGGCCGTTAAGGGTTGCGGTCTGGCCCGAGAGTCCGGCTTCGCCGAAGGCCTGCTTGGCTAAACCGAAGTCGAGAATCTTTACGCGATTGTCTTTAGTGATGAAGATGTTGTCGGGCTTCAAATCGCGGTGCACGATGCCCTGATCGTGGGCGGCCGCGAGTCCGCGAGCCATCTCAACCGCATACTCGATGATGCGGCGCTGGGAGAGCGGGGCGGCGTTCATTTTTTCGTGCAGGGTCTGGCCCTCGAGGAGTTCAGAGACCAGGTAGTGGGTGTTGCCCTCCGCACCAACGTCATAGATGGCCAGAATGTTGGGATGGTTGATGGTGCTCAGCACACGGGCTTCGTGCTCGAAGCGCTGCAGGCGATCGGCATCGCGGGCGAAGGCTTCCGGCAAGACTTTAATGGCAACTTCGCGCGCCAGGCGGGTATCGCGGGCGCGATGGACTTCTCCCATGCCGCCGGCACCGAGCGGGGATTGAATTTCATAAGGGCCGAGTTTCGTGCCGGGCGTCAGGGGCATCGGGGCGTCATTATAGTGCACCGACCAAGTTCTCCGGGGCGAGGTGGGAATAGGCACGAAGCCGACAGCAATGCTGTCCAAGCAGAGAGGAGGGTGAGATTGCCCCTGATGCTAGTGTTAAGGCTGGATGAAAATGCGCGAGATTGGTTGAATCGTCGGCTCTACCTCGCGAATCACTAAGCCTGAAGGTTTTCTCGGATGTCAGACTATTTATTCTGCGGAGTGGTCGAAGTGAGAGGTGTGTACGATGCGCACGGCGTAGCCTGTGGCCGCGACGCGAGAACTCTCTGTTACGACTGTGCCACATCGCTCTGCCCGGCGCATACCGAACGGTGTGAATTCTGTGCTCAAGTGTTCTGCCAAGTCTGTCTGACATTCCACCGGAGTGAACACTCGAAACCTGTCCAACTTAAATGGGGCGCGGAGCGAAAGACGGCATAGTGCTCTCACCTATAACCTGCTCTCGGTTGACATCGAGCCGCGCACGCCCGATCTGACGACCCTCCAAAACGGGGCGCGAGAAGCCAGACGTGGCCACACTTTTCTGGTAATCAGCCAGAGGACCACGGGAGTATATCGGGGCGCTGAGCGACCGATCTAGCATCCCGCCTCCAATCGTAGTAAGAGCACGCAGACTGACCGGGGACGGCAGCATGTGGGGGACAGTCCACCGACAACTCGCCACAACACCGCGGGATCAGGAAGTTGCTCTGGCGGAATTAGCCTACGTAGTTCGTGCCACTGGCCAGGCCGTGAGTGAGCGGGTCGAAGCCATAAGGCAGGGAGCTTCCATGCCAGCCAACGAACGCGACGCACATCTCTATGCCGCAAATGCTCTTACTGCGCTGTGGCACGAGGCGCAAGAGGACGAGTTGAGACACACGCGGGCGTTGCGCACTCGTGGTCGAAAGATCGCTTACGAGATGGTTATGAAGCTTGAGGAGGAATTGCGAGGACGCCCCTGCAGATGTTCAGTGGCTTACTTTCACCTGCGGCAGTGAGCGGAAAGCAGTAACGTGCCACTTTCCATTCCTCTTAACGAAAACCTCTGTATAGCGTGAGGACGCAGCGGGCAGTTCCTTCCCGTTATCGTCATGGAAGCCAGCCAGCATACTATCGCCGTCCACAATTGCGACCTCTGGTGTACTGCCGGACTGGAATTGCCCTTAACCAAACGGACGCGGCTCAACTCCCAACAGGCTTGCGCAGTTGAATACCGGGTTTGGGTTCGGGTAAACCAAGCTAACCACACTGTCGCTGCGAAAAGCGGGCCTTGCCGCCATCATTTCAGCCAGCCTCAGGCCCGCAAAAATGAATCGCCACGGGACGGGAACGAGGCGAACTCTCCGGTTCCGTGATTTCGCTATCTTTTCAATCAGCTTGCAAAACGGCCAAGGTTCTGGATGCGCGACGGTTACGGGCTCTGAAACGCGTTCGGCCCTCAAGGCGGAAACGACGCATGCCCCGACATCGTCCTCGTGCACCAAGTATTGCGGATAGGTTCCGTCCCCGATGATCGGAATCAAAGAAGATCTGGCTACCCTCTGCTGCATCGAACCAAACACTCCGCCCGGTTGGTCGCCGTATACGAGTCCCGGCCGGATTATTACCGCCGAGAAATTCTCGGCTGCGCGCTCAACTGCCATTTTAGCTTGACCGTATAGTGAATGAGCTTTGGGATAGGCACTCATTGACGAAATAAACACAATCCGTTGCACGCCCGCAGCCCGGGCTTGCTCGAACAACCGAATAGAGCCTTGCACATTCACTCGTTCAATGAGGTCCGATCGAACCTGCGCGAGGTCCCAGGCTACGTGAACAAGCGCGACTACCGAACGGTGGCGAAGGTCTTCGGTTATCGGATGTCGATCATTCAGAGACCATTGAAGGTCGCCCGGAATGTGGGGCGTAGCGCGACAGAGGGCTACGATGCGCCAGCCACTGGCCTCAAGTGCTTGCCGGATCCTCGATCCTACATATCCGTGAGCTCCAGTCAACGCACAGACCCTTCGCACCTCCCCTCTCGTCGCTGGAGAGTTCATACGTAAAGCACCAGTTCGGAAGCAATTCGATGAGCATTGGCCATGGCGGTGAGGGTGATGGTCGTTGCCGGAACGGATGGGAAGACCGAAGCGTCCACCAAGTGAACTCTCTTCCATCCCTGGAGCCGGCCGAAGACATCCGTTTCCAATGGGCCCGGGTCCCTTCGCATGGGAAAGGTTCCTCCAGTGTGATCGCCTCTTCCGGGTGGTGCAATTCGAGCCAGTGGCGACAAGGGTATCGCTCCAAGCATTCGGCGGGCGGCGAAAAGTTTTTTGATTACGGCTCGCAAAGTACGCGCTGTTTCCGCCGCGGGCTTCCCGGTTACTTCAAGAATCTCCTTTCCCGAGGGCGAACGTTTGAGCTGAATCTGCATCTTCGTGGAATGTGCCGAGTGCAGCAAGCCTTGGAAGAGCATCAAGCGCGAGACGAGGAGCTCAGCGGAAAACACTTTTGCTAACGGTCCAAGAACGGAACGCAAGGGAAGCTCGAAGAGATCGTTATAGGTGTAGGCCTGCAGGTGAATGGTATAGGGGCTCAGTATGGGATCGTTAATTTCCAGAAAGACTTGCGCTAGGGTATATAAGGCTTCATTTCGAATGCCGCTCGTTCCCCTAAATCGCAACATTGGGAGAAGGAAATACTGCGAATCAAGCGCCGAGATTGGTGTTTCATATACTTGGAGAGAGCGAAGCAGCAACACCGTAGTCTGCAAAACACCACACGCCAGGTAAACGCGCTCACCCACGAACGCTTGCTCCGCACTTTCACCACCTGGAACACTAGGAACACCGACGATTCTCACTCCAGTGCCAGTTTCCTCAACGCGGTGCACATTCACACCCGGCACATACCGGAACTTCGGGAACCGTGCAAGCTCCGGGACCGTCATGCCGCTACTATAAATAAGCTCGTAAGGACATCCGTACAGACAAAGTGCACAGTAGGCGCATGCATAACCTTCTTTTCGCGCCCATACGGCGAGGCGGGCATTTCCAAACTCCATCCCAATCTGGTTGAGAGCATCTCGGTGCCTCTCGAGATCACGAAGCAATGCCTTAGCTTGGCGACTCGTCTGCAAACTCTCGAAACATCGGGCATACAAGGGAAACCGGCGGGTCAGTTGGTCCTCTTTGGCTGCCAGCGGCATAAAATCGAAGACCGCGGTGTAGTGGGGAGCCAGACGTTCAACGCTGATAGGCCAGTCCCGGATGTCTTCTGCATGATACGGCATCACTGCTGAGCCCCACACGTTGCTGAATCCACCGAGCGCAAACGAAGACCTTAGGTTGGCTGCTGTCTGTCTGACCTGCGTTGCCCCTACCGCTGCTCGATACGGAAAACTTGAGCCGTAGGCCAGTTTCACCGGAACACCATTGAGTCCGGCCTTCATACCATCCCGCAAGAATGCAGCCTGGTGGCCTGTCCACGACGACGGTCCGGCGTCTTTCAGACGCCGAAGCTTCTCAGCTCGATCAGGCTCGAGGGTTAAACCGGCATCAAGCATGGTTACGTCGCAGCCTTGACGAAGCAAGCCATACGCGCAAGCAACACCGCTGGGTCCGGAACCAATCACGTAGAACATACGGTTCAGAAATTCAATTGAGGCGCTGAGAAAACTGGAATGCTGCATCACCTACACATTCGTATTCTTGCGGAACTCAGCTCAGATTCATTGGCTACCGTTTTCCTTGCAGGGCACGTCGGCTTCCACGTTTGGTCCACGATCCCCCGTCGAGGTGGCCGTTCCCGGAAAATCGACCAGGAACAATACCTGAGGCCAAGACACTTTGCAGAGCCGCAATTCTGCTCCTGCGTCGCGTAACCTATACACAATCCAACTATTGCTTGATCCTTCGCTTGATGCTTCCCAAAGAACAAAGAACCGTGGATGCGACCTCACGAAACTCGAATAGGTCGGCAGATCAAGAGGAGCAATCCCATGCAATCCGGTTAGGTTGTAGTCGGCCGTATTTTGGCCGGTGTACCTTAACGCCTCTTGAGGGTCGGGAATGTAAACGAGAGCGTCGCCGAGGTCCTTATCTGCGTAGTACGCCAGCTCTAAATAGCGTCTCGGGCTCGCTACGACAATCGGTAGCGGGGAGTGAGCCAGTGTCCGTAGAAACAGCGCAGACCTGGTGTTGAAATCATTCATTCTTATTTTCGAGCCGAAACTGAACCATCTGCCAAAGCACAGCCCCACAAAAATTAACGCAGCGAGGCCGGCTCCCCTCGAGTTCCCAAATAACCTACGCAAACACAGCGGAAGAAGAATTGAAAAGCCTATAATGGTGACAATGGCGTAGCGCTGCACGAACACTCCGGTCACGAAGCGTCCCAAAATGAAAGCTTCGAGCGGTGCAAGCAGTAGGGCAACCCAAGCTGCTACCTCATAAGCCGGCGGAGTTTCCAGCCGCGGGGGAACAGCGTGCACATTGCGGCCGCTGAGAGCGAAAACGCACGCGCCTACCATTACAGCAAACGCTGCAAAAATAATGCCACCCAACGGAAAGTAGAACTCCGAAACGCCCTCCAGCAAACGTCGCAGCGTCGCAGGTGAGTAATATCCCGCTCTTAGGGCGAGGTTGGTGCGGGCTAATGGAAGGAGGAACGGCACGGGGGCCGTTGCGAATCCAAGCGCGCCCCAAACTGGCCAGTCTATTTGGCGCGTGCGCCAGGTGCGCACAAGCTCACCCAAACCGATCGCCGCAAACGAGAGGACAGCATAATAGTGCACGCCAAGGGCTGTCGCCAGGCTAAGCCACAACCCTGCCAGTGCCAGCCACCGCCTCCGGTGTCGGGCTGCCAGTTGCCAGCACGCAAGCGCCGTACAACTCAAACCCAGAAGAAGACCGTATGGCCGGGCCTCGGTCGAGTAATAGGGAGCATCGGTCAAGTAGTTGGACAGCGCGCCGATGGTTGCGTAAAGCGGGCCTGCACGCTGCCTAACAATGAAGTAGATACCCAGAATCATTGCGAGGTACCCAGCGATGCCCGGGAACCGCAGCCCCAGCTCATTCCAGCCCAGCGTGATGCCCGACAGTCTGGAGATCAAATGAAACAGTAGCGGACTGGATTCCGTGTGCGCAGCCAGTGCCCTGTAGATCGCTCCAGGGGTGGGCAAAATGGCAATGTATCGAGTCAGGATCTCGTCGAACCAAAACGGACGGCAGAACGCTCTCACTGACGTGCATACGAGGAACCCCAATGCCAGCACCAGGATGCTTGCCCGTGGTTTGCTGGCAAGTGCCGATTCAACCCGATAGCCCAACTGCTCGAGAGTAGCTATAGTGAGGTCCAGTCGGCTACGGAGTTCCCAGGTTTTGTCGAACTTTGACATAGATGAGCTGCCCGGTTCCATCTCGACATCTGATCCTTTGACTGGTGTCTCTGAGCTAAGGCCGATTCCGTTCTGCACATACTTGGACCAAAGGACCTCGACCAAGCTTTCGGAGCATCATTATGCCCCAATTCTCCCTTCCCGGGCCCTCCCGTGCGAATCCGGTCCTTTCCCAATCGCAGGACCGCATGACCTGATATTTACGCATCCGACACGCCGATGCGTAGTTGGATTTGCAACAAAGGTATCCACTTTGCTGTCGGGTTACTTCTCAGTATCGGAATTAACCGCAAGGTTGTGATGGTTGTCACACGACTGTGTGAACCTTGTTACTTTTGGTGGCCCCACTCGAGATTACTGTTCCGAGCACAGGATTGTTTATGGCTCGTAAGCAGTGCGCTTCGGGTGAGCAAAAGAGCTTCTAAGGAGAAGTTGCGATCCACTTTCCGGGACTAAAGGGACCGGGTAAAGCCATCGTGTGGGTATTTCCGAAGCTGTTGATCTGCCTACACTGCGGCTTCACAGAGTTTGTGGTTCCTGATGAACAGAAGGAACAGCTCAAGAATGGAAGTGCGCCCGCTCAGCGGAGTGCGTGACCATTCTTAAGGGCAGCATCAATAGCAGGTAGAAGTTCACTCGACGCATTGGCTTTTATCACATACTGTTCTGCGCCGGTAGCAAGAGCCGCCATCCTGACATCCTGGTCGTTGTCCTGCGTTACGAAAATGATTCTTGAAGTGGGAGAACCTTGCCGAATGCGTTTGGCGGCTTCGATTCCGTTCAAGATTGGCATGCCAATATCAAGAAGCACAATGTCGGGACGAAGCTCTGCTGCCTTCTCAACTGCCTGAAGGCCGTCACACGCTTCGCCGCTGACCTGCCATTCGGGCCGCCGTTGAACTATGCATCGGATTCGGACTCGCCAATCTGAAACGTCATCCGCCACGAGAATATTGGCGGCCTTTGCTGGTGTCATCGTATCGTCCTATTTTAGTTAAGCCTTTAGTTAAGCTCCGGAGCAGCATGGGAGACGAGCGCCAAGGTGCGCAATCAGGTGGAGAGTGTAGTTTGGCTGTAGGGATTCCGCTGACAGGAGACACAGGGCCACCCAGTAAAACTAATAGGGCCAGAACCGCACCCAGGTTGTCGGTGCTGGTTGGCGTAAACAGGCCGCCGTGCGGACGATAGTAATTCTGGTTACCTGCGAAATATCCGCTGCAACGACAGAGGAATGCCTGAGGCCGTAAGCTGGATGGTCATCGCTCTCAATGCCGGGCTCAGAGGGCGTTCAACAATGACATAGCCCTCTACTTGGACTCTAAGCGTGCATGAACAATTGGGCGCATAGAATGTGAAATTCGCTGACTGCACTCGGGACCGGCCAAGTATCTCGCCAGACTTCGCATCGATCACCGTGTATACCGCCATGCTCACCGCTTTTCCGTTGTCGGTTTGTAGATGAACATCCACGGGATAACTTGCGTTATTCCCTGGCGTGCCCTGCGCGTACACTTGTCCGGGAATGATCAGCTGGTCCCACCAGCCTAAGCTGACGGGCGCGAGGGCACTTTTCGCCATCGGAGTCGTGCTCAAGCTCGGGGGTGCGTTGTAGGGCACGGCCGTCATCATGATGGCCAAGATGCTGGCGCCCACATAGAACGCCTGTTTGTTGGAATCCGCGCTGAAGATGAAGCTCAGCGCGACAGCCAGACTGATCAGCACGAGGGCCACAATCACGGGATAGGTTCGAAGTCCGAACACACCGGTCAGAGCCAATTGCAGATGCTCGACCGCCGAGGCATCCTGCTTTTGCGCGATGTCAGACAAAATGGCCAGCAGCCCGCCCGTTGCGGCCGAAAGGCCGAGGCACATCGATCTTCTCACTAGCTGAAGTTCTGGGGCCATAGCTACCTCCTGACCGGATGGTGAGTCTGGAGGGAAATTCGTTTCACGGGAAGCGGCAGCCTCGGAGCCGGGGCTGCTGAGTGCACTTTATCCACAAAAGCGGCTGCCGTTGTGACTGACGTGCACGACCTCTCCTTCAGTGCGATCGGATTTCCTCTTGTCCTTGCGAAGTGCCGACTGCAGAAGGAACTTGTCTTACAGAACGCTCGCACGCTGACGATTGCGCTGCAGGTTCCAAGCCGGCGACGGATATCACAGCGTTGATCGTTCTTTAATGACAAATCAAATCTTGAGCGCGTCGCGGGCGCGGTTCCCCCGCCGACCCAGTCCGTCACGTTCTTCGCATCCGCTAGAGCGACACTTGGAATGTTCTTGGGCGTTGTCTGCTTGTAACTCCATCCGGTAATGCCCTAGCCGTTCTGGCGAGGAGGGGGGCTCGGCATCAGAGCCCAGAACATCCCTAACGCTGTGCCCAGTTTTGCACCCCATCGAATCGAGTCTCAGGACGGCATTTTGGGAGGCCAAACAGCCGACCATGTGGACGTTCGTGTGGACGGGCTGCCTTCTCAATCCAGTGCGGGCCAGGAAATTGATTGAAAAGAATGGTCGGGGCGATTGGATTTGAACCAACGACCCCCTGCGCCCAAGGCAGGTGCGCTACCAGGCTGCGCTACGCCCCGACTCTCAACTGCTCTTCGATTTTAAACTGTTTTTTCTTTTCTTACTTTGCTTTCCGCGTTTTCTTGGGGCGCGTCAGCGGTTTGATGGTGCGGCTGTGGGCAGAATCGTCAATCAGAGTCGCCATGCGCTTCGCTCGGGTTTCTTCTCTTTTCGCGCTGATCACCCAAAAGCTTGCGATGCGCCGGTACCACGGTGGCTGGGCCTGAAAGAAATCCCAGGCTTTACGGTTGGCGCGGAATTGTTTCTCAAGCGCAGCAGGCAGCCTGGCGGTCTCCCTCTGTTCGTAGGAGTAGATTTTTGACTTCTCTTCCCTGCGGCGCTCAAACGCGGCGGTTCCCGCCGGGTGCATGAGTCCCATCTTCTTGAGTTCCGCTACGCGGCGGAGGTTGATCGTGCTCCAGATGCTGGTGGGCTTTCGCGGGGTGAACCGTATGCGATAGCTGCTGGCATCGATGCTTTTCCGCACGCCATCGATCCAGCCGAAACTCAAGGCGCAATCGACCGACTCGGGCCAGGTCAGGCTTGCTTTGCCCGTGCTTCGCTTGTGGAAGCCGACCCAGAGTTCCTGGAACTCGGCATGATGTTTCCCGAGCCACTCGCGGAACTCCGCGGGAGTTGCGAAGAAGATTGGTTTCGGATTCATGGCCTGAAATTGTATCTGCGCGGGCTGTGGCGTCGGTTTGTCCTCCGCCCCGCTTAACTGGTTGACCGCTGGCAAAGCGATATAAATTCTGAGAATCCACGAGGAGGGTCTATGCGGGGTGGTCTTCTCCGCTCGGTGCTTGCCGCGTTGCTGGTTGGAGTTCTGCCCGCCTCCAGTTTTGCCGCGGACGGTGCGGCAGGAATGGTGTACACGAACGGCACGGCATGGATCAACGGCAGCAGCGTCCCCAAGACGATGGTCGTTTTCCCGGGAGACCTGGTGCAAACCCACCCTGATTCCATGGCCAACATCAAGGCCAGCAAGCTCAACGTGCTGGTGTTCTCCGACTCGCTGGTGCAATTCGAACCGCTGACGTTGAAGCTGGAACATGGCCGCGTGAATGTGCTGACGTTCAAGGAATACTCCGTGCGCGTCGGCGAGCTGAAGATTTCCCCGAAAGACGCGTTGGGCACGAGCGAATTTGAGATCAGTGACACCGACGGCGTGGCCCGGATCATCGCCCGGAAGGGCGATCTCATGCTGGACGATGGGAAGAGGTGACCACGATTCCGGAGGGCCAGGAAACCAGCAAAGACGATTCCCACAAGGATCGCAAACGGCGCGGAGGCGGCGCCGTACCTGGAGCCGCCGGAGGTGTCCTGGACTCGCCCGTAGCTATCGCGATCGGTGTGGGAGCACTGGCCGGAGTAGGCGCGTGGGTTTATCTCCATGGCGATGAGCCACTGAGCCCCAAAAAATAGTTGTGCACACGCTCGCAGCAGTAGTCGGTTCAGCTCCGGTTTAGCAGTTGTCGGTTTCGCGATCTTCAAGCAGTTGTCCGCGCCTCCCCAGCCCATGGATATTCCTCTTGATCCTCAATGGAAGAGCCGGGCTTTCAAAGTCGCTTTGTTCGGCGGCCTCGACCTATACATCGGACTGATTACCCGTGAAGTGCTGGCAGAATGGCTGGCCGGTCGCGAGACCTTCGGCACCTGCTGATTGCCGCGCGGCTATGCCGGGGAACGCGGAGTACCGGTATAGACTTGGCCGCTCTTATGAGCTTGTCTCGCGCGATGAGGCGGCTGCGATTTCGCAATTCAAACTCGCGGTTGGACTGAATCCCCACAATGCGCGCTATTGGCTGGACCTGGCCAACTCTTATGAAGTGACCGGCGATGAGGCCCAGCAGGTGAAGGCGGTCGACCGCGCCCTCGCAGCGGCTCCGACTGACGCGGAGGTCGCCTGGTACGCGGCCAATCTCTACATCGCTCTCGGTCAACAGGAGCCGGCGCTGCATGAGCTTCGCGTGGTGATGGAGTCCTCTTCGGAGGCCGCGGGACCGGCGATGGTGCTTGCTTGGCGTCTGTCGCAGGATGTGCACAGCCTGCTGCAAGGAGTCATTCCCGCCCGTTCTGACGACTACTTTTCGTTTCTCAATTTCCTGATTTCAAAGTCGCTGAGCGAGGACAGCCTGGTGGTATGGGACGCCCTGGTCGGATTAGGGCAGCCCATCAGCATGGAGAAGACGTTCGATTACATTCGCTACCTGGTCATGCACCGCATGCCGGAAGACGCTTTCCACGTGTGGTGGCAGGCAGCATCGCGCAACGGGTATGCCGCTTACCTGCCCACCTCAAACAATGCGCTGGTCAACGGAAATTTCAGCCTCACAGTATTGAATGGTGGGTTTGACTGGCAGTATCGCAAGCAAACCGGCGTCACTCTTACTCTGGACCCGGCCGAAAACCATGACGGCCATCGCGCGCTCAACATTGTCTTCGATGGCCCCGGGGTCGTCGACGCCGGCATCTCGCAGATCGTGTCCGTTCACCCGAACACGACGTATGACTTTCCGGCTACTACAAGAACGGCGATTTTGACGGAGCGGGCGGACCGCACATTGCATTGCAGGATTTTTGTGACGGAACCACGCTGTTCGAAAGCGAAGTGCTCAAAGAAGCACCCGATTGGAAGCACGTCGCCAGCACGTTCACTACGGGCCCACAAACCAACCTGATTGCCCTGCGAATCCGCAGGCTGCCTGAGTCAAGCCCAATTCGCGGAAAACTCTGAATCAGTGACTTCCGGCTTTCGGTCGCACAACATTCCGAAGGCGAGTCGAAGGATCCCAGCACCGGAAGCAAACCTTAGCGTCGCTCGTAAGCCCATCTGGTTGTACTCACAATCTCGGTTCCTGAAGACACGGTTCATGCTCAAGAGGGCCGGCGCCCTCGCTGTTGAGCGTCCGCACCAGCCAGGGAATGATGACCTGCCGGAAGATGACGGGATCAGGCCAGACTTTAACCTGGCGCCCGAGGTGACCGCCTTGGGGATTGATCCACGCGGTTTTTGGCATGTCGCCCTTGCTCAGGAGCAGGTAAATATCTGAGATCGGAACTTGCGTGTCTTTCACGCCGGCCAAGATCAACATGGGGGTCATGGGCTTGCCGAGCAAGTCTTGCTTTACCAGCGACATCTTCGAGAGTGCCTCGGCGAGTTCGTCCACGTTGTGTACATTGTCGAAGATCGCCATCAACGCGGGAACCTGGTCAAACAGGTACTCACGATTGCCGAGCAGCGAATTCATCAGAAAATCTTTCTGGAAGAATGCGTCGACGGGAGGCGATTGTGCGCTCGCACCTTTAATGCGGGCACGCTCAACAATCGCCATCTTCGTTGCCCAGTAAGCCCCCCAACTCACGCCGTGGATCGCGATGCGGTCTTTGTCGACTTCGGGCCTGGTGGCTAGGTAGTCGAGGACGCGCGAGAGCATGCGCTCGGAGTTTTCACTGACCCTGATGGGCGACTGACCGGTGCCGGGTCCGTCGACCGCGAGAAATCCGATTCCGTAGGGAAGGATCGCAGAGAAGCTTTCGGAGAGGTCCTCCTTGCGGCTGTCGAGTCCATTCACGGCAACGACGATTGGGACGGGGCTCTTGCGGTCCTTGGGAAGCCGCAGGTAGCCGATGATTTCTTTACCCTCAAATGGAATGCGCACGACTTCCAGCGGCGGGTCCCAGAAACGTGCGTGGTCTAGAAAAGCTTCGACGGCTTTCTCGTAGGAGCGCTGCTTGCCGGGGGAAGCGGGAATGGGCCAGCGGCCGAAAGAATACAGGCGCCAAGCGCGAATGTCGTCGGCATTGGCCTTGGCGGGATCGGTCTTCTCCAGCGACTTGGCCTCGTTCCGGTAGCGGTCGGCGACGCCCATGAAAGCGGCGGCCCACTCATCTTTGTCTGTCGAGTGAATGGAGGCGAAGGCTTCGCGCACGTCTTGCGGATCGAGACCGATCAGCGGATACATGCCATTTTCCGCGCGATGAATGGCTTCGGCCTTGATCTCGTCGAGCGTGCGCTCGCGGCCCTCTTCAGCGAAGCCTGTATAGGCAAGCAGCACGATCGTCAAAATCAAACCCACACAACGAACAACTTGTTCGTGATTCATAAGAACGCGGCTCTCTTTTCTTGGTGCAAAAAGCAGAAGGGCGGGCACGGAGCCGCCCCTCGCTATGCTTTCTCCAGTGACGCGTGGCCGAGGCTAGAAGATAAACTTCAATCCCAGTTGGATGGACCGCGGGCCTCCCGAGCCGATGGCAGGGTTCGCAGCCGTAACGTCGGGTGTCTCGCATCCGCAACCAAACAGCGAGGGAGCGGCGACGGGATCGTTGTTGCCGTACCCATTCTGTCCGCCATACGGGTTGGCAAAATTGGGATGGTTGAAAATGTTGAAGAACTCTGCGCGGAACTGGGCGCGGAAACGCTCTCCGAGATGCCAGTTCTTGGCGAGCGAGAAATCCAGGTTGCGGAAGCCGGAATCGGGGAAGATGTTCCGCCCCATCGTTCCGAAGGTGTTGGCCGCAGGCGGAATGAGTATCGAGGCGCCCTTGACGTAGCAACCGAATGCCGCAAGGGATTGACTGGTCGGGCCGTTCGCCGCCCCACCATCGACAGCCTGCGCTTTGGTGACGCAAGCCGCATTGCTGGTACCGGCGAAAAATGGTATTGCCGTCGGCCCAGATTTGAAGTCTGCGACGTGGCCGAAGAAGTCCCAGCGCTGAGGCGTGGCCTGCGGCGGGCTGACGGGCAAATTCCCGAGGCCGGCCAAGCCGCTGGTTAGATCGATTACGCCCCAGGGTTGCCCGCTCTGCAGGGTAGCAATCGTATTGATCTCCCAACCCTCAAGCATCTGGCCGAAGCTCTTTTTCCCGGGAATGGCGTAGGTGAGCGAGATGGTTAAGCGATGGCGAATGTCGAAATCGCTGTTCGCATACTCCGCTTTCAGATTGTTGGAGTCTTGAGGCAGGCCGTATCCGGCGCCGAAGTCCCAGTTGGCACCCACGTCATCGAGCGAGTGCGAGTAGGTGTAGCCGATCACTCCGCTCAGGCCGTGGTAATTGCGCGCGTTCAATGTGGCCTGCAGCCCGTTGTAATTGGACTTGTAAACATTTCCCATCTGGAAAACGTTGCTGAGCCACGGGAACTGCGTGAACGGGCGATTGCCCGTGGCCGGTGAAAGCTGATTGATATCGCGAATGCCCGTGAGGTTGGTGCCGTGGTTCCCCACGTAGCCGAATTCCAGCGAGAGATTCGAGTTCAGAGCCTGCTGCACGTTGAGCGTGTAGGTCCAAATGTATGGAGTCGTCAGGTTCTTCCCCACGCTCATGACCGGACAAGGATTCACGCCGGCCGAGGTGTCGCAAGTGAGCGGGCTGGTGGCCAGGTTCCCATAGAGAGGTGTGCTGCTGTCCCACTGCGGAAGTGGCGGGCTGGGGCCGATCGCGAGGTTTCCCGCGGTGATCGTGCCGCCGAAAGTCTTCTGATTCGGTGTTCCGGTCCCCGAGATGATGGCTCCCGTCGGGAGATTTCCCAGTCCATAGCTGTTGTTGAAGGCGAGGAACGATTCCCAGTTCACGAGTTCGTAGATCAGGCCGCCTCCTCCGCGGACGACGGTGTTTCCTTTCCCCGTGACGTCCCAGGCGAATCCGAAGCGTGGGCCGAAATTCTTGGGGTCGGAGTTGTAAGGACGGCTGACGCCGTTGATCCCAACCTGGATCAGCCCGGTTGGGGAATTGGGATCAAAGTTGCCCAGGCGATTGTGGGCTTCCTTGAGCACCGAACTGAACTCATAACGCAGACCCAAGTTGATCGTCAGATTCCTGGTTGCGCGCCAGTCATCTTGCGCAAACAGCGCGTATGCCCAATCGTGGTATTGCCGGGTGGGATCGCCGACTTGGACTGAGGCCTTGAACGGGTTCCCCGCAAAGAAATCCTCGAGCTGGGTAGATCCGTTGATGTTGGGCCCCAGAGGGGCCAGCGCGACGCCTCCCAGAAACGTGATGCTTCCCCGAGCGTTGCCGAAAGCTCCGCCGCTGACGCCATCGCGACGCAACTCGCCGCCGAACTTGAAGGAATGCCTTCCCATCGTGTAGGACACATGATCAATGAACTGCGTGAGCGTGTCCGGACCTTGGAACTTGGGCCATTTAAAGGCGCCCAGGCCGGGCACAAAGAAGCCCGCAAAACCAATGCGCGGCAAACCTCCCGTGAACGGACCACTGACACCGGTGGTGAGGCCGTAGGCGGAGGCCGGAGTATTGAGGTCGCCGGGCAAGGTAGGCTGATAGAGACGGCTATAACCAAAGCGGGCTTCGTTGACCCAACGTGCATTCGGCGTCCACACCCAGTTTCCGCCAACGACTTGCGCGCGAGTATGAATCTTTGACCGCCACTGCGGTTGCAACTCCGGGAAGTCCTCGGCCGTCCCGGAGTTGTTTCCAAAGAAGTAACTGCCACTTACGATGTTATGTGGAGTTGCGTTGAAGTCCACTTTGCCGACCACATCATGGGTGGTGGCTACGTTGGGGAACCCCTGAATAAAGTTAATGCTGGGATTGTTGTTGACCGGGAACCCAGAACCGTTGCAGGTGACGGTAGCCGTTGCCGCGGCACCGGTAAAGCTGCAGCCCGCGAGTTTGAGGCTCACTGGACTGACGGGGACATTGTTGAGACCGAGATCGTGAATCGCATTGGGAATGCTGCCACCGCAGTCTGCGAGGGTGGCGATGAGCCCTGGATCGGTGCAGTTCGGCATAGTACCGGCGCCGGGGAGAAACAGTGGCACCATAGAGGGAGTGGTTACAGAATAGGTGTTTCCAATATCGTAGATCTGCCCCTCATACGAGGCGAAGAAGAAAACCCGGTCCTTGACAATGGGACCGCCCAGACTAAAGCCGTACTGCTCCAGGCTGCGATCGACTTTGGCGGCGGGCTTCTGGTTGAAATAGTTGCGCGCGTCCAGGGCGCCATCGCGGCCAAAGGCGAAGGCGGTGCCGTGCAAACTGTTTGTGCCCGACTTCAGTCCCACGTTGACGATGGCTCCTGGCTTCCAGCCGTACTCTGCCGCAGGGTTCTGCAGCAGGTTGAATTCCTGAATGGCGTCAATGGGAAGAATAGTGGCGGAGTCCCCAACAACTCCGGAGCCATTGATCACACCTTGACCCGAGAAGGGTTCGGTGTTGTAGAGGCCGTCGATCAGGTACGCGTTGTCTTCCGCGCGCAGGCCATTCGCGCTGGTGGTCGAAAATCCTCCGCCGGGGTAGCGCATGACTCCGGGGCGGAGCTGCAGAAGGTTCTGGTAGTTGCGACCATTCAGTGGGAGATCGTTGATCTCCTTGTTGCTGAGGGTGCCACCGAGGGTGGCGGAGGTTGTGTTCACGAGCGGGATTTCCTCGTTCACGATGATCACCTGCGCAACTTCTCCGGTTTGCAGGGTGAAGTCGATGTCCGCGTCCTTGGCGACTTCCAGGACGACGTTGGGCCGCGAGACCGTTTTGAAGCCCTTGGCCTCGACGCGGATCGTGTAAGTCCCGGGGGGAAGCGCGGGAACAAGGTAAGAGCCGGCGCTGTCGGTGGTCACCGCGCGGCCGATGGCGCGCTGAGGTTCGCTCACGGTCACCGTCGCTCCCACCAGGGCGGCGCCCGTTGGATCGAAGACCTGGCCCAGAATGCGGCCGGTCGTGGTTTGAGCCAGGACGGAAAAGGAAGCGTAGAAGAACAGCCAGCCAGCGATCCAGACCCGAATGCCTTTCGACACGGAACGCATGCGGACCTCCCCGGAAATGGATGTGGTCTGACACCTGTACCATTCGTCTTTGTGAGATGTCAAGCGCTTATCGCAGAGGGGAACAAAGTTACAAATTTTCGTGTAGCTTGGGCTCTGATTGCACGATTGCGATCGGGTTCTGGTATAGTGGTCAGACCAATGAGCCTTTGGGCAAGAGATCGCCAGCAGTGGATGAAGTCGGAATGAAAGTCGGGGTACACGGTTCTTTGCCGCCCAAGCTGGAATACCGCGCGGTTCGCACGTCGCGACTCTACGAGCAGATCGTGGAGCAGTTGGAGGACTCCATTCTGAAAGGCGTGTTGAAGCCGGGCGATCAGTTGCCCCCCGAGCGGGATCTGGCGCAGCGTTTTGGTGTGAGCCGCACGGCGGTGCGCGAAGCCGTCAAGGCCCTGCGCGAAAAAGGACTGGTCGAGGCCTACACCGGCCGCGGGACGTTCGTGACCAATGGAACCTCGCAAGCCATCCGCCAGTCACTCAACCTGATTGTCAAGATCAGCCAGCAGGAAGGGACCCTGCACCTGGCAGAGCTGCGCCGGATTCTCGAGCCTGAGATTGCGGCGCTTGCGGCTCCCAAGATCGAAGATCAGCTGCTTGCCACCATGCGCGAGTCCGTTGCCAGCATGGATCGCAGCATTCAGAGTCAGGATCCCGAGGGATACATCGAGGCTGATCTCGACTTTCATCTGGCGCTCGCGGAAGCGGCGGGAAATCCACTGATTCTGGCGCTGATCGATTCCATCGTGGCGCTGTTGCGTGAGCAGCGCAGCCGGATTTTTAACGTAGAGGGTGGACCCGAGCGCGGCCAGTTTCATCACAAGCGCATCCTCGAGGCAATCGAAGGGGGGGATGCGGAAGCAGCCCGGAAGGCCATGCAGGCCCACCTCGAGCAAGTGTGGCAGGACTCGAGTGCCTCTGTGCGGAGCCGCCCGCGCTCAAGGTCAACTTCCTAAGTACGACAGGAACAAGAATGGCGAACCTTGGATTTATCGGACTGGGCGTGATGGGCGGCAACATGGTCGCTCGTCTCCTCGAAAAAGGGCACGCGGTCACCGGCTACAACCGCACCCGGGCGAAAGCGGACTGGCTTGTGAACCGGGGCATGAAATGGGCGGCCTCGCCAAGAGCTGTTGCGGAAGCAGCGGATGTGATCTTCACAATGGTAACGAATGCAGCGGCACTGGAGGCAATCCATCAGGGATCGACGGGACTGCAAGCGGGCATGTCGGCGGGGAAGTTTCTCGTCGACATGAGTACGGTGAGTCCTGAGACCAGCCGAGCGCTGGCGGCGCAGATTCGGGCCAAGGGCGCTGATATGGTGGATGCACCGGTCTCGGGCAGCGTGATTACGCTGCAGCAAGGCAAGCTCTCGATCATGGTGGGCGGGCACAAGGACACCTTTGAGAAGCTTAAGCCGCTGCTGCTCGACATCGGGCCCAAGGCTACGCATGTGGGCGAGAACGGCCTGGCGCTGTCGATGAAGATCGCCGTGAACTTGAGCCTCGCGGTGCAGATGCTGGCTTTTTCCGAGGGGGTCTTGCTCGCGGAGAAGAGCGGTATCGCGCGAGAGGTTGCCGTGGACGTGATGGTTCATAGCGCGATTGCTTCTCCCATGATTCAGTATCGCGGCCCGTTCGTGCTCAAGCAGCCCGACGAAGCCTGGTTCGACGTGAACATGATGCAGAAGGACATGCTGCTGGCGATGGAGTTGGGGCGCAAGTTGGACGTGCCCGTGCCCACAACTGCAGTCACGAACGAATTCCTGACCGCGGCGCGTGGTATGGGCTGGGCAAAAACAGATTTCGCTGTGATTTTTGACGTTCTGGCAAGAATGTCTGGGGTGGCCGAGTGAGCAGCACCGTGCAACAATCAGCGACCGCTTCGAGTGTGGATCTGTGGATTCGGATGTACCGCCAGATGATGGCGATCCGCCTGTTCGAGGCGGAGGTCAACGAACTCTACACACGCGCGCTGATGCCTGGCTTGGCGCATCTTTACATTGGTGAGGAAGCCGTGGCCGTGGGCGTTTGCGAAGCATTGCGCCGCACCGATTACATCACCAGCACGCATCGCGGCCATGGGCATTGCCTGGCGAAGGGCGCATCGCCCGATCGCATGTTTGCCGAGTTGCTCGGAAAGGAGGCTGGATATTGCAAGGGCAAAGGTGGCTCCATGCACATTGCAGATCCGGCGACGGGGAACCTGGGAGCGAATGCGATCGTGTGCGGGAGTGCGGGCATCGCAACAGGCGCGGCATTTTCGGCGCAGCGACTAGGCACGGGAGCCGTGTCGGTTTGCTTCTTTGGCGAAGGCGCGCTGGGCCAGGGTGTTCTGTATGAAGTGATGAACCTGGCGCAGATCTTCAAGCTCCCGGTGATCTACGTTTGCGAGAACAATCTCTACACCGAGTACACGCATTTCAGCGAGACCACGGCTGGCGACATTCTGACGCGAGCCGGTGCCTTCGGTTTGGAGGCCGCGGAGGTCGATGGGCAAGATGTGCGTGCGGTGCACGCTGCCGCCCGGCGATGGGTGGATCGAGGGCGGCGAGGAGGCGGTCCCTCATTTCTTCTGTGCAATACCTATCGCTATCACGGCCATCATGTGGGCGACATCAACCGCGAATATTACCGCTCGAAACAGGAAGAGCAGCTCTGGAAAACCGAGCGGGACCCAATCCAGAAGCATCGCCAGTGGCTGCTTGAACAGAAGGTGGCGGATGCGGCGACCATTGACCAGTGGAATTCCGAGATCGAGCGTGAGATGAAGAAAGCTGTCGAGTTCGCAATCGCGGCTCCGTACCCGAATGCGAACCAGGTCGACCAGGACGTCTATGCCTGAGACTTCCAGGCGCGAACTGACGTTTGCACAGGCGATCCGAGAGGCGCTTGCTGAGGAGATGCGCCGCGATCGCACGGTTTGCATTATGGGCGAGGACGTGGCGGAAGCTGGCACTCCTTTCAAAGTGCTCTCCGGCCTCGTGGAAGAGTTTGGGAAGGAACGCGTCCTGGACACGCCGATCTCGGAGGCGGGTTTCACCGGCCTCGCGGTCGGCGCAGCCATGACGGGCATGCGGCCGGTGGTGGACATCATGTTTGGCGATTTCATCACGCTGACCATGGACCAGATGGTGAACCAAGCCGCCAAGGTTCACTACATGTCCGGAGGCGAGTGGAAGGTTCCGATGGTGATGCGGACGACGTTGGGTGCGACGCGGCGCTCGGCCGCGCAACACTCGCAGTCACTGCACGCGTGGTTCTGTCACGTTCCCGGACTGAAAGTTGTCCTGCCGGCAACACCGTACGACGCGAAGGGACTACTCAAGGCGGCGATTCGCGATGAGAATCCGGTGGTGTTCTTCGAAGACAAGATGATGTACAAGCTGAAAGGCCCGGTTCCCGAGGATGACTATGTCGTCCCGCTCGGCGTGGCCGACGTGAAGCGCGTGGGCGATGACATTACGCTGATCGCGACCAGCAGCATGGTGCAGGTTGCTCTGGGGGCCGCGGATTTGCTGCAAGAGGCGGGCATCAGCGCCGAAGTCGTGGATCCGCGCACGATGTGGCCGCTGGACGAGAAGACTTTGATTGATTCGGTGCGCAAGACTTCGCGCGCCATCGTGCTCGACGAAGGCTACGAACGTTATGGCGTTACCGCGGAGATCGCTTCTCTCATTGCGACAGGCGCGTTCTATGATCTGGATGCGCCGGTCAAGAGAATGGGGGCGATGCACGTGCCGATTCCGTTTTCGCCTCCCCTGGAAGACGTGACCGTCCCAACCGAGCAGAGCGTGTTCGAGGCAGCTCGGGCGCTTTACCGTCGAGGCTGAGGAGAAAAGCTTATGGCCCTGCCAACCTATGGAACCATGGCGGTGGATTGGGAAAACCGCGTTGATTTCGATCGCCTGCGCCGCGAACGGCTGGCGCGCGCCAAAGATCTGCTGGCGAAATCGGAAATGGGCGCGCTGCTCTGTTTCGATATGAACAACGTGCGCTACCTGACTGCGACGCACATCGGGACCTGGGCGCAGGACAAGGCAAACCGCTTCACTTTACTTCCGCAAAACGACGAACCGATTCTTTGGGACTTTGGTTCCGCGGCCAAGCATCACCAAATGCATTGTCCGTGGCTAGGGGAGCGCTCGCGGCCAGGCATTTCGATGCTGCGCGGTGCGATGACGCCGGAGATGGGACGGGCTGAGGACGTGGCCCGCAAGATCCGCATTGAGCTTGAGCAGCGTGGGCTTCACAAAGAGCCTGTCGGCATCGACATCATTGAATTGCCCGTGCTGTTCGCTCTGCAAAACGATGGCATCAAGGTTGTGGATGGGCAGGCGCTGATGTCGGAAGCACGGCTTATCAAGACCAGGGACGAGATCACGCTGCTGAACACCTCGGCCATGATGGTCGATGCCGCCTACGACGAACTCTACCGCGCGATGAAGCCGGGCTTGAGCGAAAACGAGGCGGTCGGCCTGGTCAGCAAAGTTCTCTACGACCTGGGATCGGAGTACGTCGAAGCGGTCAACGCGATTTCGGGCGAGCGCTGCAACCCCCATCCGCACGTGTTCTCTGATCGTGTGCTGCGGCCCGGAGATCCGGTGTACTACGACATCCTGCATTCGTACATGGGCTATCGCACCTGCTACTACCGGTGTTTCACGATTGGCTACGCCTCGCATGCGATGAACGATGCGTACAAGCGCTGCCGCGAGTACCTGGATGCCGCGATTGAGCTGGTGCGTCCGGGGCGTACGACGGCCGAGATCGCGGCGGTGTGGCCGAAGGCGCAGGAATTCGGCTTCCCCAACGAAGAAGCCTGTTTCGCGCTACAGTACGGTCACGGGATCGGCCTCGCGATCTGGGAAAAGCCGGTGATCAGCCGCCTGGTTTCGTTCGACCATCCTTGCGAAATCAAGCCGGGCATGGTGTTTGCGCTGGAGACGTTCTGGCCGTCGATGGATGGCTGGAGCGCGGCGCGGATCGAAGAAGAAATCGTTGTGACTGAGACCGGCCATGAAGTGATTACGCGCTTTCCGGCGGAGGAGTTGCTCGTGGCAGGCCGCCACTACTTCACCGTGAATGGTCCGCTGCCGGCGATCCGCGAGACCGAGAACGAGCCAAGCCGCCGCATTCGAGAGATGATCGAAACGAGCTCGAAGCAGGAAAAAGTCGAAGTCGGGGACTAGTTTCCAGGATCGATCCCAATCAATCTATGGCCCTGAGTGTCGTCATGCCCGCGCTTGAGATGGCACAGGAAACTGGGAAGCTGGTTTCCTGGCTGAAGAAAGAGGGCGACTCCGTCTGCAAGGGCGAGCCTTTGCTCGAGATTGAAACTGACAAAGCGGTGATGGAAATCGAGGCGCCCGGTGACGGCGTTCTTTCGGGCATCAAGGTTTTTGCCGGTGCCGAGGTGCCGGTCGGGCAGACGATCGCATGGATCGTACGTCCCGGCGAAGCACCTCCCGGGGAAGAGGCCCGGGTTGAAACCGGAAGGAAAACCACAAGAGCTTCGGCTGCGGTGACGGCCTCTGCGGTTTCTTCGGTCGCTCCTGCTGCAGGAAAGCCGATCAGAATTTCCCCCAAGGCCCGCCGCCTCGCTGCCGAGAAGCGGATCGACCTGTCGAGGGTGCAGGGATCGGGGCCCGAGGGAGAAATTCTCGCTGACGATATTCTGAAAGCAGCGACGGGGTCATCGCCTTCAGCGTCTGCCAGTACATTCGCACGCCTCATGGCCGAGAAGACTCTACAGGGTTGGACGACGGTTCCTCACTTCTTTCTGGTGCGCGAGATCGACGCTGGAGCGCTCAGCGAAGGCCGCACTGAGCTTTCCGTCAAAAGCCCGAGTGCGCAGAAGCTCACCTATACTGACCTGTTGGTCGCTCTCGTGGGCCGGGTTCTGGTGCGGCATCCCCGCATGAACGCGAGTTGGACTGGGGAAGGCGTCCGCGAAAATCGTGAGGTCAACATAAGCCTGGCGATTGCCACTCCGGACGCGGTCGTGGCTCCAGTGATCCACAACGCGCATACGGCCTCGCTGGCCGAGATCGCGGCCCGCCGCCAGGAGCTCTCCGAACGCGTGAGAGCCGGGAAGCTCCAGCCCTCCGACATCAGCGGCGGGACATTCACCATCAGCAATCTGGGAATGCTTGATGTTGACGCATTCAGCGCAATCATCACTCCTGCGCAGGTGGCGATTCTGGCCGTGGGGCGCGTCGCAGACCGGGTGGTTGCGGTGGATGGGAAACCGGCGGTGCGCCCGATGATGACGATGACGCTTTCGAGCGACCACCGGGCGATTAGCGGGGCGCACGCGGCCGAGTTCATGCGCGATCTTGCTGCGGCGACCGCAAGCCCACTTCCTTCATTGCGCTAAACCTTGCACGTTGAACCTGCCGGACCCTATGGCTGGATTTCAAGGCTGGTTCCGTCAGGGACGAGACGCAGAATCTCGTCCATCTCTTCGTCGGTGACCGCGATGCAGCCATCGGTCCAGTCTCTGAGGCGATGACTGCTACGCAGCCAGCCGAAACCGTTCGGTAAGCCGTGAATCATAATGTCCCCACCGGTTAGAACGCCCGCTTTCTGCCCGCGTTCGCGGTCTTCGGCATTGGGGTAGGAAATGTGCAAGGCACGATAGAAGTGGCTGTGGGCGTTGTGTCGGTCGATCGTGTACGTGCCTTCTGGAGTCTTGTGGTCGCCCGGCTGGGTCTTCCTCCCGATGGGCTGCGCTCCCAATGTAACTTTGTATTTCTTGAAAGCCGACCCGTTTCTGAGCAACTCCACGTGTGCTCATTCTTGTGGAAAACGATCTTGTCAGCATAGGTCGTCGGGCTTGCTGCGCGAATGTGACTGCCGCGCAGAGCAGGACGCGGTCAGAAGCATGCGGGCGGCAGGGAAGAGGGCGGCAATCGATCCTGGAATCTGATCAGTCACGGAACGGATTGATCGCATTATCAGTCCGAGTGCTACCCTGAACAGCGATGGTTCGGTCTCGGCGATACACCCTCAGACTCCAGCTCTTGTTCGCGCTCGCCATGTGCGTAAGCCCGTGCAGCGCACTTGCGAGCGAGAAGACTCCTGCGCCGGCGCCGCGCGGTGGCAAAGTCTGGTCCATTGAATATACCCCGCTTACCCTGATAAACGGGGTGCCTGTGCTACTGGAAATTACTCCCGCGACACGCCTCAAGTCTCTCGAGGGCACTCTGCTGGGGCACACGCTGGTATTCGAGTCAGCCGACGGCAAGAAGTGGACGGCACTCGCCGGCATCAGCCTGGAAACGAAGCCAGGCAAGTATCCGCTGAAAGTCAGCGCGGTGACTGCAGCGGGCAAAGAGATTCATTTTGAGCAGGCCATGAAAATCGGCCAGGCAAAATACCTGACCGTCGAGCTAAAGGTGGCCAGGGAATTCACCGAGCCGAGTCCTGAGCAGCAGCAGGAGATCAAGAAGGATCAGGACATCAAGCACGAGGCATTCAGCAAGGTGTCTCCCGAAAGGGAATGGTCGGGATCGTTCCGTCCCCCGGTGACTGCAGAAACCTCGGATGTGTTCGGGACGCGCCGCGTGTTTAACGGCGAGACGAAGAGCGTGCACCAGGGCCTCGACTACCGGGTCGGGCCGGGCACTCCGGTAGCGGCGGTGAACAGCGGAACCGTGATCCTTGCCCAGCCTCTCTATTTCGAGGGCAATTGCGTTGTGATTGACCACGGCCAAGGATTGCTCACCCTGTATCTGCATCTGTCCGAGCTGAAGGTGAAGGCCGGAGATCGCGTGGAGCGTGGAACGGTAGTTGGCCTCAGCGGAGCTTCAGGGCGCGCGACGGGTCCTCATCTTCACCTGGCTGTGAGATGGCAGGGCGTGTATTTGGATCCGGCGGTTTTATTGAGGTTGCGCTTGCCGGAAGTGGTGGCGAAGAAGAGCCCCCCGCGGCCGTAACTACAAGCGCGCGCCGGGCCGCTTGCCTGGCGTTTCTTTCGTGGTTGCGGCTGCCTTGACCGTTTCCTTCAGGTCAAGATTGCGGATCAGGCGATGCAGGTAGTTCGGGTGTACACCCAGGATGCGCGCGGCATCGGTGTAGCTCCCGCGTGCCTCCTCTAGTGCACTCTGAATGAGGCGCTTCTTGAGGTCCTTCACAGCGGCGTGGTATTTGGCTTCGCCGAGTCCAGCCGCGGGGGCCCGCTCCAGAAGATTCTCAGGAAGATCCTCGGCGAGAATGTCGTCCGCCGAGCCCAGTACCAGAGCACGTTCGATCGTGTTTTCCAGTTCCCGCACGTTGCCTGGCCAATCGTAGCTCTGCAGGCAGGCCAAGGCTTCGCGGGAGAGCGGCTTGGGCTTGGCCCCGCACTTCCGGCAGTTCTTCTCCACCAGAAAGCTCACCAGCATGGGGATATCTTCCTTGTGGTCGCGCAAGGCGGGCATGTTGAGGTTCACGACGTTCAGGCGGAAATAGAGATCCTGCCGGAACTCGCCCTTTCGTGAAGCCTCGGCCAGATCGCGATTGGTGGCGGCGATCAAGCGGATGTCGACGTGGATGGGGCGAGTCCCGCCGACTCGCTCGAATTCACGTTCCTGCAGCACGCGCAGCAACTTGACCTGGAGGGCCGGTGCCAACTCCCCCACTTCGTCGAGAAACAGCACGCCGCCCTCAGCCATTTCGAGCCGCCCCTTTTTCTGCGAAACGGCGCCCGTGAAGGCGCCCTTCTCGTATCCGAAGAGTTCGCTTTCCAGCAGGTTGTCCGGGATGGCCGCGCAGTTGATCGCGACGAACGGTTTGTTGGCGCGCGGGCTCTTGCGATGGATCGTCCGTGCCGCGAGTTCCTTCCCGGTGCCGCTCTCGCCGCCGATCAGCACGGTGGCGTCGCTTGGTGCCACGCGAGCCAAGAACTGGAAGACGTCCTTCATCTTCGGGCTCTCGCCTATCAGCGTGCGGTCGAGCATGACTTCGTTCAGAAGGCGCTGGTTTTCCTGCTCGAGCCACTGCAGGCGGCGCGCATTTTCTAGTGCGACTGCGGAGATGCCCGCGATCGCGGTCACCAGTTGGAGGTGGTCCTCGTTGAAGCGCTCGGCGACGTTGATGGTATCGAGATAAATGCAGCCGATAGTGCGATGGAAAATGGTGAGGGGAACACAGAGCAACGAGCGGACTTGCAGGGCCGCCAGGCTCTCAACGGCTCCCAACCGGGTGTCGCCTGGCACATAGGATCCTAGAACTGCCACTCCCTGCTGCAGAACACGGTGCGCTACGGTGCTACTGACCTGGACCGCTTTCTGCTTTTCCGGATCGCGATAACGACCGAACATCGAGCGGAATTCCTGCCCGTTGGTTCCATCCAGCAGGATCGCGCCACGCTCGGCGGGAGCCACTTTGAAGATCAGGTCGAGCACCTGGTTTTGCAGTTCGTCCAGATCGCGAATGGAATGCACGACTCGGCTGATCTGCAGTAAGGCATTCAGGTTGCGCGCGAGCCGTGAGGTGGCGGGCAGTTCGCTGAGAATTTTTTCCGGCTGCAGGTAGAGAACATCCTGCGGGCGAATCTCGGCAGTGGCGTGAGTGTTCTGAGCCTCTTCGAATTCCACCGCGCTGGCCCCGGAAGTCTTTTCGTCTTCATCCTGCAGAAAACGAAAAACAGAATCGCCGACCGAGATTTCGTCCAGGTGGTGCAGCCAGTGGTCTTGAACGGCCTCGCCGTTGACCAGGGTACCGTTGCGGCTGTCGAGGTCGCGGACCTTGTATCCGGCGTCTTCGCGGTAGATCACGCAGTGCCGGCGGGAAACGGAAGGGTCGCCGATCGGCAAACCGTTCGTCGCGTCGCGCCCAATGGAAAGCGCAGCATCCGGCAGAGCAAACACCGATTCTCGCAGGGGGCCCGAAACAGCCACCAACCTGGGAATTGCCTTTTCCTTGGCCCGTTCTTGCGAGTCGTACAACGGATTGCTTGCCATGCCCTTCCCGTACGCCCGAAGGTTCGTTTCTATCCGAGAGGATAGCCGACTATCCGATCGGATAGTGCTTTTCTTGGTAGTGAAGCCAGCGGCTAAAACGCTTCATGCCAGATTTTAGGGTGATAAGGGTAGCACATTCAGCGACTTAGATGTGTAGCAGGGTGGCTGTGGGTTTTTCCCGGGCTCTGGCGAATGGATTGCTTGTGTGGTGGGCGACGACTGGCCTGGCAAAAGCGACGGGGGAAGCGCTTCAGAATCCGCCGGGCAGTGTTGGGAATCGTGATGGTCCGGGGGACCCCCTCATCGGACGTACGTGGTTCCCTTTTTTTATTGGCTTGCGATCGCTGGTTGTTTCCCTTAATCGAGCCTGCATAGCGACCCGCGGTTACTAGCCAGTGGCAACCGCTGCGCTGTGGTCTTCCCGCGCAGGGTGGAGTTCTGCGACTCCGTCGCGGAACGTCACAATTTTTCCCGAGATTGCGGGCACGCGTTCCCCTGGCACCAGAATTCCTACCAAGTTGAGGGGATCGGCAGCCGAGATGGTGATCGTTTCATTCGCGGGTGCCAGCTTCCGCATGGCGCGGACAGATTCGACAGCGACCGGCAGGGCGAACTGCTCACCCAGGAACCCATCGATGAACCGACCGCCTCGAATCTCACCGCGGTCTTCCAGGCGACGGAATGTCATGAGTAGTTCGCGCCAAGTTGGGAGGTTCGCTTCACGAGCGATCACGTCGCGGAACACGATGCCGTAGCGCTTGAGCAGCATCCAGCAGGTGGATTCGAGCACGCGAGTACGGTCAACCGCCTCCTCGGCGTGAAGCAGCGCCCAGCGACCCGCGCTGTGGCGAGGACGCGCGGTGCGCCCACTGCCCTGGCCGGCCCGGCGCTTGGGATCGATGAGCGAGCGCAGGTTGTCGAACCCGTCGGCGGTGAGCAGGCCCGCAGCCACCAGTTCCCATAATGCAGTTTCAATTTCGGCTTTGAGCTTGCCGGTGCCGCGTACGATGTCGGCGAAGAACGAGGCGCCACGTTGCAGGAGGAAATCCAAAACCTGGCGGGCCTGCGGACTCAAGCCCCGTGCCTCCGGCTGATCGGCGGCGGGATGCCGCGGCGTCATCCAGTCGGCCTCTTCACGAATAAAGAACGTAATCGGGGCGACACTGGTCGGGATGACGCGCCGCTTTCCTCCGGCGGCGTCTTCGAGTGTCGCGGGATGCGGGGAGAGCCGTCCCCATCCCACGGCACCAGTCAGGCAAAGCTGGTCGAGCCACTTGGGATCGTAGTCAGCTACACGGCGGGCGAGAATCCGCCGTTCCCAGGCGTTGGCGGGAATTTCAAATCCCTGCAATTGGCGCAACGCCTCGAGCACACCACGCTCACCGGTCAACTGCGAACCCGATTCCATGTGCTGCCAGCGGAACAGCCAGCGCATGAACTGTGCCGGTGTGACTGGCTCGATCTGCTTGCGCAGGGTGGCAACCGTGAGGCGGTGAATGCGCGCCAGGAGCCGCCGGTCGCACCATTCCGTCTCTTCGGTTTTGGGATCGGTGAACTTGCCGCGCAGGATCGTCCCGGTCGCCTCCATGCGAAGAAGTGATTTCTCCACTTCGTTGGCGGGAAGGCCAAGGAGTTTGCTCAGGTGCGAAGCTGTGGTCGGGCCGAGGTGCGAAACCCAGCCCAGGACCGCGGAGAGCACGGCGTCTTCATAGGAGGGTGCGTTCCCTGGCACATCGGGCAAGTTGTTTTCGAACTGAGCCGAGGGATGGTGAAGCCGGAAACTTCGGGCGCGCTCTGCGGCCACCCAGAAGCGACGACATCCAGTCGCTTCTCCGGAGAGCGTGTCACTCTCGGCGACGGTGGCTACGCCTGCACGGCCTTCAAACTTGAGACGCTCGAAGAACCCGCCCCAGACATCCCGAATCGTGGGGTTTGTAGAAGTAATTGCATCAGGGTAGTGGGCGGCTCTAGGCCCGGTGCAGTCCTCCGGCAAAAGCCCCAAAGTGTGCAGTACATCATGCAGTTCGTCCGCATCGCGCACATCGGGCCAGGCTTCTTCCTGGACCTGGGCAATCGCCGCGGGCTCGAGCTTGCCGACTTCCTGAAGAACTGACTCGGGCAACACGCGCCGCATCTCGACGGCACGAGCGCGGCGCTCCTCGAGCGGGGCATCATCGAGATAGGCGTACGGATTGGCGTTCAGAATCTCGTGCGAGAACTGCGAAGGTACGGGCGTGTCGACGGCGATGCAGCGGATCGAACCATCCGCAATGCCATTGAGCACGCGCTGCAGGCCCTGCAGATCCATCGCCTCAGTTAGCACATCCTTCATGACTTCATGGACGAGCGGGTGATCCGGAATCTTGATGTCGCCTTCGATGTTCTCCTGGCAGGCGGCTACGTCGGGAAACACCGAGGCCAGCAAATCGTCGGAGCGGATACGCTGAATCTGGGGTGGAACCTTCTTGCCGTTTTGAAAACGCAGCAGGGCGAGGGCGCGAGAGGCGCTCCAGCGCCAGCGCGTTCCGAAGATCGGAGAGGCAAGCGAGGCTTGCTCCAGGACGGGCTGCACCGTTTCCGCCTGCAGGAACTGAAACACGTCGGCGAGCGGGAAGCTGTGCTGCTCGGCGAGCGCGATGTTCAGGCCATTGTCGGTGGCCGCGGCTTGCAATTCAAAGTTGAAGCTGCGGCAGAAGCGCTTGCGCAGGGCGAGGCCCCACGCCTTGTTGATCCGTCCGCCGAAGGGAGCGTGAATCACCAGCTGCATGCCGCCGCCTTCGTCGAAGAAGCGTTCCGCGATGACGGTGTGCTGCGTGGGAACGGCGCCCAGAACTACTCGGCCCTGCAGGATGTACTCAATTGTCTGTTCGGCGGCAGAGTCGTCGAGCCCACATTCTGTCTTGAGCCAAGTTACGGCTTCAGCCACTTTCGGCTGATTCTGCGAGACGCCTATGGGAGATGTGTCAGCCAGCAGGTCGCTGACACTCTGCCGCAGTGCCGCAACATGCCCGGAGAGTTCCTCGGTTCGTGCCGGAGCTTCGCCGCGCCAGAAGGGTACACTGGGCGGGGCACCGTGCGCGTCCTGTACCAGAAGGCGCCCAGCGTTGCTTTCAACGCGGCGGATCATCCAGGACGTGTTGCCGAGCAGCATGACGTCGCCCTTACTGCTTTCGACGGCGAAATCCTCGTCGACTGTGCCGACGACGATGCCCTCCGGTTCAGCGACCACGGTATAGAGGGCGTTGTCAGGAATGGCGCCGCCGCTGGTAATGGCAGCGATGCGGCTTCCACGACGGGCACGGAGTTTGCCGTTCACTCGATCGCGATGTAGATATGCGCCGTAACGGCCGCGCCGCGCGGAAATTCCCTCCGACAGCATTTCGAGAATCGAGTGATAGGTCCCGAGGGGCAAGTCGCGATACGGGTACGCCCGCCGGATCAGGTTGAACAGCTCGACCTCGCCGCACTCTTCGGCGGCACACGCGGCTACGATCTGCTGCGCCAGAACGTCAAGCGGTGCGTCCGGAATGATGAGCCGGTCGAGGTCGCCATGGCGGATGGCTCGCACCAAGGCGGCGCATTCCAACATATCGTCACGCGTGGTGGCGAAGAACCGTCCCTTGGGAACAGCGCCCCGCCAGTGTCCGGACCGGCCCACACGTTGCAGCGCCACGGCAATCGACCGGGGCGAGTTGATCTGGATGACCAAGTCGACAGTCCCGATGTCAATTCCTAGTTCGAGTGAGGCCGTAGCGACGAGAACCCTGACCTGGCCCTCTTTCAGTTTCTTCTCAGCCGCGAGGCGCAACTTGCGCGACAGGCTTCCGTGGTGCGCGGCCACGTTGTCTTCGCCGATGCGCTCCCCCAGTTGGTGCGCAATGCGTTCAGCCATGCGGCGCGTGTTCACGAAAAGCAGCGTGGAGCGGTGCTGCTCGACCAGATCGATCACGCGGGCATAGATCTCGTCCCACATTTCGTTGGAAGCGACCGGGCCGAGCGGGCTGGGTGGAATTTCGACTCCGAGATCCAGTTGTCGCTTGTGGCCGATGTTGACGACAACGGGTTCGTCGCGACCGCTGCCAGTTAGGAAATGCGCTACAGCTTCGATCGGCTTCTGCGTTGCCGAAAGTCCAATGCGCATCGGCGTGTTATGGGTCAGCGCCTCGAGGCGTTCGAGCGAAATGGCCAGGTGCGCGCCACGCTTGTCATCGGCTACAGCGTGGATCTCATCAACGATGACGGTTTCGACGTCGCGGAGAATGGCCCGGCTTTTTTCGGCAGTCAGCAGGATGTACAGTGATTCGGGCGTGGTGACAAGGATGTGCGGCGGCCGTTTCAGCATGGCGCGCCGCTCGTGCATCAGCGTGTCGCCGGTGCGGACTGCCGTCCGTATCTCGGGCATCAGCAGGCCGCGCTCGCCCGCCATCTGCAGAATCTCGCCGAGCGGGACTTCCAGATTTTTCTGGATGTCGTTGCCCAGCGCCTTCAGCGGCGAGACATAGAGGACTTCGGTGCGATCTTGCAGTTCCCCGGCAAGGGCTTTGCGCACAAGCCGGTCAATGCAGGCCAGGAATGCAGCCAGCGTCTTGCCCGAGCCGGTGGGCGCCGAGATCAACGTAGTGCGCCGCGCCAGAATGTGGGGCCAGCCCTGCTCCTGGGGCTCCGTAGGCGTGCCAAAGCGCAGGACAAACCAGTCCTGCACCAGCGGATGGGCCCAGGCAAGGGAGGGGGGGACCTCAAACGACATCCCGCTAGTCTAGCATGGAACTTTCGTAAAATGTTCGCCCCCTCGAGGGTGCTTACCCAATGCAGAAGGCGCACTGCACACTGGCGCGGATGGTGATCTTGTTAGGTGGAGGCGGGGGCGGAGGTGGAGCGGGTGGTGAGACTTCCTTGCGCAGGCTCCTCGCCTCGCGCTCCACAGCAGCGATGGGTTGTGGAATCTGTGCAAGTCCATACGACTGACCGAAATCCAGATTCATCGACCGCAAGGCGCCGAGCTTTTGTCCTCTTGGTTCCAGCGCGGCTCATCGCACGGCGCATCGCATCTGCGGCCGCTTGCTTCTTGAGTTGCTCCTCATCCGCTACTGAGTAAGTGAGTGACCTGAAATCCGTAATACCGTATTCAATCGAGCTGTCCAGAGGTGCGCCGATTTTCGAAAAATCTCGCAGAGAAGATGCGGAATGTCAGCCTGGCCAAGTCGAGCGAAGCATCAACTGTGCCGTCTGCCTGAACCACCACGGTATCTGCGATGAAATTTACTTCCGGAGTTTGGGCCTTAACAGAAAATGAGCAGAGAATCAGAACAACCCAGCCAATGGCTGTTCTCATAGCGCCCTCCGCTTCGGTGTCACTTGCAAACAATGGAAGTCACGCCCTAGATCACGTCTGATGAACGGAAAGCGTCAACAATCTTGCCGGCGATCTCAGGAAACTAGGGAACCGGAAGCGAATGTTAGAATCGCGCCCATGTCGAAAGCGCGAGCCAAGAAGATCAAGCTCATATTGTTCGATGTCGATGGAGTGTTGACTGACGGCAAGATCTGGATTTTCCCGGCGCCGGCGGATGCTCAGCCGACCACGCCGGCACACGCCGCGCAGCATGAAGATGAGGGCGGGTTCGGGCTGATCAGCCACAGCATGATCGAAGCCAAGGGATTCCATGCGCACGACGGAGCTGCGTTTTCTTTGGCACGGCTGGGTGGGATCAAGTCGGGCCTTATCACCAAGCGTATTTCCGAGACCGTCGTGCTGCGCGCGCGCGACCTCAAACTCGAGCATGTGCATCAGGGGATTCAGGACAAGCTGACCTGCTTTGAAGGCATTCTGAAATCAGAGAACCTCACGCCATCCGAGGCGGCCTTTGTCGGCGACGACGTGATCGATCTTCCGGTGATGCGTCATTGCGGGCTGGCGATCGCCGTAGCGAACGCGCGCCGCGAGGTGAAAGCCGAAGCGCACATGGTGACCGAGCATGCAGGAGGTGATGGCGCTGCCCGCGATGCGATCGAGTACATCCTCAAAGCCCAAGGGAAGTGGAAGAGGGTAGTGAGCGAATACATTTGCGAACGAAGTCCGAAGAAGAATCGCTGATGGCTTGTAGCTGGCGGCTGGTGGCTTGTCCAGGCCTGGGAGGTGCCGGTTATCTCTCCCGTAGCGAACCAGGTTCCTGCCGCCTCGCTGCGCTCGTGCGTCGGAATGACAATCGTTTAAGCAAATCGGAACCGCAGGAGTTTGCAGGAAGCGCAGTATGTCGTGAGCCAGGACCCAAGACACTCGCTACAAGCCGCCAGTTACCCGCCAAAAACAAAAAACCCGCTGATTGCCTGCTTGGGGCGTGCTCGGGTCGGCAATCAGCGGGTTTACCGTTTCTCCTTACTCACCCTGTTGTTTTCAGGAGTATGCCCTCACTCTAACCTGCCGAAGGCATTGTTGGTGCAGGTTTTACAAAACTTTACCTTCTCCCGAGACCGGGCAAAAACGGTGACGCAAAAAGCTGGGTCAGATGAGGAGCAGCGTCGGCGGGAGGCGGAGATCGGTCCGCGGTTAGTCCGTGATGGCCGGAAGTTTTGCGGCCATCAGTTCGGTGAAACGGTGATCTTTGCGCAGGCCCGCGAATTCTTCGTCCTTGTAGACGCTGTTGATATTCTTGTAGCCCTCTTCCAGCGCGCGCCGCAGGTATTCCAGCGATCGGTCGGTGCTGCCCATCTTGGCGTACAGCTTGGCCACGACGTAGTCAAAGTGCGCGCGGTCTTCGGGCTTGGACATTTGTGCGCTCACGCCCGTCCGCGAGGTGCGTTCGAACACGTCTGGGTCAAGCTGGAACGCGTGCGAATAAGCGACGACCGACTTGTCGTATTCCTTCTTGGAGAACAAAGCCGCGCCCAGGTTGCTGTAGTACGAAGCGGTGTCGTCGCGGAAGTGGATGGCCTTGTTGTAGCGCTCGATGGCCTTGTTGTATTTCTTCGAGACGTAATACACGACCCCGAGATTGTTGTAGGCCTCGGGGAACTCGCGGTCCTCGTGAATGGCGCGCTCGAAGCTCCTCTTGGCGTCGGACCAACGCTGCATCTGCAACTGCGCGATGCCAATCTTGTTATAGAGAGGGGCGCTATTCGGCTTCTTCTGCAGGGCTGCGTGATAGTAGTCAATCGCGTCGAGAAACAGCTTCTCCGCGCGCAGCAGATCGCCCTTCTCTTCCAGTGCCTCGGCGGTTGCGATCGCAGGTGGCGGTTCGATACTGCGGATCGGAGGCGGAGAACTCTGGACCTGATCAGCACGCGGGGTTTCCCCGGTGACCAAAACACAGAATGCGACGAGGAACAGAGGCAGGAAAACTGAGTTGCTCCACAGTCTGCGACGAGGCATAGGCACCTCCTGAGACGGAACCGCAGTGGGGTTCGAGGCACCCTGGCCAAGCCCGGCACCCCAGTCCGGACCCAGCTTCTAGTGGGGCTCGGTGCCCCCGCTATCCGGTGGTTTGGACGGGCTAGCGGAGGATTTGTCCTCTTTAAAGATACCCACAATTTTACCGAAAAGTCCTTTTTTCTTTTTCTCGGCATCCTGGCTCGTAGGGCTTTCTCCTGCAGTAGCTTGCGCGCCCTGGGGCGGCGGCGGCAACGGCTTTTCGCCCAGACCCAGAATGTGCGAGAAAAAGCCGCCAACGCCTGAAGACTGGTCGCAGGTCTCGCGCGGCTCTGTGCCGGCCACGAACGCCGCCGTGTAAGTCTCCGGGCAGGATGGAGTTGCCAGGCGGTTGGTGCCCTTATCCAGTTGCACGTCCACCACGCCGGAGGGCTGGCTGAACGACCGCATGTCGGCATATTGCGACAAAGCCGACGCCTTCTTCATGAACTCGGTCCAGATGGGCGCGGCCGTTTGCGCCCCGCTGAGGTGAAGATCACTGTAGTCGTCGTATCCAACCCAGACGATACAGAGCAAATTACTCGTGTATCCGGCAAACCAGCCGTCATGCGAGCTTCCGGTCTTGCCCGCAGCGGGAGCCTGGAACCCGCGCCCGCGAACAGCGGAGTAGCCCAGCCCGAAGTTGACGACTCCTTGCATCATGTCGGTCATGACGAAGGCGACGCGCGGATCGAGTATCTGGCGCTTATCGGTGTTGAAGTCCTGCACGATGTCGCCCTTGGCATTGCGCACCGAATTGATCAGAATAGGCGAGAGGCGCGTGCCTTCGTTCGCGAAGGCGGTATAGGCGCCAGCCATTTCAAGGGGCGTGGCGTCATAGGCACCCAGAGCCATCGCGGGTGTTGCCTTCACCGACGCGATCCCCGCACTTTTCGCCAGGTCGGCGACCTTGTCGTAGCCCACTTCCTCCGCGAGCTTCACCGTCGCATTGTTCAGCGACATGGCCAGGGCATACCGGAGCGTGACGGGCCCGTGGTATTCCTCTTTGTAGTTACGAGGCTCGTAGATCTGGTCGCCATAGGCAAACGTGGTGGCTGCGTCATCGACCATCGACGCCGGAGTGAGCACGTTGGTTGCCCCATCCAGCGCTGTGTTCATGGCTGCCGCATACACGAAAGGCTTGAAGATCGATCCGGTGGGACGCTTGGCAACGGCGTGATCGAGTTGGCTGAAACCGTAGTTGCGCCCGCCCACCAGCGCCAGCACCGCTCCCGTGTGCGGGTCAAGCGCGACCAGCGCTACCTGCGCCTGCGGCCCCTGAGCCACGTGGGTTTCGAACTTGTTCTTGCCCACCTTTACTTTCTTGGTGCGCATCTTGGTGACCTGGTCGTCCACCAGCTTGATTCCGGCTTCCACGGACTGCGCGGCAGCCTTCTGCAGATCGGGGTCGAGCGTGGTGTAGATGCGGTAGGCCTGATCGTTCAGATCGCGCTCATTGAACTTGCTGACCAGCGTGTCGCGCACCAGGTCGACGAAGTAGGGGGCATCGCTGGCTTCCACGTTGGGCGGCGCCAGCTTGAGGGGCGTGGCTTTCGCTTTGTCGGCATCGGCCCGGGTGATGGCGTGCGTGTCAACCATGGCATCCAGAACGACGTTTCGGCGGTCCAGCGCCCGCTCCGGATGCCGGTAGGGAGAAAGATAGCTGGGGGCCTGGATGAGCCCGGCGAGCAATGCTGCCTCCGGCAGCGAGATATCTTTCAGGTCCTTGTTGAAATAAGCGCGTGCGGCTTCCGCGAACCCGCTAATCGTGAACGAGCCGCGCTGGCCTAGGTCGACACGGTTGGCATAGAACTCGAAGATCTGCTGTTTGCTGAATTTCTGTTCCAGTTCCAGCGCAATCATGATCTCGGAAAGCTTGCGCTTGACCGTCTTTTCCGGTGTCAGGAAAAATGCGCGGGAAAGCTGCATCGTGATGGTGGAGCCACCCTGCTCATGACGCTGACGGGTTACATCGATCCAGAACGCCTCGGCGAGGCGCAGGAAGTTCACTCCGCCGTGCTGGAAGAAGCGGCGGTCCTCGATGGCCAGCACCGCGTCGACCATGATCTTCGGAATGTCGTCGTACTTCACCAGTTGGCGCTTGGAGCGCTGCTCGGCATCGAAGAGCGCCGTCACCAATTGCGGCTCCAGTTCGTAGGCGGAGAGCTCATTCCCCCGGCTGGTCACGCTTTCGACTTTTCCGCCGCGCACCCGGATCTGGGCCGGATCCGGACTGTGGTAAGACTCCGGGCCCGGGGTGACTTCGATTCCGTCGGAGAGCAGCTTGTAGCTGCCCATGGGCGATTCGCCGGACTTATCCGAGTAGCCGGCATGCCGCAGTTCGGCCGCCACGGCCCGGGTGTCGAGCGCCTGGCCGGGGCGAACCGTCTTGGGGATCGCGTAGATACGGGCGGAGTTGCTGAAGACCGGACTGCTGAAGCGCTTGGCGATCACTCGGTCGTACTTCACGTAGAAGTATGAAAATGCGACCACCACAATCCCTGCAAGCACCAGGAACAGCCCGAGAAGGGTCCGGAGGACCGGATCGCGCCCCTGGCGGCTAGGCCTCGTACCAGTCGTTTTCGGGAGCTTGAGTTTAATAGCCACGATTACAGACGGAGTCCAGACTCCAGAGCATCCTCATTCGGCCAGAAGACTGCCTACGCCCCTTTGGCACGGCAAAACGAGGACACCACCCGTCCTCGAGTTCGGGAATGAGGGTTGTTCTATTCTAACCTGCCGCCGCCCTTTGTTTAGATGCAAGAACAGCGGCACAGTGAAGTCGACGAGGCGCGCGCTTCGGGAACCGCTAGTTGGTCACGGCAAAGTAGTTGTTGGTCGTTACGCCCAGGACCGGGATTCCGCCGGCAACCGCGCCGGTACTGGGATCCACGACTCGAACTCCAACCTCATTCGAGGGGGACAGGATGCCAAACAGAGCGGTACCACTTTGATCGAACTGGCAACCACCCAAGTCGGAGAGGGTTGTGTAAGGAGAACCGGGCAGCGCGGTGAAAGACCCGGCTGAGAAGTGATACCCCTCCACCGCGAATCGCGGCGAGCACATATACACAAAGTTCCCGTTCGGGTGGATCGCCAGCCAATCCACTACGTTCACCGTGTTGAAGCTGGTGGTTGAGGCTGTCAAAATACGGCCGGTGCCGGCTTCGATCGGTGTGATATCAACAAAGTTCCCGCCGCTCTCCGAGATGATCCACGCCCCGTCAGGAGTGACCTGAATCGACTTCGATACCAGAGGAAACGGACTACCAGCAATGGGCGACAAAGTCCCGGTGTTTTGATCGATGGAGAACCCGAATACTCCGCTGTGGCTCGCGCCCGCGGTGGCATACAGATAGCGGCCGGTACCGTCGACGTTGAGCGAAGTCGCCTGAAATCCTGGATTGTTGACGGTGGATCCGCTGACGAAGGTCAGAGCTCCTGTGCCGGCATCGATGGTATAGCTCGAGGTGTTATTGGAAAGCTCATCCGTCACGAACAGGAAACGTCCACCTTTGCTGTCCGGATCGGCTGCAATCGAGGTAACTGGATGGGGAGCAGCAAACGGACTTCCTGCGAGCGCTGTGAGGGCACCGTTGGCGTGGTTAATCGCAAATCCCATCACGCCCCCGGAACCATTCTGATCGGGTAGATACAAATACTTCTTGTTCACAACGACCATGTTGCCGGTCGTCGACTGTCCGACGGCCACTGAGACTCCAGGGAGAATCTGGAACGTTGTCGCGGTCAGTGCCGCGGTGCTGATCGCATTGGCTGGCCCAAGACTTCCACGATAGAACAGAAAATCCTTGGCAGCGCTGGCGCCGGCCCCGCCTCCGCCATTGTTCGAGCCCGCCCCGCACACGGATCCGCCACTGTTCAGACCACCTGAACTGCCACCACTACTACCCCCGCTGCCTGCACCAAACTTGATTCCACTGCAGTTTTGCTTCTGACCGCAAGAAGCGAGCAAAATCGCAGTGACTGACAGGGTGAGCAGCGCAAGAATCCGGCCGGCGTATCTCATGAAAGTCTCCCTACCAAAATCTGATTCGGCGAGTGACTGGCTGCTGGCAAGTAAGCGCTTAGAGCAATCAGTACCCGAATTGGCGCAGGCCAAGAGTCTCGGGGAAGCAGACACCTTGCGCCTCTTCGGGATAGTAGGGCAGGCAGTATGCGCCCACAACGTTACGCATGTCGCGGGTAATTGGTAACTAGAAGTAAAAGAAAGAGCTTTGAGTGTCGGGAACCGCCCCTGCCAGTTATGGCAGCGCTGGGACTTCCCATGCGGAGATAGGAAAACTTTGGGATCAGGGCCGTCTAGAAAGCGGCCTTATTCTTGCTGGCCGGGTGGAAGTGCAGGTCCATCGGATAGCCCGGCAAGTCGAGGTGCACGGTATAGTCCGCCTCGATTGTGACGGCGGCGTTGCCGCTGGGGCCTATGCGCTCGAGCTTGATGTCCTCGCCGGTGAGGGGCAACTCCAGTTCCTGGGCCCTTTTGACGACGGCTTCGCGGATGACTTCGTCACTCTTCGTGCTGTAGGTTCCCATGCGCGCTTCGTTATCCAGGGTGTCCTGGAACTCGTAGTTCGCGAAATAGGGAGGAATGACCTGCGCCCCCACGTAAACCGTGGCGCCGAGCAATCCCAGAGCGAGAACCAGCTTAATCGTGCTCATGACCCTCTTCCATCTTCGGCCTTGACCGAAGACGAAAGCGTCAGCGGGCAGGGCTCAACAACTTCTGAAAATACTCTGTAATTGCGCCGATGCTAGCATCCTGCATCTGCCGAGTCGAGCGTTGAACCACCTCCACAGTGCCTTCGGTAACCTTCTTCCCCACGTTGACACGAAAGGGTATGCCCACCAGGTCAGCGTCCTTGAACTTCACCCCTGGCCGTTCGTCCCTGTCATCCAGTAACACGTCAAATCCGGCGGCTTTCAGGCTGCGGGTCATCTCCTCGGCAGTCGCCCGGACTTTGTCGTCGGAGACGTTTGTGGGCACGACCACGATTTCAAACGGCGCCACCTGCGGAGGCAGCCAGAATCCATTCTCGTCGTTATTTTGCTCGACGAT
>Ga0306926_10000272_pt1 | contig 45562 bp, 34 predicted proteins | sample flu12Cox44000178_FD_203759 | JGI IMG/M metagenome (GOLD analysis project Ga0306926, IMG submission 203759) | Lab enrichment of tropical soil microbial communities from Luquillo Experimental Forest, Puerto Rico - flux8day.12C.oxic.44.000.178 (v2)... | ecosystem: Environmental > Terrestrial >... | reverse complement strand
GCGAGTTCGCTGGGCCAATGCGCACGGAGATGGATGGACCAGGGCACAACCATTCTCCCAGCTTCGACCACCTCCGCCGGCCAGAGACGTTTCGCACCGCGATCGCGACGGCCTTCTTCTGCCCGACCAGCACGACCAGCCGCTTGCCGCGTGTGACACCGGTGTAGAGCAGATTCCGCTGCAGCATGGGGTAATGCTGCGTGAGCACTGGGATGATCACGGCTGGGTATTCGGAGCCCTGGCTCTTGTGAACGGTCGCCGCGTAGGCGGGCACTAGCATGTCGAGTTCGCCAAATCCGTAAGTGACGGGCCGACCGTCGAAGCTCGCAACGATCTCACCCGCGTTGGAATCGACATTGTTGATGGTGCCGATATCGCCGTTGTAGACCTCCTTGTCGTAGTCATTTTCGATCTGCATCACCTTGTCGCCGGGGGCAAAGGTCCAGCCAAATCGCTCGACCTTGCGGTCACCGGCGGGATTGAGCGCTGCTTGCAGCTCGATGTTCAATGACCGCGCGCCTACGCCACCTCGGTTCATCGGACAAAGCACCTGGATGTCGCGAATAGGATGGAGGCCAAACCGCTGGGGGATCCGTGTCCTCACCAATTCGATGATGCGGCCGACAGCAGTCTCCGGTTCGTCCGCCTGCACGAAGTAGAAATCGCTCTCGGCCCCAGGCGGGCTGAGATCGGGCATCGAGCCCTGGTTGATGCGATGCGCGCAGGTGATGATGCGGCTCTGTGCGGCCTGCCGGAACACCTCGGTGAGCCGTACCACCGGCACAGCGCCCGACGAGATGACATCAGCCAATACTTGGCCAGGCCCGACCGAAGGCAGCTGATCGATATCGCCCACGATCAAGAGAGCGGCCTTGTCCGGCACCGCCTTCATGAGCGCCTGCATCAGCATGGCGTCGACCATGGAAGCCTCGTCGACCACTAGCAGGTCGCAGTCGAGCGGATTGTCGTCGCCACGTTTGAATCCGCCGCCCCTGGGGTCGACTTCGAGCAACCGGTGGATGGTCTTGGCCTCGAAGCCGGTCGCCTCGGTCATTCGCTTGGCGGCGCGGCCGGTCGGCGCGCACAGCAAAAGCTTGGTGCCCTTCGCCGCGAGAATACGCAGAATGGCTCTGACGATCGTTGTCTTGCCGACGCCCGGACCGCCGGTCATGACGAGCACCTTGGACGTCAGCGCGAGGCGGATCGCGGCGACCTGGCTTTTGGCCAGGGCAAGACCGATACGCTTCTCGACCCACGGCAGGGCCTTGTCGGGATCGATCCAAGGCCAAGGCAGCGTGCCGTTTGCCAGCCGCGTCAGCCGGTCGGCGATCGTGCGCTCCGCCCGATGTAGGCCAGCCAGAAATACGCAGGGTGTTTCGCCAACCCGGTCGGCGATTACCGTGCCTTCCTGCAGCTCAAGCTCAAGCGCAGTCCGGATCAATGGCTGTGGCACCTCGAGCAGCTTCTCGGCCAGCGGCACCAGCTCGTCCGTCGGCAGGCCGCAATGGCCCTCGTCCATGGCCTCGGTCAGCCCATAGGAAATCCCGGCGCGAACCCGGATCATCGCCGTCTTTTCGATACCAAGCTTCATGGCAATGGCGTCGGCGGTCTTGAAGCCGATACCGCGGATGTCGCGCGCCAGGCGATACGGGTTCTCGGTCATGACCTGGATGGCGTCGGCGCCGTAGGTCTTGAAAATCCGTACCGCCCGCGCGGTGCCGACGCCGTGGCTGTGCAGGAAAACCATGATCTCCCGCACCGCCTTCTGCTCGACCCAGGCCGCGAGAATGCTGGCGGCGCGAACTGGTCCGATACCGTCAACCTCGCGTAGCCGATCCGGCACGGTCTCGATGATGTCGAACACCTTCTCGCCGAAGGCCCGCACCAGCTTCTTTGCATAAACCGGACCCACACCCCGGATCATGCCGGAGGAGAGATACTTCTCGATGCCGTCAACGGAGGTCGGCGGCGAGGTGCGCAGGAAGCGCGCCTTGAACTGCTGGCCGTGGGTGCGGTCATTGACCCATTCGCCGGAGGCGGTGATCCACTCACCGGCCGCAATGGCTGCGGCATGGCCGACCACGGTCACGACATCACGATGCCCACGCGCCTTGGCACGCAGAACGCAAAAGCCATTCTCTGCGTTGTGGTAGGTGACGCGCTCGATGAGGCCCGCGAGCACTTCCTGGTTTGATGCTTCTGGCTGCGGCTTCATGTCATCCGACGCGGGGAATTCGACGACCGCGACCGGAGGGCGGTCATTTTGGCGATTTTTGCCGCCATATACTTTTGCTCTGTCACTTTTCGAAAATTTTCTCGCGGTTTGGGAGTGCCATCCACAATTTTTCGACCCCGTCCCGCCCGGCCCGATTTTTCCCGAGTTGGCTGAGAGGTGCTTCCTCGCGCAGACTAAAAATCACGACCCGTAAGCACGCGCGCGGCAAATAGTGAGCAGCAATTTTAAAAACCGGCGCGGTTTGCGGGTGTGTTTCTTTAAAAAACAGGCCTCGTCCGGCGCCCCCTCGATTTTCCCGAGTTCGGCTACCCGTTCTAAAATTTCAAAATTGCGCGCGTTTTGAGAGTGCGGGCACAAAAATCTCAACCCCTCGTCCCTCCCCCTGGCCATTCCCGAGTTAGCTAGTGGCAGCCTACCCTTGCAAGCGCGAGCCTTCGGCTCCGCTTTTGCTCGACCGGTTCTGATGCAGTCGGCACCTCTGGGGGTCGAAGATGCTCGGCGGTTCGCGCTCCGGTTTCAGTGCCAGAGCGTTCGTCGCACCCCCGCTTACTCCCCAAAACCTTCCCAAATCATCGTCTGGGTAGGTTTTCTCAGAGATAACTAATTGAAATCATTGGCGCTCCCTAGGGGACTCGAATCCCTGTTTTCGCCGTGAGAGGGCGATTTCCATCACGCACGAAACTCTTGATCCTGTTTGACCCGCGAGGAAGGAAAGCACGGCCACATCCCGGAGGGCTCCGTTGTCTTCGTGCGCTCCGACTGGTCACGGGCCTGGCCTGATCGCGGGCTCGCCACACTCAAGGATCTCCCCGGAAGTCGGCGCCCTCGTGATCATCGGCTATCCGAAGTTCGAAGGCGGGCTTGGCGGCTACGCCCGCTACATCTCGGTGCGTCCTTCCGACTGGCCCCATGGTAGGAGCTAGATTAACACCCCGCTGCGGAAGCGCGATACGAGCGTGGGCTTGCGATCCGGCACGATGCGCGTGCGGCGCGGGCGCGGGCAATGAGATAGAGGCTTTTGCCATGCGGTTGATTGATCTCACGGGCCGGAAATTCGGTCGCTGGACGGTGATCGAGCGCGCACACACAAGGCTCGGCAAGGTGCGGTGGCTATGCCACTGCGAGTGTGGCGCGCAATGGACCGTGAGCGCGACCAGCCTGCTGCGGGGCACGAGCAAGAGCTGCGGCTGTCTGAGACGAAGGCCGGCCTGGAATTACCAACACGGCGAGAGCGGCCACAGCTTCTATTCCGTCGAGTACAATGCCTGGATGCACATGGGCCAACGCTGCTCCAATCCGAACTACCATGCCTATAGGCGGTACGGCGGAAGAGGCATCAAAATCTGTGAACGCTGGAACAGCTTCGAGGCTTTCCTTGCGGATATGGGCCGCCGCCCTTCGGGACGGCGCAGTCTCGATCGCATCGACAACAACGGCAACTATGAACCATCGAATTGTAGATGGGCCACGCCTGTGCAGCAGATGAGGAACCGGGGTTAGATTAGCTCGCACCTGGTCGGACGGCTGGTCCGCATGGCGGGCGCCTGAGAGCTATCCCCTGCCACAAAATCCTGCTTCCCATACGCTTCCCGTGATCAAACTGGGAAGCAGCCTACCAATCTAATACATTGAAATAATTGGAGATAGTGAATGGAATCGAGCAATAGACATCAGTTCAACCTGCATTTGCTCTCAGGGCGGTCCACGCCCAGGGTATCGAGCTCCGATACCTGGTGCAGAAATCCTTCCTGGGGAGAGATCGAGACGATCATTCTGCCGTCGGTCAGAAGGATCGGCTGGCGAAGCTGGAGGTTCCAGTCCCGAAGCGTCAATCGCTGACCCTTGAACGCAGCCAGGGCGAAATCGGGACTTTTCAGGAAATCGAGCAAGGTTTTTGGATCGAATGAGCTCGTCCTTGCCGCGGCTTCGCCGATCATGCGTACGGCAGACCATGCCTGCATGTCGCGGGCGGTCATGCGCCGCGCGAAGGTCTTCAGGAAGCGGTTCTGGATTTGCACCGCCCCCCACTGATCGTGGGAGCCATCCCAGGTCGTCGGAACGAGACCCGCCGACCCCGCCACGGGCCTCGCATCCCAGGTCCGATACGGCAAGTAGGATGCAAAGACCTCGCTCTCGTCGGCAGCTACGAGAATATCGTAGGCGGGAACGCCCTGCGTGAATACCGGGATTTGCCGCTGAATCTGCGCGATGCCGCTGTCGGTCCGGCGGGCACCGCCCGTATCCTGGAACACCTTCTCCTGGACAATGCGCGCACCGAACCGTTTGGCTGACCGCCGCAGCGCATCGCCATACAGCTGGTCGTCGGCATGAGAGCCGACGATCAGCAGCCATTTGCGCCACTGTTTCCATACGAGGTACTGCGCCAGCCCGTCGGCCAGCATGGAGCGGGTGGGGGCGACGTGAAGCACGTTGCCGCGACAGTCTTCTTCGCGCAACCGATCGTCGGTGGCTGCGACGTTGAAGAAGAGGAGAGCGCGCGGCCGGTCCGCGTCAGCCGCCTTGAGCAACGCGTCCGCCGGAATGTCGGCGATCAAGAGCGAGATGCCGCGCTCCGCAAGCGCAATGGTCGCGGCCGCGGGATCGTCGCCCTGCGCCACGCGTGCATCCTCCAGCGAGAACTGCTGGTCCAGGAACTTGCCGGTGGTGTTATTATCCTCAATCGCAAGCCGCGCCCCGGCCAACCCATCGTCATCTGCCGGTATCTCAATCAGCGAGAGATGCGCTTTCGGCTCCGGTGCGCGAAGATAGCCAATCTTGATCTCCGCAGCACCGGCGGACGCCGCCAGCAAGACCGACAGCAAGGTTGCAGCCGACAAGAGGCGGATCAAACAAGCGCTCCGGGTAAGGTCGCCCCCCGGCGGATGCAACGGCGGTTCCTGGCGAAAATCAAGCGCACCGGCTTGGCCCGGTTGGTCATCCCGGAAACCGGCATCGCCTCATGCATCCGCCGACGCGAGCTGAACAGCGAGGCGGATCAGCTCCGGCAGGCTCTTGGCGTTGAGCTTCTGCTTTAGCTGGGAGCATGCGTTGACCACCGTCTTGTAGCTGACATTGAGCTCCTCGGCGATACGGCTATAGGGCTTGCCCTGCGCCAGGAGCGCCAGCGTCTGCAATTCCCGCTGCGTGAGATCGGCGAGCGGGTTCGCGCGCAAGCCGGTACGTACGAGCGCGACCTGCAGGGCGAGGTCATTATCCAGATACGGCGTACCCGTGCGCACTTTCTCGAACGCCTTCATCAGCTCGTGGGATGACGTATCCTTAAGCACATAGCCGGTCGCGCCGGCCTCGAGCGCGCGCGCTGCGATGATGGGGTCGCTATGCATGCTGAAGACGAGAATGCGCGAGTGCGGGTCGTGCGAGTGCATGCGCCGGATCACGTCGAGCCCTCCGAGCCTGTTTCCCTGCATGGTCAGATCGACGATGACCACGTCGGGATGGTGGCGGCGATAGAGCCGATAGCCGGAGGTTGGGTCGCCTGCTTCCAGCACGGTCTCAACGCCGGCATCCTCCAGCATGCGCCGGCAGCCCTGCAGCACGATTGGATGGTCGTCGATGATCAGAACACTGGTCATGCGTAGGCGCTGGCTAGCCCCTTCGCGTTCATGTCGCAAGGGCACCCTGCCGGTCATCCAGCGGAATCAAAATTCGCACACAAGTGCCACGACCCGCTTCGCTGTCCACCTGGTAGCTCCCGCCTAGCGCCTGGACGCGCTCCCGCATGCCCCGAACGCCGAAGCCGATCGGTGCCGCGGGATCGATCCCGCGCCCGTCGTCGCGTATGGTCAGCGTGAGCTGCCTTGATCGCTTTTCGGCTGCGGCCGCATCATCGGATGCTTCGCCTAGCGCCACGTACACCTCCCTCGCCTGGGCATGGCGGACGACATTGGTCAGGCTTTCCTGCACGCAGCGATAGATCGTCAGATCGATTGCTTCTCCATAACTGCGCACCAGCTTATCCGCGGCAAAGGAGAAGGCGGTCTGCGGCTGCTGCCGCGCACGATCGTGCACCAGCTCGGACAGAATGTCGTGCAGGGGTACGTGGCCGAGCGCCATTGGGCGCAGGCGATTGAGCATGCTGCGGTTAATGGCCTGGAGATGCTCGATGATCGCCAGGCTGTCGTGCACTCGCTCGATAAGCTTGCCGCGGATGGGATCGGGCAACGCCGCGGCCGTACCCGCCATCGAGCTGGCATTGGCCTTGAGGCCGAACAGGCTCGGCCCGACCTCATCATGCAGCTCCAGCGCGGTGCGTTTCCTTTCGTCGTCTTGCGCGGTGAGGAGCCGGTGGTTGAGCGTCTTATTCTCGGTCCGCACCCCGTCCAGCGCTTGCGCGAGCGCGTTGAAACGATCCGTGATGGCGGCGAGCTCCTGCGCCCACGGCAGCGGCAACCGCACCTGGTAGTTGCGCTGCTCGAGATCGGCGAGGCCGCGGGCGACGCCGGTGAGCGGGTCAAGTATCCGTCCGAACAGGACATACAGAATGGCAATGACCGCGATGCCGACCGGCAATGCCAGCATGCCGATTGCGACAATGTTGCCCCAGGCCTCTTCGATCTCGTCGCGCGGCTCCGTGACGATTTCGACCGTGCCGATCCGCTGACCGTTGGCTATGACGGCCACATCGCGGACTGCGATGGGCGGCGCGATCAGCGCCGCAAACCACGCCGGCGCGCGCGGGGGCGGCAGGGATTCTGAGCCGACGACGGAAGGGCGCACCGTCAGCGGTGAGCCGGCGGCATCCTTCACCACAATCCGGACGTGACGGATAAGCCGCAATGGCGATGAGAGGTCAGCAAGAAATTTCTCTGCCGGCACCTCCTGCTGCATGAGGGCAACCGCCTCGCTGACGAGCAGCTGCGCAAGCTCCATCGAGGCCGCAACCTCGACGCGGGTGGAAATGCGGGCCTGGATGATCGTCACGGCGCCGCCGAGCAGTCCCGCGATCAGCTCGATGAGCAAAACCACGAGAATGAGCTGCGAGCGCACCGAGCGGCCATGCCAGAGCGCGCGGAGGCCGCGCGTCGACGGGCCTGGTCGCAGAGACGGCATCCCGGCGTCTGTCTGGGCGCTGATGAGCGTGCTCCAATCCTTGCGGCCGTGCACACTATACCTCGAAAACGTCTCTCGCCGGCCACATTGCCAGAAGAGCACGCTTTGTCGGGGTTATAAGCCAAATTTGTAGTTGAGGCCGGCACGAACGATACTCTCGTTGAATTTGACAACGATATTGGGAATCAGGGGCGGTCCATTTGGATTGGCGATTGCGCATTCTGCCGTGCAAGATCCGTTGGAAAGGTCGACGAAGAGATATTCGGCCTTGGCGCTCCAGTTTCGAGCCAATGCGACCTCGATACCGGCACCGGCGGTCCAGCCGGTCTCCGTCGCGCTGCTGACCGGGTCATTGGAGAAGCTTGCTCGAACATTGCCAAAGGCAGCGCCGGCCGTGCCGTATACGAGGTATCGATCGAACGCATACCCGGCACGGCCGCGCACCGTGCTGAGCCAAGTGCTCTTTGTCAGACACCCTCCGGCACATAGGCCCGTAGCTGCGAAGGTGCCAAAGCCGCTGGCATCCGCCCAGGCGTCATCGGCCTCGACGCCGAACACCAGTGACCCAACCTGGTAGTTGGCGCCCAAAGTGCCGCCGAATACGAAGCCCGAAGTGCGAAAGGTGCCGCTCGACAAGCCGGTCACGCTGTCAGTCCAATCGCTGGCCCCGAAACCGAAGCCGGCATTGACGCCGAGGTAGATGCCGCTCCAGTTAACAGCACCAAGCGATGCAGTATGGGTCCAGGCGATCCGCCGAGCCTTTGCCGGTTCCGACGACGAAGCATTGGCGAATACTGCTCCTCCCGACGGCAGCTTGCCTCGCACTCCCAGGTAGACCGCAAATGGAATGCCCGGCACAAAGGTTCGCGGATCCGTCAGATTCAAATAAGGAAACGAGTTGACGTCGAAGAATGTGCCATACACATAGTAGTGCCTGTCGAATAAATTGCGCACCAGCCCGAACACCTCAACGTTTTCCGCAACCTTGTACGAAGAATGCAGGTTCACGACCCAATAAGCTGGCATTTTCGGGTTCTGGTTTGATTGGTCTCCGACCAGCCATTGAGTGCCGAAGACGTTGAGATCGGCTCCGAGCTTCCATGGATCGGTAATTTGATACTCGAAGCCCGCCTTGACACGGTAATCCGGAATGCCGGGGAGGTGATCGCCCGGAACGACAAAAATATTACCGTTGGCATCTGCAAACGGATTAAATGGTGATGACAGGACCAATGCATTCAAGAATGTGGCATTCACGTACGTGTAATTGGCATAGATGTTCCAGCGATCCTGTTTATAAGTGATATTGGCTTCAATGCCCTTGCGGAGCGTATCGCCCGCATTCTGGAAAAATTCGTGCCCCGGGAGCGGGCTCGCGACGTTGAGGATGTCGTTGGTGTTGACGGCGTGGAAAGCGCCGACAGTCCAGTTCAACTGCCCTTTGGCAATGTTGAACTGCCCGCGTAACCCGGCCTCATTGGTGTAGGTCACCACCTGTCGAAGAGCGGGATCGCCAACGAGGGCATTGTCAATCAGGCAGGGTCGGGCTGGATCGGAGCAGCCCAGTTCCAACGGGGTGGGGGCACGATTCGCTACGGCATAGCCGCCATACAAGGTCAAATTCGGGGTGAGCTTGTAGGTGGCGCCGATCATCGGATTGAAGTGACTGTAGCCGTGATCGCCATTGAGCAAATCGTTGTTGCCGAGCTCGTCCGACAAGTTGATCTGGGCGAAGTTGAAGCGGCCTCCGGTAGTGATCGACAAACGATTGGTAACGTCGAAGGTATCGGTCGCATATATGCCCGTATAGCGCGTCGTCGCACCCAGACCGACCGGGGCCACGTCGCCTGAGGGAAGGTCGATAAAGAGACCAAAGCCCTGTACCGTGGGAAACTGATTTGCGTTGATTGTTCCCAGCTCACTTGTCGTGGAAAACTGCACAAGCCCGCGGTCGAAGCTCATCCCTACCGTGAAGTTGTTTTCGTGACCGAAAATCTTCTCCGATGACGACACCTGGACCGAGCCGCCGAAACTGTTGGTGGCCGTCCAGGTGCGGTCGATTTCGCCCAGCACGCTTGAGCCGAGCGGACCGGTGGCCGGTATGGTCTGCCCCCCGGTCGTAAGGAGGTTGGACACCGAGCCATCGAGGTTCGGAAAGCACAGGACGGTCGGGTCGGGGCATCCCGAGTTCTGAACATTAGTGCCGTTGCCGTCATTGTGGCTTTGATGGAAACTGCGATAGTAGGCGACGGCTTGATAAGTCCACGTGTCGCTCGGCTTCCAGCTCGCGCTGGCAGTCAGAAACGCGAGTTGATTCTGCGTTGTTTGCGGAATGGTATAGATGCTTGCCCAGTCCTGACTGAGCATCTGCAGGGGGGTCGCCGCAGCAGCGCCGAAGTTATTGTTAGCACCCGTGAACGTGACGTGAAATTCGGTCTGCTCGCCGCGCGCGCCAAGATCCGTATAGACGCGGCGCAGGGACGACGGCGAGCTGTTGCGCCAACCGGCGTCGTCGATGGCATCGGCCGTGATATAGCCGGACACGTTGCCGACTTCGCCGCCGGCTTGAACGGACGTACCGATTCGACCGTAGGAGCCGCCGTTCACTTCCCCCTCGACGCCGTGATAAGTGAAGCCGTTCTTCATTTCGATCGAGAGCGCGCCGCCAATCGCGTTGAGCCCGTAGACCGGATTGCTTGGGACGAGCGTGAGCCGATTGATGGCGTTCTGCGGAACGAAGTCCCAATTGACGATGTCGCCGAAGACCTCATTGATACGCACGCCGTTCTGATAAACAGCCAGTCCCTGCGGCGTGCCGATTACCGGGGAAGCGATAAAGCCGCGATAGTTGAGATTAAGCTGGAATTCATTCCCGGTCTGATCGCTCAGCGCGACACCCGGCAGCGCTCGGACCATTGATTGCAGGAGGTCGGGTGTCTTGGTGAATGAAAAATCGGAAGCCGGAACCGTTTGCACATTGGACGGTATCTTGTCGAGGTCGACCGCACCCGGCTGCGCGCCCGACTGAGAAGGCGCCGCGGTGCTCCCCGCGGGAGCTGACGCCGGCGCGGGACTCCTGCTCGCAGCAGGTGCCGTGCTCCTGCTTACAGCGGGTGCCGTGCTCCTGCTCACAGCAGGTGCGGTACTCGTGGTACCAGTGCGCACAGCGGGGGCCGTGCGCGCTGGCGGCGCCACGGGCGTGGTAGGGATGACGCGCACTTCGGGAAGCTTCGTCGTACTTGAGCTTTCGCTTGAGCTCGGAGCTTCCTGCGCGGCAACCGTCCCTGGCGCCATCGCAGGCGTTGCGCAGACCGCCCAAAGCAGTCCACAGCATGCCGGCCAGATAGAGCGACGCCGATGCGCTTCCGCCACCAAATCTCACCCCCCCACCTCAAATTGTGTCACAACCTGGAGCTAGCGCAAGCTGGACATTTTTCCAAAAGAAGCCGGGAAGTTTTGGCAATCGCTAGCCGCCGGTTTGGAGATGGCGGACGGGGTCGACTAAGTGTTGCGTTCGAGACTGCATAATTCCGACAGAAAAGAACCCTGGATCGGAGCACTCTCCCAAGCCCTCTATACGGGCCTGCGCGCGAGCCTGTAGCGAATGGATCCACCAAGGTGTGTGGTAAGGTGCTTGCGCCCCCATTCGCCACAATCTAGGATGACGGTCGACCGTCAAACCGTGGGAGAGACGACCAATGGCTTGGACCACTCCGATTCTCGAAGAGATCTGCATCGGCCTCGAGATCAACGGCTACCTGCCGGCCGAGTTCTGAGCGGACTCGCCGGCGCCGGCTAGCAAGCGCCTTGGCGGGTTAGCTCGGCGGGAACTCGTCTACAGCGAAGTATTAGGGAAGCCGACCGCCCGGGGCCGACGCGCCCGGGGCGGTTTGTTATTGGCTCGGCCTGTCAAGTGACCGGCCGGGCATGCACGCAGATCACTTTCACGGCCTCGACTTTATTGAGACTCTGCCCGATCGAGGTTTGCGCCAGATAGGCCTGCCCATGCATGAGGCAGCTCACGGGGCTTTCGAACGTAGCGGGCACGCGCAGGACTTCCAATGCGTTCTCGCGCGTACAGGCCCCTAGATCGGGGAACGCCGCAAGCGAGCAGACCAAAATCAAGGCTGTCATCATGTAAAAGCTCCCATCGACCACGGATGGGCGCCTCCTCTGGCCTTTTTGTACCCTGCCCATCGCGGAAGCAAGGCTTACCGCCTGGGAACGCAAGAACCGGGCCAGCTCGCGGATCTGCTGTCCGGTCTTCAACCGACCGCACGCGAGCCGGCAGCGCACAATCGTTCATTTCAGGAACCCGATGGAGATCCAGGGTACAGCCGCTACAAGGATCGTTCCGGTCATCAGCGCCAGCATGTAGCCCAGGATCGGCCGCATACCTTCCGCCGGATCGACGCGTCCGATCGCGCAGGCCGTGTAGTAGCCGACCCCGAACGGAGGAGCGAACAAGGCCGATTCCCATCGCAAGGATTACGACCATTGCGTAATGCACTTCGTGGATGCCGACGGCTCTCGCGATCGGAAACAGGAGCGGGCCGAAGAGAACGATTGCGGGGATGCCTTCGAGCACCGAGCCGAGCACGATGAAGGCTGTAACGGAAACGGGCATGAAGGTGATGGCCCCGCCCGGAAGCCCCGTCATCACTGCGGCCAGCGAGCGCGAGAAACCCGACTGGGTCAAACCCCATGCCATGCCCGTCGCCGTGCCGATGATCAGCAGGATCGAGCCGGAGAGCGAGGCCGTATAGACAAGCATCGGTCTGAGCGCCGCCCAGTCGAACCGGCGATAAATTAGAAGCCCCGCGAGCGCGGAGTAGGCGATACCGATGGTGGAGACCTCGGTTGCGGTGGCAACGCCCTCGACCACGACCGTGCGGATCAGGAAAGGCAGCGCAAGCGCAGGCAGCGCGACCAGGAAGGTGCGGCCGATCTCGCGCTTGGCTGCGCGCGGGACGAGGCCACGCTGCTCACTGCGGTTGCGCCTCCAGACCACAAGGCAAAGCAGGATGGCCAGCACAATTGCTGGCAGCAGCCCGCCTGTGAAAAGCGCTGCGATCGATACGCCGGTTACCGACCCTATCGTGATGAGAACGAGGCTGGGCGGGATGGTTTCCGTCTGCGCTCCCGTCGCGGACAGCAGCGCGACCAGATCGCCCGGCTTGGCGCCGCGTTGCTTCATCTCCGGAAACAGCACCGGCGCGATAGCCGCCATGTCGGCCGCTTTCGAGCCGGAAATCCCGGAGACCAGATACATCCCGGCGACAAGAACGTAGTGCAAGCCGCCGGACACGTGCCCCAACATGCTTGCGAGGAACGCGACCATGGCACGTGCCATCCCGGTCATCTCGATCAGCAGGCCGAGAAAGACGAAGAGCGGCACCGCGAGCAGGATGAGGTGGCTCATCCCCTCGTCCATGCGTCCGACGAGAACCATCAGCGGCGTTTGCGTGGTCAGCGCAAGATAGCCGAAGACCGCAAGCCCGAATGCAAACGCGATCGGCACGCCTGCGAAGACGGTCGCGGCGACGACGCCCACGAAAAAGACCAGCAGGTTGAGGTTGCCGAGCTGCCGGAACATGGGTGCCCCGAGCCAGAACAGGACGACGAGACCGGCGACGGCGCCGAGCGCAAGAGCGAGCAACTTCGGCGAGCCTACCTTTGCAAGCCGCAGCAGTGCAAAGACCGCCATCAATGCGGTCCCGACCGGCAAGGCCGCGGCCCGCCAGGCATTCGTGACCTCCAGCGCCGGCGTGGTGATGAAAACCTCCTCCCGCGCATATTCGTAGGCAGGTCGAGCGATCAGAAGCAGGAAGGCGAGCGAAGCCCCGGTCGCGAATGTTTCAAGCAGCCCGCGCGTCGGGGCGCAAGCATGCCGACCGCCGCCGTCATGCGCATGTGCTCGTCGCGGCGGAACGCGATGACCGCTCCCAGCATCGCAAGCCACAGAAATACCATGGCGGCGAGCTCATCCGACCAGGTGAACGGGCGATCGAAGACGTATCGTGCAATCACGCCCGCGAGCAGGACTACGATCTCGACCGCAACCAGCGCCGCCGCCAGAAGCTCGACGCAGGCGCCAAGCAGCGAGTCGATGGCGCCGCTCACGGATCCCCGCAGCGCTTCCTCGCGGGCATTGTCCGGAACGGGAGCCTGAGGCTCAACCATGGCGCTTAAGTGAGGTTCCCCACGTATTTCTCGAGAATGCCCCAGGCCTCCGGGCCGTATTTCGTCTTCCACTCGCCATAGAAGCCGGCCGACCTGAGCTTGTTTCGGAACGGCGCAGGATCGGGCTTGTTGAATTCGAGACCCTTGGCCGTGAGTTCCTGCTGCAACGTCGCATTGAGCTTGGCCACATCCTGGCGCTCGTTCATGCCGGCGGAGTTGATGTGCTTCGCAACGATCCCACGCATATCCTCCGGCAGATGCTCCCATGCGCGCCGGTTGGCGAGAAACCAGAACCCGTCCCACATATGATTGGTGAGCGAGCAGTATTTCTGCACCTCGTGGAGCTTGGCGGTAGCAATGATGGCGAGCGGATTTTCCTGGCCGTCCACGATCCTGGTCTGCAGTGCCGAATAGACCTCGTTGAAGTTGATCGAGGTCGGCGCCGCCTCGAAGGCCTTGAACATTGATGTCCAGAGCGGCGAGGGCGGCACGCGAATCTTGAGCCCGCGAAAGTCTGCCGGCGTGTCGATCGGCTTGGTCGAGGTCGTCGTCTGCCGGAAGCCGTTGTCCCAGATCTTCTCCATTGCGACCAGGTTCGCCTTGGCTATCTGAGCGCGGATGTATGCGCCGAGATCGCCGTCCATCGCCCTCCACACGGTCTCGTAGTCCGGGAACGCGAACCCCATGCCGTTGATTGAGGCGGCCGGCACCAGGGTCGACAGGATCAGGCCCGAGAGCGTGAAGAACTCAACGCCGCCGGAACGCAGCTGGCTCAACGTATCGGTGTCGGAGCCCAGCTGGCTGCTGGGAAATATCTGGAGCTCGAACCGCCCGTTTGTCTCCTGTCTTATGACGGCGGCCATTTCCCGCGCCCGAGCGTTCATGGGATGTGTTTCGGGGAGGTTGTTTGCATATTTGTAGGTGAACTGCGCCTGCTGGCCCCATGCCGCGAAGGGCGCTCCGGTGGCACCGCCAAGAAGCGTGGTAGTGCCGAGGGCAAGCAGATGACGGCGCGACAGGTCCATTAAAACCTCCATTTGCAGGCGGCTGGAGCAATACCTCCATTCCAATGTCCATCCAACCGGCTTGTGCCACCCGATGAGCCGAGAATGTCGCTGCGAAGGTGAGTGCATGCCAGGGCCCCCCGAAATGCAGGGCCGTTTGCAATCCTTCGGCAACCGTGTTGTGGTTTGCCGGCGATTGCAAGCTCTTGCCGGAGCAAGTCTAAGGCCTGCAGTCAGGCGAATGGTTCAAATAAAATGAGAGGCAGTTCCAGAACAGGCGTTGGGTGGCGCGGCGGCGTACGCTGAGACCTGCGCTGGACCTGCGCGATTCAACCTGATTTCCGGGCTGTTGTCCTTCCCAGCGCATGCAAATTCATCTCATCCTGGTTTTCATCCTTGTGACGGTGGCGGCAGTCGCCATTGTCGCCAACCGGACCAGGATCCCTGCGGCGATTCTTCTGGTTCTGGTGGGGCTTGTCCTGTCGGTGACGCCCGGCTTGCCGCGCGTGGAGCTGACCCCCGAGCTTGTGCTGCTTCTCGTCGTTCCGCCGCTCATCTACTCGGCCGGCGTGGCGATGAGCTGGCGCGAATTCCGGTCCAACATCCGCTCGATTACGCTCCTCGCCGTCGGTGGTGTCATCTTCACGACCGTCGCGGTCGCAGCTGTGGTGCACTATCTGCTCGGCTGGGATTGGTCGGTCGGCTTCGTGCTGGGTGCGATCATCTCGCCGCCCGATGAAGTCGCGCCGCTGGCGATCGCGCGCCGGCTTGGCCTTCCCCGGCGAACCATGGTCGTGCTTGAGGGCGAAGGGCTTGCCAATGATGCGACCGCTCTCATTCTCTATCGCTTTGCGGTCGCGGCGGTTGCAACCGGTACCTTCTCGTTCGGCTCCGCATTCCTCGTTTTCATTGCCATCATGGTCGGCGAGATCGCGTTTGGGCTGGCGATCGGCTACGCGAGCCTGCGGGTGCGCAGATGGGCATCGGATCCGCGCGTCGAGATCATTTTGTCCCTGCTCACGCCATTCGCCGCCTACTGGCCTCCCGCGGCGCTGGGCGGCTCGGGCGTGCTCGCGACCGTCGTCTGCGGCCTCTACATCAGCTGGAACGGGCCGCTGCTGATTCCAAGCCACACGCGGCTGCAGGGAATCTTTTTTTGGGATCTGTTCATCTTCATTATGGAGGGCGCGCTTTTTCTGCTGACCGGGCTGCAGGCAGCCCCGTTGCTCGACCGTGTCAGCCAGGTGACCGGATCGGAATTCGTCGTGGCGGCCCTGATCACCACGGTGGCGGTGATAGCGGCACGGTTCCTCTGGGTCTTTCCGTCGCTCTACCTGCCGCGGCTTCTGATCCCCGCCGTACGCAGGGTCGATCCCTATCCGATCTGGCAACGGCCTTTCCTCGTGGCATTCTTCGGTGTCCGCGGGATAGTGTCGCTCGCGGCCGCGCTTGCCCTGCCGCTGGCCGTCGCAGACGGCTCGCCGTTTCCCCATCGCGACCTGATACTTCTTCTCACTTTCTGGGTCATCCTGGTTACGCTCGTCGGCCAGGGGTTGATGGTTCCACCCCTCATGCGCTGGCTGGGGCTGGGCAGAATTGCCGAGGCGGAGCAGGTCGAGGAGCGAGCCGCCGAGGTCGCGGCACGGCGCAAGGCCATCGATGCAGTGTTCCAGCGTCTCGAGGAGATTGCCACCGACCGCAGCCTGCCGGAGCCTCTCGTCGAGAACGTGCGCTCCCACCTCCTGACGCGGCTCAGGCGCGTGGAGGCGGTCGCGGCCGACGAGGATGAGCGCGGCCGCCTCGCACTGAGGGATGAGATTGAAGGCCTTCTCATCGACACCGAGCGCCGGCACATTTTCGGCCAGCTCGAGCGCGGGGAGCTGATCGACGAGGCGCGAAGGCATATCGAGCGCGAGCTCGACCTGCGCGAGGCCGAGTTGCTGCGCAACATCCCTGGTGCGGTCAATTTCGAAGATTGATCGGGGAGGGGCAGCTCTCGGAGCGGGATGAGTTGCAAGACAATCACCATCCGCTCCATCTTTTTATCTACGCCTGTCCTCTTCGGCAACCCGGTTTGCGCCCTTGCGGGACATGCTCAGAGCGACGCCAGCAGCTTACCGAACCCGCTGATCGGACCGGCCACGTTGCCGCGCCTCATCGAGCTCCAGATCATCACGTTCATCCAGGTGATGACGGTGGTATCGAGGTCGCGTTCCAGCGAGTCGATATTGTGCATGCTGCCCCAGCCACCGCAGGGGATGTAGAGGCCATCCGGCTTGCCGGGCGCCGCGAGGAAAGCTTTGCGCGCGGTGTGGTATTCGACCGGAATCGGCAGGCGACGGATCTCGGTATTGCGCTCGATGCCCAGCGCCTCGTTGTGCACGATCGCAATCTGCTCGGACGCCAGATATTTGACCAGCCGGTCATTGATGAACTGCCGGAACGGCGTGGCCATCGCTACCGTCTTGAGGTTGCGATCGCGCATCGCATCGATGACTGCGCCCATGTCCGTAATGCAGGGAAGCCCGGACGCTTGTGCAAGCCGGTCTTCCAGCTCCTTGTGGAAGCCGTGTTGGCGCGCCACCACTGGCGGCACGCCGGATTGAAAGATCACGTCGACGTCGAAGTTCGACAATTGCCTTGCCGCCCGCTCGGCGCCCCTGACGGCCTCTTCCATGTTGTCGTCCGTCAGTTGCGAAATGGTGAGCGAGACGGTCGTGATGTCGATGCCGTCGGGCACCACCTCGTACCATTCACGGATCGGACGCGGCGGTACCGGGGTCGGAAAGATCACACCGACGTGCAGCCGCCATCCGGTAATGCCGACCGCCATGTTTGATTGCTCCTGTTACAGTTCGTAGCGCGCGGAACTGCTCATTGCGGAATCTCGATGCCGGATGCCTTGATCAGCTTTGCCCATTTCTCGGTATCGGCCTGCATGGTCAGCAGCATCGCCTCCGGCGTGCCGCCGACGGTTTCGAGCCCCTGCGCCTTCATCCGCTCGCCGAACTTGCGATCAGCGATTGCCCTCCTCACCTCTTGCGACAGCCGCTCGACGATCGCGCTTGGTGTCCGGGTCGGCGCCAGTAAGCCGAACCAGCTCGCCATCTCGTATCCGGGCACTCCCGCCTCCTGCATGGTGGGCACATCGGGCATCAGCGCCATGCGATCGGGCGACGCAACCGCCAGCAGCTTGAGCCTGCCGCCTTCCGCCATCGACCGGGCCGAGGGGGGACCGGTGAGCATGACGTCGACGATGCCCGCCACCACGTCCGTCACGGCCTGCGCCGTTCCACGGTACGACACCTGGTTAATCTCGGTCCCGGTGGCGAACTTGAACAGTTCCATCCCCATGTGCATCGCGGTGCCGAGCCCGATCGAGGCGTAGTTGAGCTTGTTCGGGTGCGCCCTGGCATACGCGATCAATTCACGCACATTGTTGGCGTCAACCTTCGGGTTGGCGACCAGCACCATGTACAGCCTGGCGATGATGCTGATGGGAACAAAATCGCGAAACGGATCGTAGCTGAGGTTGTGATAGAGGCCGGGGTTGATCACGAGATTGCTGTCAACCGCCAGCATCAGCGTGTAGCCGTCGGGCGCCGCGCGCGCGACGGTCCCTGCGGCAAGGCTGCCGTTGGCGCCGGGCATGTTCTCCACCACCACCGGCGTTCGCATCTGCTCGGTGAAACGGTCAGCCAGCGCACGGGCGATCAGATCAACGGCGCCGCCCGCGGGTTGCGGCAGAACGAGCTTGACAGGATGTGAAGGATAGTCGTCGGCGCGGACCGCGTCACCGCGCGAAGTCAAAAGCGCCGACAGCACGGCCGCGGCGGTGACTGCGATGCGCTTCATGAGCGGTCCGGGTATCCCGATATCAGGATACGGCCATTGCGGCATCGCCGGTAGCCGAGGATAGGTCGGGTATTGTTGCAGACTTCGCGAGAGCAGCGGGTGCGAACGGCGTCCGCAATCCCGCCTGTACCATCAGCGGCAGGACATCCGCATTCCACTGCATGAGCTCGTTCTTGTAATCGACCCATGAGATCAGGCAGCCGTCGACGCCGATGTCGGCAAGCTTGCCAAGCTCGTCGACGATCTGCTCGGCGGTGCCGACCAGCGGATAGCCGCCATGGCCGGCGATGAAGTGCGCCTTGTGTCCTTCCAGCATCTTGTTGTCGAGTGTCTCGGTCTGCATGCCGAAGATCCTCAGCAGATTCTCGGCAGCCTCCCCATCGCCCTTCTCGACCACGTAATAGTTCAGATAGTCCTTGGCCTCCTTCTCGGTCTCGCGGCACACCACGTATACATGGATCCAGATTCTGGTCTCGCGTCCGTGCGAGCGGGCGAGATTTTTGAGGTGAGCGATCTGGGCGCGGGCGCCGTCGAGAAAGGTCCGATCCTTGAGAATCACGAAATTCATGTCGCAATAGCGGGTGGTGAAATCCTGCGCCGCGGGCGATCCGCCGGCATTCATCACCGGCGGGTGCGGCTTCTGAACCGGCTTGGGCTGGCTCCAGACCGAGAGCGCACTGAAGCTCTCGCTCCTGAAGTCGAACTCCTCGTCCATGGTCCAGGCTTTCTTCAGGAAATCCAGCCATTCGGCAGCGAACTTGTAGCGGTCGTCGTGCGGACGCATGTGCGCGCCGAACATGTCGAACTCGTTCTTGAACCAGCCGCACACCACGTTGAGCGCGAACCGCCCGCGGGTGATATGATCGATGGTCGTGGCCATCTTGGCCACCATGAGCGGATGAACCAGCGGCACGTGGCAGGTAGCGAGCACCGTGACGTAGCTCGTCAGCGCCCCGATTGCGGAGGCCCAGGTGAAGCTCTCGAAGGTCGCGGCGTTGAAGTTGCTCGGTCCGCCGTAGCCCCGCCAGCGGCCGACCGGCAGCACCGCCTCCATGCCGGAGCGATCAACCGCCCGAGCGATCTCTACGGTGTCCGGCCAGCTCAGCTTCCACGCTTCCGGCACGGTCGTGATGGTGGAACCATGGCTGCAATTGAACGCCATGACGCCAAGCTTCATGCGGTTGCCGGCAAACAGCCTTGCGCGGGCTGTATAGTCCTCATTGGGCATCGCGTAATTCATCACGGTCATTCCAAATGTCGTCGTCCGATGTTAACCCAGCCTGTGCTGCGCGGCCAAGGTTCTTCCGGATGTGAGACGACGCAAAAATGATGAGAATAATCTGATGGCCCTTGGCCTGGCCGCGGCCTTAAGCTGCCCTGCAACGGCTGCGCGTTGCGATGATGAGAACAGGCAGTCGATGAACCCGTAATTGTGAGCCCATGAATAGACTCAAGCTGACGATGGCTTGCGGGCGCTATGACCGCACCCAGCCGCTCATCGACGGGCGGGTCGAGCCCGAAGGCGTCGATCTGACCTTCATTCCGCTGCGGCCCGGCGAGACGTTCTGGCGCATGCTCAACCACGGCGAGTTTGACGCGTCCGAAATGTCGCTCTCCTCCTATACGATCCTGCGCTCGGAAGGCGACGCGCGCTTTGTTGCGATCCCGGTCTTTCCCTCGCGCGTGTTTCGCCACTCCGCCGTCTACCTGCGCGCGGACTCCCGGATAGAAAAACCCCAGGAGCTGAAAGGCAAGCGCGTGGGAGTCGGCGATTACCAGATGACCGCGGCGGTCTGGGTGCGCGGACTGCTTGCCCACGAGTACGGCGTGATGCCCGGCGACATGGACTGGGTGGTGGGCAGGCCGGTCCGAGCCGTGCGCAAGCCCGAGGGTGTGCGGATCGCATCCATGCCGCCCGACACCACGCTTGAGGAGATGCTCGAGCGCGGCGAGATCGATGCGCTGGCATCCGTCATGATTCCGAAGGGGCTAGGCAAGAACGTGCGCCGGCTGTTTCGAGATTTTCGCGCGGTCGAGGCCGCATATTTCGAGAAGACCGGCATTTTCCCCATCATGCACACTTTCGTGCTGAAGACGGATCTCTATGAGAAGAATCCCTGGCTGGCGACGAGCTTTTACCGGGCGTTCTCCCGGGCGCGCGACATCGCCTATCGCACCATGTACGATACCGATGCGTTGACGGTGGGGCTGCCGTGGGTGATCGACGAGCTTGAAGCAGCGCACAGAATTTTCGGGCCGCAGATCTGGGATTATTCGATCGAAGGCAGCCGGGCGACCCTTGAGGCGCTGGTCGCCTACCTCGACGAGCAGGGCCTCTCGCGCCGCCGGATGAGCCTCGAGGAGCTTTTTGTTCCGAATATCGGCCCCGGCCTGGCGGAGTACTTGCGGGCGACCGGCGAGGATTGAGCACAGGCGCCGAAAGCCGAACGTCGGAGGTTGGCCGGCAGGAGCGTTTTCGCCTGTATGTTGGCGAGCGCGCTTAGAGGCCCTCGAACAGCGCGGTCGACAGGTAGCGCTCAGCAAATGAGGGCACCACCGCGAGGATGACTTTCCCCGTCATGTTCTCTCGAGCGCCGATCATGCATGCGGCGGCCACCGCCGCTCCGGCAGAAATTCCGCCGGGGATACCTTCGTAGCGCGCCAACGCGCGGGCGGAATCGAGGGCGGCCTGATCGCTGATGGTGATGACCTCATCGATCACCGAACGATCAAGAATTTCGGGTACAAATCCCGCCCCGATGCCCTGGATCCTGTGGCGCCCGGGTTGCCCGCCCGACAGGACAGCGCTCTCCTCGGGTTCGACGGCGACGATGCGAAGCGACGGCTTGCGCGGCTTGAGCACTTGGCCGACACCAGTGATGGTACCGCCGGTACCTACGCCGGCGACGAATATGTCGATGTTCCCGTCCGTATCATTCCAGATTTCCTCGGCCGTGGTGCGCCGGTGGATTTCGGGGTTTGCCGGGTTCTTGAATTGCTGCGGGATCACCGCATCCCCGGTCGTACGCGCAATCTCCTCGGCGCGCGCGATTGCACCCTTCATGCCGTCGGCCGCGGGCGTCAGGACCAGCTCCGCTCCAAGCAGCACCAGCATCTTGCGCCGTTCAATCGACATCGAGTCCGGCATGACCAGGATCAGCCGATAGCCGCGCGCCGCGGCTACGAACGCAAGCGCAATTCCCGTATTGCCCGAGGTCGGCTCGATCAGGACCGTCTTTGGAGAGATGGCACCGTTTGCTTCCATGGCGTCGATCATGGAGACGCCGATGCGATCCTTGACACTCGCGATCGGATTGAAGAACTCGAGCTTCACCAGAATGCTGGCCTTGACGCCTCGCATCTGCGGCAGGCGGTTGAGCCGAACGATCGGCGTATCACCGATGGTCTCGGTGATCGAGTCATAGACGCGACCGCGGCCCGGGCGGCGGGTCGAGACTTCATTAATAGGTGTTTTCGCAATGTGCTCCACGCGCGTCTCCGGGCAAGTGCTTGGATTGCGGAGCGTCTATCATCGCAATTAAGGCTTTGCTAGCTTGACCTTGATCAAGGGGTTGCCTCGTTGCTTTTGCGACCCATTCGCGCTTTGCGTCAATCCGGCGCCTCTGCGTGACGTGGGATGCCTTGGAGCCTGCGTGCCAGGGAGTGAGCCCGTTTGTTCGATGCAATGAGCAAAGCTAAGGTGAGCGAGAGGGAGAGCCGGCCATGAGCACGCAAGCGGCAAGATCGTATGCGGGCATTTTCATGTTCGACCCCGACGCGGAAACAATGCCGCGCGAGGCGCTGAGCGTTCTGCAGACGACGCGTCTCAAGCACACTCTGCAGCGCGCCTATGCCGACGTGCCCCACTACCGCAGAAAATGGGAGGCCGCCAAAGTCGGGCCGGACGCGGTCCGGTCGCTCTCCGACCTCGCGCGCTTTCCGTTCACGACCAAAGCGGATCTGCGCGACACCTATCCGTTCGGCATGTTTGCGGTGCCGCGCGAGGATCTGCGCCGCCTGCACGCGTCATCCGGGACGACCGGCAAGCCGACCGTCGTGGGCTATACCAATGGGGACCTCGAATGCTGGTCCGAGCTGATGGCGCGCTCGCTCGCCTGCGCGGGGGCATTGCCCGGCGACATCGTGCACAATGCCTACGGATACGGACTATTCACGGGTGGCCTCGGCGTGCATTACGGAGCCGAGCGGCTCGGCTGCACAGTGGTGCCGGTATCGGGAGGAGGCACCGAGCGCCAGGTGGCCCTGCTGCAGGACTTCGGCGCCCATGTGCTGTGCGCGACGCCGTCCTACGCGCTCAACATCGCCGAAGTCGCCGCCGGCATGGGGGTCGATTTGCGCCCGGCGCCGCTGCGCATCGGCGTGTTCGGCGCAGAGCCCTGGAGCGACGCGGTCCGCAGCGAGCTCGAGGAGCGCTTCGGGATCAAGGCGGTCGATCTCTACGGCCTTTCCGAAGTGTTGGGACCAGGCGTTGCTTGCGAATGTCACGTCGCGCAGGCCGGGCTGCACGGCTGGGAGGATCATTTCCTGTTCGAGATCATTGACCCCGAGACATTGCAGCCGCTGCCGATGGGAGAGACCGGCGAGCTGGTGATTACCACCTTGACGAAAGCCGCGCTGCCCATGATCCGCTACCGCACCCGCGACATTTCACGCCTCGACAATGCACCGTGCGCCTGCGGCCGCAGCCATGTCCGCATCATGCGGGTCACCGGGCGCGACGACGACATGCTGATCATTCGCGGGGTCAATGTCTTTCCATCGCAGGTCGAGGCCGTGCTGGTCGGTTTCCCCGGGCTCGCGCCGCATTATCAGATCGTGCTGACGCGGGAAGGCGTCCTCGACGCCATGACGGTTGAGGTGGAAAGCGTGCCGGGTGGTGCGCTTGCGGAGGTGGACCGCAGCCGTAAAGCCGATGAGGTGGCCCGCCACATCAAGGCAATGATCGGGGTCACCTGCAATGTGATGGTCAAGCCGCCCGGCGAGGTGCCGCGCTCACAAGGCAAGGCCGTGCGGGTCAAGGACCAGCGGAAGACATGACAAGGTCGCTGATGTCTGCTTCCACCGAACAGCCTAAAACGCCGTCAAAAAAAGGCAGCCAGGCGGGTGCCGGCGAGACGGCCCGGCGATTTCATGCACCGCGTATCGATTTTACGAGCTTGAAACCGCGCCACTTTGCCTGGCAGCTCGACGGCAAGGTTGCCACCGTCACGCTCAGCCGGCCGGAGCGCAAGAACCCGCTGACCCTGGAATCCTATGGCGAGCTGCGCGACACTTTTCGTGATCTTGTCTACGCGCAGGCGATCAAGAGCGTGGTCATCACGGGCGCCGGCGGCAATTTCTGTTCCGGCGGGGACGTCCATGAGATCATCGGTCCGCTGGTGGAGATGCGACGCAACGGCGACACCGCGGGCCTGCTGGCGTTTACCCGCATGACCGGCGATCTGGTCAAGGCAATGCGTGCCTGCCCGCAGCCGATCGTGGCGGCCGTGGACGGCGTGTGCGCGGGCGCCGGCGCCATCCTGGCGATGGCCTCGGATCTGCGTCTGGGCACCGCGCGCAGCAAGGTCGCCTTTCTGTTCGTGCGGGTCGGTCTCGCGGGCGCCGACATGGGTGCCTGTAACATTTTGCCGCGGATTGTCGGCGCGGGCCGTGCGGCCGAGCTTCTCTATACCGGGCGTTCCATGGACGGCGGCGAGGCCGAGCGCTGGGGCTTCTACAACCGGCTGTGCGAGCCGGAAGCGGTGCTGACCGAAGCGCAGGCGCTTGCGAAAACGCTTGCCGACGGGCCGACCTTCGCGCATGCCATGACCAAGCGCTGCATCCATCAGGAGTGGAGTGCCGGCATCGACGAGGCAATCGAGGCGGAAGCGCAGGCGCAGGCGATCTGCATGCAGACCAGGGACTACGAACGCGCCTATGAGGCATTCGTGCGAAAAGAGAAGCCGGCTTTTCAGGGCAACTGACAGCGAAGGTACGCGATTGTCCAGCGATCCTGCCATCATCGACGCGCATCGGCATATCGTGCGGTTTTGGCTGTACGGCGTTGCCGCTCTCATTGCCCTCATGGTGATTGTCGGCGGGATAACTCGTCTTACCGATTCGGGCCTTTCGATTGTGGAATGGCGGCCCGTCACCGGAACTGTGCCGCCGCTGAGCGAGAATGCCTGGGCGGCAGAGTTCGAGAAGTACAAGACGTCGTCCGAATATGAGCTCGTCAACAAAGGGATGACGCTCAACGAATTCAAGCGGATCTACTGGTGGGAATGGGCGCACCGGCTGCTTGGTCGAGTCATCGGGGCGGCCTTTCTGCTGCCGCTGCTGCTCTTTCAGTTTCGCGGCTGGATCGAGCCGGGGATCAAATGGCGGCTCTGGCTGATCTTCGCGCTTGGTGCGTTGCAGGGCGGCATCGGCTGGTGGATGGTGGCATCCGGGCTGGTCGGTCGCGTCGACGTGGCGCAGGAGCGTCTCTCCATCCATCTCACCATGGCCTGCCTCATTCTGATTGCGGTCGTCTGGACGGCGCGGCGCCTTGCGCCGGTGACGTCTGTCGCGAGCGCAGCGGTCGCGAGCGCAATCCCGCGCCGATTGGCATGGACCGCGGTGACGATCCTGAGCTTGTTGGTCGTGCAGATCGCGCTCGGTGGATTGGTTGCGGGGCTCAAGGCAGGTTTTGTCTACAATACCTGGCCGCTGATCGACGGCGCATTGATCCCCGCACGCGAGCATTTGTTCCTTCTCGCTCCGGCATGGGCGAATTTGATCGATAACCATCTCGCGGTGCAGTTCACCCATCGCATGGTTGCCTACCTGCTTGTGACACTCGCCGTTTTCCATGCTGCCGATTGCGCGTACCACAACGAGGGCCGCGTCAGCGCGATTGCGCTGGCTGCTCTGCTCCTGCTTCAGGCGACGCTCGGCGTCACGGCGCTGCTCTGGCATGTACCGATGTTGCTCGCGCTTGCACATCAATCGGTTGCCGTCGTAACGCTGGTCACGGCCACCGTGCATGCCGCAAATCTCCTTGCCGGCAAACCCCGCGCCGTCGCTTATCGTGACTCCAATGGCAACGCGATGCCCGAGCGCCTTTCGGCGGCGTGATCCGAGCCGCGCCGACTGGCCATAGCGGGCGCGCAGGAGACGAGCGATGATCGAGAGGCGGTTTGCCGCCGTCATTGCCGATATCGATGCCGCCAATGCGTGCGATCCCAACCACGTTGAGATCGACGGTCGGCCCGAGCCGGCCGAGCTCGTTTACGGCCGCCGCATGAGTGAAACGCTTGCCCGCATGGCGCCTGATGCGTCCGAGCACCTGCGCATTGCCGCGCGCGGGCAGCATATCGAGCGTTGGACCTCGCCGCGCACAGGCTACCCCCAAGGTCGTCAGGGCTACTTGAGCTGGCGCAAGCATCTCAGGGAGTTTCACGCCAGGCGCGTCGGCGAGATCATGGCAGCGGCGGGCTATCACGCCGACGACATCGCGCGCGTTGGCTCTCTCATTCGCAAGGAGCGCTTGAAGTCGGAGGCGGCCGCGCAACTGCTGGAGGATGTGGTGTGTGTCGTGTTCCTGCAGCACTACCTCGCCGGCTTTATTGGAAAGACCAGTGAGGAGAAGCTCACCGGCATTCTCGCCAAGACATGGAACAAGATGTCGCCGCTTGGGCACGAGCATGCGCTCAAGCTTTCGCTCTCGCCCGGCGGAGCAGCACTGCTTGCGAGGGCAATTCCGCCATCCCGCCTGACGCCTTCCGCGCGGCATTCACCGACGAGCTGAGCAGGATGGGTTATTTGATTCTTGCGTCATGGCCGGGCTTGTCCCTGGCTTGTCCCGGCCATCCACGACTTTGGTTTGGCTCACGATTAAGACGTGGATGCCCGCGACAAGCGCGGGCATGACGACGACTCCTTTTGCGGCGTCTACGCCCGATTCAGCAGCGTCCACAGCTCCGCCAGCGAAGGCTGCTCGTCGAGCCGGTTCAGGAAGGCGAAAAGCTTCGTCGCCGTGCTCTTGTCCACGGCGCGCTCGACGCAGGAGAAGAATTTCTCCTCGACCTGCTCTTTCGTGAGCGGGACCTGCGGCGTGCCGCTCGCATAATAGCGCATGCGCTCGACGGTGCGGCCGTTGGCGAGCGTCACGGTCACACGCGCCGGGCTCTCGTCGAGAATGTCGGCGAATTCCGGGTCGATTGCGACCGCGACCTTGCCCGCCAGCGACTTGACCTTCGCATCGGCGATTGCCTCCTCCGTGAAGGCCTTGAGCATGGGCGCGCCGTAGAGCGCAGTATAGGCCGCCACGTAGGGCATGCTGAACTTGGCGCTCTCGATCGAGGTTGGATATTTGTCGCCGATGCGCGAGGCCGCATATCTGGTGATGCCGGCCTTGATCGCGGCAACGTCGGCGATATTGATCTCGCTGCGAAGCTCGAGCGTGGCGTCGATTGCGGTGTGGCCGAGGCCGCCGCAGGGATAGCGCTTGGGCTTGAAGCCCCGCTCAACGATGTCGTAGCGGCGGCCGAGCTCGTCGAACGGCTCGAACGAGACCTTGATGCCGTGGTCGAACGCGCGAAAATAACCGGACACCGGGTTTTCGAGCGCCGCCGGGCTTGCCGTGAAGCCGGCCCGCCCGAGCGCGGTGGCAAGGATCGCGTTGCGGGCGCTGGTGCCGGCGTGCAGCGGCTTGGTCATGGTGCCGAAATTGGCGGAGAGGCCGCCGGAGAGCGACGCCGCCATGCCGAGGATGTCGGGGATGCGCTCGCGCGGGACCCGCAGCAGGCGCGCGCATGCCATAGCGGACCCCATGGTCCCGATGCTGCTCACGGCATGCCAACCGCCGACCGACGACTGCTCCGGCGCGGAGCGCGCAAGCTTCAGGCACAGTTCGAAGCCGACAATGAATGCCGCAATCACTTCGGCAGGCGTTGCGCCGGTGCTCTCGGCAAGCGGCAGCAGCGCCGGAATGATTGGCGAGGTCGGCTGACCCAGGAGGGAGGACATGTCGTAGTCCATGATGTGGGCGGCGACGCCGTTTGCCAGCGCCGCAAGCTGCGGCGAGGTGCGCAACGGCTGGCCGACCACCGAAACCTTAGGCGCGGCGTGTTCCTGCCTGACCATGTCGCAGACGATCTCGCAGCCGTGCTCGCGGCTTCCCGCCAGCATCACGGCGAGCGTATCGACGAAGGCAAGCCGCGCCCGCTCGGCGGCGAGCGGCGGCAGCGATCTCGCGTCAAAACCCACCACGAAGTCCGCAATGGTATCGCTGAGGCGCCTGCGGGCGGCGGCCGTCTGCGAGTCGGCCTTCGGCGCGCTTCTCGCATCCTGTGCGGTCGCCGCTTGTGTCATCAGGGTGAGCGTTCCGGCCGCGCCAAGAAACAACCGGCGATCGATCGAGCGTTCGTCCTGGAGGGTCATCGTCATCTCCGTCCTCAACTCTGACATGGGCCAAGCAAAAGACGAGTCTACCGGAGATTTCTCGCGGTCTCTCGAATGCCAGGGTAAGCTCAGCTACGACACTTGCAGCTTCACAGCAATCGACCGTCATGGCGTAAAGCTGGAAAGACGCTCGCGCGCGACGAAGGGCTGTTGCAGTCCGCACCGATCCGTGAGTAGGCCGTAGTAGACGAGGGATTTGGACATCAGGATCTTCTGTAAAAAAAGATCGCCCTTACTTGCGCCTAAAAACCGGCAGGAAGTTCACCCCGGGCGCCACACCGCGCTTGCAAGCCGCGGGTTCCGTCGACGAATATAGCCAGGACTAAAGGGAACCACCATGCATGAAGCCACGGTACGCATGCAAGCGGAAATCAGCTGCCAGCGGGTACGCAAGGTCTTCGGCACGGGCTCCAGCGCCTTCGAGGCGATCACCGCCGCGACGTTCTCGGTTAACAAGGGTGAGTTCGTCTGTCTTCTCGGTCCGAGCGGCTGTAGCAAAAGCACGCTGTTGATGATGATCGCTGGCCTCGAACCAATCACGGCGGGAACTATTCTCGCCGGAGGCATCCCGATGATCGAGCCGCGCGCGGAGATCGGCATCGTATTTCAGGACCCGACCTTGCTTCCCTGGAAGACGGCGTTGCAGAACGTGCTATTCCCGATCGAGATGCTGGGCCGGCGGCGTGCGGCCTATCTCGGGCGAGCAATGGAACTCCTGCGGCTCGTCCATCTCGAGGATGCCGCCCACAAGCGCCCGCGCGAGCTCTCCGGCGGCATGCGGCAGCGGATCTCGCTTTGCCGCGCGCTCATTGCCGATCCCAGTGTCCTGCTCATGGACGAGCCCTTCAGCGCACTCGATGCCATTACCCGCGACGACATGAACGTCGTGGTGCTGGAACTGTGGGAGCGCTATCGCAAGACCGTACTCTTCGTGACCCACAGCATTCGCGAGGCGGTACTGCTCGCCGACCGCGTGCTCGTCATGGGACGGCGCCCTTCGCAGATTATCGCGGAGATCAAGGTGCCTTTTGTCCGCCCGCGCGACTTTGCCATCGGCGAGACTGCACAGTTCAATGAACTATGCGCGGTGTTGCGCCGAGAGATTGAGATCGCGCGCGGAAGTGGAGGCGCGACGCGGCATTGAACATGGTCGAGGAACGCGCGCCGGCCATACCTCCCCGCGGCGTCGACCTGAGCGGCCTCTGGTCGCTCTTGGCTGTCTCACATCGGACGCTCGTACTGCCGGCGGCGACCGCGTTTGCCGCAATGGTCGCCTGGCAGGCGGTTGTCACGTATGGACAGATTTCGCCCGCCATCCTGCCGCCGCCTACCATGGTATTGGAACAGCTGGTCACCAATTTCTGGCTGATCCTGAAGCACACGATCCCAACCACCTACGAGACACTGCTCGCGTTCGGCATGTCGATCCCGCTTGGAATCGCGCTCGCCGCCCTGATGGTGTACTCCAAGCTCGCCTATCAGGCGCTCTATCCCAACATCATTTTCTTTCAATTGATTCCCAAAATTGCGTTGGCGCCCTTGTTCATTGTCTGGCTCGGGATCGGGACCTCATCGCGCGTCACCTTTTCGATCTTTATCTCCTTCTTTCCCATCCTGGTGGCGACCGCCGCCGGACTGCAGTCGGTAGAGGCGACAATGCTGCGGCTTTGCCGCTCCTTGCGCATGTCGCAGTGGCAGATTCTGATAAAAGTCCGGTTCCCGACCTCGTCGCCTTTCATCTTCAGTGGTATGAAGGTTGCTGTCACGCTTGCGATCATCGGCATCGTGGTGGGCGAGTTCATCGCCTCGCAACGGGGCCTCGGCTATCTCATTCTTTTTGCTTCCTCACGCCAGCAGACGGACCTCGCGCTTGCCTGCATCGCCATGCTCTGTTTCGTCGGGCTGGCGCTCTACGGATGTGTCGCGGGCTGCGAGAAGCTGGTGATGCGCTGGTACGACACGCGCTAGACCTGACCCCGAAAATGTTGCCTCTAAAACGGCTTCTCGCCGCGGATGGCAACGCGGCGCAGGAGGCGCCGCTCACCCGGGTCGAAATCGGTGCGCGCGTGCAGGGAACAGCGATTGTCCCACAACACGAGGTCGCCCACGCGCCAGACATGCTCATAGACGAAGCGCCGCTGCTCCTGGTGATCGAACAGGATGTTCAGCAGGCGGTCGCTCTCATCGTGCGGCATGTCCAGGATGTGATCGGTCATGAGGCGATTCACGAACAGCGCCTTGCGCCCGGTCTGCGGGTGCGTGCGCACAACGGGGTGGTCGTAATGCGGTACGCCCTCACGGATCGTCGTGCCGCGTGTCGTGGGATTGTTCTCATAATCGTAGACGTTCATGGCCTTGAGCCCCGCGATGCGCTGCTTCACCTCCTCGGATAAGGTTTCGTACGCCAGATACATGTTGGCAAAAAGCGTGTTGCCGCCCTGACGCGGCAGCTCGATCGCATAGAGCATGGTGCCCTTGATCGGGCACTCCACGTAGCACTGGTCGGAGTGGAAAAACATTTCGCCGTCGGGCAGCCCGCCAATGAGCTTTCCATCCTTGCGGATGTTGGAGACCAGCATCACCGATGGGTGTCCCGAGTTATGGCTGTGATTATTGATCACCTTGCTGAGCTCGCCGAAGCGCTCAGCGAAGCGAAGCTGATCCTCCATATCGAGATGCTGGTTGCGAAAGAGCAGCACGCAGTGTCGGTGCCAGGCATCGATGACGTCGGTAAATTGTGCGTCGACCAGCGGTGCGCGCAGATCAATGCCCAAGATTTCGGCCCCGATCGCCGCCGAGAGCGGGACCGCGGTCACGGTGCGGACGGGGGCCGCCGATTCCTGCGCAAGGTTCGTTTCCATGTCATTCGCCTTTGTTTGTGTGTGCTTGCCGCGAGTTGGCCGCGATCCGCGCGGCGCATTCCCCGTCACCCGTTGCCCGGCGCTATTCCCAGATTCCCACAACGCGTGGTATAAGACAAATATGAATTTTGGGCATACTCCATAGACCAAATCTATGACACCTTCGCAGGCACGGGCATTCCTCGCGGTTGCGACGGAGGGGAGCTTTACCGCTGCTGCTCGTTGTCTCGCAGTCAGTCAGCCCACGGTTACAAGTCAGGTCGGTGATATCGAGAAAAAGTACAAGGTGGAGCTCTTTCATCGCAGCGCGCGTGGCGCGAGCCTCACCCCAGCGGGCGCGGTGCTTCTCCCGCTGGTGCGGCGCATGTTCGCCAGCTTCGAGGAGGCACTCGCCTGCCTCGATGATTTTCGCGAAATGCGGCAGGGGCATCTGCGGATCGGGGCCTACGGGCCTTATGACGTGGCCGCGCTTGTCGCACGCCATAAAAAACGTTTCCCTACCCTCTCCATCTCAGTGGAGATCGCGAATTCCAGCACGCTTGCCGAAAAGCTGCTCGACTACGAGCTGGATGCGGCGCTGCTCGATCAGATCGAAGCGCATCGTGAGTTCGAGGTGTTGCCATTCAGGAATCCTGCACTCGTCGTGATCGCGCCGCGGACAGCCCCGTGGCTGGGGCGGCGCTCCATCTCGATCACGGAGCTGAAAAAACAAGTCCTGATCTGCCGCGAGCCTCGATCTGCAACACGCGCCGCCTTCGACCGGGCGGTCGGGCTCGCCGACATGCCCGCCCATCGTCTGCTTGAATTCGGCAGCCGCGAGGGGGTGGTCAGCGCAGTTGCGCAGGGTGCTGGCCTTGGCGCAGTGTTCGACGAGGGGGCGCTTGCGGATAACCGGGTCATCAAGTTGTCGATCAAGGGAATGAAGATCTCCTCAAAGGTCGACCTGGTATGGCTCGGCCAACGTCGAACGAGCCGGCTCATCTCCGATTTTCTGGATGTCGCCCGCGAATATCTGGAACAGGAGCAGCCGCGGCGATGGGCGCCGGACAGGCATGACGCGTATCCGCACGCGCGCCGGTGAAACCGAACTGCTCCGCTATCCAATTCTATTTTATCGATAATTATTGACTTTGTCGTTTTTCCTGCCACAGTTCGTGGTATGAACTATCTTCGGGAACAAGCTTTCCAGGTCGCTTCCGTCAGCAGCGAGCCGAGTGTGGCCACTGTTGCTACTCTGGAAAGCGCGGTCCGGCGGAAGCTGCGATACGATATACTTACCGGCGCTCTGAAGCCGAGCCACAAGCTGCGGGTAGCGGACCTGAGCTCCCGGTATGAAGCGGCCGGCACCACCGTACGCGAGGTCCTTTCGCGGCTCGTTTCCGAAGGTTTGGTCACGAGAGAGGAGAACAAGGGCTTCCGCGTCGCGCCGGCCTCGTTGGACGATCTTTGCGAACTCACAAGCACGAGAAAGCTGATCGAGCGGGAAGCATTCCGCCTTGCTATGCAGCGCGGCGATGCGACCTGGGAGGCGCAGATCGTCGGGCAGTTTCATCGCCTCTCGCTGGTGACGCCGGGCTGCGGCAATTTCCTCGAATGGGAAGTGCCCCATCGCGCGTTTCACCACGCGCTGCTTTCCGCCTGCGGAAACAGCATGCTCTTGAGCCTGGCAGACCGTCTCTACGATCTAGGACAGCGCTATCGCGCAATCATGCTCGGCTTCGACCGAAAGGCTGGCCGTAAACTCATTTCCGAACACCGTGCGCTGATGAAGGCGGCGCTCGCGCGCAATCCGGAGGAAGGAGGAGACCTCCTGTGCGCGCATCTCGATTTCACGTTCCAGGTGATCAAGGCCATGTGGGGGAAAAGTCATGCGCGCTAGGTCGAGACTAGCGGCGACCGGTTTAAGTTAGAGCCTATTGGGGGGAGAACCCCTTCGAGGACAGGCGCAACACATCCCTGGCTCAGTACCCATCGCGCCATCCTAGCCCGCGGGAGCTTACCATGTTTATTACCGAGTGCTGGTACGCCGCCGGCTTTCCCGACGAGTTCGGGCGTTCGCTGGTTGGGCGGACATTTCTCCGCGAACCCGTCGTTCTCTTCCGCACTGAGATGGGCGAGCTTGTCGCGCTCGAGGATCGCTGCTCGCACCGGCGACTGCCTTTGTCCGCGGGCCGCCTCAAAGGCGATACAGTCGAATGTGCCTACCACGGCCTCGTTTACGACTGCTCCGGCGCCTGCATTAAGGTGCCGGGTCAAGACGATGTGCCGAGGACCGCACGCCTGAAGCGCTACCCCGTCGCAGACATGCACGGCTATTCCTGGATCTGGATGGGCGACCCGGCCCGTGCCGATACGCGCACCATCCCTGATTACAACCGCCTCTCGCTTCCAGGACTGGGCCGGCATCGCATTGCCCTGCATGTCGAAGCAAACTATCAGCTCATCGTCGACAACCTTCTCGACCTGTCACACCTTCCCTATGTCCATGGCACGACCACGGGGAACCCGCCGGTTTCAGAACGAGCGAGCGTCAAGACCGAGCGACACGGCAACACCGTGCAAGTCAAGCGTTGGGCGGAAAACGTCGAGCCGGCGCCCACCTTCGTCCAATTCGGCGGCTACCAAGATCGATATCTGGCAGATCTCTCAGTTCCAGCCCCCCTGCTATATTCGCGTGAGTTACGGCTCGGGACCGGCAGGCACTGGAATTCCAGAGGGGGACGAGATCTGGGAGCCCGGGCATTGGGGCTTCCAGGTCTTTCACGGCATTACGCCGGAGACCAGCACGGCGAGCCATCAGTTCCGATATATCCTGCACGAGAAGGGTGGTGCTGACGCGGCGAGCATCGCCGAGTTCTACCGGCAGAACGATCAGATCATCAACGAGGATCGCATCATCTTCGCGATCCAACAAAAGGCACTTTCCACGACCGGCGACGGCGCCTCGGCGGTAGACGTGAAGACATCGGCCATCATCAAGGCGGATGGTGGGCTCATTCGGGCGCGCGCGATCATCAGCAGCATGCTGCAGAGCGATTGCGCTAGCGCGCCCACCAGACTGCGGGCCTGAGGGGCTGACAATGGGGACGTGCGTGTCCGGCAACTTCCTGCGAGACTACTGGTATGTCGGCGCGTGGTCCGACGAGGTGACGGACAAGCCTCTCGCACGCACGCTTCTGGGCGATAGCATCGTGTTCTACCGAAAACCGGACGGCAACGTGGTCGCGCTGGAGGATAGGTGCGCCCATCGCCGCCTGCCGCTGTCGATGGGCAGCGTGATCGGCGAGACCATACAATGCGCTTATCACGGGCTGGTGTATGATCCCGCAGGCAGATGCATCAAGATTCCTGGACAGGACGGCGTCCCGGCAGGCGCGCGCGTGCGATCCTATCCGGTGGTCGAGCGCAACCAGTTCATCTCGGTATGGATGGGGGACGCAGCCAAGGCAGAGGACACCGCAGCAATCAGCTTTCCGCGGCTTGGCGACCCAGGCTGGGCGCACAGCAAGGTGCGCCTCGAGGTCGGCGCCAATTACCTGCTCATCATCGACAACCTCTTGGACCTCTCGCACGTCGCATATGTCCACAACTCCACCATCGGCAATGCGCCTGTGGCCGAGAATGCGGTGGTCAAGACCACTGCCGGCAACGGTACAGTCCGCATCACCCGCGAGATGGTCAATGTGCCGGTTGCGCGCACCTACGCCGAGTTCGGTCCCTACAAGAGGCTATTTGATCGCTGGCAACTCTCCGAATACACGCCGCCGGGCTATTTTCTGATCAACAATGGCTGCGCGCCCCCGAACAGCGCGACTGGCGACGACAGCCGCCTGCATGGACCGGGTGAATGGGGCTTCCAGGTCTACCATTGCATCACGCCTCAGGACGAGCGGCACACGCATCAGTTCTGGGCAATCGCCTATGCTAACGCCACCATCGCGCCGGCGGCCCGGGCGGAATTCAACCGGCAGCACCATCAGGTGATCGCGGAGGACGTCGCGATCTACGAGGCACAGCAATGCGCACTTGATACGTCGGGCGACGGCGTTAGCGCCGAGGACGTCCGCAGTTGCATCAGCATTCAGGCCGATGCCGGCCTGCTGCAGGCCCGCCGGATGATCGCGCGGCTGCACGAGAGCACGCGGATCTGAGGGTTTCAACGGCGGCTGCACGCCGCGCGGGAGGTGTCGATGTTTCTACGCAATTGCTGGTACGCCGCCGGCTTCTCCGAGGATTTCGGGCGCACGCTGACCGCACGGACCTACCTCGGAGAAGCCGTGGTCATGTATCGTGCGGAGGATGGCACGCCTGTTGCCTTGGAGGATCGCTGCGCGCACCGGCGGCTGCCTCTTTCCATGGGGCGGCTCGACGGCAACCGGATCGAGTGTGCCTATCATGGCCTCCTCTATGACGAGAGCGGAACCTGCATCAAGATCCCTGGACAGACGAGCGTACCGCAGGGCGCGCGGGTGCGCGGATATCCAGTTCTCGATCGGCATACCTATCTCTGGATTTGGATGGGCGATCCCAAACTCGCCGACCCGAGGCTCATTCCCGACTACAGCGCCATCGACGAAGCCGGCGAGAGCACAAGCCGCATCCGGCTACACCTTGAATGCAACTATCTGCTCACGGTCGACAACCTGCTCGACCTCTCGCACCTTGCCTACGTCCATGCCACGACTACCGGCAGTGCGGCGCTGGCAGAGGAGGCGGTCGTCAAGGTGGTACGAGTCGGTGATGCCGTGCTGATCAAGCGGTGGCAACGCAACGTCGAACCTGCGCGAACTTTCAAGGAATTCGGCGGCTTCAAGGGGCGAGTCAATTTATGGCAGGTCTCGGAATATCGCGCGCCTTGCTACATCCGCGTGAGCTACGGCTCGTGCGATGCAGATGTCCCCGTGCACGAGGACGACGACATCTGGTCACATGGCGCCTGGGGCTTCAAGGTCCTGCACGGACTGATTCCCGAGACGGAGCGAACGACGCATCAATTTCGTACCGTGACGATCCCTACAAGCCAAGCAAGCGCCGAGGCCATCATGGAGTTCAAGCGCCAATGCGACCAGATCATCAATGAGGATCGCGAGGTGTTTGCGATCCAGCAGGCGGCGCTGGACGCGGATCCGCGCGGGCCAAGCGCCTGGGACCTGCACTCGACTGCAACGATCCGGGCAGATCAAGGGCTGATGCAGGCGCGCCGGCTGCTGCAGCAGCGACTGGATACCGAGACGGCTCCCGAAGCGGCTCTGTCGGCTGCCGCGAGCGGGTGACGGCCCATGCTCAACCGCGATCTCGCGCGTGCCGGCCAGGATTTCGTTCGCGAGGCATGGTACCTCGCTGCGTGGTCGGATGAGCTCGAAACAAAACCGCTCGGGGTCGTCCTGCTGGGCGAGAGCATCGTCCTGTACAGGAGAGACGATGCAAGCCCCGTCGCGCTCGATGATCGCTGCTCGCACAGGAGTCTGCCGCTGTCGCTCGGGCGCGTGCGAGGAGACCGCATCGTGTGCGGCTATCATGGCCTGCAGTTTGATGCGTCCGGCCGCTGCCTGCATGTGCCAGGGCAGCCGGCAGCGCCGGATGGTGCCGCCATTCGCAGCTATCCCATTATCGAGCAGGATAACTGCATCTGGGTGTGGATGGGATTGCCGCACAACGCCGATCCCACAAAAATTACTCGGTTCCCGTGGATGACGAAGAAAGGCTGGCGACAAACCAAGCTGCACGCGCGCATCCCCGCCAATTATCAGCTCATAATTGATAACCTTCTCGATCTTTCTCACTTATCGTTTGTCCACTCCACAACGGTCGGCAGCCCCGAGCTGGCGGAGAGCGCAAACGTTAAGGCCGAGCCGACCGAGGATGGCGTGCTGGTGAGCCGCTGGACGCTAGATGTGCCGCCGGCGCCCACATATGCACAGTTCGGCAACTACGACTGCAATGTCGACCGCTGGCAGATTTCGCGCTGGTTCGTGCCTTCGACGTTGGTGATCCGCAACGGCTCCGCCAAGGCTGGGACGGGCGCACAGAGCGGTGGCGGCGAGCAGCGCTTTGAATTTATTGTTTGCCATGGCGTGACGCCCGAGAGCGACAAGGTGACGAACTACTTCTGGGCAGTGACGCATAATTTTCTCTATGACGACTTACCTGCCGCCGAGCAGTTTCACCGGCAGTCACATCAAGTCATCGGAGAGGACATCGCTGTCTTCAAGGCGCAGCAGGAGATGCTCGAACGGCAGCCGTTCGCGCCGATTGTCCACATTCGCTACGACGCGGGCCCACTCCAGGCGCGACGGATGATCGATGGCAGGCTCGCTGCGGAAGCGCGCACGTGCGGCAAGGAGAAAGTCAATGTTCCTGCGTGATCAATGGTATGTCGGGGCGTGGAGCGACGAGGTCGGACGCTCCCCGCTGGGCCGCACGATCCTCGGCGAGGACATCGTCTTTTACCGCACCGGGGCAGGCAAGGCCGTCGCGTTAGCGAACAGTTGCGCCCACCGGCGGCTGCCGCTGACCGCGGGGAGGCTGCAAGGTGATACCATCGAATGCGGGTATCACGGTCTCGTTTACGACGAGGACGGCCGATGCGTGAAAATTCCGGGTCAGGAAACTCCGCGCAACATCGGCGTTAAATCCTATCCGGTCGTCGAGCGCGATCAGTTCGTGTCAGTTTGGATGGGCGATCCCGCGCGAGCGGACCCCGCGAACGCAATCAGTTTCTCGCGTCTGTCGGATCCGAATTGGGGGTGCACGAAAGTGCGGCTGCACATCGGTTGCAACTATCTCCTTATCCTCGACAACCTGCTCGATCTCTCCCATGTCGCCTATGTTCACAACTCCACGATCGGTAATGCGCCGGTTGCCGAGAATGCTGACGTGAAGTTCAGCCGACGAGGTACCACGGTGCGTGCGACGCGTGACATGTACGGTGTTCCGGCCGCACGCACCTATGCCGAGTTCGGGCCGCACCAGGGCATTTTCGATCGATGGCAACTTTCAGAGTACTACCCTCCAGGCTATTTTTTCATCAACAATGGCTCCGGCCGCTGTGGCTGGGCAACTGCGGACGGCAGCTCTCGCCTGGAAACGCAGGGCGAGTGGGGCTTTCAGGTGCATCATTGTATCACGCCCGAGACCGAGGCCAGCAGTCATCAATTCTGGGCATTGGCGCACGAAAGCTCTGCGGTAGTACCTGCGGGACGCGAGGAATTCTATCGCCAATGCCACCAGGTCGTGATTGAGGATCTCGCAGTCTACGAAGCACAGCAGCGCTCACTCGACACTGATCCAGCGGGGGCAAGCGCCGAGCATGTCGGTGCGCGGGTCGTTATCGAGGCGGATCGCGGTTTGCTGATGGCGCGAGCGATATTGCGAGATATGCTAGCGCAAAAAGTGGCAGCTTGAACTGGAGCGCATCATGACAAATACGAGAGGATTCGGCGAGAAGCCCAGCCGTCGCGCGGTTTTCGCAGGAGCTGCTGCAAGCGCGGCGGCAGCGGTCATACCGTTTCCGAAGCCGGCAATTGCACAGCCGGTGCGCGTTCACTACACGCTTTCATGGCTGCCGATCGGCCAGTATGCCTTCATATATATGGCGCGACAGCTCGGGTTCTGGAAGCAGCGCGGCATCGAGATGGAGATATCGCGCGGGTACGGCTCGATGGGAGCCATCCAAGGCATCTCAGGTGACAAGTTCGACATGGGCGGCGCCGCAACGGGCGCCGTGATTCTCAGCCGCACACGAGGTCTGGACATCAAGATCGTGGGTACGCAAGGCTATGATGCCGGCCTTGGCATATTGGCGCCCGCGAATGGACCGATCAAGAAGCCAAAGGACCTGGAGGGCAAGAACATCGGCGTAACCGCCGCCGGCGGGGATACCCCATTTCTGCCCGCATACTGCAAGGCAGTCGGAATCGACTACGCCAGTCTGAATATCGTGTCGCTCGATTCACAGATCATCGAGTCGTCGGTCATCAATGGTCGCGTCGATGCAATGGTGGCTTTCGCCATGAGCTCGATCCCCAATTTCGTGACGCAGAATTTTCCAGTCAAGCTGTTTCGCTTCTCCGACTACGGAATAGACTTTTATTGGGTGAACACGCTGGCGCGGCAGGGCTTCATCGAAAAGAACCCGCAGCTTGTTCGCGATGTGCAAGCCGGGATGATGGACGGGCTGAAATGGACGATGCTCAATCCGCAAGAGGCGGTGGAACGGCACCTCAAGGAACAGGAGGAACTGGCGATCACGAAGAATGCAAAACTGTTTACCAAGCTTGGGATCGGCATGCTCTCTTCAATCAATATCGCGCCTGAGACCGAGCAGAACGGGCTCGGCTACACCGATTCTGATAAGATCGATCAGCAAGCCAAGCAGGTCGTGCTCTACACGGGCAAGCCGGACGATACGCCGCCGCCTGCGAAGGATTACGTGATCAATATGCCGGACGCAATGCCGAAGCTCACGGCCGAGGAGTGGCGGATCGTGCGCGAGCGCTCGAAACCCTACGCCCAGATGCTCGGCCGGGCCTGAAGCAGTCCTGCGACCGGCCGTAGCTCCGAACTCCCAACGGCCGCGAGTTCGCACTGCACGAGACTTCGCGGAGCTAACTCGGGGGTCCCAAATGCGTCTACAAACGCTGACGCGCGTGTTGGGCTTGACCGTTGCGACGGCACAGCTAGCGCAAGAACATGCCGGCAGGACTCGATTCCGCAAAATTCCCTGATAACTTCCCCACCCGGCAAAGGAAAGAATCGAATGCGGCAACAATCCGGGCCAAGGCGTAACACAGCGAAAGAACCGTCCCGCGCTTCTGCCGCTTTGCGTCTGCACCAGCGGGGCGCCGTCGGGGCGCAGGATGCACGGCGGGGCAACTCGCATGCCCTATGACAGCCTTCGCCCGTATCTCGCGACGCTCGAGCAGCAGGGGCTGATGCGATGGATCGACCGGGAGGTCGACAAGGATTGGGAAATTTCCGCCCTTGGCCGCATGATCTTTCGCGGCATGACGGAGGAGCGTCGCTACGGTTTTGGATTCCGCAACATCAAGGGCTATCCGGGCGGTCGCGTCGTCTCGGGCGTGATCGCCGCATCGACCAGAATGATGTCGGTCGCCCTGGAATGCGATCCGACGCCGGCCGCCATCCATGAGCGCACCATCCGGGGACTTGCCAAGCCGATCGCGCCCGTCGTTGTGAGCACCGGACCGTGCAAGGAAATCGCCCACAAAGGCTCATCCGTCGACCTGAACAGATTGCCCATCCCGACCTGGACGCCGGGCAAGGATGCGGGTCCGTATCTCACCCCTCTCTGGGTGACCAAGGATCCCGATAACGGCGTGCGCAATGTCGGCATCCGGCGCGGACAGGTCAAAAGCGCGAACCGGACCGGAATTCTGTTCGGCGCCCCCGATCGCGGCGGCGCCATTCATCACGCCAAGTGGAAGGCGCGCGGCCAGCCGATGCCCGCGGCCTGCTACCTCGGGGCTGATCCGGTTCATTACCTCGTTGCGCCGGGACGCTACGGCGAGGACGAGCTCGCCATTGTAGGCGGCATTCGCGAGGAGGCTGTCGAAATGGTGAAGTGCGAGACCGTCGATCTCGAAGTGCCCGCCACTGCGGAGATCGTGATCGAGGGCGAGGTTCCCACCGATTACCTCGAGAAGGAGGGTCCGTTCGGAGAGTTTACCGGCTTCATGGCGGGCGGGCGCAATTGCCCAGTCTTCAACGTCAAATGCATCACGCAGCGGAAGGACCCGATCCTGCTGGGCATCATCAGTCAGTTTCCGCCCAGCGAGAGCAGCATGATCAAGCGCAATCTGCTCGAGGCCAACCTGCTCAAGCATCTCACGCAGACGCTGCGCATTCCGGGGGTAGTCGATCTCCATGCGCTTGAGGCGGGCGGCTGCACTGCGACGCTGTGGGTCAGCCTGAAGAAGATGTACAGCGGGCATGTCGATCAGGTGGCGATGGCCGTTCTCGGCTATTTCGGGATGAGCTACTACAAGTGGATCATCGTCGCGGACGAGGACGATGACATACGCGATCCGTTCATGCGCGAGTGGATCCTCTCGTGGCGCGTCAATCCTGCGCGCGACATGCGCATCCTTCCCGGTACCGCCGCCATCGAGCTCGATCCCTCCGGCCATCCGCCGGAAGAAATTCCCGCCGAGGAGCTCGGTTCCAAGGTCATCATCGACGCCACCCGCCGCTGGCAGTACCCGGCGATGTCGCTGCCGTCGCGCGAGCATATGGAAACCGTCGCTGCGCGGTGGGCGGACTATGGTCTGCCCGCGCTCGACCACGTGCAGCTGCCGAAAGGCCTTTGAATTGCCGATCCGGAGAGACCTGCAATGAGCGACATGACAATGGCCACGCCCTGGTATCGCACCCTCAACCGGACCCAGTGGAAGACGCTGCTGGCGTCGAACCTGGGCTGGGTGTTCGACGGGTTCGAGGCCTATGCTCTCATTCTCACTGTCGCCGTGGCGCTCCGCCAGTTGCTCGACCCGGCGCAGCACGCGCAAATTCCAGCTTACGCGGGAGCGATCATCGCGACGACGCTGTGCGGATGGGGAATCGGCGGAATGCTGGCCGGCGTGCTCGCGGATTACATCGGCCGCAAGCGCACGATGATCCTCGCGATCTTGACCTATTCGATCATGACGGGTCTGAGCGCATTTGCCTGGGATTGGGTCTCGTTCGCGGTCATGCGATTCCTGGTGGGACTTGCCATCGGCTCGGAATGGGTGACCGGCACGTCGATAACCGCCGAATTGTGGCCCGACAACGCACGAGGAAAAGGAATAGGCCTGTTTCAGTGCGGGTTCGGGATCGGCTTCTTCATCGCCTCGCTCGTCTGGCTGTTCGTCGGCGCCACCGGTCCCGGCGCGTGGCGCACGATGTACCTGATCGGAGCGCTGCCGGCACTGCTGACGCTGTGGATCCGGCGCTCCATTCCGGAATCGGTGCTTTGGGAGCAATCGAACGAGCGCCGGCTCGCCGCCCAACAGCGCAAGCGGGGCGGGGAGGCGGAGGGTTCGCACGACCGTTCGTTGACGCGCTTCACTTTCGTCGACCTGTTCGCGGATCGCGAGATTCGGGGGCGCGCCATCATTGCTTTCTTGATGGCGACCTCGTCCGCGGTCGGGTTCTGGGGCATATCGAGCTGGATTCCGCCTTTCATCGGCTCGGTCGCTGCGAAGTCCGGCCTGCCAGCGCCGCAGTGGGCGAGCTTCACGGGGCTGGCTTACAATGCCGGCTCGATCGTCGGCTATATCGGTTTCGGCTTCCTGGCGGACGCTTATGGACGCAAGCCGATCACGCTCTTGTTCTTTGCAATGTCGCTGATCCTCACGCCGGCCCTGTTCCTTCTCACGAGCGATTTGCATCTGCTTCTGCTCATTGCGGCGGTTCTGGGTGTCTTTGCCTCCGGACAGTTCACGTGGATGTCTGCGTGGTTGCCGGAGCTTTTTCCGACCAGGTTACGTGCCACTGCCGTTGGATTTATCTTCAACGGGCCGCGGTTTCTGGCCGCAATCGGCACCCTGATTGCCGGAACCTTGATCGTGAAATTCGGGGGCTACGGAAACGCGTGCATAATCGTTGCCACGATCTATATTCTGGCCCTGGTCGTGGGACCATTCCTGCCTGAGACGCGCGGCAAGCCGCTGCCGCAATGACATGCGTTGAAAGGGACCAGGCCCCCGATTGGACGTTGCAAGCAGCTAACGAGGCATACCTTGATCGAGTTCGAGTTTTACGGGCCCGCCGCCAAAGAACGTCCATTCGAAGCGCGCGAGACGTTGCCGGGTCCGGATTGATTTACTGCTTCAGGTCGGCGAGGGAAGCCGGGCCGGGGCCGGGCGTAATCAATGTCGGCCACTGCTTCGAGCCGAACGGCACCGGCGGAGGCAGGAACGATTTCATTCCGCGCTTGGTGCTTTCCGCGATGATGGCGGTGCGGGCGTCGCCGCCCATCAATTCATAATCCATCAGGTGATAATTGCCGAAGAACAGCGCTCCCACCGAGCGATCGGCGATGATGCGGGTCAGCGACTCCATCATGTCGTCCGGCGTTGTCGTGAACGAGATCGTCTCGATCAGGAGCAGGCGGTCGTTGATGGCCTCGGGGCCGAAGAACTGTGCGAGCACACTGAACAGGATGTTGTTCTGGCGCGCGACATAGATGGTGTTGCTGGCCGCATAGGTCTTGTCCCATGCGGCGCCCAGCATGTTTTTCCAGTCCGCGATCACGCTCATCCAGTGGCCGACCTGGGTCTGCGCCGCCCAGGCGATATTGCGCGCGAGGTAGGGCGCCTGCTGCTTGCCGAACTTCTCCAGCGCGGCAAACGTAATCACGCCTTTTGCCAGGCAGTCATCCATGAACGCGGCATTGTTCGCCAGCACGGCCCGCGTGTTGTCACGCCATTCCGGCGGCATCGGCGTCGCATCGAGGCCGTCGAGAGCCGACTGCATGCGGCTGCGATAGGCAAGCATCGCGCCGCGCCAGGACTGGTCGGCCGGATTGTCGAGATAGGGGCCCACCACCTCGCTAATCGCCATGGTGCTGTGTCCGGCCGATTTCAGCAATTGGTATGCGATCGGCACCTGCGGCGCTTCGAGCGGCGCCATGCCCGGCCGATAGAGAATGAAGCGCCCGCCCGCTCCCGAGAACAGGCCGAGGATGATCGGATGCTTGCTCAGGATGTTCTTCTGAAAAATCGCGGCCGCATTGCCATAGAGCTCGAACATCATGGTGTTGAGCGCCAGCACGTTACCGGTTGCGACCTCCGAGGCGCTGGCCGCGGTACGGCCGGCGATCGGCGCCATGTAGGGCGGCAGGTCGTCCGCTTTTGCCGCGGCACTCATCGCAAACAGCGTTATGCAGGCGAAGGCGGCGTGAGCGCAGCGTTGCAGGAACCTATGAGCTTGCATGGTTGTCCTCGTGTAGGGTGAGCACGTCGACTCGGTGCGAAGCGATTCGCGCGAGCAGTCTGTCAGGGTCAGCCCTCGATAAAAGTCGCGAAAAGTCAACCCCGACGGCAAAACGCTGAAGACGCAGCGCCGGCTGGAACTTCGAGCGCAGAAGCGGCCCGCCGGGGCCACTGGCCGGCGGCATTGCCGCCGCAACATTGACGAACTTGCGCCTATCGTCGTCGTCCACACCTGAGCTGGCCGCTTGTCTTGTTCTTTAGCTTTCGCAGCGGCCTTGCCAATTCGGGGAACGGTCATGCAGAACCTTCGGTTGTGCCTTGCACGCTTTTTCGTCCTTACGCTGATGCTTTCGCCCTCCGCAACGGTTGCTCAGGTCGTGGTTGGCGTAAGCATCACCATCGCCCCTCCGGTCTTGCCGGTCTATTTGCAGCCGCCCATTCCCGCCCCCGGCTACATCTGGACGCCCGGATATTGGGCCTAAGGTCCGGACGGTTATTTCTGGGTGCCCGGAACGTGGGTCGAGCCGCCGGCGGTGGGCTTGCTTTGGACACCGGGTTACTGGGCCTGGCGTGACGGGCTCTACGCGTGGAATGCCGGCTACTGGGGACCGCACGTCGGCTATTATGGCGGCGTCAACTACGGCTTCGGCTATGTCGGGGTCGGTTACGCAGGCGGATACTGGAATGGCGGCGTGTTCGCCTACAACCGGACCGTCAACAATTTCGGCAGCGTCACCATCAACAACACCTACAACAAGACGGTGATCAACAATGTCAATGTGACTCGGGTCAGCTACAACGGCGGCGCAGGCGGCACGACCGCACAGCCGACGCAGCAGGAATTGGCTGCCGCGCAAGATGCGCACACGCCGGCGACCGCGGCCCAGGCTCAGCACCAGCAGACCGCCAGTACCGACAAATCGATGCTCGCGTCGGTGAACAATGGAAAGCCCGCGGTCGCCGCGACCTCGCATGCCGGTCAATTCTCAGGACCTGGAGTGATGGCAGCAAGGGAGATGAAGGCGGCTGCGACCGCTCCAACCGGCGCCGGCGGTCCGACTCACAACGCACGCGTGAATGCCTCGCTGCCAATGGGCAATCACAGCGCGCCGAAGACAAACATCACGAGGACGAACGTCAACAGGCCAAACTTCAGCAGGGCGGGCACGGGCAGCGGCGGTCCAAAGAACTTCCACCCGCGCACCACATCGGTCGCGCCGCGCACCGCCTCGGTTGCGCCTCGGCCGGCGAGGCCGGCCCCGAAACCCGCCGGCAAGCCTCATTCGTAGAAGATAAAGGAGCGCGCAGGCGCGCAGATCGGCGGTCATAGCGCCGGCAATAATCGGCTGCCGCGCCGGCAAAGCGCGCGCCGAGCCGGTGAGGACAATCCGCTATTGAAGCGCTCACCGGGCGACGGGGCGCGCCGGACGTGGCGACGCCGCCGTCCGCTGTCGTCAGGCTCCGGCGACCGCCCCGGGACGCAGATGGCATGCGGCATAGTGGCCGGGCCGGACCTCCCGCAGCAGCGGCTTCTCGCTCCGGCAGCGGGCCTCGGCATAGGGACAGCGGGTATGGAAGTAGCAGCCCGCAGGCGGATTGATCGGAGACGGCACCTCGCCCGGCAGCATCACGCGCTGTGGCTTCGCGCCCGGATCCGGAATCGGCACCGCGGAGAGCAGCGCTTCCGTGTAAGGGTGTTGCGGGCCCGCAAACAAAGCGCGCCGCTCCGCCAGCTCGACAATGCGGCCGAGATACATGACTGCGACACGATGCGAGATGTGCTCCACGACCGCCAGATCGTGGGCGATGAAGATGTAGGCGATGCCGAAATTGGCCTGCAGGTCGGCGAGCAGATTGATCACCTGCGCCTGCACCGAAACGTCGAGCGCCGAGACCGGCTCGTCGCACACAATTACCTTGGGCTTGAGCGCGAGCGCCCGCGCAATCACCAGCCGCTGGCGCTGGCCGCCC
>Ga0306926_10000268_pt1 | contig 45711 bp, 35 predicted proteins | sample flu12Cox44000178_FD_203759 | JGI IMG/M metagenome (GOLD analysis project Ga0306926, IMG submission 203759) | Lab enrichment of tropical soil microbial communities from Luquillo Experimental Forest, Puerto Rico - flux8day.12C.oxic.44.000.178 (v2)... | ecosystem: Environmental > Terrestrial >... | reverse complement strand
GCCTTCGCCGGGGCAGGCTTGGGTGAGAAGCCGCCGCCGGGTACAATGATATGGGCATGCGGATGGTGGGTCAGTGTTGATCCCCAGGTGTGGAGCACGGCGATCGAGCGCTGCCGAACGTGGGCCTTCAGCCCACGGGCTCGTCCCGTGGGGGCGCTGGGCGGGCATGTCGAACGCTGCGAGGAATGCGCCCACCTGCGCATCTGCTACAATTCCTGCCGCAACCGGCACTGCCCGAAGTGTCAGGCCGCTGCTGCCAAGGAGTGGCTGGCCGACCGCCAGGCCGAACTGCTGCCCGTGCCCTATTTCCATGTCGTCTTCACGCTGCCGCGACCGATCGCCGACCTCGCCTATCACAACAACGCGGTCGTCTATGACCTGTTGCTCAAAAACCGCCGCCGAGACCCTGATCACCATCGCGGCCGACCCCAAGCATCTCGGCGCCCGCATTGGGCTCACCGCCGTGCTCCACACCTGGGGATCAACACTGACCCACCATCCGCATGCCCATATCATTGTACCCGGCGGCGGCTTCTCACCCAAGCCTGCCCCGGCGAAGGCCGGGGGCCAGCACTGGATTGCCTGCCGGCCCCGCTTCTTTCTCTCCGTCGAGGTGCTTTCACGGCTGTTCCGCCGCTTGTTCCTGGCAAAGCTGGTGGCCGCCCACGACGCCGGCCGCCTCCAGTTCTTCGGCGATCACGTCCATCTCGCCGACCGCCATGCCTTTACTGCGTATCTGAAACCATGGCGCCGCGCCGAATGGGTCGTTTACAGCAAGCGCCCGTTCGGCGGACCGCAGGCGGTGCTCGCCTACCTGTCCCGCTACACACACCGCACCGCTATTGCCAACAGCCGGCTCGTCGCCTTCGACGGCGAGCGCGTGACTTTCAAATGGAAGGATTACCGGGCCAAGCTCGGCGCTCGCTACAAGCTGATGACGCTCGACGCCGATGAGTTCATCCGCCGCTTCCTCATTCATGTCCTGCCCGACGGCTTCCAACGCATCCGGCACTACGGTCTGTTCGCCAACGGCGGGCGGGCCGAGAACATCGCGCGAGCGCGTCAGCTGCTCAACGTACCGGCGCCACAGAATGCGCCCAGTGATGCTGACAGGACCGGTGACGCTGAGCCGCAGGCAATCTCGCATCCTTGTCCGTGCTGCGGCGGCCGGATGATTATCATTGAGATCTTCGAGCGCGGGTGCGCGCCGCGATATCGTCCGACGGTTTCAAATCGGGTCGATACCTCATGATGACCATCGCCAGGTCACGACTCTTCAATGCTGCTAACAGTTGCCGCTCCTCGTCGATCGGCGGCGAGGTTGCTCGGCCAATGACCATCCTCGTGCGCCACCTCGCAGCCGCAGCGACGGCACTCGCCCCTCGTTCATCGCTCCACCAGACTCCGCCACCAACTTATCCCGCAGCGGACCCCACCTGCCAGTCACGACGGCCACATCGCAGCCGATTGCCCGCGGCTCCCAAATCCCCATAGCTCCAGCGCGCCCCACCGTCCTAGCCACCCCGGCCCGCGGTTTCCTCCCTCGAGGCTTATCAGACGCCTGCCCTCGGAGCCTGCCGCACTGCCAGTGGCGGGCAGGCATCTGATAACCCTTAACGAAAGCGGGTGATGGCACGTACGCTCTGCGCAGCGTCCGACGGGTGATCAGCCGAAGCTGGGGATCGATCGTAGGCCGCTGCAGCGTCCCCATCTCATCCCGACCCTCCGCCCCGACGGGGCACAGAGAGAGTGGTTGCGATTCTGGCCAGCCATAGAATTGCCTAACTCGCATTTGCATACTCGGCGATGCGGCTCCAGGACGGACCGCGGTTGGACGAAGGAGGTGCCGATGACTGATGGGCTTTCACGAAAACCGCCGGGGCGGGCGCACAGGCGGCCGTTCAAAGAGGGCGGGGCGGGCTACTCCGCCGGGGCCGAGCGGCTGCGACAACGAGGAGAACGTCGTCGCCAATGCATTGACCGAGCGCGAAGCCGAGCATTGATCCGCAAGGCCGTCGAGCTCGCTCCCCTCGGCACTTCAACCGTGAGGCGAGATTTTGCTATAGATTTGCTGCAGATACAGCCAAGCAGAATTGCTGCCACAATTTTGGATTGCAGCCTCGAAGTCGAGCGCATGGGCCGCGATTTCAGACTGAGGTCCACCATTGTGGCCGAAACCGGCGCACCGAGTGCATCTGGCGCGCGATCCGCGAGCGCGCGTCGTAGGCCCGGACGGGGCGGCTGAAATGTGGTAGGATCGGCCTGGCAAGCCGTTCTAGGCAGTCGCGCCGTGCCCCATAAGCCGCTCCTTCTCGCTTTTTCGCTCGCCTTCGCCGCAGCGGTGTCCGCGCATGTCTTCGTCGCCGACGCCGCGCTGCCAGAGCCGCCGGTGATCCTGAAAGCCCTCACAGGAGACACGATCGTTCAGCCGGATGGCAGCTACACGACGATCAATCATGCCGAGATGCTCGCGACGAATGAGAGCGCCGCACGCAGCATCGCGCAGCATAGGGTCGAGTACAGCGAGAGCATGGAGACCGCAGAGATCTTGGAAGCCTTCACCGGCAAGGCTGATGGCAAGATCCGCGAGGTTGATCGGACGCAGATCTTCCCGCAGGCGCCGCCCGGTTCTTCGCAATTGCCCATGTTCAATGACCGCAAGCAGAAGGTCATCGTCTTTCCGGACGTGAGTGCCGCCGACACGATGGTCTACACGATCAAGCAGACCCACAAGGCTCCCTTCGCGGAGCAGTTCTTTTTCGGCGGCGTCTTTTTGCGTGGGACCGCGTTCGAGGATGTGCGGGTGAATATTACCCTACCCAAGGCGATGGCCGCCCATGTCGAGGTGCAGGGCGTCAATCATGAGATCGAGGAGGGCGAGGAGAGCGTCACCCACAAGTTCGGCTACAGCAACCCGCGACCGCCGGTGGCCGAACCCGCGGCCCTGTCGCCTTGGGACACCGAGCCACACTACATCATTTCGACCTTTCCCGATTATGCGGCGGTTGCGGCCGCCTATCGCCGGATGGCTGCCGGAAAGGTGGCTGTGACGCCGCGCGTTCAGGCATTGGCCGACGAAATCACGGCAGACACTTCCGATCGGCGCGACCAGGCACACCGGATCTATGATTGGGTCTCCAAGCATATCCGCTATGTCGCGGTCTTCTTGGGCAACGGCGGTTACGAGCCACACGAAGCCATCAAGATCCTCGAAAACGACTATGGCGACTGCAAGGACCATGCCGTCCTGCTCGAGGCGCTGCTCAAAGCCAAGGGCATTGCAAGCACCCCCGTCCTGATCGACAGCGGCAACCGCTACCGGGCGCCTGAAACGGCCACACCCGCACTGTTCAATCACGTCTTGAGCTATCTGCCCGAGTTCGAACTTTATGTGGATTCAACAGCTGGGACGGCGTCATTGGGGACATTGCCCGTCACCGAATAAGGCAAGCCCGTCGCGCTCGCTGTCGAGCCGGGCGCCTCCCTTACAACCTTGCCGCTGGTCGTGGCCGAGGACAACGAAGAGAAGCTGCAGACCACGGCCCAGCTGTCGGCTGACGGGACCGTCTCGGGCCAGTCCACGACGACCGCCTCAGGGCCGTTCGGGGTCAGGCTACGGCAATTTGCCGCCGGCATCGAGGCAACGGGCCGCGAACAGATGGCGGCAACGCAGCTGAGGAGCCTCGGCTGGCCCGGCAAAGGCAGTTTCGAGTTCGAACCGCCGCGCGATGGACTGGCCCCCACTTATGCGGTTTCGGGATCCTTCGAGCTCGAAGCGCGGCCGGAGTTTATGGAGGGCAAGGCATTCGCACCACCCCAGGGGCTCGAAATGCTGGTTCGCCCGGGCGAGTTTCTGCTCGGCTCCTGGACACTAGCGAAGACGGAGCCGACGCCCTGCTTTTCCGGCCACCAGATGGAGGAATTGTCGCTGACCCTGCCGCCGGGCCGAGATATCGAATTGCTGCCGCGGGGCAAGTCGGTCGAAAATCCGTATCTGCACTACCAGTCGGATTGGAAGCGTGACGGACAGGTCGTGGCGGTTCGCCGCGAGATCACGGTCAAGCTGCCGGTTGCCGTGTGCCGCGACGAGATCCGGGCGCAGCTCGCCGAAGCGATCGCCGAAATCCGCGGTGACTATCGCGCCGAGATCGCGCTCAAGCCGCTCGTTCACTAAGGCTCCGCAGGAAGTCGATTATTGCGCTGTTCACCTCCACCGCCCGCTCCTCTTGGGTCACGTGGCCGCAGCCCGGCAATATGATCGTGCGGCGCAATTGAGGCACGAACCTCCCAAGGTCGGCGATGTGGCGGTCCATGCCGGGAAACTTGAGGACCGGGTCGCGGTCGCCGGCGATATAAAGGGCGGGAGCAGTCACCCTCAGCCCGTCAAACGGGGCCAGCAATTCCCAATTGCGATCGATGTTGCGATACCAATTGAGCCCACCGCGAAACCCGGTGCGGGTAAATTCCGCCGTGTAAAAATCGACATCAGTTTCGGTGAGCCAAGCGGGCAAAGGCGGGGCCGGTGCATCTCGGCGCAACGGGCGACCCTGACGCGGTACCATGCCGAAGGGCCGCGTGCTCGGCGGCGCGTCGCCCGAGATCGCGATCCTGCCGACGCGGAACTCGACGCGGACGTCGCGGTCGTATTCGGCTTCGGCGACGCCGGGCTCCTGGAAGTAGAGCTGGTACCATATGGCGTCTTCGGTCTGCGGCATGACTGTGGTCGGCCGCGCCGATCCGCGCGCCCCGAACGGCACGCTGAGACCGATTACGCCGCGAAAACGGTCCGGGCGGAGCCGCGCCGCGTGCCAAGCCACCAAGGCACCCCAATCGTGGCCCACTATAACCGCCTGCTCGCCGTCGAGCGCGTCGAGCAGACCGACCATGTCGCCGATTATGTGGAGCAAGGTGTATTGGTCGATCGCGTCAGGCGCATCCGTCCTGCCGTAGCCGCGCATGTCGGGCGCTACCGCGTGGAACCCGGCCGTGGCGAGCACGGCCAGCTGGTGGCGCCACGAATACCACAGCTCGGGAAAGCCGTGGCAAAGCACGACGAGCGGACCCGCGCCGGCTTCGGCCAGATGCATCCGGATGCCGTTGGTCTCCACGGTGCGGTGCGTCACTTCAGTTTTCATCGGCTCCGCCCTCCCTCCAGCACTCAGAGACGCCGCAAGAAATCGATTATCGCGGCATTCACCTCCCCTACCCGTTCCTGCTGGGTCCAGTGGCCACAACCCGGCAGCATGATCGTTCCGCGCAGCTGGGACACGAAGTCCGCCAGGTTCGGGATCAGCCGGTCAATGCCGGGGAAACGCACCACCGGGTCGCGGTCGCCGGCGATATAGAGCGCCGGCACGTTCACCGGCGCGCCGACAAACGGCGCCATGAGTTCCCAGTTGCGATCAATGTTGCGGTACCAATTGAGTCCGCCGCGAAACCCGGTTCGGTCGAACTCCCGCGTGTAGAAATCGATGTCGGCCTCGGTGAGCCAAGACGGCAGCACCACGGGGCTGATCATGCCGTCGATGAAACCGCCTTTCCGGCGCACCATACCGACGGCGCCGGCCGACGTCACTCTACCCTCGCGGGCCGGGGCATCGCCGGAAATCGAGTAGAGCATACTGCGGACTGTATGCCGGACGTCTTGCTCGAGTTCGGCCTCGGCCACTCCCGGGGTCTGAAAATAAAGCTGGTAGAATACCGCCTCGTCGGTCTGCGGCATGACGCTAGTCGGCCGGACTTGGCCGCGCGGCCGGTGCGGCACGCTGAGGCCGATCACGCCGCGGAAGCGGTCCGGTCGCAGCAGTGCTGCGAGCCACGCGACCGGCGCGCTCCAATCGTGACCGGCGATGACCGCCTGGTTAGCCCCGAGAGCGTCTAGGAGGCCCACCATGTCGCCGATCAGATGGAGGAGCGTGTACTGGTCGATCGCCTCAGGCCGGTCGGTGCGGCCATAGCCCCGCATGTCGGGCGCCACCGCATGAAACCCGGCGTCGGCGAGCGCCCGAAGTTGATGGCGCCAAGAGTACCATGACTCGGGAAAGCCGTGGCACAGTACGACAAGCGGACCGCCACCCGCTTCGGCGAGGTGCATGCGGATGCCATTGGTCTCGACGGTGCGATGCGTCACTTCAGTGGTCATGGTCTAGACCCCCATGCTCGAATAGCCGCCATCGACCGGGATCGCCGCTCCGGTCACGAAATCCGAAGCGGGTGCGGCCAGGAACACGGCTATCCCGCCGAGATCCTCGGGGACTCCCCAGCGTCCCGCCGGGGTGCGGGTCAGCACCCGGTCGTGAAGCTCGGGGACATGACGGCGCGCCCCCTGGGTGAGTTCGGTGTCGATCCAGCCGGGTAATACCGCGTTGACCTGGATGTTGTCCTTGGCCCAGGCAATCGCCAGCGACTTCGTCAGCTGGACCAATGCCCCCTTGCTCGCGGCATAAGCTGCACCGTAGCTGGTGCCGAAAATCGAATACATCGAGCCGATGTTGATGATCTTGCCGCCGCCGACTTGCTTCATCGCCGGGTAGGCGGCCTGCGAGCAGAACAGGACGCCGGTCAGGTTGGTGTCGAGCACGGTATGCCATTCGGTCGCCGTATAGCTTTCCGGCGGCTTGCGGATCGAGGTTCCCGCGTTGTTGATCAGGATGTCGAGCCGGCCGAAGCGTTCCACCGTTGCTTCGATCAACGCCCGGCACGAGCCCTCGTCGGCGACGTCGAGCGCGACGAACGCGCTCCTGACGCCGAATGAGGCAAGTTCGGCCGCCGCCGTCTTGCCCTTCTCGGCGTTGCGCGCCGCCACGACGACCACGGCGCCTGCCGCGGCGAGCCCCTTCGCCATGCCGAGGCCGATCCCGCCATTGCCGCCGGTGACGACGGCGACCCGCCCGGTGAGATCAAAGAGCGTCATCGGAGAACCTCCACGTTGCGGGCGACGCCGCGCTCCATTGACAGCGATCGGGCCCCGAGCCGCAATGGTCTCGATCTATGAGCCCGTGGAGTGCCGCGATGAATGATGTGGGCCGAGCCGACCCGCTGACACGGGCCCGCGAGCTGGCGCCGACGATCAACGCCGCCGCGGACGAGACCGAGCCATCCGGCGTATCCCAGAGCCATTGCTCGACGAATTGCACACCGCACGGCCTTTCCGCATGCTCTATCCCCGCTTGGTCGGCGGCGACGAGGTCGAGCCCGCGACCTATATATCTCGATCTCGAGGCAGCGCACACCGTGTTCGGTGACTAATTGGCAACCTGCGCTTCGGGTCCGCCGAACGACTGCCGCGGGATCGCTGTGCCGGGCGGCTACTGGGTTAGGGGCCGCTGGTGCGCGAAAGATGCGGCTTGATGTCGTTTGCCGCCCACAGACGTTGCACGCTCGCCTGCGAGATCCTGGCCGCGCGCCATCGCTCGGCAACTCCATCGGGCCAGCGTGGTGGGCGGCGACACGGCCTTATCCAACACCACCGCCGCAGGCGGCAACGACGCTTACGCCCGCGGCCCAGTGCATCGTCCAGCCCGGCGAGACGCTGGGTCAGGAAGCGCTGACACCAACCGTTCGCCGTCGCCCGTACATCCCAAGCCGGGCGGCGATCTGTCCTTGCGTCAGGCCCTTGGCCCGCAACAGGATGATCTCAGCCCGCTGCCGGTCCCGCACCGCGATCGTTGTGGCCCGCATTCGGTGTTGCAGTTCGTGCCTCTCGGCGGTGTCCAGTGTGATCTTGCCACGAACCATCAAACGCCTCGCAACGGCGGTCGAGCAAGAAATATCGAACCCGCCGTTGTCAAACTATTTCCGAGGTACTACACCAGGAGATTGCCACCACTTGCCCAACTCGCACCGCCGGGGTAGGCCAGTGACGACGGTTCAGGCGCGAGATACTCGACGCCTCACAGGCGTTGCGGGTCGATCGAGATCGAAGCCGGGAGGTCGCTGCCGACGAAAATCGGCCGGAGGATGTGCGACTGAAAACGCCATATCCGGTCGTCGCCGAGCACGCATTGCGCCTCGAAATCCGCAATCATCGCGGGCGGCCTCACCCACTGAAACGGCGGGCGACCGTCGGCGCGGTAGAGGCTCATCACCCCGACAGTCTGGGCGCGTCGCGCGTCGTGCCGGAATACCTGAAGATTGCCGACCAGGTGACGCGTGGTGGTATTGCCACGCTCCCGGCGTCGGGCATAAAAAGCACGGATTTTCTCAGCTCCCTCGAACCGGTTGTGGCCGACAGCGTAAAGCGCCTCCAGCATTTTAAACACGTGCGCTTGGCTACCGCCGTTGTGATCTACGTCGGCCCAATAATTGGTCAATAGCCTATTGAGCCCATACCACAGCGCCGGATCATCGGTGTCCAACATTGCTTCGCGATCCTCCCTGAGATGAGCGACATTTCCCGGATTTCTGAGACGGTGAGTGTCGCTCATAGTGTTCCCTGCCCTTTTGCCGCGGTTCGCGCGCCGCGTCAATCGGCCGTGCATCCTCTTGACGGAAGCTAGTTTCTCTATTTCGCTGACGCCGGTCTGCATCGCTCTCGGCCTCCGCCCCCTCGATGTTGCCTGTGCCGCGCTGGCCGGTCGGTGTCGCGCGGCGGTGCCTGGCCATCGACATAGGCGCAGAGAGGTCAATCGCCGGCTGGGAGAAGAACACCGGTGGTCAGAAGTGAATTTCGTATTCGAACTGCCAGCGGATCGTTTCGCGCGGCGAGGCGGAGCTCACACCGAACAAAATGCCGGCGTTCCATTTGAGGGTGCCGGGCCCGATGTTGGAAACGGTTCCGAACAGTTGCGGGCCAATGCGGTTGTCTTGCGGCCAGTGCGAATTGAACCCTTCGAACGCGCTAGGCTGGCCATAGGCCTGAAAGCCTGGCTCGATCGGGGTGCCGAGGGCGAGCCGCGTTTCCCAGGCGTAGACGAAGAACGGCTGCGCCGAGGAGGCGGGGCCGACTTCTTTTTGCATAAACAGATTTACCGTGTTGATCGTGCCGACGATCTCCTTGCGGAGCATCGGTCCCCAGGTGAATTCGTTGGGATTTCCGCGAAACGTCGATCTGCCGAACTCTGCAAACAAGCCAGCATCGAGCCAGTATTGGCCGCGCTCGGTGAACTGAAAGAAGTTTTCCGAAGTGATCTGGTTGAAATTGAGCGACTGTCCGGGACCCGCGTTCCGTCCCTGCTCAAGCTCGAGCTCGGTGCGCCAAAACCCGTTCACCCCATATTCGAATTCCTGGGTCAAACTCAGCTCGCCGCTATGGGCGGGGTTCGGATCGTGGCCATAGTCGCCGAGCGGCTCAACCGCGACCTCTCCGGGGTTGGCATCCGGCATACGGACTTTGAAATCGGCTGCGGCCGGAACCGCGGTTGTGAGCGTCAGTGCGGCGCCGACGGTAGGCCAAATGAAAATGCTACGCATTCGCGTCTCCAAAAGCGAGTCAGCGATTCGAAGAAGGGGGAACGCTTAGATTAAACGGATGCGGCCGCGGCCGGCTGGGCTGGCGCAGCCGGTCGCCCCGTCACGCGCATCAAGGTGCCGATGACGAGGAGCGTGACCAGGTAGAACACGACCTGGATGCCGGCCGGCTGCGCCGAATAGCCGATCAGCACATGAAGCAGCACTCCGAGCGGGCTGCGCTCGCTCAGGATCGAGGAGGTGTCCCAGAGCTCGTTGCCGAGCGTAGGCAACAGGTTCGCCTGCATCAGAAAGGCGGCACCCTGCGAGGCCATGCCGGCCGCGAGCAGCAGGATGAGCCAGCTTGTCACCGCGAACAGCCGGCGCAACGGGATCGCGAGCAGCCCGAAATAAATCACCGCGCCAATCGCGGCGCCGCCGGCGAGCCCGAGAAGCCCGCCTCCCAATATGCTGAGCGCGCCCGCTCCCGAGGCGATCGCGATCCCGTAGAGGAAGAGGACGGCCTCCGATCCCTCACGCAGCACCGCGATTCCGACGACCAAGGCCAGCGCGTAGAGCGGTCGACTGCGGCCGAGCACCGCCTTGCCGAGCGTTGCCGCGGCTGCGGCCAGCTCACGCCCGTGCCGGTTCATCCAGATGTTGTGCCAGCCGAGCATCGCCACCGCGGTAAACAGAATTGCGGCGTTGAACAGCTCCTGCCCGATGCCGTTGACCGCGGCGGCGATCGCGCCGGCACAGGCGGCGACGAGCGTGGCGCCGAGGACGCCTGCGACGATGCCGCTGGTGACCCAGACCCCGCGGCGCGCCACGCCGCAACTGGCCGCCAGCACGATGCCGACCACCAGCGATGCCTCGAGGACCTCGCGGAAAACGATAATCGCAATTGCCAGCATCTCGGTCTCGCTATTTGACCACCAGATGGCCACGAGTCTCCGGGTGAAAATCATCGAAAAACTCATAACTGCCCGGATCGAGAGGCCCGACGAAAACGGTGATTTCCTGGCCAGGTGGCACGATCTTTTCGCGATGAAATTGGGTGCTCTCAAATTCCGAGGGTGTCGGGTTCTCGTTGCGCACGATGAGCTTGACTTTGGCGCCGGCGGGAATCTGAACCTCGCTCGGAACGAACTGGTTGTTTTTCAACACAATCGAAAAGCTGGGATCATCTGCCAGGGCGGGCGGCGCAAAGGCGAGAACCAACAACCCCGCGAACCTGGCGGTACGACGCATTGTGATACTCCGGCGATGATGCGAATGCGAACTCTTCGCATTATCGCCCGAATGGTCATCGGGAAGCAAGCGCAAATCACGGGTAACGTGGGCCACGAGCGCCCCGATCGGGCGCTCAGTTGGATGAATTCGGTGAAAAGCGGCGGTCCCCGGTCAAGAAGACAGTGCATTCGCCGCGCAGCAAGTCCTAGCAAGCACGGTGTGGTCAGATCAATCACTCCCCGCTCCGATCAGCAGCGAGCGAAACCAGACCTGCGCCGGTTCGCTCATCGCGCGGCGGTTGGCTCCATGCGATTGGGAGTGCGGACGAACAGGTCGTCCGCAAAGAGGCTTCTCAGGCGAGAGAGCGCATGGCTCATCGCCGGCTGAGACAGACCAATGCGGCCTGCTGCGCGGGTCACGGCGCGTTCTCTCATCAGCGCGTCGAAGGCTTTCAGCAGGTTGAGGCCGACGGCACGAATATCCATGAAGCGAATGCATACTGTACGCTCAATCGATTTGATACATAGTGCGTTCGTCTTAAATATCGCGAGGAGCGCGGTAGGCTGAGCTGCAGCGCCGGCTTCACCCGCGAACATCAGCAAGAGGAACCCAATGACCGAAGTCAAAGGCTATCACGCGCATGTCTATTACGACCCGACCACTCGGCCGACCGCGGAACGGCTGCGAGACGCGATGCTCGGCCAGTTCGCTGTAAAACCCGGAGCTTTCAGCGACGAACCGATCGGCCCGCACCCGATCTCGCAGTTCAGCGTCATTTTCCACGCCGAGGAGTTTCAAAACGTCGTGCCGTGGCTGATGCTCAACCGCGATAGCCTCGACGTTCTCGTTCATCCGCTGACCGAAAGCTCGTACGACGACCACAGCAAGAATGCGCTGTGGCTCGGGACGCCCGTGCCGATGCGGCTCGAAATCCTGCGGCCGACCTATCGTACTGAGCTGCTGCCGGGTGCTACGGCCCACTCGGACTAGGAAGAAACAGTCCCGGGTCACACCGCCAGGGGTTATCTGGACAGCGTGACCGAGTTTATGGAGACGGGTGATGAGGCACCTGGTCCGACCGGTTTTGGCCCGGCGGTCGAAGTGGTCCGGCCGGAGACCGTGGTGGAGGGTGCCATGCTTGAGGATATGGCAGGCAGCGGTGAGGAATACCCGACCTCGCCGCGGCCTGGCGCCAGGCTACCCCATCACTGTACGCCACCCCGCTTGATACCCTGCGAGTCGGCAATGCCGGCGGCGAACTTAACATCCGCCTTACCCTCGTCCTTAGTCATGGTGCACACCCTTCACGGGTCGGTGACGTCAGACATCACCAGCATGCCCATGACCGCCGCGGCGGCCGCCTTATGGCTGACCCTTCAGCACATTATCCTTAGACTGAGTTAGGGAGCAGGAAAACAATCGGCCGCCGGATATCGGCCTGGGAACACCGGTCGTCGAAGGCAAAGAGAGCGGCAGACCTCGGACCGAGCGGACTGCCAGATAGGCAAAGGCTTGCGCCTCGAGCGCATCGCCGTCCCAGCCAACTTGCTCCACCGGGCGCACCGAGGCGCCGAGACGGCGCCGCAACGCTTCCATTAGCACCGGATTGCGTCGCCCGCCGCCGCATACCAGCCATTCGAGCGGCGGTTGCGGGAAATATCGAATCGCAGCCGCGACCGCAGCGGCCGTCATCTCGGTCAGCGTGGCAGCCCCATCCTCCAGCGAAAGGCCCTCGGGCTCGATTGCTCGGAAGTCGTCGCGATCGAGCGATTTTGGTGGCGGAAGCCCGAAGAACGGGAGTGTCAGAAATCGCGCGATGTACGCCGTCGAAGCGCCCCCGGCGCGGGCAAATGCGCCGTCGATGTCTGCCGCAGCACCGGTGCGCTGCCGTACCCAGTCGTCGATCAGTGCATTGCCGGGCCCGGTGTCGAAGGCAAGAATTTGCCCTCCCTCGCCGATCCAGGTGACATTGGCGACCCCGCCGATGTTGAGGATCGCGAGCGGCTTTGGCAGAGTAGCGGCGAGAGCAGCGTGGAACAGCGGAGCGAGCGGCGCCCCCTCGCCGCCCGCGGCGACGTCGGCCGAGCGGAAATCGGCGACGATGTCGACCCCGAGAAGGCGCGCCAATAGTGCGCCGTTGCCGAGCTGCCAGGTGCGGCGCTCGTCCGGGCGATGCAAAATCGTATGGCCATGGAACCCGACAATATCGATGCCAGTTGCTGGGTTGCGTTCGAGGAACTGCTCGGCTGCGTCGGCGTGAAAGCGGGTCAGCTCCCCTTCGACCTCCGCAACCGGGCCGACGCCGCCAAGAACCGATCGCAGTCTCTCGCGAAACGTTTCCCGGTAAGGGATCGTCAGGGAGGGGCCGGGTATCACCCGCTCTTGACCATCGGTCTCAATCATCGCGGCGTCGATCCCATCGAGCGAAGTACCGCTCATCAGCCCGAGCGCGTGCCACATTTGTGGCGACTGTTGTGGCCCCGCCTCGGCGCCTATGTTAGGTGATGCGGCCATGTCGACACCTCGCTCCACATTTCTTTCGACCGCAATCGAACGCGGCTTTGTTCATCAGTGCACCGATTTCGTGTCGCTCGATGAGCGCCTCCGCACCGGGCGGGTCACCGCTTATATCGGCTATGACTGCACGGCGGACAGTCTGCACGTCGGCAACTTGCTCGGCATCATGCTGCTGCGCCTATTCCAGAGATGCGGACACAAGCCGATCGTGCTGATGGGCGGCGGCACCACACGGATCGGTGATCCCTCCGGCAAAGATGAAGCGCGGCAGCTGCTCGACGACGCCCAGATCGCCCGCAACATGGCGGGAATCCGCACTATCTTCGCCAAGTTCATCGAATTCGGCGACGCGCCGCGCGACGCCATTATGGTCAACAATGCCGATTGGCTCGACGAGGTCCGCTATATTCCGCTGCTGCGCGAGGTCGGGCGTCATTTCTCGGTCAACCGGATGCTGACCCAAGATAGCGTGCGGCTGCGGCTCGAGCGCGACCAGCCGCTCAGCTTTCTCGAATTAAATTATCCGATCCTGCAGGCCTACGACTTTGTCGAGTTGGCGCGGCGTTTCGGCTGCGAGCTGCAGATCGGCGGCTCCGACCAGTGGGGCAACATCGTCGGCGGCGTCGAGCTTGGACGACGGATCGAGGGGCGGACCCTTTTCGGCTTGACGACGCCGCTGATCACGACCGCATCCGGTGCAAAGATGGGAAAAAGCGTCGGCGGCGCGATCTGGCTCAACGCCGAGAAGCTATCCGCGTACGAATACTGGCAGTTCTGGCGCAATACCGAAGATGCCGACGTCGGCCGCTTCCTGCGTCTTTTCACCGAGCTTTCGATAGATAAAATCGCTGCCCTCGAGCGGCTCGAAGGCAGCGAGATAAACGAAGCCAAAAAGGTGCTGGCGACCGAAGCGACCGCGCTGTGTCACGCCCGGGAAGCGGCCGAAGCGGCCGCCGCGACCGCCCATGCGGTCTTCGAAAGCGGCGGCAGCGGCAGCGGCCTACCGACGATCACAGTGCCGCGCGACCTGCTCGCCTGCGGCATCCCCGCCTTCGAGCTCTTCAGCCGCGCCGGGCTGGCCGCTTCCAACGGCGAAGCGCGCAGGCTGATCCGAGGCGGCGGCGCGCGCATCAACGACACGCCGGTCGAGAACGAGACACGCACGGTCTCTCTCGCCGACCTCGACTCGCTCGGGATGATCAAGCTCAGCGCCGGCCGCAAGCGGCATGCGCTGATGCGCACCGTTTAGCACCCGCCCCGCCATTCAGCTGAGCCACGACCGCTTGCACGTTGAAGGCCAGCACATGCTTGCCGGCGACGTCCTCGTCGCCGCGGATCGCGCGGAGCACCCGGCCAAACGGCGCGCGAGACAGGCGCTGCAGCAGGACGAATGTTACTGCGAGCACCGCCAGCACGATGCCCAGAAAGCATCGCTCGAACACCCGTGGAGAAACGATGCCGCGCCAGGCGCCGGGGATGCCGGATGCCGCCGGGGCCGTTGGTCAGCCCGATCACGTTGGTTGCCGCGATGCGGACTGATTCGGAAAAGCCGAGAGTGACGATCGTCAGGTAGTCGCTGCGCAGCGCGGTGAGGTAGGCCCCGACGGAGAAGAACCGGCGAGGCCGAGGTTGATCATCGCCGGTTCACCCCCGGGCAGTGGCGGCGATAGAGATCAGATACCGGTCATGCTGCCGCTACAGGGCGGCACCGATTGCTGGCAAGAACTACAACGCCTTCTCGAACCAATGATGCGCGTAGGGTTCGTCGTTGAACCGTGGCACCTCCTGGTAGCCGGCGCTGCGATAGAGCCGGATCGCCTCGTTCAGCACGCGGTTGGTATCCAGGCGGATGGTACGCGCGCCGGTTTCGCGCGCCAGGCGCTCCAGTTCCCGCAGCAACCGCCGCCCGAGGCCAAGACCGCGTGCCGCCGGGGCGACCCACATGCGCTTTATCAGCGGGGAGTCGGGATAGAGGATCAGCCCGCCGCAACCGATCGGCTCTCCGCGCAGCGGGCAACCAGGAACATACCCGCCGGCGCGGCCAGGTCGTGCAGCGCGGCCCCGAGTGACGGCGCGGCCTCGAAGCCCGTCTCACACCGTGTGTCCAGCTCGGCAAAATACTGCGTCAGGCACAGTTGCGCGTCTTGGGTGGCGGGATCCTCGATCGCTAGCACGATCATGGAGGCGCGCAGAAGCCGTTCCGCCTCGGTCATCGCCACGACCAGCCGGGCGCGCTGGCGCTCATTGAGCGGCTCGAGAAAACTCCACGCCACCGCATCGGAACGACGGTTGACCTCGGCATATTCGGCGAGGCCGGCCTCGGTGAGGTGGGCGCAGCGGACACGCCCATCGTCCGGACTTGCGGTGACGGCCACCAGCCCCTGCCGCTCCAGAGCGCGCAGCACGCGGCTGGCATAGCCCGAGTCCAGCCCAAACCGGGCACGCAGCGCGCGCACCTCCAGCCCATCCGGCCCGATTTCCCACAGCGCCCGCGTTTCCCCCAAAGGACGCGCGCGGCCGAGGAACTGGTCCGTTAGCACTCCGATGCGCTCGGCGGCGGTGCGATTGAAGGCGCGGGTCACCGCGATGGCGGCCTGGTCCATATCTCTGACTTTAGTCAGAGATATACCGGCGCGTCAAACCGGCCGCGGGGTTCCGGGGGATGATGCGCGTGTCTCACCAGCCACGCAAAAGACTGACGTGCGTTGGACGCCGTGCCGCCTGTCATTGCGCTGGGCCGTTCGCCGCCGAGAGCCGGCCATTCGGACGGCTGGTATCAGGTGATCAGGTCGGCCAGTTCAGTGATGCTGGGCACGATCAGGTCGGGCTGATGCGGCGTGGCGCCGAACGGACGGCGGCGACGATCGATGAACGCGGTGCGCATGCCGGTTGCCTTGGCGCCGATGCAGTCGAAGGCGTGGTTGGCAATGAAGAGTACTTCCTCCCGCGCCACGTCCATCAGATCGGCCGCCGTTTCGTAGGTGCGGTGATGCGGCTTGAAGGCGTTGGCGACGGCGACGGAGATGATCCGGTCGAAGGCGATGCCGTGATAGTGCTGCGCGGTCTCCAGCATGTCGGGGTCGCCGTTCGAAAGCACGGCGAGCTTGTAGCGCGTCCGGAGGCGGTCGAGCGCGGTGGGCACTTCGGAAAACGGCTTCAGGCGTTCGATGGCGGCGACAAGGGCGTGGACCTCGTCCGGCGTATGGGAAATGCCGGCACGGTCCATCACGAAGGCGACGGCGCGCTCGCCGATCTCGCGATAGGGCGTATGCTCTTCGCCGAGCAAGGCGTCGATCATCGAATTCTCGAAATGCGTGCGGCGCCACCAGATGACGAAGCTGTTGGGGTTGCCCGGCCAGTTCTTGGCCTTCAGGACGGGCGTGGCGGCCTCGACCAGGCCGGTCTGCATGTCCACCACCGTCCCGTACTGATCGAACATGCAGACCTTGATAGTGGATTTGAGAAGCTGCGGGTCGATCATAGCAGTCTCCGTGGGTGTGGCAGGCGTCGGCGCGCTGCGCCGCCGCGACACGATGCAGCGATGTTCAATTATGGCGCAGCTCGGGCTGCACCTTTGCGCCGATCCTGTGCCGCGAAGAATTCGCGCATCATTCCACCCCGCGCGGCGCGGGCGACACCTGCCGCCCGCTTGCCACAGTGAAGTTCCGCACTATATAACGCAATTGTAAAATAATCAATTTGCGGGTTACCGTGATGGCGCCGATGGGTCGGATGCCAAACGGCGACCCGAGGATTTTCGAGCTTTCCCTGCCGGTTCCCTGCTGCGCCTTCGATTTGCCCGAAAGTTCGCAGTCAAGGCTTTGATCGGAAATAACTTTCGGAGCGGGACGGCCTCCGAAAAAAATTTGTCGCTGAGTTTCCCGTCGCGGCAGGGAAAGGGAGGGGGCGGAGCTACCCTGCCTTCGTCCCTTTGGCGCCGCGGCCGCCTCCGGCTCGGGCGTCGCGGATCCGGGCTCCCAATCCCCGTTACTGCGCCCCGAGCGATTCCTCGACCGAAGGCCGGACGCCGAAATTGGGCTGGAGCAGCCGGCGCAGGAATCCAGGGGTAAGCGCGCTCAATGGATTGACCGAGACCTGAGGATCGGCGGCTGATCCGGTGGCCCGGTAGTTCGCGGCGAACAGACCCTGTCCCTCGCCGCCGAGCAGAAATGAACCGAGTACCGGAAGATTGCCGATGATCGAATTCAGCGTGTAGGCAGGGACGATCGTGCCCTGGATATCGAGCCGGTGCGGGCCCAGTTCGAGCAGGCCGCTGGCGGTCACGCCCAGCGCTCCACCATAGGCGAGGAGATTTTCGAGGACGAGACGGTCCTCGCTGTAGGCGAAATCACCGCGCAGCGTGCTGAAGGGGATACCCGATCCGGCGAGCATGCTGCCGATCGCGGTCAGCGAGGTAAGCGACAGGACCTTGGCGAGGCCTGGTGCCCGGATCAGGTTGTAGTTGTCGCCGTCGACATGCCCGCGCAGGACGCGTTTGCCGGTTGCGTCCGAAACCTGGCCCGTAATGGCTATCCGCCCGCCGACGATGTTGTCGGTGACGTCGAGAAGGCTCAAGGTCGCGCCGAGGTCGTCCGAAAGGAAGCTGAGGGCGCGTTTCTCGGATTCGCTGCCGAACCGCAAGGAGAACTCATGGCCATTGACAAAGCGCGCGTCGATCCGCGCGCTCTGCCAGTTGTCGCCCTCGCGCGACAGGTGAGCCGATAGGTTGCGAACTTGTCGCCGCGGCCCGAGGATCAAACGACCCAGGTGTGCATTGATCAGCAGCGCCAGGTCCGCGGCGGAATGCTGCGACAGACTGTCGTTACCCGAGTCTTTCCACCAATGGGTCAGATCGAATCTCGGGCCATGAAGGTCGATCTGCCAGCCGCCGTCCGGTCGGCGCGCAACGTGACCCGCGATGTCGTCGTCGCCGATGACGAGGCGCTCGATGTCAACGCACTGGATATGTTCTCTATCCGGCGCGAGCGCGAGCGCAAATTTCCCGTAGAGCCCCGCCGCCTTCACTTCGATCTCACGCAGCTGCGTGATCTGCTCGTTCGCAAGATCGAGAACAAGCTTGGCTGCGCCCGCTGTATCGGGCGCCTTATTCCAGCCGGCCTCCGCCACGGACAGGCTCGCAGCGCGAAGGTCGAGCAATGCCGCGGCCTCGGCGCGCCCTGCATCAAAGACCGAATAAGTCAAATCGATGCCGATCGGTCCGGTAATCCGGTCGGGTAAATAGTCGAGTGCGAGCCGACGCCGTTGCTCGTCGTCGATTGTCAGCACGACGCGGTATCGGCCGCGCGGCCCGTTTTTCGGCTTAAAGGCTACACCGCCGTCGATACTTATCGGAACGCCGTCGAAGCGCGCATTCCCTTGGAGATGCATACCCGGTCGACTGATGTCGAGCGCAAAATCACCGTCGCTCAGGTCACGGTCGATCGCGGCCCTGGTGATCGCCGCGCCGGTCAGGGTCGCCCTAACGCGATATTCGACATCGTCGAATTTCAGACTGCGGAGCAGCGGGAACTTGAATTGGAGATTGAACTCCGTTCGTCCCGCGACACGCGCGGGGTCGACCCCGATATCATGGGCGTAGCGCAATTGTTTGACGTCGATAACCTCGAGCACGTCACGGATTGGCCCGGCCAGGTTGAGATCGATGGTTTGCCATTCCACCGGTGCGCCGAGGTCGGTGATGTCGAGCGATCCGCCGGTGACTTGGACGGATTTGATGGTCCCGCCAGTGGGCGTGAATTGAAGCCGTTTGTCTATAAGCGTGGCGGTGCCGCTGACTTTCCGCACCGGGGCGAGCCCGCTGAAGTAGTTGATCGTCAAATCGTGGTACCGCATCGAGCCGCGTGCCGAGACAACATCAGCGGAAAGTGCGGCCGGATCGACCTCGAGATCGAGCTGGACGGCCGCCTGATCGAGAACCCCGTCATGGACATTGGCCAGCACCCAACGGCGTCCGCCGCGACTGAGGGTGGGCGGCCACAGGGTTGCGAACTTCGCGACTGGCACGTCGGCGAGCACGATGCCGAGCTTACCGGGGATATGGGAAGGCACTGGATCGGTTCCCGCGATCAGTCCCGGAGTGACCGCGTCGAGGCTCCCTTTGACGGTGAGCAGCGAGTCGCCGCCGAGATCGAGATCGAGCTTGGCCAGTCGCAGCTGCCCGATTTCGGGAGCATAGATCGCGTGCAGCTCGCCCTGGCGTAGCGCAAGCTCACCCCCCGGCAGCAATTCGCTTTTGAACGATCCTGCGCCGAAGCCGAGGTCGAGGCGTGCCCCCTCGGTCGTCAACCGAGCAAGGTCTAGCCGTGTCTCGAGTGTTCCGGAAACGGGGAAGTTGAGGGTGGCCAGGGGCGCCAGCTCAGGGGTGAGAGCGGCGAGGGCGGCGGGTTCGAACGCGCCAACCTCCAGCACCAGATCAAGCGTCCCGCCGGAGGAAGAGTAGCGATATCTCGCGTGGAGCTCCGGCGCCCGCGTGCCGACGGCGAGCGCCATCGACAAATCCCCCGCAAGGCCCTCGGCATCCCGCTCCAACGTGGCGTCCACGCGGTCCGCCTGCCAATGGCGCCCAGTTCGCTCGTCGTCGAGGATAAGTGTGGCGTCGCGGACCACAACTCGCCGCATCAACCCGAACGACGCCTGCGGCTTCGCCGCACCGACTACTTGTTCGAGGATCTCCGGCCCGAGACCCGGTTCGTCGGCATTATGGTCGGTAAAACGAATTCCGATCTTGCCTTGCTGATCGCGAATCAAACGTAATACCGGATGCTCAATGACAAGCCGGGTAGGCGCCAGATTACCGCGCAGCAGCGCGATGAGGCTGAAACTTGCCGACATCTCGGAAAAGGCGGCGACCGGCTCGCCATCCGGGCGCGACAGGCGAACGCCCTCCAGCCGCAGATCGAGTTGACGGTTGTCCCGGTCGATGGCGAGGCGCGCTCTCGATATCGCGATCCGGAGCCCGTCAGTCGACCGGCTGAGAGCTTCCTCGACATAGGGGGTCAGACGATCGAGCTCGATGGGGCCTTGTATCAAGCGCCACAGGCCAAACGCGATGATGAGGATCAGCGCCGCCGCGAACGAGCCCAGCCATAGGAGACAACGATGCGCCCTGCGTTGACCCCCCCCAGCCGAGCCGCGGCGCTCGCGCGAAGCAGCCGAGTGATCGGGCTCTGCGTCCTGTCTTCCGGCATCTGACCGGGTCGCCAATTCGTCTTGACCCAAGACCTCCAACCGCCCAGTTTCCCCGTTCGGAGTGGGCATGTGAGATGAAACTCTTATCTCACCTCTCCCCCGATGGTGAGGGGCTGCCCGAACCGGCTGACGAACGCCGGCTCGCCCTGGGGTTCGGGGGTTGGCAGGAGGCGCTGGCGCTCACCCAAGGCGACCCGGCCGTTGACGCGGCGCGCCGCTGGAGCGCAACCGCTCGCGGCAAACGCCTGCTCGCGTCGATCTTCGGCAACAGTCCGTTTTTGAGCGGAATCGCGGTCAAGGAGCCGGCGTTCTTGACGCGCCTCGTCGAGGAAGGTGCCAACCCGCTCTTCGCCGAGATTGCCGCGGCCATCGAGCGGCCCGCCGATCTTGGCGAGGATATCGCGGCGTTGATGCGGCGCTTGCGGATCGCCAAACGGCGGGTTGCGCTTGTCGCCGCCGTGGCCGAGCTGGTCGGCGCCTGGTCGCTCGAGCAACAGACCGGCGGCCTCAGCCGATTCGCCGAGGGGGCGCTCGGGGCTGCGCTGCGCCATCTGCTGCGTCAAGCAGCGAACAGAGGCTCTATCGGCCTGCGGTCGATGGACGAGCCGGAGCGCGACAGCGGGCTCATCGTCCTTGGCATGGGCAAGCTCGGCGGATACGAGCTCAACTACTCGAGCGATATCGATCTGATCCTTCTGTACGACCCGACGCGGGTGCGAATTAGCACGCGTGATGGCATCCAATCCTTCTTTGTTCGGATGGCGCGCGATCTCGCGCGCATTCTCGATGAGCGAACGGGCGACGGCTACGTCTTTCGCACCGATCTGCGGCTGCGCCCGGATCCGGCGTCCACCCCGCTGACGTTGTCGGTGGCAGCAGCACTCGCCTACTATGAGAGCGTCGGCCAAAATTGGGAACGGGCAGCATTAATCAAAGCCCGTACGGTGGCCGGCGACCGGGTTGCCGGGCAGCACTTTCTGCGCGAGCTGGAGCCTTTCATCTGGCGGAAAAACCTCGATTTTGCGGCGATTCAGGATATCCACTCGATCAAACGTCAAATCAACGCCCATCGCGGCGGCGGACGAATCGCTGTCGAGGGGCATGACATCAAGACCGGTCGCGGCGGCATCCGAGAAATCGAATTCTTCACGCAGACCCAACAGCTGATCTGGGGCGGGCGGATGCGCGAGCTGCGGGCCAGCCCCACCTGCGAGGCGCTGCGTCGCCTCGCCGCCGCTGGCCGCATCGATCCTTCGACGGCTGCCGAGCTGATCGACGATTATCGCTTCCTGCGCCGCCTCGAGCACCGCTTGCAGATGGTCGAGGACGCGCAGACGCATGTGCTTCCGTCCGACCGCGCGGGGATCGCACGAATCGGGGTCTTTCTCGGCTATCCGCAGACGGAGGTGTTTGTCGCCGATCTGGTGGGCCACCTCACCTCGGTCGAGAGGCACTATGCCGAGCTCTTCGAGCAAGCTCCGAGCCTTTCCGGTCCCGGCAACCTCGTCTTCACCGGGGTCGAGGATGATCCGGAAACGCTGCGCACTCTTTCTCGGCTCGGCTTTGCCAAGCCGGCCGCGGTTGCCGCATTGGTGCGTAGCTGGCATCACGGCAGGCTGCGGGCGACCCGCAGCCAACGGGTGCGCGAGATCCTGACCGAGCTCGCTCCGGAGCTGCTGCGCACCTTCGGCGCGACACCCCATCCCGACACGGCACTGCTGCGGTTCGACCAATTTCTGTCGCGCCTGCCGGCCGGAGTGCAATTCTTCTCGCTCTTCCATGCCAATCCGGGGTTGTTGCAGCTGGTTGCCGAGATCATGGCCGGAGCCCCGCGCCTGGCCGAGCAGCTCGCCCAGCATCCGGCACTTCTCGACGCGGTGCTGACCGAGGCGTTTTTCGCACCGCCGCCCGAGTGTAGCGCGCTCGCTACTGATCTCGACCAAGTGCTCGCCGGTGCGCGAGATTACGAGGACACCCTCGACGAGCTGCGGCGCTGGGCGGGCGAGCGGCGGTTTCAGGCCGGAACTCAGCTGTTGCGCGGCGCGCTCGATGGCAGACGGGCGGGTGAGGTCCTCGCCGACATCGCCGAGACTGCGCTCGCAGCACTGCTCCCGGCGGTGGAGGCGGAATTTGCCCGGCGCCATGGGCACGTGCCGCACGGCACGTTTGCAGTGATCGGGATGGGTAGGCTCGGCAGCCGCGAGCTGACCCTCGCCTCCGATCTCGATCTGATCCTGATCTATGACGTCCCGACCGGCGGCGAGATGTCTGACGGACCGCACCCGCTCCCGATCGCCAGCTATTATGCCCGATTGAGCCAAAGGCTGATCGGCGCGATTACAGCGCCAACCGCAGAAGGCCGGCTTTATGAGGTCGATATGCGGTTGAGGCCTTCGGGAGCGTCGGGACCAATCGCGTCGAGCCTCGCCGGCTTTGCCCGCTATCAGCGGGAATCCGCCTGGACCTGGGAGCACATGGCGCTGACCCGGGCGCGGCCGGTTGCCGGCGAGGCTGCGCTGCGAGCGCGGATCTCCGATGCGATCGGCTCTGTTCTCGGCGCGAAGCGAGACGCCCAACGCCTCTTGGTCGATGTTGCCGACATGCGGCGGCGCATCGCGATAGAGAACCCGCGGCCCTCGCGCTGGGACTTGAAGAACCGGCGCGGCGGGCTGATCGACCTTGAATTTATCGTGCAATACCTGGTGCTGCGCGAGGCCGCGTCATTTCCACAACTCCTCTGCCGCAGCACCGAGCAGGCGCTCGGCGCGCTCGGTGAGGCGGGAGTACTGCCGCCGCAAGCGCAGCGCGAGCTGCTCGGCGCCCTCGCCTTGTTGCGTCATGTGCAGGCGCTGCTGACCCTACTGCGCGACGGATTGTCCCGAGAAGAAGCCTTCTCCGAAGCTGATGCCGCGACGCTGGCGCGCTGCGCCGGTGCGGTTGACTTCGCTCGGCTGGACGCGGATATCACCGCCGCGGCTGCGCGCGTTCGTGGCTGGTATCGGCGCCTGATCCAGGAACCGGCCCGCCGCGCCGCGCGACGGATGGCAGAACACAAAGGAGAGAGCGCAGGATGAGCATCGAGCTCGGCAACAAGGCCCCCGATTTCACATTGCCCACCGATGGCGCTGGCAATGTCACCTTATCAAAGCTCAACGGCAAGAAGGTGGTGCTCTATTTCTATCCCAAGGACGACACCTCGGGCTGCACCGCGGAAGCCTGCGGATTTCGCGATTCCCTTCCGGACTATGGCGGGACGGGTGCCGTGGTGATCGGAATATCGAAGGATTCGGTCGCATCGCATGACAAATTCAAGAAGAAGCACGGACTGCCGTTCATCCTCGCCTCCGACGCCGGCACGGATGTGTGCGAGAAGTATGGGGTGTGGGTCGAGAAGAGCATGTATGGCCGCAAATACATGGGCATCGAGCGCGCCACGTTTCTGATCGACGGTGCGGGGATCGTGCGCGGTGTGTGGCACAAAGTCAGGGTGCCGGGCCACGTCGCCGAGGTGCTGAAGGCGGCGCGCGCCCTCTGACGGCGACACTCCGCAAAACTCTGACCGGCGAGGCGGTGGCGATTCTTGCCTCCGCCGATCCTGCCGCCAAGGTGGCGGCCAGCCGGGCGCTCGCCGCGGCCTGGAGCGAAGGCGCGATGGCGCCAGGCCGAGCGGTGGCGCCGCCGCGTCCTGCCCGGCCGGAACGCCCATCGCTGCGTCCGCCCAAGGAGATGGCGAAACGCCGAGCGTTCGGTTCGCTGGCAGGCCGCATCGCGCTCCTTCACGCCCTCGCCCACATCGAGCTCAACGCGATCGACCTCGCCTGGGACCTGGTTTCCCGGTTCGCCGGCGAGGAACTGCCGCGCGCTTTCTTCGACGATTGGGTCGAGGTCGCCGCTGAGGAGGCCTATCACTTCGAATTGCTGGCGGGCCGGCTGGCCGAGCTTGGCGCCCGCTACGGCGATCTGCCGGCTCATGACGGGCTGTGGGAAGCCGCCGCGGCGACCGCCGACGACCTGCTCGCGCGCCTTGCCGTCGTGCCGCTGGTGCTGGAAGCGCGGGGGCTCGACGTGACCCCGGAGATGGCGACGCGGCTCGAGCGGGTCGGCGATCCCGAGAGTGCAGAGATCCTGCGCCATATCTATCGCGACGAGATCGGTCATGTCGCTACGGGAGTGCGCTGGTTCGATCGCTTCTGCCGAGCACGCGGGTTGGACCCGGAGGCGGTCTTTCAAGAGCGCGTCCGGCGCTTCTTCAAGGGTGATCTGAAGCCGCCCTTCAACCTCGAGGCCCGTGCTCGCGCGGGCTTTCCGAAGCATTACTACGAGCCATTGGCCGCGCGAGAGCGGGGCTAGACGTGAGAGCTACCCCTTGATCTCGATATCCTCGTAAGACGGGAAGGGGCTCATCCAGACATCGCCGATCGTGTGTTTGGTGACGCGCGGGCCGATGCCCATCAGCGCGCGGAAGTCGATGACCGGCGCGTACATGACCCGGTCGATCGAGAGCTGCTGGATCTTGTATAGCACCGCCTCGCGCTTGGCGTGGTCGCGCTCGACCGCCTGCCGCGCGAACAGCTCGTCGATATCGGGGTAGCCGCCATAGGCATAGGCGCCCCTGGACCGGATAAAGGCTTCGACGCGGCTGGAGGCATTGCCGGAGTTCCCGGCGCCTGTCATGAACAGGCCGCGCAATTTCTTGGCCTGCCAGTCGGCGTAGAACGACGCGCGCTCCATCTGGCGCAGCCTGACTCGGATGCCGGCCGCGTTCAGGTAGTTCATCACCGATTCGGCGATCGTCGGGAAGCCCGGGATCGCCGCGAACTCGCCGCCATCGATGCCGTTCGGATAGCCGGCTTCGGCAAGCAATTGCTTGGCCTTCGCCGGATCGTAGGGCATCGGCTCGACCTGCAGTGCGAAGTCCATGACCCGCGGAACGATCACCCCCGCCGGCGGGCAGAAGCCGAGACAGCCCGCCTCGTTGATCGCTTGGCGGTCAAGCGCGTAGTTCGCGGCGAGCCGCAGCCGCTTGTCGTGCCACGGCGATTTGGGGTCCCACTGCTCGGTGAACTCGATCCACTGGCTCGAGGCGTGGTTGGTCGCGACGATCTTGATGCCGGGGTCGTCCTTGATCCCCTCGGTCACCGTACCGTCGAGGGCGTAAGCGATATCGGCCTCCCCGGTCTTCAAGGTCAGCGCACGTGTGGTGGCATCGGGGATGCTGCGCATCACCAGGGTCTTGACGGCGGGCACCCGCCGCCAATAGCCGGGATCGGCCTCGAGCACGACCTCGACCCCCGGCTTGCTGCTGACGAATTTGTAGGGACCGGCCCCGACCGGATGCTTCCTGAAGCCGTCGTCGCCAACCTGCGTCAGGTAGTTCTTGGGAACGACGATCCCGGCGGCGGTGGCCGTAGTGCCGTAGAACGTCATGAAGTCGGGCCACGGCTCCTTCAGGTGAAAGCGCACGACCAGCGGATCGACGATCTCGACCTCGCTCACATGGTCCTTCAGGGTTTGCGCCCCGGTGCCCTGGTAGCGCCCGAAGCTGAATTTGACGTCCTCGGTCGTAACGGGATCGCCGTTGTGAAACTTCAGCCCTTCTCGCAATTTGAATTGGTAGGTCAGACCGTCCTCGCTCTCCTCCCACGACTCCGCAAGGCTGGGGCCCATTTTCTGCCTGGGATAGGGGCGCACGAGCGCATCGTGGATCGCGTAGAGCATGCCGAACGGCGTGATCTGCGGCGGCGCGCTGGACGGATCGAACCAGCTCGGCGAGATTGTCACGTGCCACGCCATGACGGCCCGTCCCGCCGGCGCCGTCTCGGCAGCCCGCGACGGGGTCGCAGCGAACACGAGGATCGCGACAAGCAGCGAAGCGATGAGTGCCGGATACCAGCGGTGGGGCGCGAACGAAATCATCGGGACCTCCCTCAGAGACTGACGTAACATCCGCCCGCTCGCTGCCGACAGGGGAAAAAACCTGTTTGAGCCCCTGAAGAGACCGCTCTCAACGTCGATATGTTATGTATATCAATTGTTTGAATGCGGTTTGGCGAGCGCTCCGACAGCGGAATTTTGCGCGCCAAAACGGCATTCGGCAGCGGAACGGCAGGGGAATTCGACGAGGTCTCCGGAGCCTGTGTTTTTCTGATAAAAAACCGAATTCATAATTGACATTATAATATACATGCCGTATACACGCGCTGGCCTCGCTCGCGCGAGGGGTGGCAGCACAGTGACGAGGCGGCTGTCCGGTACGGCCGGAGAATAGCAAAGGAAGCAGAGGTTTGGCGAAGGCTCGTTACACATCTCGTTGCGCCACCGGTGGCGCGTACCCGACCAGCCAACCGTCCGCAATATACTATGCAAACAAGGCAATTTTTGGGTCGTTAGCTCGCAACAAACCGTCGCTTTTTCGAGGTTCATTAGGATGAACCCTCAGCGCAGCTCGGAGAGGAGTGCGGCCGCCTCTTTCAGGTCGGCGGTGTCGAAGCCCTCGGTGAACCAGCCGTACACCGGCGCCAGCAGATCGCGCGCTTCGGCACAGCGGGCCCGGTCGCGATAGAGCCGGGCCAGGTCTGCGGCGGCGCGCAGTTCGAGCGATCGGGCTTGTTGCCTCTGTGCGACCGCCAGCGATTCTTCGAGTAGTTTTTGCGCGTGGGTCGACATGCCGGATCCGCCTTCGATGACAAGTGCGCGCGCCTTCAGACGCAGGAGCTCCGCTTCAAAAAAACGCTCGCCGGTCTGCTCGACGGTCGCCAAACCCTTGCTGATGATTTCACGGGCGGGCATCAGCTGATGCTTTGCCAGCAAGGCCTGCGACAGCAGGGCGTAAAGCGCCGTGATGAGGAACTGATAGCCGGTGCCGACATACTCAGCCAACTCGCTGCTGACTGTTGCCAGCGAATCCGCTGACGGGTCGAGCTGGTTCGCGCAAATCCCGCGAACGGCGCGTGACCGGTTGCTCCAGTAACCGAAGCCGTGCTCTTGCGATAATGCGAGGCAACGCTCGGCGTGCGTGTGCGCAACGGCCGGCTCGCAACAGAAGGCATACAGAACGGATGCGTAATATGCGGCATAGGCCTGACCGTGCGGGTGTCCGATCGCCGCGGCGCGATCGAGAGCAGCACCCACCCTGGCCCTCGCCATATCCGGGTAGCCGAGCGCCCACAATGTCCAGCCCATCAAAGCCAAGCCCGCGACACCAGCGTCCTGACCCTGCACCCGAGTCGCCAGGCTTTCGGCTTCGTCGCACATATCGAACTCGGCGAGACTGCGCTCGAACATGCGCCGCGCTTCAACGGGGCGTCCCATCCACAGCAGCGTTGATCCGCTTGCACGCATCGCGTTGACCGCGGCCGGCCGATTGCCGGCCGCTTCGGCGAGCCCGACCACAGCCATGAATCCGTTCAGCGCTTCAGGCAACGCGCCGCGGACCACATGAATGTGTGCCAACCAATGCATGACGTGGGGATACTCAGGCGCGTCACCGAGCAGTTCACAAAGCTCGCGGGCGCGCGTGACGGTTGCCGCAGTGGCGTTCGATAGTGCACCCTGGGTGGCGGTCAGGCAGGGTCCCAACGCGAATTGGAGGTCGAGCTCAAGCCGGTCCTTGGCTGCGCTGTCAGGTAAGCCGCCGACAGCCTCGATGCCGCGGCGCACATGGGCGATCGCCTCAAGATTGGCAAAGCGCGCGACGGCAATTTTGCCGGCGCGCAGCCAATAACCCGCCGCCTTTTCCGGCAGCGCCGCCTCGGTCAGATGATATGCCAAGGTTTCCGGCTCGGCCTCAACGAGGTGCGCGAAGGATTGCTCGATCGCGCGGGCGATGGCTGCGTGAAGCTGCACGCGACGGCTCTTGAGCAGCCCGCCATAGGCGGCGTCGCGGACAAGAGCGTGCTTGAAACTGTATCGTTCGCCAGGCGGCCCGCGCGCGATGATCAGCTCGGCATGCCGCAATGCCTCCAGGGCGGAACGGAGGCCGTCTTCAGGCATGCCCGAGGCAGCGGCGAGAAGGTCGTAATCGAAATCACGCCCAATACAAGCCGCGATCTGCGCCACCTCCTTGACCGGCGCCAAGCGATCGAGGCGCGCCGTCAGCGAATCGTGCAGGGTCGTCGGGATGGCCAGCGACGGCAGCTGCCCTGCCATCGTGTACCGATCGCCGATGTCGATCAGCATGCGGCTTTCGATGACAGTCCGGGTCAATTCCTCCATGAACAACGGGACACCATCGGTGCGGGCGAGGATCTGCTCCAGAACTTCGTCCGGCAGCGCCTTGCCCTCAGTGATCCGGTCAACCAATGCCACACACTCACGTCGGCTCAGGCGGGTCAGCGACAATGCCGTGACGTGGGCGTGGCTGGGCCAGGGCGGCGCAAACTCGGGACGGGCGGTCGCCAGCAGCAGGACCGGCAGGTGCTGCACGCGATCGACGATCGCCGTCAACAATTCGAGCGAGGTCGGGTCGACCCAGTGCAAGTCCTCGAACAACATCAGCACCGGCTGCTCCCGCGCCACTCCGTCGAGTTGGGCGAGCAATGCCGCGAGCGTCTTTTGCTTGCGCTGCTGCGGGCTCAGTTCCGGTCCAAGGTGGCGCGCCGGCAATGACAGCAAGTCGGCGATCAGATCGACCGCCTCGGGCGCCGAGGCAGCGCGAGCCAGCGCTGCGTCGAGCTTGACCAACCTCTGCTCGGCGGTGTCGTCGCGGAGGAAGCCGGCGGCATGCTCGATTTGGGTGATCACCGGAAAGAATGCGCTGTCCCGATGATGCGGCGAGCAGAAGTAGCGCAGCCGCAGATGCGGCTCGCCGGCCAGCCCCTCCAAGAGCGCGCGGGTCAATCGCGACTTGCCGATGCCAGCCAGCCTCACCGATCAGCAGCACCACTCGGCCTTCACCCTCCTCGGTTTGACGCCAGCGGCGGCGCAACAACTCGAGCTCCTCTTCGCGCCCGATCAGCGGGGTGAGCGCGATCTCGTGCTGCGCCTCGAACCGGCTTTCGACCGCGCGTTCGGCTATCACCTGACAAGCGTTGACAGGTTCCTCAAAGCCTTTGAGCGCAACGCCGCCAAGCTCGCGGTAGTCGAAATGGCCGCCGGTCAGCCGTCGTGTGCTCGGCGCGATCACCACCGTGCCGGGCTGCGCCAAGGTCTGCAGGCGGGCGGCGAGATTGGGAGTTTCGCCGACGACACCGCGCTCCTGCGCCTCGCCCGATCCGGTCAGATCGCCAACGACGACAAGACCGGTGGCGATGCCGATGCGGACCTGTAGGCCAGGTTCGGCGACCAACTCCAGCCGCGGCACCGCTGCGGCCAATGCCAGACCGGCGCTGACCGCCCTCTCGGCATCGTCTTCATGGGCGCGGGGATAGCCGAAATAGGCCAGCACCCCGTCGCCCATGTATCTGGCGACGAACCCCTCAAACCTTGCGATGACCTCGGCGACGGCACGGTGGTAGGCGCCGGTAACCTCGCGCAGATCCTCGGGGTCGAGACGCGTGGACAACGGCGTCGACCCGACGAGATCGCAGAACATGATGGTCAGCTGCCGGCGCTCCACCTCGGCGGGGACAGCGGGTGCGAACTCGGGCAGGGATTGCAGCGCCTGCCGCCTGAGCGCGGCGATCGCCTTGAGCATGATTTTGCGATGACCGAGTAGGACACCGATTTTCTCGAGATCGGCTTCGGTCAACTCGGGCAATACTTCCAGTTCGATGGCGTTGTCGCGAAATGCCTCGGCGTACCGCTCCAGAGAGAGACCACGCAACCAAGCGGCTATATCCATGATGAGCCCCGTCTCATGCCAGCTCGGCGAGGAGTTTTGCGGCGTCCTTCAGGTCGGCGGTGTCGAAGCCTTCGGTGAACGAGGCGTAGAGGGGCGCGAGGAGGTCGCGCGCCTCGTCCCGCCGGCCCTGCTCGTGCCAGAGGCGGGCGAGGCTGGTCGCAGCGCGCAATTCGTAGCCCCGTGTGCCCTGCTCGCGGGCGATCGCCAGGGCGGTGCGGAACGAGTCCTCGGCCTTCGCCGGATCGGGGTGTGGCAAGCGACCGGTGAGCTCGCCATGCAAGCGATGAATTTCTGCGTTCGAGCCCCTCACGCCGGAGATCGCCGCTTTTGCCAATGCGTCGTCCAGGGCGGCAAGGCCTTCCTCTATCTTTCCGGCGAGCGCCAGCGCCTCGGCCAGCAGCGTGAGAATTAACGGTGCTCGGGCGCCGGCGCCGGTCGCCTCGGTTGCGGCCAAACCGTCGCGGATAAGGGCAATTCCCGTCGTCGCTTCACCTCTTTGGGCGTCGGCCCAGCCCTGGAGAATCCGGCCACGGGCCGCCCAGTAGGGGAATCCGTGTTCACTCGCGAGCGCCACGCAATCGTTGCTGTGCGCGTAGACGGTGGCGACATCTCGGGCGAAGACCGCGGCCATGCCGGCGAAATAAAGGGCGTGGGCAAGGGTGTGGGCATGTCCCAGCTGCCGGCTCAATGCGAGCGCACGATCGGCGGCTCGGGCGGACTGATCAGGATGGCCGCGATGCCAGAGCGCCCAGGACAACTGGACAAAGGCGGTGACCCCGATGTCCTGCCCATACCGAAAGGCGGAATCGCGGTGCTCGTCGGGCCGATACAATGACGCGGCGGTTTCGACATGCGCAAGGGCCGCAGGGTAATCGCCGTGCCACATCAAAGACAAAGCGAGGGCGCGATGGGCAACCAGGAGCGGCCCGGACGAGGGTTGCGATTGGGCTGACGACAGGAATTTGGTGGCGTGCTCGAGCGCGGCTGCAATCGCCCCGCCGCTGAAGTTAGAGATCCAAAGCCCGTAGAGCACGGAGAAATGGACCGGGGTCCCGACTGACGCGGTCTCGGTCACGAGCCGGTTCGCTCGCTCCAGCGCGGCAAAGACTTCAGGGTCGGCGTAGCCCTTGCCGGCCATCAGCGCCGCGGTCAAAGTGACCTGGATATCGAGCTCCAGCTGGTTGCGCTCGGGAGTTTCGGGTAACCCGTCCAACAGACCGAGGCCTCGGCGCAATTGCGCGATCGCCTCCCGCACGGCTGATTTGGCCACCGCCAATTTGCCTGCGAGGTGCCAATAGGTGATCGCCTTGTCGGGCATGGTGGCTTCGCCATAGTGATGCGCGACGATCTCCGGCCGAGTTTCGACGAGGTCCGGAAACCGTTGTTCCAACGCCTCGGCGATCCGGCGATGCAGGGCCTGGCGCGGGCCGCGCAGCAGGGTGCTGTAGGCGGTGTCCTGGACCAGCGCGTGCTTGAACAAATATTCCGCCGCCGGCGGCACGCCGCGCTGAAAGACGAGGCCGGCTTCGACGAGGCGGCGCAGAGCCTCCTGCAGTTCGGGCTCGGCGAGCGGCGCGGCCGCTGCCAGCAGCTCATGGGAAAAGTCGCGCCCGATGGCGGCGCCGATTTGCGCCACATTCTTGGCCGCCGGGCCAAGCCGGTCGAGGCGCCCCAGCAGCGAGGCGTGCAACGTGGCAGGCACGGCGAGCGACGACGACGGTACGGCGGATATCGGCAAATTGCCGCGATCGGCGCCGGCCTCGACCACCGCCTTGGTCAACTCCTCGACAAAGAGCGGCACCCCATCGGTGCGCTCGACGATCTCGTCGACAACATCCGGCGGCAATACCCCGAGATTGCCGGCGAGCCGATGCACGAGTGTCGCCCCTTCATTGCGGCCGAGCCGGTTCAGCGCAATCACCGTAACCTGCGATTGGCCCACCCAGGGCGGTTGGAACTCGGGCCGGTAGGTTGCGACCAGCAGCACCGGCAAAGCCGCGATCTTCTCGACCGTGAGGTCGAGCACCTCGCGCGAGGTCGGATCGATCCAATGCAAATCCTCGAAGATCATCAATACCGGCTGCCGCCGCGCCAGCGCCTGAAGCTGCCGCAGCAATGCCGCCAATGTCCGCTCCTTCTTGCGCTGCGGGCTCAGGTCGAGCGGCGGGAAGCGCTCACCGCCGGAAAGCGACAGCATCTCGGCGATCAACGAGATGTCGCCCGGCTCCGCCCCGTCGCCGAGCAGCGCCTCCAGCTTGTCGAGCCTTGTTGCGGTCGTGTCGTCGCGGGCGAACACCGCGGCGCGCTCCAGCTGGCCGATAAAGGGGTACAGCGCACTGTCCTGATCGTGCGGCGAGCAGAAATAGCGAATTCGGGTGTGGGGCTCGGTCTCGATACGTTGCGACAGTGCCGCGGTCAGGCGCGATTTGCCGATCCCTGGCTCGCCGGAGACCAGCACCACCCGTCCTTCGCCGAGCTTTGCCTGCTGCCAGCGCCGCAATAAGAGGTCGAGCTCCTCGTCGCGGCCGACCAGTGGTGTGGTCCCCGAACGCAAGGCCTCAAAGCGGCTGACGACCCCGCTCTCGCCGACCACACGCCAAGCACGCTGCGGCTCGGCGAAACCGGCGAGCGGCTGGGGCCCAAGATCCTCGATCTCGAACAAGGTGCCAATCTGTCTCCGGGTGCCGTCGGCCACGACCAAGGTGCCCGGCCGGGCCAGCGCCTGCAGGCGGGCGGCAAGGTTTGGCGTCTCGCCGACGACGCCGCGCTCCTGCGCGGCGCCCGCGCCGATCAGATCGCCAACCACGACGAGGCCGGTGGCGATGCCGATCCGAACATTCAGCGGCTCTCGTGTGGCGAGCCCGCCGACCGCATCGATGACCGCGAGCCCGGCGCGCGCCGCGCGCTCGGCGTCGTCCTCATGCGCCTCCGGGTAGCCGAAATAAACGAGCACGCCGTCGCCCATATACTTCGCGACAAAACCGCCAAAGCGGCCGACGGTGTCGGTGACACAGCGATGGTAGGCGCCGACGATCTCGCGCAGATCCTCGGGATCGAAGCGCGTCGACAGCGGCGTCGAGCCGACCAGATCGCAGAACATCACCGTCAGCTGCCGCCGCTCGGCCTCGCTTGGCGCGGGAGTAGCCGCGGGCGCGGCCTCGGTGGCAGCATGCGCCGCGTCGCCGCGAAGAGCGGCGATCGCCGCCAAAAGCTTCCTGCGATGACCGATTGAGGTGACGCCGAGCCCGATCAGATCATCCGCCGTCAGCTCAGGCAGCACCTCGGGGTCGACGTCGTTGGTCACGAAAGCCGGCGCATATTGCTCGAGACCGAGCCCGCGCAGCCATTCGGCGACATCGATCGACATTGCCTCCCCCGAGGTCTTGTGCGAGCACTATAGGTTCGAACCTTTGTCGAAGATACCGATGCAACCAACTTCTCTGATCGTCAATGGCAGCACCGTCAGCGTCACTGCGGACGGGGACACGCCGCTGCTCGACATCCTGCGCAATCATCTCGGCCTCTTCGGAACCAAATTCGGCTGCGGTCAGGAGCAATGCGGCTGCTGCATGGTGCTGGTCGACGACCGCCCGGAAAAATCCTGCGGCAAGGCGCTGTCGACGGTCGCCGGCAAGGCGATCACCACGATAGAGGGCCTCGGCACGCCCGACCGGCCGCACCCGCTGCAGCAGGCCTTTCTCGATGAGCAGGCCGGCCAATGCGGCTATTGCCTGCCGGGCATCCTGATCTCGGCCAAGGCATTGCTCGACCGAAACCCGGCGCCGTCGCGGGCTGAGATCGCCGAGGCGCTCGACGACAACATCTGCCGCTGCGGCAGCCATGTCCGGATTCTGCGCGCCGTCGAGCGTGCCGCCCGCGTGCTGGGCGAAGGAGGCACCCGATGAACACTCCGACATTGCCGGCATTGCCGCCATTGCTTGCCGCCAATCCGCGCCTCGATCGCTGGGTCGGGTTCTCGGCGCCGGGACGCGTGACGGTCTCGACCGGCCGAGTCGAGATTGGCCAGGGCGTGCTGACCGCGATGCTGCAGATCGCCGCCGAGGAGCTCGAGGTGGCACCAGAGCGCATTCTGCTGCAGACCGGCGACACCGATCGCACCCCGAACGAAGGGTACACCGCCGGCAGCCAGTCGATCCAATTCGGCGGCGTCGCCCTGCGCATGGCCTGCGCCGAGGTGCGCGCCCTGTTCCTCGACCATGCCGCGGCTTCCCATGGCTATTCGCGCGCCGATCTGGCGGTGCGCGACGGTGCGATCACTCATCGCGGCGAGAGGACCCCCCACGATTACTGGTCGCTTGCGGCCGCCGTCGATCTGACGCGCCACGCCACCGGCCAATCACCTACCAAGAGCGTCGGGGATTATCGCGTCGTCGGTCGGAACGCGCCGCGCGTCGACCTCGCCGCAAAGGTGTTCGGCGGACCAGCTTTTATTCACGACATGGTTCGCGACGGCATGGTGCATGCGCGCGTCGTGCGCCAGCCGCGCCGGGGTGCTGCGATCGCCAAGGTCGACGAGGCCGGGCTGCGGCGCGCGGCGAAGGGGCCGATCGAGATCATCCGTGACGGCAACTTTCTCGCCATTCTCGGCGCCGACGAGACGGTCGTCGAAGCCGTCGCCGCAGTCGCACCCGATCATGTCGCCTGGGACGGCCTCGATCCGATCAATCCGTATCAGGAGGAGGCGCGGTGGCTGTTGCAACAGCCATCGATCGACCGCGTCATCGGCCCGCCTCCACCCGCCGAGCCAGTACCGGCGACAGCGAGGCACGAGGCGACCTATACGAGGATGCACATCGCCCACGCCTCGGTGGCGCCGTCCTGCGGGCTCGCCCAATACCGCGACGGACGGCTCACGGTGTGGACCCATTCGCAGGGCGTCTACCCATTGCGCGATGCGCTGGCGCGGACGTTAAAGCTCGACCCTGCGGCAATCTCGGTCAAGCATGTGCAGGGGCCGGGCTGCTACGGCCACAACGGCGCCGACGACGCGGCAACCGATGCGGCGGTCATCGCTTTTCACCGGCCGGGGCAGCCGGTTCGGGTGCGCTGGCGGCGCGAGGAGGAATTCGGCTTCGAGCCGGTCAGCCCGGCGATGGTGGTGACGACCCAGACGGTCCTCGACGGGTCCGGACACCCCGCCGACTGGACCACCGAGATCTGGAGCGGCCGCCATTCGAGCCGGCCGGGCGGCGGCGGCAATTTGCTCGCTGCCGAAGCCCTGCCGGATCCGCCGCCGCATCCGCCCGCCGTCGAGGGGGGATATCCGCCGGGGGCCGGCACCCGCAACGGCGAGCCGCTCTACGACTTCCCGGCACAGCGGATCGTCCATCACCTGATCGCCGAAACCCCGGTGCGCACCTCGTCCTTGCGCGGGCTCGGCGCCACGCTCAACGTCTTTGCGATCGAGTCGTCGATGGATGATCTGGCCGAGCGGGCGGGTCAGGACCCGGTCGCCTACCGGCTCTCGGTATTGTCCGATGCACGGGCACGGGCGGTCGTCGAGCATGTCGCACGGATCAGCGGTTGGCAGGCGGGTTTGTCGGCCGGCACTGGGCGCGGCCGCGGCGTCGCCTTCGCCCGCTACAAGAATATGGCCGCCTACGCGGCTGTCGTGGCCGAAGTCGAGGTCGAGGAGAGCGTCCGCCTCGTTCGCGTGTGGTGTGCAGCGGATGCCGGGCTAGTGATCAATCCGGATGGTGCGATCAACCAGCTCGAAGGCGGCGTCATCCACGGGGCGAGCTGGGCGCTCAAAGAAGGGGTGCGCCTCGACACCAGCGGCATCAGCTCGCGCGACTGGGAGAGCTACCCGGTATTGCGCTTTGGTGAGGTGCCGGAAGTGACCGTCGAGCTGGTCGACCCAGCCATGGATCGACCCTGCCTCGGGGTCGGCGAAGCGTCGGGCGGTCCGACGGTCGCCGCGATCGGCAACGCCGTAGCCCACGCGCTGGGCGCGCGGTTGCGCGATCTGCCCCTGACGCGCGAGCGCGTGATGGCGACACTGCTCAGAGGGTAGCCTCGCCGATCTCAGTCGGCGGCATGCGCGCGCTCGTACAGCGCGTCGAGAGCCGCGCAATAGATCTCACGGATGGCGTTACGCCTGATTTTGAGGGTTGGAGTCATCAAGCCATTGGCGGTCGTAAAGGGTTCGTCCGCGATCAAGAAGCGGCGTACTCGCTCGCACGGCGAGAGTAATCGATTAACTCGCGCGACGGCAGTCCCGATCGCTTTGGTGAAGCGGGGATCACCAGCGGTGGGGGGCAGATCAGTGTTCTGTGGCGCAAAGCCGGCGACGAAGTCGGGGTCAGGAACGAGGATTGCGACGAGATGGGGACGGCGGTCGCCAAACACCATCGCCTGGGAGATCTCCGGTTCAGTGGTTAGATAGCCTTCGACGCGTGCGGGCGAGATCATCTCGCCACCGGAAGTCTTGATGATGTCGCGCTTGCGGTCAGTGATCCGGAGAAAACCGTCTCGATCGAGAAAGCCGATATCCCCCGTCTTGAGCCAGCCGTCATCGAGCACCTGCTCTGTTGCCTCAGGGTCGTCCCAATACCCGTTCATGACGCTCTCACCGGCGACCCAGATTTCGCCATCCTCTGCGATGCGTACCCGAACACCATCGAGCGGCGGGCCGACCGTGTCGATCTTGATCCGTGCCGGTGAATTGCAACTGATCCCCGGCCCGGCCTCAGTCTGCCCGTAGCCTTGCAGCAGGCGGATACCAAGCGCCAGAAAAAAGCTCCCGATTTCCGGGTTCAGCGGTGCCCCGGCCGAAATCATCGCCTTGAGCCGCCCGCCAAAACGCCGGCGCAACTTGCTGCGTACGAGGCGGTCGAGCAGCGTATCGATTAAGCGCTCACCAAAGCCGATTGGCTGCGAGACAGAGCGCTTGCGTCCGATCGTTACGGCCTGGTCGAGCAGCAACTTGGCGACAGCTCGGCGCTCAGCCTCTAGGCGGATCCGCCGATGCAATATCTCGTAGAACCTGGGCACTGCGGTCACAACCGTGGGCCGTGCTTCGAGCATATTGGCGGCGAGCGCTTCGGCGCCTTCGGCAAAGAAGATCTGCGCACCGAGTGAGATCGGGAACATCATCCCCGCTGTGTGCTCATAGGAGTGCGACAGCGGTAGAAGGCTGAGGAACACCTCATCATCAAGCCCGAGGGTCTCGAGCACCTTATGGAGGCCACGGCAGTTCGCCAGAATGTTGCGGTGGCTGGTCATGACACCTTTGGGAACGCCGCCCGCCCCCGAAGTATAGATTAGGCATGCGGTGTCTTCAGGTTCGATTGCGCCAATGCATTGGGAGATATCGCCGCCGTCATGCGAGCCGCGCGCCAACACCTCTTCCCAGGATCGGATGTCGACCGATCCTGTCCGCCCGGCCACGGGTTCGATTTCGATCACCGTGCGGACGCTCTCGACCTGCTTCGTTGCCGCAAGAACGTTGGCAGACGGCGGGGCGTTTGAGACGATCACCGCGCATGCACCGCTATGCGCCAATAAATGCCGATGGTCTTCGACCGTCTGGGTCACGTAACCCGGGACGGTGATCGCTCCGGCACTCATGATCGCCAGATCGGCGATGACCCATTCCGGCCGGTTTTCGGCGACAAGACCGACGCGATCGCCTGGGCCTATCTCGAGCGATCGGAGGCCGAGGGCTACCCGTCGGACATCGCGCGCCGTCGCCGCCCAGGTCTTCGGACGGTATCGTCCCTCTGATTTAGCCCAGAGGAAGGGCTTCTCTCCAAGCCGTGCAGCCCGGTCGAAGAACATCGCTGGCAGCGTGCCCCAGCTGTCGTGAGTCATTCTCCTCCCGACGTCGTGCTCTCTATTGAAAGGGTTTAGAGAGCCGTCGGAACAGTCGGCTCGGCCTCAGGCGCGAAGCCCGCCGCTGTCCTCCGCAGGGCCTCGCGAACTGCGCACGCCAAGTTCTCCTTGCGATACGGCTTGCTGAGCAGGGGTATGTCGGGCGGCAGTGCAATGGTATTGCCATCCGGTTTCGCTTGCGAAAACCCCGAGCTGAAAACAACCGCGATCGTTGGCCACCGTTGCCTGGCCTGGCGTGCCAGTTCGACGCCGTCTTTGCCGCCCGGCATTACGATATCAGTCAACAGCACGTCAATGCTTTCCAGTTCCATCACCTGTAGCGCGTCGTCGGCCTGTTTGGCTTCGAGCACGCGGTAGCGTAGGGAGTTGAGCTGGCGAACGATGACGCGACGAAGAGCGTCATTGTCCTCGACCGCGAGAATCGTCTCGCCCCCACCACGAATGAGTTGCTCCTCGGCGTCCTCGTGGGTCACGACAGCCACTTCCGTTGCTCGAGGCAGAAAGATACGGAAAGTCGAGCCAACGCCGGGCTCGCTGAAGACGGTCACGTGACCACCCGACTGCGTGATGAAACCGAACACCATACTGAGGCCGAGGCCAGTGCCCTTGTCTTGTTCTTTGGTCGTGTAAAAAGGTTCGAATATCCGGTTCATAACTTCCTGTGTCATGCCGCTTCCAGTATCGCGGACCTCAATCATTACATACTCGCCAGGCGCCGACTCAGGGTTCTGTGCAGCGCGATCAGCATCGAGCTGACAATTGGCGGTAACGATGGCGAGGTGCCCGCCGCTCGGCATCGCGTCGCGCGCATTGGTAGCGAGATTGGTGATAGCCGCTTCCAGCTGGGCCGGGTCGGCAATAATGGGCGAAACCTTGGACGACAGGTTCAGCGCAATCTCGATATTCTCGCCGAGCGTCCGGCTCAACAGCCGGATGATACCGGACACGAGCTGGTTCACATCGATGCGCTGGGGGCGAAGCGGCTGCTGCCTAGCGAAGGCGAGCAGCCGGCGCGTTAGATCGGCGCCGCGGAACGCGGCATCGAGCACACTGCGCGTCAGTTCGTCAGCCTCCGGGTGGTCGATTTCAAGGTCACGAAGCAAATCGGTATTGCCGATGATAATACCCAGCAGGTTGTTGAAATCGTGCGCCATCCCTCCGGTGAGACTGCCGATGGCGTCCATTTTCTGGGCCTGATGCAGCTGCTCCTCCAGCCGCGTGCGCTCGAGCTGCTCCCGCTTTTGCCTTGTTAGATCGCGCAGCATCCCGACGAAATGACGCTGTCCACCCGCCCACCAATCGGCGATTGCTAGCTCGGCGGCGAACAGGCTGCCGTCTTTTCGGCAGACCTCCAATTCCCGTACGGTCCATAGATAGCGAGCGGTATAGCGGTAGTGCTCATGCCGCAGGTTAGGCGGCAACAACACCCTCATATTCTCGCCGATAACCTCCGCCGCCAGATAGCCGGTTATGCCCTCGGCGGCCTTGTTGAATTGCTCTATGCGGCCATGCTGGTCAGCCACGATAATGGCGCTGTCTGCAGTCTCTAGGATTGTCCGGTACCGGCTCTCGCTCTCTTTTAGCTCATGGTGGTTCTGGAGTAGGCGGGCCTCGGCTTGCCGCCGCGCTTCGATCTCAGCAGTAAGCAAATTTCTGATCTCGGTAAGCTCAGCCGAGCGCCGCTTAGTTATACGCGCGGCGCGGGTCCGTGTTCTGCGCTCGCGGTGAATGAATGTCAGGTATAATGCGGTGAGTCCAAACCCATATCCGAGCCACCCGAACTGCAGCAGACTGACGAAGCGCGGCTCGTTCACGGCCGGCATGAGCTGGAAAACGGTGAGTGACCCCGCTGTGGCAAATAGAATTGCCAGACACGAAAGCCAGACGACAGAACGATATCGACTCCACGAATTTTGATCGCGAAGTTGACCGCTTGCTATATCCATGATCGGTCCCTTGCAGCATCCGCCCAGCATTGGGGCCCGGTAATCCCTCATCCGAGAAGGACTCGGGCGCGATATGGGCCGCCAATACACAACGCTGTCCCCGGGATCTCACCCGGCTATTTCTCCAGCTCGGAACCCTTTATACTGGGTGCGTCAGAAGCGCGTCAAAAATCCGTTCGAATACATTCACTATCGTCGACACAAACGCATGAATCTATTCGTATTTTAATCGAACACCCGTAATTTCGGTTGAGTCCTTGTAGAATCGGGGCAATGAGTTAAACGGCATTGCTGCCGTTTTCCAGACGCACTCAGATCAGATCGAGGTCGCGCAGACTGGTGTGCCGGCCGCGGCCGATGATGATGTGGTCGTGCAGCGTAATGCCGAGCGGAGCGGCGGCTTTAACGATGTCTTTGGTGACCGAGATATCCGCTTGCGAGGGGGTCGGGTCGCCTGACGGATGATTGTGCACCATAATCAGCGCCGAGGCCCCGAGCTCGAGCGCGCGCTTGACCACTTCGCGCGTGTAGACCGGCGTATGGTTGACGGTGCCGCGCTGCTGACGCTCATGCTTGATCAGCACATTCTTGCGGTCGAGAAACAGGAGATGGAGTTCCTCGACTTTGCTGTAACCGATTTGCGCGGTGCAAAAGTCGACCAGCTTGTCCCACGAGCCGATCACGGGCCGTTCGAGCAGTTCCGCCCGCATCAGCCGCAGCGCCGCCTCACGCACCAATTTGACGCCAGCGATCGCAGGTGGGCCGAGCCCGACAGCTGCGAGCGCTTCGGCATCGGCGCTCAGTACCTCGGCGAGGCTCCCGAAGCACTCGATCAGCTCTGCTACCAGAGGCTTCGCATCGGCGCGTGGGTTGGCGGTGAAAAGTATCACCTCGAGGATTTCGGTATCGGGAAGGTTTTCGGCTCCGGCGAAGATCAGACACCGGCGCAGCCGTTCCCGGTGGCCATAAAAGCCGCGGAGTTCTGCAGGCAGCAACCGCACGTCGCGCTTCGCAAATCCTACCCGATGGCCGCGCTTGGTACGCGGGGCGGCTCTTGGCCGTTGAGGGTGCGGAATTTTGGCCTCCGACATGACCGCTCTCTGTCTCGGTGGACGGATATCCCTCCAAGTACGCGATGCTGGTTAACGCGAGGTTTACGATGAGGCCTGCGAAAAAACCTCGAAAATGCTCGGCAACCGCCTCGGCTCGATCGCCGCCCTGCCTGGTCATTGCGGCCCTGCTTAGGCCGCAACGCGGCTGACCTCTACGGGGGTGTCGTTGAAGCAGGCGCCCTCGGCGAGGTCGGCCTTCAGATCGGCCGAGACGAGGGCCGAGATTGTCTGGCCGGTCGGGCTCGTCATCAGCCACGCGCCCTTCTCGCTGGCGACGACACCCGGGCGCACGGCGTCGGTCACGATGAGGCGCAGCATGACCTCGCCGCGCTCGTTCCACACGCGCACCTGATTACCCTGTCCGAGGCCGCGCAGCGCTGCGTCCTTGGGGTTCATCAACAGCGGCGGCGCTGCGCGGGAGTCGGCGAGGTCGCCAAGGGTCGAGGAAATGCGCTTGTCCGAGGACGGCGAGATCAGCATCAGCGGATGGGCGGCTCGCCGCTCACGCCAAGCCGGCAGTGCGGCCGCCGCACCCCATCGCTCGGCCAATGCCTCTGATCTGAGCTCGATCTTGCCTGACGGTGTCGCGGGAAAGACATTGTCGAACAGGGAAAGCGGCTTTCCGTCCGGCCCCGCCATTTGCACGGCCCGGCGGGTCGCGATCTCGCTCGGCCGGATGCCGCCCAGTCGCGGATCGGCCCCGTCGATCGCATCGTCCATCAACTCCGCATCAGTGGCCTCGAAGCACGGCTCGGTGAAGCCGAGGCGCGCAGCGAGGCGGCGGAAGATCTCGGTGTTCGGCAGCGACTCGCCGAGCGGGGGGATCACCGGCTCGGCGCGCTGCAGCCAATGATGACCGTAGGAAGCATAAAGCTCGGCGTATTCGAAATGGGTTGCCGCCGGCAACACCACGTCGCAATGGGTCATGCTCTCGGTCATCGTCAGCTCGATGCCGACGGTAAACACGTCGTCGCGGGCAAGCCCGCGGCGCATGCGGTTCTGGTCGGGGTGCACGACGATCGGATTGTGGTTGTAGATGAACAACGCGCGCAATGGCGGGTCGATGTCGTCGTCAGCGAGATGCCGGCCGATATCGTTGATGTTGAGGGTGCGGGTTCCGGCGGGAAGCAGATCCGGCCGCTGCAGCCGGGCCGGGGTCTTCGGAAAGGCGTTGCCGGCGGCTAGCACGATGCCATTGCTCTTACCGAGCTTGCCGAGCAGTGCCGGCAACGCGATCGCGGCGCGGATCCCGCTACCGCCATTGCGCCCGCGTTCGAGCCCATTACCCGGCGCCAGGACGAGCGGTCCGGCCTCGGCGAGCCAACGTGCGAAGGTCAGGATTTGGCTCTCCTCCAATCCGCAGACGGCAGACGCCCGCGTCGCGGGCCATTCCCGGGCTCGCGCCATGAACTCCTCGGCGCCCAGGATGTGCGCAGCAATGAAGGCGTCATCCAGCGACCCCGACCGCTCCAGCTCGGCGGCGACGGACCAAGCGAGCAGGACATCGGTGCCGGGCACCAGTTGAAGATGCAGGTCCGCCTGCTCGGCGATTTTTGTCCGCAACGGGTCGACCACGACCAGCCTGCCGCCCGCCCGCTTTGCCCGGCGAATGGCCCGGACGAGGTGTAGATTGGTGGCGGTCGCGTTGTTGCCCCAGACGATGTTGAGCTTTGCGTGCTCGGCGAATTCGGGCGGGCATCCGGGGACGGCGCCATAGGTCCCTGCCCAGGCCTCGCTGCGCACCCCGCCGCACAACGCGCGCCGGTAGAGTTGCGTGGCGCCAAGCCGGTGGAAGAAGCGCAGGGACATGCTGTCCCCGGCGAGGAAGCCGTGGGGACCGGCATAGTTCAACGGCATCACCGCCTGTGGTCCCCACCGGCCGATGACCGCGCTGACCCGCTCGAAGATCTGGTCCAGAGCGGCGTCCCACGAGACGCGCTCGAACTGTCCGGAACCCTTGGGCCCGGTGCGGCGCAGCGGATGGAGCAGGCGCTGCGGTCCGTGCACGAAGTCGCCCGTAAAGCGAGCGACCTTGTTGCAGATCACACCGGCTGTGTAGGGCACCGCGTTCGAGCCGCGCACGCTGACGATATGGCCTTGATCGACGCCGACCGTCAGGCTGCAAGTGTCGGGACAATCGAAGGTGCATACGGTCGCGCGCTCGTCGAGGGCCATCGGGGTACTCCTTTCCGCGCCCACCCTAGCGCGCGATGCGTCCGATCGGTAGAGCCGTGTCATGTCCTTGCATGGGGCATAACTCCCCGCTCCGCCGCGGGCGAAATACAACGAAATTCGTGCGTTCGCCATAAAACACGACGGCCGGATACAATCGCTCATCATTTCAGCGGCTTATCCAGCAAATTCGTTGCTCGGCGGATCAATGGAATTTTTCACGGGATCAACGAATTAAAGTGGCCGTAACAGTCGAATATCAACCGAAATTTCACCGGGTCGAAATACGGCGCGATTTGAGCGAAGCGGCGAGGCTTCCTCGGACCCGCTTCTCAGAGCGCCGTAATCCAAACTCGTTCATGCCCGGCATCCACGTCTTGCGAGCGTTGCAGGAAAGGCGTGGATGGCCGGGACAAGCCCGGCCAAGACGATAAAACTGAGTGTCGCTGTCGGTCTTCACAACCGGATTTCTTCCCCCGGACAGCCCCTGTGCTTTCGCGGGAACGAGTAAACTACTGACATTTAGAGATTCATTTCCGGTTGCTATGTCCCGGCCACCACTCTTCCGGCTATTTCGCCCAAGGCTCGGCCGCAAGCCGCTTTACCAGGAAGTCGATTAGCACGCCGACCCGCGCCGGCCGCAACCGACCCGGCGGCGTGACCATGTGCAAGGCGATAAGCGGCAGTGACCACTCGGTCAAAACCTGCTCGAGCCGCCCGGCCGCCAAATCCTCCCACACCGTGAATTCGGGTTGGATCGCCAGACCGAGCCCCGCCAGCAACGCTGGCGCGAGGGCATCGGCATTGTTGGCGCGCAGTGGGCCGCGCGGTGTTACCGCCGCCTCGTCTCCACCGACATGCGTTAAACGCCAGACCTCGGGCGATGGCAAGTAGGCGTAGCCGAGACAATCATGGTTGGCGAGCTCGGATGGATGGGTCGGGCGGCCTCGCCGGTCGAAATATGCCGGTGCCCCGACGACAAGGCGGCGAACCTGACACACGCGGCGCGCAATCAGGGTCGAATCCGGCAGAGCGGCGATACGCAGAGCCACGTCGAAGCCGCCGCCGACGAGGTCGACGATCTCGTCACCCAGATGGAAATCGATCATCACTTCCGGATACGAGGTCAGGAACTCGGGCAGGATCGGCGCCACATGGGCGAGACCAAATGACATCGGCACGGCGAGGCGCACCGTGCCGCGCGGCACCTCGGATTGCGCGACGGCAAAGGCTTCGGCGGCCTCGCCCTCGTTCAACACCTGCAACGCGTGTGCGAGCAGGTTGCGACCAACCTCGCTCAACACCACCCTGCGCGAGGTGCGGTGGAGGAGGGCGGCGCCGATCCGGCGTTCCAGTCGAGTAATCGCCTTCGAAACCGTCGCTTTGGCGAGGCCGAGCTCGACGGCCGCACGCGAGAAGGAGCCGCTTTGAGCGACCTTGGCGAAGATCGCCCAGGCTTCGAGATCCGGAAGACCCATATTGGAAACGGTGCGTTTCTATCGTTTCTTCTTTTAATGTACCAGACACATACGATCTAGGGGTCATAGCCGAGACGAGACCTCGCCTCGATGAATCGGAGAAGTAAGATGATCGAACGCAGACCCTTTGAACGCCTCGGCGGAGCGAACCACGGTTGGCTCGACGCCAAGCACCATTTCTCATTCGCCGACTACCACGACCCCGAGCGCATGGGTTGGGGCTCGCTCAGGGTATGGAATGACGACACGATCGCGCCGAACACTGGGTTTCCGCCGCATCCCCATGCCGACATGGAGATCATTACCTACGTCCGCGAGGGTGCGATCACCCATCAGGACAGCCTCGGGAACAATGGACGTACCGACGCCGGTGACGTGCAGGTGATGAGTGCCGGAACCGGCATCCGTCATTCGGAGTACAATCTGGAGCCGGGTACGACCCGGATCTTCCAGATCTGGATCCTGCCGACAAGCCGCGGCAAGGCGCCGAGCTGGGGCGCCAAGCCGTTCCCCAAAGGTGATCGCTCCGGCCGCTTTGTCACGCTGGCGAGCGGCGACCCGAGCGACAGCGATGCGTTGCCGATCCGCACCGATGCACGGGTTCTCGGCGCGACATTAAAGGCTGGTGAGACGGTGGAATATCCCTTCGGGAAAGAACGTCACGGCTATCTGGTGCCGGCCAAAGGCTCGGTCGAAGTCAACGGCGTGGCACTCAACGCGCGTGACGGTGCTGCGATCCGCGAGGAGCCGGTGGTAAAGGTGCGGGCACTCGAGGACACCGAGCTCGTCCTCGTCGATGCCGCCTGAGGCAGTTTCCGCGTTTCCACAGCCCTTCATCCAACCCCTCCACCCGCTTTCTCAGGCGCCTTTGCTCCGCCCGAATTTTCAAGCGTATTAAGGCGTGTCGTCAATTGAGCCAGATTGAAGCGGCGGCGAGGTGGAGGGCGGCGAGGAAATTTCTCGCGGTTTTGTCGTAGCGCGTGGCGATGGCACGGAACTGTTTGAGTTTGCAGAAGAAGTTC